>Ga0334883_1002638_pt1 | contig 21405 bp, 23 predicted proteins | sample GraSluR1_MG_6_FD_207230 | JGI IMG/M metagenome (GOLD analysis project Ga0334883, IMG submission 207230) | Sludge microbial communities from methane-producing bioreactor in Wageningen University, Netherlands - Granular Sludge_09_05-R1 | ecosystem: Engineered > Bioreactor > Anaerobic >...
TCCCCCTTTGATATTGAACTTTTGAATTCCAATACAACTCAGGCAATCAAAGGGGGACGAGCTCCGAACACCGTCACTGCTCTGATTGGCAACACCTTGAGAGCAAAGGGCGGAGAGCAGGGAGCAAGGAGCGGAGAGATGAGAGGGTGAGAGGGTGGGAAGGTGAGAGAGTGAGAGTGAGAGGTGGACGAAGAAGCGCTTCGATGGAATGCAAGCGGTTGTTCGGGGCTTGTCCCCCTTGGGATGCAGTTTTGCCATGAAAAACGATTTATAAATTCCAAAGGGGGAATTGAAGGGGGATTCAGTACCGGAAATAAAAAAAAATAAGATGCATAATTCGAAAAAACTTTATTGTTCAAAATTTGGCTTTACATGAGATTCTTGCTTTAAAATCCCCCTGAAATCCCCCTTTGATATTGAACTTTTGAATTCCAATACAACTCAGGCAATCAAAGGGGGACGAGCTCCGAACACCGTCACTGCTCTGATTGGCAACACCTTGAGGGCAAAGGGCGGAGAGCAGGGAGCAAGGGGCAAAGAGCAAGGAGCAAGGAGCAAAGAGATGAGAAGGGGAAAGAATGTGGGGAATATAAAAATTGGTTTTTTCCCGAACAGCGGCAGGGATGAATTGCAAAATATTCCTTTTTTTTCTTTCTTAAAAACCTTATTTTCAAAATTTTACCTCTAAGCAAATCCCTAAGGCTTACATCGTTGCCTTAGGGTTTGTGGTTTAGCGGACAGTTCCCTAAGGCTGATACTTATTCATCAGTTCCTTAATCGCTAATCGCGATATAACCAGAAATATAACTTGACTGTAAAGCTCTCAATCCCCCTAAAATCCCCCTTTGGAAAAAAACATCCGTTTTTCAAATGTAATATCTCAACCAAAGGGGGACTTGCTCCGATGACCTTCATCCTATAACTCAATAAACTGCAATTAAATACATTTTTTTAGATGATAGGTGGACATGAAGCCACCAGGTGAAGAAGGAACAACCGGGCATCATGTTTTTTGCTTCTCCTTCAGCAGCCGTTCCATGGCGAACATTTCGTCGCGGAGGCGGGCGGCTTCGATGAAGTCGAGCTCTTTGGCGGCGGCTTTCATCTGCTTTTTCAGGTTTTCGATGGCTTTTTCCAGTCCGTCGGCGGTCATGTATTTTACCACCGGGTCGGCAGCCATGTCGGGCAGACCTGGCTGGCCATACTCCACGGGCTTTTTGCCGCCCCGGAACCCGTACCCTATGATTTCGCGGGTGGGTTTTACAATCTGCGTGGGGGTAATGTTGTTTTCCACGTTGTATTTCAGCTGTTTTTCGCGGCGGTAGTTGGTGGAATCGATGGTGCGCTGCATGGAGCCGGTGATTTTGTCGGCGTACATTATTACCATGCCATTGAGGTTACGGGCAGCGCGGCCCGCTGTTTGTGTCAGCGATCGCTCGGAGCGCAGAAACCCTTCCTTATCGGCATCGAGAATGGCTACCAGCGACACCTCGGGCAGATCGAGTCCTTCGCGCAGCAGATTGATGCCCACCAGCACATCGAACTCCCCCTTACGCAGTTGCTCCATAATCTCTATGCGCTCCATGGTGTCCACATCGGAATGGATGTAGCGGGTTTTCACACCCATGTTCAGCAGGTATTTGGAAAGCTCTTCGGCCATGCGTTTGGTGAGGGTAGTCACCAGCACGCGTTCGTTCTTTTCGGTGCGCAGGTGAATTTCGTGCAGCAGGTCGTCAATCTGGTTGGTGCTGGGGCGCACATCTATCAGGGGGTCGAGCAGGCCGGTGGGGCGGATGACCTGTTCCACCACCACGCCTTCGCATTTGGCCAGTTCGTAATCGGCAGGTGTGGCGCTCACAAAAACCATCTGGTCAACGAGCGATTCAAACTCCCCGAATTTCAGCGGTCGGTTGTCCATGGCTGCCGGAAGCCGGAAGCCGTATTCTACCAAAGTCGTTTTCCGCGAATTGTCGCCGCCATACATGGCTCTGATTTGCGGAAGAGTCACGTGGCTCTCGTCGATGATGGTTAAAAAATCGTTTGGGAAATAGTCGAGCAGGCAAAAGGGCCGGGTTCCCGGGCGGCGGCCGTCGAAGTAGCGGGAATAGTTCTCGATGCCGGGACAGTAGCCCAGTTCGCGCATCATCTCCATGTCGTACTCCACCCGCTCCAGAATGCGTTTGGCCTCCTGGTTTTTGCCAATTTCTTTGAAATAGTCAACATGGGCCACCAGGTCGTCCTGTATGTGCCGGATAGCCGACTTCATGCGGGCTTTGGTTGTCACAAAAATGTTGGCCGGATAAATCACCGCAGCATCCATCTGCTGAAGGGATTGTCCGGTGAGCGGGTCGAAGCCAAAAATTTCCTCGATTTCGTCGCCCCAGAATACCACGCGGATGGCGGTGTCGCTGTAGGCGGGAAAAATATCCACGGTATCGCCCTTCACCCGGAAGTTTCCGCGTTCGAACTCCACCTCGCTGCGCGAATAGAGGGCATCCACCAGCCGGTGTAGCATGGCGTTGCGGCCCACCTTCTGCCCCACTTTCACCTCGGTGACGTTGGCATGAAAATCGTCGGGGTTTCCGATACCGTAAAGGCACGAAACCGAAGAAACCACCACCACATCGCGACGGCCCGAGAGCAATGCCGAAGTGGTGCTCAGCCGCAGCTTTTCAATGTCTTTGTTGATGGAAAGGTCTTTTTCGATGTAGGTATCGGTGGTGGGCAGGTAAGCCTCGGGCTGGTAGTAATCGTAGTATGAAACGAAATATTCCACGGCATTGTCGGGGAAGAACTGCTTCATTTCACCGTACAACTGGGCAGCCAGGGTTTTGTTATGACTCAGCACAAGCGTAGGCCGCTGCACTTTTTCAATCACGTTGGCCATGGTAAACGTTTTCCCGGAGCCGGTAACGCCCAGCAGGGTTTGAAACCGTTCGCCGGTTTCCAAACCTTCCACCAGTTGCCGGATGGCTTCCGGCTGATCGCCGGTGGGTTGGTATTCCGAAACCACTTTAAACTGCATGGTACAAAACTAATGAACCATTTCAATAAAAAGAAAGGATTTCTCAGGCATTGTTTGTTTTCCAGTCGGTTTTTTCCCACCCACAAAGGAATCCCGGCAGGCGCTGGGAACTGAGAACTGAGCACTGAGAAATTGAGAACTGAGAATTGAGAACTGAGAACTGAGCAATGAGAGATGAGCGATGAGAACTGAGCGATGAGCACTGAGAAATTGAGAACTGAGAACTGAGAAATTGTGCGGGCAAATCCCTAAGGCTTACAACGTTGCCTTAGGGTTTGTGGTTTGGACGCGCGCGTCGTTCGCTATCGGGGATAACCGCGCATTTCAAATAATTGCGTCCGGTGCATTGAAAATGGCCCTAACCAAACGGCTACAAATTACAATTTATTAAATGTGCACTATTTTACTCAAAAAGATTATATTTGTGCAAAATAATTCACTATATGAAAAAGAGAAATACAGTTTTGTTACCAAAACAGGCAAAAGCAATGGCCATTTTGGGTGAAAATATAAAACTGGCCAGACTTCGGAGAAAACTGACGGCCGAACAAGTAGCTGAACGTGCAGGCATCAGCCGCCGGACATTGGTTTCAGTGGAAAAAGGTCTGCCCAGTGTAGCCATGGGCATTTATGTTCAGGTTCTTTTTATTTTAGGTTTGTTCGATGACATTACAAAAGTAGCCGCCGATGATAAATTAGGGCGCAAACTTCAGGACAGTAAATTAATAAGTACAAAAAATAAATAGGTAAAAGTAATTTTATGGCTTCAAAAAATATTTATGTTTATGCTGATTGGTTAGTATTAAATGGTCCATCATTAATCGGAACATTACGGGCGGAATCCATTCGTGGAAATGAGGTTTTCTCATTCGAATACGATAATAACTGGCTCAATTCGGATCAGCTTTTTGTATTGGATCCGGATATGAATTACTACTCCGGTCCACAATACCTGCAGGATGACAAGCCAAATTTTGGTGTGTTCCTGGATTCATCACCAGACCGGTGGGGACGTGTTTTGATGCGAAGACGGGAAGCGTTGCTGGCAAGAATGGAAAACAGGCCTCAAAAAAACCTGATGCAATCAGACTACTTACTCGGTGTTTATGATGAACACCGGATGGGTGCCTTGCGGTTCAAAGAATCGCCGGATGGGCCATTTCTCAACGACAACAGAGAGATGGCAGCACCACCCTGGACATCGCTCAGGGAACTGGAATACGCCAGTCTCCAACTGGAAAAGAATGATTCCGTGGAAAATCCCGATTACCTGAAATGGCTTAATTTATTAACTGCGCCTGGATCATCACTGGGTGGCGCAAGGCCTAAAGCGAGTGTGTTGGATAATAACGATCACTTGTGGATTGCTAAATTTCCAAGCCGAAATGACGATGCTGATGTGGGCGGTTGGGAGATGGTAGTTCATGATCTCGCTGTGAATTCAGGAATCAGCATGCCTGATGCAACGATTCAAAAATTTTCTTGTAATCAATACACCTATATTTCCAAAAGATTTGACCGCCAACCCGGTAACAAACGTATTCATTTTGCATCGGCAATGACCATGTTGGGCCGAAAGGATGGAGATGACTATATTAGCGGGCTTAGCTACCTTGATATAGCAGGTTTTATTCTGCAATCCGGAGATAAAAATTATGTAGATGCTGATTTGCAGGAATTATGGAAACGAATCGTCTTTAATATCTGCATAAAAAACACAGATGATCACCTGAGAAATCACGGTTTCCTGTTAGGTAAAAATGGCTGGAAATTGTCTCCGGCATTTGATATCAATCCGGTACCGACCGGCACCGGACTTACCTTAAATATTACTGATGAAGATAATTCCCTGGATACAGAATTAGCTTTGGAAGTCGCTGAATTTTTTCGTCTGGACACAACTAAAGCGAAAGAAACAATTACTAATATCAAAAAAAGTATCAAAAATTGGCGTAAGATTGCCACTCAATATGGTTTATCAAAAAGAGAACAGGATTTAATGTCTGCTGCTTTTGAACTCTGAACTTTGAACTCTGAACTTTAAACTAATCCCCCAACCATCCCAAAAACTACTGATGGCGGCAAATACAAAATCCCTGACTCCAACCGGATTATTTACTGAACACTGTTTTCACAATTTCTGAAAATGAAACACTTAAGCATTTATTCCACAAAAAAATGCAACTATAAAGGCTGATTGTTATAAATTTGCGTTATATACGCAGACATAAGCATCTTAATTGATTCAATATGAAACACCGGATACTGGTTACCGCATTTCTTTTTTTCAGTCTGATTTCTGCTGAGATGCAGGGACAGGAGATTCAAACCATTGCAGATGAAACACCTCAGACTCATTCGGGGCTGTACATTGGTGCGCAGGCCACCACCAACGGCCTGGGATTCAATCTGAATTACATTGCCGGCTATCGGCTTACCCTGAAAACAGGCGTGGAATCGTTGAAATACAACTTTAATTTTCCATACGAAGAAAACGACATCAACTACGACGCCAGTTTTCAGTACAAAACCGGAGGCATTTTTCTGCTGGCCGATTATTTTTACGCAAAGTCGCTCTACCTGTCGGGTGGCGTGGTAATGAACAACTTTCAACCCAAATTTGAAGGGGTGGCTGCCAGTGAAATGACTTACGGAGACATTACCATACCGGCTTCCAAAGTGGGCGATTTTCGTTTCGAGGTTGAACCTGAACTAAAGTTTTCACCTTATGTTGCGGCAGGTTTCCGCAAGTTTTTCGGGAAAACCAAAATGGTATCGTGGAACTTCGAAACCGGACTATATTACATGGGACCACCCAAACTGAACATACAAACCACCGGACTGCTGGCACCCACTTCCGATCCGGCACACGGTCACCAGCAATACCTCGAAAATCAGTTTTCGGTATATAAATATTATCCGGTAGTGAAATTTGCCCTTGGCATTCGTTTAATTTAACCTAAAAAAATGACCGTTATGAATACAAAAAGATTCCACATTTTTGCCAAATCGCTGCTCACACTGGTGATGTTCTTTGCACTGGCCGGATGCAGCGACTATCTCGACAATCCGCTGAAAGACAGGGAAACGGGAGAAGACATCAACCTGCTGGTAATCGATTTCAATTTTTTCCATACCCGCATTTCGGTGAAACTGGCCGATGCCCAAACGAACGTGCTGATTACCATTCCGGCCACCATCCGGTTCACGGGCGACAACGGAAACGACATAGTTACCTTTTCGGGCGATAAACGCACCCAGATAACCACCTCGCAGGGACAAATTGAAGTTACGGTTGACCCCAATGTGACCATTTCTTCGGGCTCGCCCCTTCAGTTTGCATTACATGTGGAAGCCGACGGGTACATGCCGGTTTCCAAAGGATTTCAGTTTCAAACCGAAGGGAAAAAAACCATCGAGCTGAAACTGGCAAAAATTTCGGACGGGGAAGAGACCGAGATGGGAGGCGAACAGGACAGCGGAAGCGACGACAGCTGGACAGTGACAGGCCAAAACCCGACAGGGCTGAAATCGGCATTAGCCGAAGAAAAACCGTATGTGGTCAGCTACCATTTCACCACAACAGAAATCCTGAAGTACAAAGACAGTAACGGGCAGTTTCTTTTTGAATCGGAAAGCGACCTGAAAGCAGCCTACGAAGCCAGTCCGTCGGATTTTTTCAGGCTTACCATTAGTAAAACTACCGGTTACGAGGCGGGAACCGATGTTGTGAACATCGGTGGCACTCCGGTGAGCGTTCTTTTTCAGAAGCTGGAAACCGGAAGGCTTACCCGGCTGGTGATTGGCAGTAAAGAAGTGGCCGACCTGAACGGCGGGGTGATTGTGTCCCGGTGCAGTTATACCGGAAGCCCGGCGCCCGACCTGTTTGGATTTGCCGTGTTTGGCGACCAGGCCTGGGACATTGGCGCCGAAATGATTTACAATCAGCTGAATTTCAGCTATACGCTTGTAAAAGCCTCTTCTGCCCCGCTCTGCGCCACCGGCAGCAACATTACCTTCCGTGCCAATGTCATCTCCAGTTTTTCCATTGATGCCGATGTGTATGATGTGGATGACAACCTGCTGACTACCCTGCATTTTAAAGGCAGTTTTCCCGAAACTTTTGCGGTTGAAAACACACCGCAGCAGGCCGTGAAAATCGTTTTCAGAAACAACAATCCGGCTTTTCAACCCATCAGCACGCTGGAAATTCCCGATTTCTGCACCGGCAGCTACGATGTGAATGTGGAAGCTACCAGCGGTTACAAAGAGTACCAGATTGTTTTAAAAGCGTTCTGTCCCGACAATCCCACCATTGCCGTAGCGCCCACCTACAGTGGCGAGTTTAAAATTATGGACAGTGAAAATCCCTGGCAGGGTGTGGATATGGCCGGCGGCGTTGTCGATCTGCTCGGCCTTCCCAACCAGGAGTATCAGCTACGCCTTTTGTGGGAAAACGAGTGGGAGTATTCGACGCTGGTTACGGAATTCGACGAAAACGGGAACTACCTTCACCCAAGCGGCTCCAAAATACATTCGGAAATGATGGACGATGGGCGCATTCGCATTCACATGGAACATCTTTTCAGCCAGAATGTGTGCGACGATTTGGGTTGGTGAAAGAGAGAAGATGAGGGCTGAGAGCAGAGAGCAGGGAGCTGAGAGCAGAGGGCTGAGAGGGTGAGAGGGATGAATTGCAAAGCATTTCCTTTTTTTTCTTAAAGACCTTATTTCCATAAACTTACCTTAGCGGCTGGATCGGCCACATAAACCCCAACCTTATTCCCTTATTCATTTTTTTCCGTTGGCAGGTGCCGGCAACTACCGGATGCTAGAAAAAAATTACTTCTCAATCCCCCTGAATCCCCCTTTAATTGGCGTAAATATTCTTCCATGGCAAAAAAGGCAATTAAAGGGGGACGAGCTCCGAACACCGTCACTGCTCTGATTGGCAACACCTTGAGGGCAAAGGATGGAGAGCAGGGAGCAAGGGGCAAGGAGCGGTGAGCAGAGGGAAAAGAGGGTGAGTACAGAAGTAAAGTAAATGTCACCTCCTCAGCCTGAAATAGACCGGAAAATGGTCGCTGACGCCGCCGTAATAATTGGGACCGCCATACGTGCGGTTGGGAACCACATCGCCCTGGCTGTTGGTATATTCCATCCACGATTCCCGGTAAATGTATCCCTTTTCTCCGACAACGCTGAAGCCTTTTGAATCGAGCAGCCCGGGCGAAACAATCAGGTTGTCGAGCATATCCCAGCTGCCGCGGTAGTTATATGACCCTCTGCCCTCCTCAAATTCAGGAAACATGAGGTTAACCAAAAGCGCACCGGGAGTTGAAGGCGGTTTTGCGCCCAGCAGTTCCAGCAGGCTTTTGTTGTCGGGTTCATCATTCATATCGCCCATTACAATAATATGCCCGTTGGGGCTGGCAATCATCACCGAGTCGATTTTGCTTTTTAACACATGCGCCACCTTTAGTCTTTTTGGCTCGGTTTGGGCTACCCCGCCAATACGCGAAGGCCAGTGATTTACAAAAATATGAAATTCTTCCCGATTGCGTGTCTGGCCTTTTACATAAAGAATATCGCGTGTTGCGTATTCCGGGTCGTCTTCAAAACGGACAGGTACAGCAAAATGATCCACTATCTGGAATTCATCGGGGCGGTAAATCAGGGCACAATCGATACCCCTGAAATCGGGGCTTTCGTGATGCACTATCCGGTAATTAGCGTTGGCAAGCAAACCGGTACGCACCAAATCCTGCAATACCTTTTCATTTTCCACTTCACACAAACCCACAATTTCGGGCAAATCGCCTTCATTAATTCCACTGATTACCCTTGAAATATCGGCGAGTTTTTTTTGGTATTTGGTCATGTCCCAGTTTTTTTCGCTTTGCGGGGTGAATTCACCATCCTGCTTTCCCGGCTCGTCTTCGAGGTCGAATAAATTTTCAACGTTGTAGAAAACCACGGTCAGGTTCCGTTGAGCAGCATTCTGCCATGTAGCACAGGATACAAACAACAGGAACACCAGCGTTATTGCCGGAAAAAAGGTTCGGGAATAAATTTTCAAATGCTTCATTTTTAACGGTTCTATTCAATTTCTTTTCCAATAGTTACATCGTAGTAATCTGTAACGAGGGTTGACATCATGCCAGCCGAATTAGCTGCCTGAATGCCCAGGTCGCCATCTTCGAAAACCTGGCAGAATTCAGGCTCAACACCAAGAAGTCCGGCACATTTCAAAAACGTTTCCGGATGGGGCTTCGGATGCGTAACGTCTTCGCTCGAAACCAGAATATCGAAATAGTCATCCAGACCAAGTATTTTCATTGTTTTCCAGGCCAGCCGCCTGTATCCTCCCGTTCCTACAGCCATAGGCAATTTTCTGTGATATTTTTTTGCCAGTTCAACTACTGGCTCAACCGGCTTCATTTTGTGCATTATTTTTTCGTATTCAGCTTCTTTAAAATGACCGATTTTTTCAGCATCCATTTGTGTACCAAATATTTCATTCAGTTTCTGAATGGTTCCTACTGCCGGAACGCCTGCCAATGTGCCAAACAATTCGGGGGTAAAATCAATACCATAATCCGCCAAAATATTTTTATACGCCCAAAAGTGCACCGGCATGGTATCGGCAAGGGTCCCGTCGAGGTCAAAAATCAAAGCTTTTGCTCTGGGGTCGATATGTAATTCTTTCACCATATTCATTTTTATCAAAGCCTCAAAATTAAAAATAAATGGCCAAATGCGACAAAGCTTTCCGAATTAGAGAAAAATCACCAACTTTGTTGCAAATTTAATTTGCAAATGAATCAGGACATGTTTCTTTACACTTTGCCCCAGTGGTTTGTTTTTGCCGGTATAATTGCCAGTGTTTACGGCTGGGTTGAAAAGAAAAAAGCCTTCCGGATGCTGGGGCCGGTCATTTTTATTTTGCTTGCCGGTTATGCCGCCTATGCCATATCCAAAGGCTACTTCTCGTCCAGCGAATTTTTAACTCCACACGAAATCATCAGCGAAGAACTGGAAGAAGAGGTTTTTGAGGAACTGCCTTTTCAGGCCAGATTATTGCCTGCCTACCTGGCATTTATTGCATCCGGAATTCTCGCTGTCCCTGCATTTTTCCTGGAATGGAAAGAGCGTAAAGGCAAAAACCTGCTGACGATCCTTACCGCACTGGTCGGACTTATGGGCTTCTTTATTATTGTTGGCGCACTCAGAAGTTTGTAACTTCACTGAACCTCCCAGCACGTCAGGGTTTCCTTGTCTTTAGTGTAAATCCTTTTCCCCGAAACCAGCGGATGGGCATAAATATCTGTATCAGAAACTTTATAAACTGCTATCTCCACATATTTTTCCGAATTTGGTTCGTAAACAAGTATATCACCTTTCCCTGTCAGCGAAAGCATCTCTTTACCCAAACTGAGCGTTGAGGAAAAACGGTTATGGGTAACAGAATCAACCCATGCCGTTTCGCCGGTTGCAGCGTTAATGCAGAACAAATTTCCCAGCCGGGCTTCATGTCCGTACAAAAAACCGTCTTTCAAAACAGGTGTATTGAATGAAACACCCAATTCCGTATTGTGCCAGCTTTCCGACCAGACGTATTCATTTCCGGTCTTTTCTATTTTAAACGACCTGGTTCCAATACCCTGTCCGGCAATAAATACAGATTGCCCGTCAACCACTGGTGTGGAAGAGTTGTAAAACCTGCGTTCACCGGGTGTTGGAATCCGCCACAAAACATTTCCATCCATGGAAACGCCAAGCAAATCGGTTTCGGTTTGAACAGCCAGTACCTGTTCGTTACCGATTCTCATCAAACCCGGAGATGAATAAGTAGCCGGTTCGCCGTCAATTGTCCATATTTTTTCACCGGTGCCGGTATCAAACGCCACAATCGAGCCATTTTTTCCACCCAAATGAACGATACATTTATTGCCGGTTACCAGGGGAGACATTCCCACAAAAAAATCGGGCACTTCAGTATATTCGTCGTTTTTCCAGACAACCTCACCTGTTTTGGCATCGAGGCAGTTAAGTGCGCCGCCTACACCCAGTGTGTAAACTTTACCCCCGGCAACATACGGCGTACTTCTCGGGCCGGGATGGGGAGCTGCTCCACCGGTTACTTCCGGCGAAACATTGTTCACCGTTCTCCAAATTTCGGCGCCGGTACCGGCATCGAGGCACAATGCCACCTCACTTTCGTTTTGTTTTACATGAAGATAAATCTGTCCATCCATCAAAGCCGCCGATGCATCGCACAAGCCCACATTCTGGCTCCAGACTTTCGTTAACTCAGCAGGCCATTCTGCCGGCGACTGAAAATTTTTCACCACACCGTCGCGATTGAGACCACGCCAGCCGGGCCACTCATTGTTACTTCTCTCTTTCCCGCAGGAGAAAAACAGCACAGTGGTTAAAACAACAATTAAGTACAAAGGGAAATTCAAGGTTCTCATTTCAGGTAATTTTTGGTTCTGATGGCTAAAATAAGCGTTTTTTTGAAATAATTGAACGATAACAAATTTTTCTCAAATTCACGTTTCCAAATGGAATATGTTAGAATTTTATGAAAAAACACTTCAATTTGTCAACAATCCGAAATTATTCAAAGGTTGTTTTTTATCTTGCGTTCCGAAATCCAGATTATAGTTGCATTGAATAAATTAACAAATTATGAATCCACAGGCTGAAGAACTCAACCAGATTATCCGGCAAAAAAGTCCGGCAGTTTACGAAATGCTTTCCGAAAGGGGTAAAAACATTTTTTTCCCGAAGAAAGGTATTTTAGGGCAAACTGCTGAAGCAAAAGGCACACGCATTAATGCCACCATTGGCGCTGCCATTGAAGACGACGGCACACCCATGCGACTTGAAACCATTGCATCGAAAATCGACCTCGATCCGTCGCTGGTTTTTCCGTATGCTCCCAGTTTCGGGCGGCCCGATTTACGCTCGAAGTGGAAAAGCATGATTTACGAAAAAAACCCGACGCTGGGAAAAACGGAACTGAGCCTTCCCGTGGTGACCAATGCACTGACCCACGGCATCAGCATGGCCGGTTACCTGTTTGCCGATGCCGGCGACGAAGTGATTGTGCCCAGTCTGTTCTGGGGAAATTACAATCTCACGCTGGCCAATGGCTACGGCGCCAACCTGGTAAAATTCAACCTGTTTAAAAATGAACAGTTCGATTTGGATGCTTTTGAAGCCAAGCTGAATGAAGGGAAACCCGGTAAAAAAATTCTGATTCTGAACTTCCCCAATAACCCGACTGGTTATACGCCAACCCAGGAAGAAGCCGACAGGATTGTTTCAATTATTGAAAAAGCAGCCGAAAAAGGAAACAAACTGGTTTGCATTACCGACGATGCCTATTTCGGACTGGTTTACGAAGACGGCATTGCCCGCGAAAGCATTTTTGCGCCACTGGCCAATCTGCACGAAAATGTGCTGGCCGTTAAACTCGACGGCGCCACCAAGGAAGATTATGTGTGGGGCTTCCGTGTGGGATTTATGACTTACGCCGTAAAAGGCGGCGATGCCGAATTGTATTCAGCGCTTGAGTCCAAAACGGCAGGCGCCATCCGCGGAAATATTTCCAATGCGGCGAACCTTTCGCAGTCGCTGATGTATGCAGCTTACAACAGCGCTGAATATGGTGTGCAGAAACGGGCCAAATACCGCATTATGCAAACACGCTACGAAGCAGTGAAAGAGGCATTAAAAGAAGAAAAATACCGGAAATACTTTAAAGCACTGCCATTCAACTCGGGCTACTTTATGTGCGTTCAACTGGCCGAAGGACTCGACAGCGACAAGGTACGGAAGGTGCTCATTGAGAAATACAGCATTGGCACCATCAGCCTGAGCGGAATTTTACGGCTGGCTTTCTCTGCCGTTGCCGCTGCTGATGTGAAGGAAATGTTTGAAGGCATTTACAAGGCTTGTGAAGAGTGTAGTTGAAAAATTTTTCTGTTTTAGTCAATATAAGTTTCTTTTAAAACCGATTTTAATTCTTGTATTTCAAAATCTTGCAGTTCCCCAGAAATTTTTATTATTCTTTGCCTGTCAATTGTCCTGATTTGGTCTAAAACAATCCAGCCGGTTTTATTGTCATGCTTAACTTTTACCCTTGTCGGATATTTTTTGGAACTTGTTGTCATGGGAGAAATTACAATCGTCCGTAAATATTTATTCATCTCATTGGGAGAAATGACAACACAAGGTCGGGTCTTTTTAATCTCACTCCCAATTGTCGGGTCCAGATTAACTAAAATAATTTGGTATTGTTTTATTTCCATTCTTCCGGGTTTTCATCGTCAAAAACATCGTCAATCAACAAATTGTCCTCTCCGTTTTCAGCCATTTTTTCAAAAGCTTTTTCCCAGCCTTTCCTTGGTTTTGAAACGGGCTTTAAGATTATCTGCCCTTTATCCATTATTAAATCAACAGTGTCTTTGATGTTATATCTGTCAAGCAGGGTTTTGCTCAACCTGATTCCCTTTGAATTTCCGATTTTTATAACTGAAACTTCCATAGCTAATCTTTCAAAAATGTAATTACAAAGTTATAACATTCCTTTGGATTAAAAAATGGAGAATAACTGTTCTTGCTGTCGGGTGAATTTTTTGAAGCACTTTAATTCGTTTTTTAGTTTTATTCATTAATTAATCGCCATTAAGTTGTTTCTCAATGTTTATATATCAAAATACAGGAGCAAATCTCCTTAAACTTATTTTTTATTCAGGGAATCGTCCAAATTTATTTATTTCTTCCAGCGACTCATCCCAACTTGCTTTATTTGAGATAAAAATATGTGCATCAGGTCGTTTTTCCAATTTAGTATCCAAACATCCTGCCGGAACTACTAACAGTTTACCTTCCATTTGTAAATTGGGCAAAGCTGAACCACAATTGGCACAAAAGGCTTTCACATGATTACTTTTAGGTGGTTGAAATGTTTTAATTTCAGTTTCTGTTTTTATCCAATTTAGTTTAGCCGTTGTCGAAAATAAATTTGCAGCATGGGCAGACCCTGTATCTTTCCTGCAATATCTGCAATGACATAAATAAAAACTCTCAAAATCACCTGTCACCTTAAATTTGATTCCTTTGCACAAACAAGAACCCAAGTATTCCATATGATAAGTCACTTTTATAAATTATGAATTTAGTAGAAATTCATTCCCCGGTATTAACCTGAATTTCCTATTCTTTTCCCGTTTACTCTTACCAATCCTTACTTTATGAACTCGCGTCTCCATGTTTAAATTAAGCACACTGGTTGGTGCAAGTAGAATACGGAGCTTTGAAACACTTCATTGTCATGCAGCCACTGAGCCAATTCGTTTATTCGTATTTTTATCACCAAGTCGTCAAAGACGAATTGGCGGTGTTGTAACAAAGAACCACGGTTGAATTACCCGTTGAAAACCTTATTACATATAGCTTTTCTTCAAAGAACACTTCAATTATTTTTCTTCAAAAAATCTTAAAAACCGTCTAAAGTACATAGCTTTGAATCCGGTGTGTGTAGGTCCATCCCGATAGCCATCGGGATGGTGTGCCCCGAAGGGACGGCAATGCCAAGAGGCGCTCCGGCGGGCTGTTAGCTCACCGGCCATCTACTCGACTATGGCGTTGTAGTTTTGTTTTTATTCATTTTAGTTTATTATTAGTCCTAATTTTTTTCCTAATCCTTCCTCAAATATTTTAAATAACGTTGAAACTTGAATGTCAATCTTTCCATTTTCAAGTCGCGATATATAACTTTTTTTAGTCCCTGTTTTTTTAGCAAGGTCGTCTTGGGTAAGATGAGCCTTTTTTCTTTCTTCTTTTATTATCTCACCAACAATAAAAGCTTTGGCTTTGACCTCAAATTCATCGCGTTTCTCTGTTCCCGGTTTTCCGTATTTGATGTCTAATAGTTCATCAAAATTTGTTGCATCTTTTATTGTTTTCATTTTCCTTCTCCTTCTCCTTTTTTATTTTTATAATATTCCTCTTTAATCCGTAATGCCTTTTTAATTTCTTTTATGGGCGTTTTTTGACTTTTCTTCTGAAATCCGTTGAATAATACAACAATGCGGCCAGAATCAAAACAACAAAACACCCGATAAATGTCCGAGCCAACTTTTATTCTAATTTCATAAAGACCATCGGTATTTTCAATATGTTTCAAAAATTTCTGAGGAATTAAATCCACAGTTTTTATCACTTTAAACACATATTCTATTTTTTCTTGAACTGATGAATCCAGCGAAATATAAAAGTCAATAAAATAGTTTTTATAAAATTTTATTTCCCGAGTCATTTTGCAAAGTTAACAAGTTTGTAAACAATTTGGCATATAAATTCAAAATATTATCGAGGATTTTTCTTTTTTTCACTATGCGCCATAATTGTTGGTACATGTTGTCGGGGCGGATTTCGGAGAGCGTGCCTTTGTCCGGTGTGTAAAACCGGACACATGGTTACCATCAGGGAATTGCCCCGGATACGATCCCCGGCAGTGTTTATTTTGAAAGAACCGTTACCAAAAGCATAGACGACTATCCTGTTTTGCGCAATCAGCGCAACCGGGAAAGATATGCCTGCCAACGAACAAAAAGTGCCCAAATCAGCGGAGTTGATGACTATCCTTTATTTTTAAACCGAAAGGAAAAGCACAAAAACCTGCAATACGTCAAAAAACACTTCAAAACCTTTTCTTCAAAAAATATTAAAAACCTTCATTAAGTACATAGCCCGGAACCCGCCAGCCGACGGGTGTAGTTCAATCCCGAGTACTCGGGACTTGGTCTTGCAGACCGCTCAGAGTCCTATTTATTAGCGGCTGGGTTTTAAACATCCTTTTTTGCCTTATTTACCTTTCTCTTTATTTTTGTAATATCCAAATCAAAATTCTCATGCAAATATTTTACAATCTCGAAAGCGGCTGAGAAAACATACAATTCATTTGCTCCTAAACGATATCTTCCAGTTGCAAGTACCTTAGAGTCATAGCTGTCGCACTGATAATATTTACTAATTTTTTCTTTCTCACCGTCTTTTATAACAGTTACTGGATATCTAATATCACGTCCCTCTCCCTCATAAAATCCACCTGGTCCATAATTTTGAATATTCCCATTGTAAAATGAAGAACCAACAATTTTTTCAATTTCAACAAGTAGCGGCATTAATTTTTTGACATCGTTCTGATTTGTTTTACTTAATTTTTTCATTAGTTCATATTTTAAAGGTCAAAAGTCATTAGCACTTTGTTAATGATTTGACTTTTGTTGTTCTATCAATTTTCTTAATTTTTTAATTGAATTTTTTTCTGCTTTTCTGCGATGTAGCATTCTATGGCAATTAGAGCAAACGAGCGCTATGTCTTCGACTTTGGTTACTGTCTCTTTCTTTAATTTTGAAATAGGAATGATGTGATGAGCTTCTATAAATCCTATTCCCACTTGTCCGAAGAATTCGGAAAAAGAAAAACCACAAACTTGACACTTTAAACTTGGGTCATTTTTTAAATATTGTTCTTTAGCTATTCGAACAAGCTTTTTGTTGCGTTCTCTTTTTCTATGAGGTTTGAAATATTCTTTACCCTCAGGAAAATGTTTTTCATCGTCCTCCTCAACTAAAATTTTATCAGTTTTATCATTAAGGAATTGCAAATACTTTTTATGTATTTTTCTAACCTTAATCATAACACTACCTTTTGGGCGATTCTCATTGTATTCAATATGCTTGTTCAATGCAGTCAGGGCATTTTCTAACCCTGCTTTTCCGTATTCAGAATATATTTTCTCTAAATAATAATTTAAAGCCGGGGCATTAATCGTTCTGTTAAATAATTCTCCGTTTACTAAACGTTCAAAAGCCCGAAAGTACATTTTTGCTGATTCAACACCCATGCCTACATCTTGCACTTTATTTAAAGCTTGTCGTTGTGTAATTTTCTTTTGATAAAGTTCTTTGGCTAAATTGTAGGCTACTGAATATTGCTTAAATTTTATTTGATTTCTCATGATTCTCTCTTTTCAACCTTGCTGTTAACGGGCAAGTGCAAGTTTTCGGCCCGGATGCGTTTTGATTGATTGTCAATAAAATACAAAACATTTAGCGATATGAAATATATGAATTTACCGCCAAAGCCGGGATGAAATTTGCACAATGTTACCAACTGGGTTTTGTTCTCAATATTATATTTGAATTGTTTGATTTTCAATATTATTCATTTTATAATTATCACTCCATTCAAATTTAATGTCGATTTTGTCTGGATGTCCCTCCAGTAAAGCTCCTAATTTTATTTCTATGCTTTTTTGAGGTTTTATGTCCATTGGACATGGGTTGTTAAAAATATGATAACCATCATTTTCTGGTATAATCACATTTACATTTTTTGCTATGCTTTGTCCTTTATTGTAAACTTTAATTGTTCTATTTCCCTTTTGTCCTTTTACAACAAATGCTTCAATTAACGCTTTCTTTTGCGCTTCCTTTTCTTTTTCAATTCTTTCAAGCTGATATTCGTTAAGCAATTTTGATTGTTGCTTAATTTTTTTGTCATGTGTGATATAAATTAAAGCTGAGAAAAAGAGAGCTAATATTGATAAAACAAAACCTGCAATTTCCATTATCCTTTGAATTTGATATTTTTATTGCCTTTAAATGCATCTTTCATCATTTTCGTTAAATCGCCTTTCAAATCTTTGGTAATCTCTTCTTTGGTACCATCCAATTCATCGTTAATTTCCTTTTGATTTAATTCTACAAGCTCATCATAACCTCCCATATATTCCTTTCCACAACGATTGCATTTTACCCAAGTTTTTTCATCATTAAATTGAAAATCGGTATCACCACAAGTAATGCAGCGAAGCTTGATTGATTTGTCGTATGATTCTTTCATGATTTATTCGAATTCTATGTCAGTAATTTTCGCAGAAACAGAACCAACTTTCCATTCTGATGGTACTTTTTCTGCCTTGTAAAATTTGTCCCCCAAACTCCAAACGTAGTTTGGTTTTAAAGGCTTATTGTTATTAAAAGAGTATTTCGATACTAATACAGGCAGATAATCTTCTTCAAAAATTATATTGCCATCACTATCTTTAAAATAAACTGTAACCTCAACCCTTTTGAGTGTCCTGCTTCCATTGTTTTTTAGTTTAAAAGTTACTCCAGGAACCTTTCCGTCAAAGTAGGTTTCGTAATATTTCGATTTTAGTTCATATAGTTGGATGTTTTCAATATAGGCTTGTTTTTCCTTAAAGAGTTCAATTTCTCCATTTGTTTCTTCCTTGCCCTCTATTGCATCTACCATTTTTGAATCTAACTCCAAAACTTGTTCATACTTGTCAAGCGCACCATGAAGTTTTTTCTCTTTTCTTAATTCTTCAGCCTCAGAAAGTAGCTTCTCAATTTTTTCTTCTTTCTCCTTTTTTAATTTCTCCGTTTTCCAATTAAGATAAACCTTCCAACCATCTTCGTCTTTAACCAGATTCATAGTATCTATTTCCGTGGTCATTGGAATTTCTTCATCTTTATATTTTTCCTCCACTTTTGAAGCCATTTCTTCTTCATCAAAATCGTCACTAAACATTTTAGAGAATAAGGAAACTATTAGTTCTCCTGCAATTTTTTTTCCGTCAGGAATAGTTAGCTCAACAATTGCTTTTATTTTGTTTTTATCTTTTTCAATTTCAATAATTTTAAAGCTGGATTTATCTGCCATTGTTCTTGCTAAAAACCCAAATTCGCCTTTGTCATTTTCAGCTAAAAATTCTTGTAAACTTTTAATAGATTTATCCTCATTCGATAATTTTGAATAAGCAGATTCATATTCCATGTTGAAAGTTGCATCAAGATATTGATTCAAAACATTGTAAGGACTTGAGTCATTTGAGCAAGAAAAAACCAAAAATGAAAAGGTCATTAAAATTAAGATGGAATTTACAATTGATTTCATAATTGTTTGTTTTATGGTATTTGTTTCTTTATCAACCTTGTTGGTAACGTCTATGCAACCCCATAAGTTGGGTTATTTCTCTATTATCAGGTTGGGATACACCGTCAATTTGGGTGTGTAACCCAACTTTACTGTTAAAAACATTTTCAGATTGATTTTCTGTTTTCCGAGGTATTATCCAGTGGTTATTCATAGATGTTGGTTTTGAAGGTTTAAAAATAGGAATCTTTTGTTAAAGAATCACACCAACCAAACAGAAACTGCCCGATTTTTTCTCCTGAACCCGGCAAAATCTCCAAAAACAGTTAACTCACTTATTTACAATATCCTCAAGCGCCTTGGGCAGATAAATGTTTCCAGTTTCTAATGTCCTTACAGCATGGGCAAGATATTGTTTGTCGTTTCTGATGTCCCCACGCCCATGGGCATGATATTGTTCAGCGTTTCTGGCGTCCCCATGGCATGGGCAAGGCATTGTTCGGCATTTCTGATGTCCCCACGATAATAAAGGGAACCGTTCTTTTTCGGAGAGAACGGTTCCTTTCCTCCCCAAAACTTCAGGGGATTCACCTGCTGACTTTTGGGTCAGCTGGTGAATGTGATTTGATGCAGTTTCCAGATTATTGAGCAATTAATCCAACACGTTGTTCCTATATTGAGCAGGTGACGGGGAGTCACCAGCTCAACATCAAAACATTATTTCATCAGGTTTTCATCGCGGATAATCATCAGGATGGCGGAGTGCGGGAGGATGATGTATTTTTCGCTATTGAATTCTATTTCGAAACCACTTTTGCTGAGGTAAACAGCCAGGTCGCCCCTGCGGGCCTGCAACGGAACGTACCTTACATTATCCTGTTTTTGTTTCCAGGCTTCGTCTTCTTCCGTAACTGCAGGGATCGGATACCCCGGCCCTACTTTTACAATGTAACCGGTTTGCACTTTTTCACTTTCCTGCACAGTTGGCGGCAGGTACAAACCAGTTTTGGTTTTGTTGGAAGGTGTTTTGGGTTTTACCAGCACCCGGTCGCCTACCATAATAAACTTTTCAAGGTCTTTCTCTTCAATTATCAGTGACATATCGGTTTCCTTTTCTGAACTGCAAAGATAAAATTTTCCAACGGGTTTCGGAAAACCGGGTGCGGTACAAAAGAAGCACATTTAGTAACTAAAAAGGTTTTATAACAAAAAGGAAAAATTATCTTTGTGGCAATTGAAATAATTTCAAACTTTACTGAAGTTTTTTAAATAATACATGAACCTAATCATAAGATCAACCATATCTGTAGCATTTGTATTTATAATTTTGCTCATTTCTGCGGCTCAATTATTTTCACAATCCTCTCTAAACAAACGAAATAAATGGTTTGTTTCCGGGTCGGCAGGGATGGCAGTCCTTACCGGGGAAATATCGAAGGATTTTGTTCCTCTGAAAAATGAATTTAACCATCAACCCGGATGGGCCGCAGATATAAAAATTGGAAAAAGTATTGGTGGCCATTTTGAGCCTGCCATCAGGTTTAGTTCTTATTTTTTTACCGGGTCCAGTGAGGCGCCTCATTTTTCTGCCAATGGAAATCATGCCTCTCTAAAAGGAACCTTGTACGATTGGCCTGTGGAATACAGAACTTTAACCGGTTCTGTTTCGGGAATTATAAGATATTACTTTAAGGAAATTCCCGGAAAATTCGTCAGCGGATTTCGTGTCGATCCTTTTATTGAGGGTGGAGGCGGTGTTGTTTATATGGGCTCGCAGCTGAGTTACCAAACAAGGCCACCGGGTGCCGGGCATTCGGTGGTATTTGAAAAAGGAACCGGAAATCAGCCACCGCCGGCTGTAGGACAAGTAGTTTTAGGGCTGGGAACGAAACTTGGGAACCCTGACAAGTGGCATCTGGGCATTTCATATAACATAGATATCGTAAATTATGCCGTTTTGGATGCAGTTCATAATTACAATGACGATGGTATCAGGAACCATGCGAAAGGCATTGTTTCTAAAGTAATGGCAGAGATAATTTTTCCATTGGGAAAAACCAGCAAATATTCCGGTTCGGGTGGCTCCGACTTCAGGTTGCCGTGGAGTCCCTGATTTATTCCACCTTTTTTAACACATATTTTTCCGCCAGTTCACCTGTAATCCGGTTACCTTCCATATCGAGCTGAATCAATTGATTTTCGCCAACAAAATAATAGGAAGGGCCATTTTCAATGCCGTGCAGGTGTATGCTCCGGCCATCATCGCTCCAGTGGTAATGCCCTGAATAAGAGAATACCTCATCACTTTTTCCCAGGTAAACGGTTTGAACTTCAAAGGTCTCATCAGCCTTTAACTCAATGGTTGTTTCAATTCCCTCGCAATCGGCACAAGGAACAATTCCTTTATAAGTTC
>Ga0334883_1002647_pt1 | contig 21367 bp, 18 predicted proteins | sample GraSluR1_MG_6_FD_207230 | JGI IMG/M metagenome (GOLD analysis project Ga0334883, IMG submission 207230) | Sludge microbial communities from methane-producing bioreactor in Wageningen University, Netherlands - Granular Sludge_09_05-R1 | ecosystem: Engineered > Bioreactor > Anaerobic >...
GTCGTTTGCGAGCGCGCCGTTCGCGGCGCGCTCGATGTCCTGTCCAACGAGCGGGTGCCAGCCATGCCGCTGAAAACACACGTCGACGAACAGCCCAGCCTCAACCTGACGCCGATGATCGACGTCGTGTTCCTGTTGATCATCTTCTTCATGGTGGGGACGAAGTTCTCCGAGTTGGAGCGTAAGATCGGCCTGCGCGTTCCCGAGGTCACCAAGGCCGAGGCCCTCACGGCCGCCCCGGAACCGAGGGTCGTGAACGTCTATCGCGACGGGCAGATCACCCTCGATCGCACTCCCCTGACGCTCGAGGAGTTGACCCAGTCGCTGGCCTCGGCGCGAAGCCAGTATCGCGACCTGGGCGTGCTCGTTCGCGGCGATGCCGACGGCCGGTTTCAGCGGGTGGCCGAGGTGCTCAACGCCTGCAAGCAGGCCGAGATCCGGGAATTGGGCATTTCCGTCCGACCGGCCTCCGCCGAGAGGTGACCCCCATGGAAACGGCGCGATTTTCCCGGCCGCTCGATCTGCTGCTCGACATGGAACCCCTGGTCGCGCTGTTGTGGCTGGGCATGCTCTCGTTGACGATCGCGCTGTTGATCTTGATGCGCACCCGCTGGGGCCAGGCCAGGCCCTTGCGAAAATGCCTGGCGCTGTCGGTGCTGGCCCACGTCCTCTTGGCCGGCTATGCCACGACCGTGCACATCGTGACCTCGGTGCCCGCCGAAACGGCGGCGGCGCTTACCGTGTCGCTCGACGAAGCGGCCGTGGCCGACCATCCCCGCGAAGCCGTCGCCACGGCGAGACCGAAGCCGTGGGAGTCGTTCCTCCACGCGACCGCGATTCAGCCGGAGGGGCCCAAGCCGGCCCGGGTCGAGGCGGAGACGTCGCCCCACGTCGCACGCCGGTCGGCTTCCGAGGCGACGGAGCCCTTCGGCGAACCGGCGCTCGACAACCACGCGCTGCCCGCGGCTGCCGAGCCCGAGCCGGGCGCGATTCAGGTCGACGATCCCAAGACCGTCGCCGCGACTCCGGCCAAGACGCCCGAACCGATCGACGCCCCCGACGCGCAGGGCCGCGAAGGTCGGCGGGCCGAAATCCCCGACCTGCCGGAGGTCGCGCGACGGGATGAGCGCGAGCCGTCTCGAATCGAGCCGCGTCCCGCGCGGTCGGCGGGACTGCCGTCGGCGGTTCTCGAGCGTCCGTTGCCGGTTCCCAGGCTGGCCCACGTTCCCGCGACCCCCCAGCCCGAGCGGGCGCTGCCCGATGTCGACGACTCACCCACCAAGCCCGCGCGCGGCAAACCCGCCGAATGGCCCGACCCGGTCACGGAGGCGACCGAGACGGGTGAGGCCACAGCCACCTCGACGGGCGGCCCCTCGTTTCGAGGGGGCGCCGATCTAAAGCCGCCATCGCTTGCGGCGGGCCGGTTGCGGCAGACGCCCGGCGCGGCGGACCCGACCGGACCAGGCATCCTGGAAATCGGTCCGGCCGCCCTTCCCAGAACGCGCATTGGGAGCCCTTCCATCGAGATTCCGGCGATCTATCGCCTTCGCACCGCGGTCGACCGAGTTCAGGTTGCTCAACGTCACGGCGCGACCCCCGAGAGCGAAGCGGCCGTGCGAGCCGCGCTGAAATGGCTGGCCGAAAACCAGGCCGCCGACGGCCACTGGGACGCGAGAACCCACGGCGCCGGACGGGAACAATTCGTCGCCGGTCGCGACCGCCAAGGTGCGGGAAGCGACGCCGACACCGGGATCACCGGCCTGGCCCTGCTGGCCTTCCTCGCCGCCGGCAACACCCATCGCGACGGGCAGTACCAGACCCAAGTCCGCGCCGGGCTCGAGTACCTTCTCAAGGTCCAGGCGCGCGATGGAAACCTGGGGGGGCAGGCGGCCACCTACTCGTTCATGTACTGCCACGCCATGGCAACTTTCGCGATGAGCGAGGCCTATGGCCTGACCGGCGACGAGCGATTGCGGGTTCCCGTCGAGTCGGCCGTGGGCTATACGCTCCGCGCGCAAGACCCATCGGGAGGGGGGTGGCGGTATCGGCCCGGAGACCCAGGCGACACGAGCCAGTTGGGTTGGCAACTGATGGCCCTGAAAAGTGCCGAACTCGCGGGGCTCGCCATCCCCGACCCGTGTTGGCGCGGTGCCTCGCGTTACCTGAAAAGCGCCTCGTCGGGTCGATTCGGGGGCCTGGCGTCGTACCGTCCGGTCGAGCCGGTCAGCCGGGCCATGACGGCCGAGGCCCTCGTCTGCCGCGTGTTTCTCGGCATGAATCCCATGGAGGCGACCGCCCGCGAGGCGGGCGATTATCTCCTGGGCGAGCTGCCCGGTCAGGGGCCGAAAAACTACTACTACTGGTACTATGCAACCCTAGGGATGTACCAGCTTCAGGGGCCCCACTGGCAGCGGTGGAACTACGCAATGCAGACGACGCTCGTCGCGTCGCAGCAGAAGTCGGGGCCACTCGCCGGGAGTTGGGCCCCGGACACAGTTTGGGGGGGGTATGGTGGGCGGGTCTATACGACCGCGCTGGCGACCCTGTGCCTGGAAGTCTACTACCGGTTCCTGCCGTCGTACTTGCAGGCTTCCGTGGCGCACGCGCCGGACCCTCGGTGAGGAACCGCGAGGGTGGGCCGATAAGCGTTTGACACCGCTCCCGGGCCCAGTAGAATGATAGGTGTGGCCGTGTGGAGCGCTTCCCACCCGGGGCCGTTGCGGTTGCCCTGTGGCGCCAGCGAACCCGACGCGTTTGGTCCCCCGAATCGACACGGCCGCCCCGCCGGGATCGCCGCCTCGTTTTTCATTCTGCGAGGAACCTATGATGTCTCCCCTATTGGGCTACTTTTTGGGTACGCCGGGACCGATGGAGTTGATGATTCTCGGGGTCATCATCCTCCTGTTCTTCGGCAACCGCCTCCCCAGCGTGATGCGGTCCCTGGGTAAGGGGATCGTCGAGTTCAAGAAGGGAGTGCAGGGAATCGAGGACGAGGTCGACAAGGCCGCCGCCAAGGATGAATGACCCCACGGTCGACCGCGGCAAGTCGACGCATACGGCTGTACATGGTGAGGCTGATGGACGTTCCGTTTGCTTTCGGATTCTCGCCGGGCCCGGCTGAGATGCTGATTCTTCTGATCGTGGCCGTCCTGCTGTTCGGCAAACGCCTGCCCGAAGTGGGACGGTCGTTGGGCAAGGGGCTCGTCGAGTTCAAGAAGGGAATTCGCGGCATCGAGGACGAAATCCACTCGGCCACGTCGACGACGACCACCACGGGCGCCGAGCCGGCCAAGCAGGAGGTCGACGACCACGACGAAGCCACGGCCCCCAAGTTCGAGCCGCCCCAGGCCGAGCCCCAGGCAGAACCCGTAACGTCGTCGGCCGAACCGGCCCAGCCCAAGGCCGACTCGCCGGAAGCGTGACGCCGAGTCTGGGACCGGGGCGGCAAACGACGCGGCAAGGGGGTCCCAGCGACCAGGGCGTGTTGCTTTGTTCGAGTTCAGCCGCCTCTCCGCGTCATGTCGCCAACCAACGTGAGTGACCCGGGCTCGTTGGAGTGCTTCCATCCGGTCCTCCGCCGTTGGTTCGCTCAGTCGTTTTCGGCCCCCACGCCGGCCCAGGCCAAGGCTTGGCCGGTCGTTGCCGAGGGCCGAAGCACTCTGCTGTTGGCCCCGACCGGGTCGGGCAAGACCCTGGCCGCCTTTCTCGTGGCCATCGACCGGATCCTGTTCGGCCCGCCGGCCGAGCCGCGACCCGGCGTTCGCGTGTTGTACGTCTCGCCGATCAAGGCCCTGGCCGTCGACGTCGAGCGCAACCTGCGCGCTCCGCTGGCCGGCGTACGGGCCATTGCCGATCGCGAGGGCATCGCTTATCGCGCGGTAAGCGTCGGGGTGCGCACCGGCGACACACCCTCGGCCGACCGGCAGCGGCTCCATCGCCGGCCGCCCGACATGCTCATCACCACCCCCGAGTCGCTCTACCTGATCCTCACCTCCCAGGCCCGCAAGATCCTGGCCACGGTCGAGACGGTCATCGTCGACGAGATCCACTACCTGGTCGGCAGCAAGCGGGGCGCCCACCTGTTCGTGTCGCTCGAACGACTCGAGAGCCTGCGTCGCCGGGAAGCCCCGGATCGCCCGTCGATGCAGCGGATCGGGCTGTCGGCCACGCAACGCCCCCTCGAGGAAGTCGCCCGCCTGCTCGGCGGCGCCGAGTTGGACGGTCCCGACGCCGAGCCGCGTGCGCGACCGATCGAGATCATCGACGCCGGGTACGGTCGGCCCCTGGAACTGCGGATCGAGGTTCCGGTCGAAGACATGGGTCGGTTGGCCGAGCCCGACGACGTGCCGTCGGGCCCCGCGGCGGCCGGCCCTTCGGCCCCGTCGATTTGGCCCTCGATTCATCCGCGCCTCGTCGAGCTGATCGGCGGGCACCGGTCGACCATGATCTTCGTGAACAGCCGCCGACTGGCCGAGCGCCTGGCGGCCGCAATCAACGAGCTGGCCGGCAAGGAACTCGCTTTGGCCCATCACGGCTCGATCGCCCGGCCGACGCGCCTGCGCATCGAAGACCGCCTCAAGCGGGGGCAACTGCCGGCGATCGTGGCCACCTCGTCGCTCGAGTTGGGCATCGACATGGGCGCGGTCGACCTGGTCATCCAGATCGAGGCCCCGCCCTCGGTCGCCTCGGGCGTGCAGCGGATCGGCCGGTCGAGCCATCACGTGGGCGGGCGCTCGTCGGGCGTCATTTTCCCCAAGTATCGCGGCGACCTCGTGGCCTGCGCGGCGGCCGGCCGGAAGATGCTCGAAGGGGAAGTCGAGGCCACGTACTATCCCCGCAATCCCCTCGACGTGCTGGCCCAGCAGGTGGCCGCCATGGTCGCCTTGGAGCCCGTCGCGGTCGATGCGCTTTATGCCACGGTGCGCCGGGCCGCCCCGTTTCACGACCTGCCGCGGACCGCGTTCGAGGGCGTGCTCGATTTGCTCGCGGGACGCTACCCTTCCGACGAGTTTGCGGAATTGCGTCCCCGCGTCACTTGGGATCGGATCACGGGCCAGGTCGCCCCGCGCAGGGGCACCCAGCGAACGGCCGTGCTCAACGGCGGGACCATTCCCGACCGGGGCTTGTACGGCGTCTACCTGGCCGACGGGAGCCCCGGCGGCGGGCGCGTGGGCGAACTCGACGAGGAGATGGTCTTCGAGACCTACGCGGGCGACGTCTTTCTGCTCGGGGCTTCGTCGTGGCGCGTCGTCGAGATCACCCACGACCGCGTGCTCGTGGCCCCGGCCCCGGGCGAGCCGGGCAAGATGCCCTTCTGGCGCGGCGACGGGCCGGGACGCCCCCTGGCCTTCGGCCGCGCCGTCGGCGCCCTCGTGCGCGAAATGGCCGGGCTTCCCGACGACGAAGCCCGAACGCGGCTTACGGAGGAGCACGGGCTCGATGAGCGCGCGGCGCGGAACCTGCTGAGCTATTTGCACCAACAGGTCGAGGCGACCGGCGAGGTGCCCAGCGACGCGACCCTGGTGGTCGAGAGCTTCCTGGACGAAGTGGGCGACTGGCGCATCGTGGTCCTGTCGCCGTTCGGCGCCCGCGTCCACGTCCCCTGGGCCATGGCCGTCGGGCGCCGGCTCCGCGAGTCGACGCCGGGCGAGGTCGACATGATGTGGACCGACGACGGCATGGTCTTCCGGCTGCCCGAGTCCGACGAGCCGCCGCCGATCGACTTGTTCGTTCCGCCCTCCGACGAGATCGAAGACCTCGTGGTTCGCGAGCTGGGTTCGACGGCCTTGTTTGCCGCCCGATTCCGCGAGAATGCCGCGCGGGCGCTGCTGCTGCCGCGACGCCGGCCCGGGCATCGCACGCCCCTGTGGCTCAAGCGTCGCAAGTCGGCCGACCTGCTGGCCGTGGCTTCGCGCTATCCGAGCTTTCCCATCATGCTCGAGACGTATCGCGAGTGCCTTCGCGACGTGTTCGACGTGGCGGGACTTCGGACCATCCTGCGGGGCGTCGAGCAGCGCACGATTCGCGTCCACGCCGTGCGCACGAACGTTCCCTCGCCCTTCGCCGCGTCGCTGTTGTTCAACTACGCGGCCAATTTCCTCTACGAGGGCGACGCCCCGCTGGCCGAACGCCGCGCCCAAACCCTGGCGCTCGACCACACCCAGTTGCGCGAGCTGCTGGGCGACGCCGAACTGCGCGAGCTGCTCGACCCCGAGGTCGTCGAGGCGGTTTCGCTCGAGCTTCAGCGGCTCGACGAACGGTACCGGCTGCGCGACGCCGACGCGCTGCACGAGCTGCTGCAGCTCGTGGGCGACTTGAGCCGCGACGAGCTGGCGGCGCGGTGCGACGACGGGGACGTCCGCAGCGGCCGGATGCGGCGATGGATCGACGAGCTGGCCGCGCGGCGTCGTATCATCGAGGTCACCGTGGCCGGCGAGGCGCGGTTCGCGGCGGCCGAGGACGCGGCCCGGCTGCGCGACGCCCTGGGCATCGTGCCGCCGCCGGGGCTGCCCGACGCCTTCCTCGAGGAGGTCGCCGATCCGCTGGGCGACCTGGTTTCGCGGTTCGCGCGGACTCATGGGCCGTTCACCCTTGAACAGGTCGCGGGGCGTTTCGGTTTGGGCAGGGCGCCGGTCGGGGCGGCCCTGGCGCGCCTGGCGGCCCGCGACCGCGTGCTCGAAGGCGAATTCTTGCCGGGTGGGCGGGGGCGCGAGTGGTGCGGCGCCGAGGTGCTCCGCCTGCTGAAGCGGCGCTCGCTGGCCCGGCTGCGCCGACAGGTCGAGCCGGTCGAGCCCGAGGCCCTCGCCCGCTTCCTGCCGCGTTGGCAGGGTGTGCTGCGCCCGCGGCGAGGACTCGACGGCGTGCTCGACGCGGTCGAGCAGTTGCAGGGAATGCCTCTTCCGGCCTCGGCGCTCGAGCAGTCGATCCTGCCGTCCCGTGTCCACGGATACTGCCCAAGCGACCTCGACGAATTGTGCGCCGCCGGCGAGGTCGTGTGGCGCGGGTTCGAGAGCCTGGGCATGAGCGACGGGCGGATCGCCCTGTACCTGACCGACCATCTACTCGCGCTGGCCCCGCCGGCCTCGCCGGTCGACGGCGACCTGCCCTGGCGAATCCGCCGGCTGCTCGCCGACCGGGGGGCCCTGTTTTTCGACGACGTGGCGCGGGCGATCGGCGGATTTCCGAACGACGTGCTGGCCGCGCTATGGCAGTTGGTGTGGTCGGGCGAGGCGACCAACGACACCCTGGCCCCGCTGCGGTCGTTGGCGCGGGCCCAGCAGCCGGGGCGCGGGCGGTCGCGGCGCCGAGGACGCGGCTTCCGCTCGCGGCGCGCGGCGAAAACGCCGGGCTCGGAAGGCCGATGGTCGCTGCTCCTCCGCCCCGGAGCCCCCCTGCCCACGCCCACCGAGCGGCAGGCTGCGACGGCTGGGCAGCTCATCCGGCGTTATGGCGTGTTGACCCGGGAGACGGTCCTCGGCGAGGGCGTGCCCGGCGGGTTCGCCGGCCTGTATCCGGTGCTCAAGGCGATGGAGGAGTCGGGCAAGATCCGCCGCGGCTACTTCGTCGCCGGATTGGGGGCAGCCCAGTTCGCCTCGCCGGGGGCCGAGGAGTTGATCCGCGATCGCGGTCGCGCGCCCGGCGACGCGCCCGAGGTCGTCGTGCTGGCCGCGACCGATCCAGCCAATCCCTACGGGGCGGCCTTGCCGTGGCCCAAGCAGTCGCCGTCGGGCGCCCGGCCCCAGCGCGTGGCCGGGGCCAGGGTGATCGTCGGCGATGGGGCACTGCTCGGGTATCTCGGGCGCGGCGGGCAGCAGTTGATGACCTTTCTGCCCGACGCCGAGCCGCAACGAACCGCGGCGCGCGCGGCGCTGGTCGAGGGCCTGGCCAAGATGGCGGCGTTCGGGCCCGTCTTCGTGGCCGGCGTCGACGGGCGTCCGACGGGCCAGTCGGAGTTGGCCGAGCCCCTGCGCGCCGCCGGGTTTTCGCCATCAAGCCGAGGGTTCCTGCATCGCGGGGTCGAGGCGAGCCAGACCGATCATGCCTGAAGGCGACACGATCTATCGCACGGCCGGCCGGCTTCGTTCGGCCCTCGGGGGAAAGCCGATCGACGCGGCCGAGAGCCGCCTTCCCCGCCTCGACGCTGGCGCGTTGGGCGGCCGCCGCGTGACGTCGGTCGAAGCGCGGGGAAAGCACCTGCTGATCCACCTCGACGACGGCGGCGCGATCCACAGCCACCTGGGCATGACCGGGGCCTGGCACGTGTATCGCGCCGGCGAACCCTGGCGCAAGCCGCGACACCGCGCGCAACTCGTGCTGCAATGCGGCGATTGCACGGCCGTGTGCTTCACCCCCAAGACGCTCGAGCGGCTCAGCCCCGACCGGCTGCGCCGCCACGACGCCCTGCGCCAATTGGGCCCCGATCTGCTCGGGCGATCGTTCGACGCGGCCGAGGTCGTGCGCCGCTTTCGCCTGCACAACGCGACGCCCATCGGCGAGGCCGTCCTGAATCAGTCGATCGCCTCGGGCGTCGGGAACGTCTACAAGTCGGAGGTCCTCTTCCTCACCCGAACCGATCCCTTCGTCCCCGTCGGCGACCTCACCGACGACCAGATCGCCGACGTCGTCGACCGGGCGCGCAGGCTGATGGCCAGGAACCTCGACGGCTTCGCGCGGCGCACCCGCTTCGGTCGCGACGGCGGCCGGCTCTGGGTGTACGGGCGGAGCGGCAAACCGTGCTACGTGTGCGGCACGCCGATCCGCATCCGGCGCCAAGGCGACCAGGGACGCACGACCTATTGGTGCCCCGAATGCCAGCAATCGGCTGATTGAACGATCCCGAGCGCAACGGGTGTCCCGAGCGGGGGACGTCAGTCCCCTGAGTATCTCCACCGTCAGCCCGCACCGTCGTCACCGACCCGCGCGGATCGCCCGGAGGCCACGTGCCGTACGTGGTCGACGAAATCAACCAGTATCGCGAGGCGGAGTTCATTGGAGTGCCTCTTGGGTTGGGAGTGGGGTTGGAGATTCAGGCCTCAGGGGACTGTCCGCGAGGCGCCTCAGGGGACTGACGTCCCCCGCTCGGGATGGCAACAGTGTGCCAGAACCTTGGCCCCATTTCCACGCGCCTTCGCCCCATCGCGCGACAGGGCACGCTTGCGTTGCGCACGGCCCTTGGCTACAACGGCAGACAACCACGGCGACCGACCCGCACCGAAATTCCCGCAGCGTTCCCGCGAGGAGAAATCCGCTTGAGCATCCTCGTCATCAACGCCGGTTCGAGCAGCGTCAAGTTTGGGCTGTTCGACTTCGACACGCTCGAGCCCGCGGCGCGGGGGCTGCTCGACTTGCAGGGGCCGGCCGGACGAGCCATCGTCACGCTTCGGGCGCGCGAGCAACCCGCGACCGACAGGGAGCTCGACGTGCCCGACTATCGCACCGGCGTGGTCCGGGCGCTCGAGTTGCTTCAGCGTTTGGAGGCGTCTTCTGCGTCCGCCGAGATTCGGGTCGTGGGCCATCGGTTGATCCACGGCGGCGACGAAATCCGCGAGCCGGTGCGGATCGACGCGGCCGTCAAGAGGACGATCGCTCGGTACGCGCACCTTGCCCCGTTGCACATCCCGGCCGGGCTCGAGGCGATCGAGGCCACCGAGGCCGCGCTGCCCGGCACGCCTCAGGTCGGACTGTTCGACACCGCGTTCTTCGCCGACATTCCGGCGTGCGCGTTCCTGTATCCGGTCCCCTACGAATGGTACGAGCAGTGGGGGATCCGGCGATTCGGGTTCCACGGCACGAGCCACGCCTACTGCACGGAGCGGGCGGCTGAGCTGCTCGGCCGCGACGTGCGCCAGTTGCGCCTCGTGATCTGCCACCTGGGCCAAGGCAGCTCGGCCACGGCGGTCGACGGGGGCGTGGCCGTCACGAACACGATGGGTTTCACGCCGCTGGAAGGCTTCATGATGGGCTCGCGCTCGGGCACGGTCGACCCCGGCATCCTCATCCACGTGCAGCGCGAGCACGGCCTGACGGTCGACGAGCTGGACGAGATCTTGCATAAGAGGTCGGGGCTGTTGGGCGTGTCGGGGCTGTCGTCCGATTTCCGCCGGGTCGAAGCGGCCGCCCGAGTGGGGCACGAGCGGGCCCGGCTGGCCCTGGACATCTACGCCTACCGGGTTCGGACGATGATCGGCGCCCTGGCCGTCACGCTCGGGCGCGTCGACGCCCTGGTCTTTACCGGGGGCATCGGCGAGAACTCCGTCTGGCTGCGCAGCGAGGTCGCCAAGGGCCTCGAGGTGATCGGCGTTCGCCTCGATCCCGAGCGGAACGCCCGCTGCCGCCCCGACGGCGACCTGGCCGCCGCCGATTCGCCGGCCCGCGTCTTGCTCATCCATACCCGGGAAGACTATCTGATCGCCCGAGAGGCCCGGCGCTTGTTGACGGCGCAGCAGGTACGCGCCAGGGGGGTGTGATCGGGTCCAACCGCCCGCCGGATCGTCGCGGGGCGTCGCCGAAGCGCGTTCGCGCATTCGAAACACCGCCAATCCGCTCTGGCCACGGGCGGGACCATTTGCTAGACTCCCGCCCTCATTCGCCCAACGTCGCGACCGCGACGATTTGTCCCCCCATTGCGCAAGGAGTGAGTCATGAGGGAACAACGGCGGCTCTGCGTCCTTGGTGTCGGCATTTTCCTGGCCGTCGGGCTGGCGGCGGTGGTCCAGGCGGCGCCGTGGGCGCCCTGGGAGAAACTGCTGACGCTCAGGCGGGTCGAAGCCGACCCCGACAAGACGTACGCGGTCACGGGCGACAACGGCCCTTGGATGATCCTGGCGTGCAGCTTTTCGGGCGACCATGCCGAAGAGCAGGCCCGCGAGCTGGTGCTCGAGCTCCGCAAGCGCTACAAGCTCGAGGCGTTCGTGTGTCGCGAGAAGTTCGAATTCGGCGCCGAGACCCAGGGGCGGGGCATCGACCGGTTCGGCGAGCCCCTGAGAATGCGGTACCAGCGAGGCTCGGAGCACGAGGAAGTGGCGGTCATGGTCGGCAACTACCCTGCCATTGACGACCCCGAGGCCCAGGAGACCCTGCGCAAGCTCAAATACTTCCGCCCCAAGTGCCTGGAGCTCGATCCGTCGCGGCCGACCAACCGCAACCTGGCTTTGTGGCGACTGTATTCGAGCTTTGCCGATCGGGAGAATGAGGCGAAGGGGCCGATGCGCCAGGCGTTCATCACCACGAACCCCAAGCTCCCCAAGGAGTATTTCGTGCCCAATGGGCTCGATCCCCTCGTCATCGAGGCAAATGAGGGGGTCGAGCACTGCCTGCTCGACTGTCCGGGCAAGTACACGGTGCAGGTCGCGACGTTCCGCGGGCGCGCGGTTCTCAAGCCGAAAGAGATCAACGCGATTGCGGCCGGCCAGAAGAAATGGAAGAGCCAACTGGTCGAGGCCGCCGAAAACGCCCACAAGCTGACCGAAGCCCTTCGCCTGAAAGGCTACGAGGCCTATGAGTTCCACGACCGCTACGCGAGCATCGTCACGGTGGGCAGCTTCGATTGGGTCACGCGCGAGTTGCCCGACGGCCGCAGCGAGGTCAATCAGGCCATCCAGGCGATCGTCGAGCAGTTCGAGGCCAAGCAGACCGACTGCATCGGCGGAGGCGGGGCTCAGACGTTCCACACGGGCGGGCTGGCCCAGCAGACCCTGGTCGGCATTCCCTTCGACCTGAAGCCCACGGTCGTCCACGTGCCGCGCCGGGAAATCACCGGGCGCCGAAGCCGGGAGTTCACGGGCCTCTTCTAAGGCGCCGCCCCCGTTCTCGAAGGCCCGCGATGCCCCAACTGGTGCTCGGAACGACCAACTCCAAGAAGGCCCTCGAACTAGCCGACGTACTGCGCCCGGTCGGAATGGACTTGGCGACGTTGGCCGATTTTGCCGATCCGCTTCGGGTCGTCGAGGACGGCCGGACCTTCGCCGAGAATGCGGCGTTGAAGGCGACCCGGCAGGCCCGCCATCTGGGCGTCTGGGTGCTGGCCGAGGACAGCGGTCTGATGGTCGACGCCCTCCAGGGGGCCCCGGGCGTCTTGTCCGCCCGCTACTCGGGGCCCGGCGCCACCGACGCATCGAACAACCAGAAGCTGTTGCAGGCCCTCGGCCCGACCCCCCTCGACCAGCGCACGGCCCGCTACCTCTGCCACATGACCCTGGCCGACCCTTCCGGAGCGATCCGGGCCGAGAGCCAAGGGTCGTGCGCGGGCAGGATCGTATTCGAGCCCCGCGGTTCCCACGGTTTCGGATACGATCCCCTGTTCGAGATCATCGAGTATCATCGCACCCTGGGCTTGCTTGGCCCCGTGGTAAAAAGGGCCCTCAGCCACCGCGCCCGGGCAGCACGTCGGATGATCCCCGCGCTGGTCCGGTTGGCCGATTCGGGCGGGTTCGACTGAAGCGGCTGGTCCATCCCCCCTGGCAGACCCGGTCGGGAAGATCCGAGGAATCGCGTCGGCAGGGGATGGTGCCTTTTTTGGCGGGCGGTCTCCGCTTCGGCGACTTATACTGGCAGGGGGCAGGCGCCTGGGATAAGAGGAGCCGCCCTTCGCCAACCACCGAGCGATCTGTTACGACCCCATGAGTTCCGCTTCTGGGCAATCCGCCGCCAAGCCCGGAGAACCGCCCCGCCCGATCCAGTGGCGTAGCTGGCCGCTCCGCGACAACCTCGCGACGGCCGCGGCGGTCGCGGTGGGAGCAAGCGGCGTCGCCGCCGGAGTGTACTGGGTGACCGCCCAATTGCACCTGGCTTCGCTCGCTGCCGTCGTCCTGCTGGTCTCCTTGTGGCGGTGTCTCGTGCCCATCCAGTTCGAGCTGAACGTTCACGGTGTCCACCAATGGGTGTTTGGGCGATACCGCCGCATCCCCTGGAGGGAGGTGCGAAGCTATCGCGTCTGTTCGTCAGGTGTGCTGTTGCTCCCCACTGAAGCACCATGCCCGATCGACTCCGCGCGTGGCCTGTTCGTGCCTTGGGGCAACCGGCGCGAGGAAGTTCTTGCCCATGTGCGGTACTTCCTCCACGGGCCGCCTGCCGACGGATGAGCGGTGCGTTCACCACCTTCCTTCGGCACGAGCGGAACCGCGGTTCTCGCCGCGATCGCCAGGCCCACTGCGGGGAGTCGATCGTCACGGTGCGGGTCAGTACGACTGCCTTCTCTTCCGTTCCGGCCCCACTCGAACCTCAGAATCCGATCGAGAAGCCGAAGCCCTTGCCGTAGTAGTGGAAGCCGCCGTGAGTGCCCGGGTAGTACGGGTACGCGGGGTACCGGTAGTACCTGTAGGAGCTGTAGATCGGCGGATGCACAACGACCGGCGGGTGAACGACCACCCCGCCATACCCGCGCGGCCGATCGTGGTGCGGCGAGTGGCGGTGCCCGGGGTGGCCGTGGTAACTCGGACGACCGTGGTAGCCCGGACGACCGTGGTAGCCCGGACCGCCGTGGTGCTTGACCAACATCGCCTCGACGTGGGCATCGGCCGGGGGACCTGCCGAGACCGCCTCGGCGCCCACCGCGACCAGGGCGACCGTTGCCAGGATCAATGCAACTCGTCTCATGGGTTTCTCCTTAAAGCTCCGGAAAAGGGCGGGATACCTTGTGGCGACCGGCTCGGCCGCTTTCGTTCGCACTTCTTAAGCATATCCTGTGCCAAAAACCAGGCGAAACTCTGCAAGTATTTGTTTTCAAACGATTTGCGACGGGACAAGTCCGATCGTCCCAAGCCTGTGGCGGCGGACAAGAATTCAAAGTGACGACAGATCCGTCGCCACCGAGTCACACCAGCCGGACGGGGGAAGCGGTCGTGCCGCCACTGGACAGCACACGGGGAATCTGGGATTCTGGACCCGGCGAAGGCAACCCGTCGAACGCTTGCGATCCATACGACAACCGTGCGACAAAGGAGGGACGATGCGACTGGTCAAGGTCTTCAAGGGAGTGGAGAACGACATTGCCACGCTCGAAGGGGAGGTTAACGCCTGGATCCGCCAGACTGGGGTCTGGGTGGTGAGCGTGACCGGAAACATCGCCCCCCAATCGATCCAACCCGGCGCCAAAGGCAACGTCGGATTGAGTCAGAGCGTCTTTGCCCCCTCCGACGTGATCCTCATCGTCTTATACGAAGAGCCGGAAGAGGAATAGCCATTTTCGGGTGGCTATCTACCAGCCTGTGGCGGCAAGACGCTCCGCCCGGCCCGGTTGCAGACGGCTAAGACCCTCGCAATTTGGCCAGTTGCGATTCGGCCTCGGCGATCTGGCGTTCGAGGGTATCGAGTTCCCGCGGGTCGTCGGCCTGCTTTTTCGAGCCGGCCAACTGCTGCCGGAGCTGCTGAAGCCGCTGGTTGAGGGTCTGGATTCTCTTTTTTGTCTTCTTGTCCATCGCGACGACTCCACCCGACCAAACGTCCGGGCCGACCAGCCCCAACAACCCCTCGCCATTGTAGCACCTAAGACCCGCGCCGTGCCAACGAATCCCCGTTAGAGTGGTATAGCACGCAACCTTCGAGCTGTATTTGCCGAACCTCCCCCTCCACGGCAGGACGGCTCTGGAATCGCGCCCTCCAGGGGACCAGCCAAGCCTGCCGGGGTGACGCCGAGGCGATCTTCGATCACAATGGTTGGTGGAAGGGACGAACGCCATGCAACCGAAGTCCGCCATCCTGGCCGTGCTGGGGTTCCGCACGCTGAAGCGGATCGTCGACAAGTCGGGGATCGACGCGAGCCGTCGCAGCATCGAGGCAATGCGTTCGGCATTGGCCCGCTCCCGCAAGGTGACCGTGGACGAGTTGTTGCGCCACATGCGCAAGGACGAGATCAAGGCGGCGTGCGAGAGGATGGGGCTTTCGACGGCCGGTCGCCGCGACGAGCTTCTCGATCGCATGAAGCGTGTCTACGACTCGGTCACGGTGGGTCTTCCGGACGGGAGCCGGATCAAGTCGTACAAGAAGGGCTGGGCCGTCGTCGACCGCCACGGACTCGTGCTCGCCGATCCGGAGAGCGCCACCTGGGTGATGCCTTCCCAGAATCAGGACGCACCTCCCGCGATCTATCCCACGGCCGCGGCCGCTTACCTGGCATGGATGCGATCGCAACAGGTGGCCGGCGTCAAGACCACCTAGGCCGGAGAGAGAGGAAGACGCTGTCGCGTTGGTTCGTTGCCTGCCATTCGATTGTCGCGCCGAGGAGACCTTTGATGACGACGATTCGCCCGGCATACCTCGTGCTCGCCCTGATCTGCGGGGCGATGTTCTTCAACCCGGCCTCGGGCCGAGCCCTCGAAGGCGACCCGCCCGCGCCAAAACGCCGCGTGCTGCTCGTCACCGGCGAAGACTACCCCGGGCACAAGTGGAGGCAAACGGCGCCGGCCCTCTTGGCCGAGCTGTTGAAAGACCCGCGCCTTGTGGTCGACGTGCTCGCCGACCTCGAGTCGCTGGGCACGGCCCGGCTCGACGACTACCATGCGGTCGTCGTGCACTTCAAGAACTACGACCCCCACGTGCCCGGGCGCCGGGGCTATGAGAACCTGGCGGGGTTCGTCGAGCGAGGCGGCGGGCTGATGCTCGTCCATTTCGCCTGCGGGGCCTTCGAGGAGTTCAAGGACGATTTCGTTCACCTGGCCGGGCGCGTCTGGTTCGGCATGAAGCCCCCACCGGGCAAGCGCCAGCACGATCCCCACGGCCCGTTCACGGTCCGTATCACCGAGCTCGACCACCCGATCACCCGGGGGCTGGCCGACTTCGAGACGGTCGACGAGCTGTACACGTGCCTCGAAGGCGATCCGGCCGTCACGACGCTGGCGTCCGCCACCTCGAAGGTCGACGGCCGGTCGTACCCCATGGCGTTCGTGCACGAGCACGGCAAAGGCCGCGTGTTCCACACGGTGCTCGGCCACGACGTCGCGGCGTTCACGGCGCAGGGCCCCGCCGAATTGCACCGCCGCGGATGCGCCTGGGTCGCCGGGCTGGACCCCGCGGCGCCCTGAACGACCGTGCGCTTCACTCATTCCCACGCTTCCGCGTGGGAACGCCTCTTCGGACGCTTTGCGTCCCCCTCGGTTACTCTCACGCGCCACGGCTCCGACGAAGGAACGCGAAGCGTTGAACACCTCGGTTCCCACGCGGAAGCGTGGGAACCAGAAGATCCCGCGTGGACACCAGGGCGCTTCCGGTGTCGGCGTTGTGGAGATGGCGTGGTCGTGATCGGTTCGATCCCAACCCACAAAGCGCGCTGAAGGGCCAAGGGCGAGTTGGCGCGGAGTGTCATTCAGATTTCAGCCGTGTGCACTCCTTACGGTCGGCTTTCGCCTTCTCTGGATCGCCTGGTTCCTCCCGCACAGTGCCACGGCCATGTGCTGCCACGGCGAAGTCGGAAGCGCGCGGTTCGCATGGCTTCCATCCGTCAGGCGCCGTGTTGGGCGTGAGGGGCCCGCTTGGGAATCCGGCATTCGAGAGTCCCGGCAGGAGAAGCCGCAACGTCAATAACTTGCGTGGTGGAGCACGGGCACGACGGCAAGACGGGAAATCATGCCACCCGAGATGCCCCCCCGCGACTGTCGACCCGGCGCGTCGCGATTTCACGTCCCAGGATGCCGATCGCCGAGTGGGACGGGCCGGCGGCGGGGTGTCGAACGTCGGGCAGTGCGAGTAGACTCTGGTGATGGGAGCGGGCGGACCGCGGCGCTCTACGGTCCGCCGGCCCAGCGTGGGCTTTCTGGAAGTCCGGACGCGCCCCTGACACCACCCCCCCTTGCCACGGTCGACAGGCCCATGAACGTGATCCTGCTTTCCGTCCCCGGGCTGCGAGAAAAGGACGTGGCCGTCATGCGACGCCTGAGGGACCTGATGGCCGGCGGCGAAATCGCCGACCTGACCCCCAGCTTCCCCTGCGTGACCTGTCCCGTGCAGGCCAATTTGACCACGGGCAAGCTCCCGCGCGAGCACGGGGTCGTTGCCAACGGTTTCTACTGGCGCGACCGCCGGTCGGTCGAGATGTGGACCGCGCCGAACGACTGTATCCAGCGGCCCCAAATCTGGGAGGTGTTGTCCGAGCGCGGCCGGGGGATCACGTCGGCGGTTTGGTTTCCGCTGCACAGCAAGCAGTGTCGGGCCGACTACGTGTGCACGCCGGCCCCGATCCACAATCCCGACGGCAGCGAGTCGCTCTGGTGCTACACGCGACCCGAGGCGTTGTACGGCACGCTCCGCGATGCACTGGGCCACTTCCCGCTCCGGCACTACTGGGGGCCCCTGGCCGACGTGCGCTCGACCGCGTGGATCGTCGACTCGGCGATCCATGCGGCCAAAACGTGGCGGCCCGGCTTCTTCTACCTCTATCTCCAGCACCTCGATTACGCGGCCCAGCGGAGCGGACCCGACAGTGCGGCCGCCGACCAAGCCCTGGCCGACCTCGACGAGCAGATCGGCAGACTGGCCGAGGGGTTCGGCGCGGCCTACGGCGGCGAGTTGCTCTGGATCGTGGCGGGCGAGTACGCCATCACCCGGGTCGATCACGTGGCGTATCCCAACCGCCGCTTGCGCGAGGCGGGATGGTTGAAAGTCCGCGAAGAAGACGACGGCGAGCACCTCGATCTGGCGGCGAGCCGGGCCTGGGCGCTGGTCGACCATCAGTTCTCGCACGTTTTCGTGGCCGACACCGACCCGACCGTGGCGCCCCGCGTGGCCGAGCTGTTCCGCGACGAGCCCGGCATCGCCGAGGTGCTGGTGGGCGACGATCTGGCCCGCTACGGCCTCGATCACCCCCGAAGCGGATCGGTCGTGCTCGTCTCCGAGCCCGAGAGCTGGCAGGCCTACTACTGGTGGCTCGAGGACGGCCGGGCACCGGCCTTTGCGCGAACGGTCGACATCCACCGCAAGCCGGGGTATGATCCGGTGGAGTTGCATTGGGATCGCGCCAGCAAGACCATCCCCCTCGATGCGACGCTCGTGAAGGGATCGCACGGAGCCCCCGCCCTCGATGCCCGCCAGAAGACCGTGTTGCTCGCCTCGCAGCCGGCCCTGTTTCCCGGCCCCGAGGTGGCCGACACCGACGTGTTCGACATCGTGCTCGGGCAGTTCGGGCGGCCTGGAGGCTGAACTCCAACGGAGCTTGCTGTCGGCACGCGGAGCCGGCGAACCCGATCACGACAATCCTCGGCAGAACCGCCCCCACCCTTCCATAGGAGACGCCCCCATGCCATGCCGTCGCCGCGGCCTCGGGTCGAGTTCGCTCGCTGCCCTGCTGATCCTCTTGTCGGTGTTGCCGCTTGCCTCCGCTACGGGCGCCCAGGGGCCTCCCGAACCGGCCCGGGTGAAGGCGCTGGCCGCGATGCTCCCCGAATCGCCTTGCGGCGTGGGGCGTCCGATCGGCGACCGCGGGGCATGGCAGGCCGTGGCCGACGCGCCGCCGTTTCGAGAGGTCGTGGCCAGGGCCGAGCGCCTCATGGAGAGCCCGCTTCCCGAGGCCGACGACGACCTCTATCTCGACTTTTCCCGCACCGGCAACCGCCGCCGCTACGAGCGCGTGCGCTCTCAGCGTCATGCGCGCTTCGCCGAGTTGACCCTGGCCGAGTGCATCGAGAACCGGGGGCGTTTTCTGCCGGCCATCGAAGACTCGATCGCCGCGGTGTGCGCCGAGAAGTCGTGGGTGTATCCCGCCCACGACGCCGGTTTGGGCAACTTCAAGGGCACCTCGATCACCATCGACCTGGGTTCGTCGGCCACGTCGTGGAATCTGGCCACGGCCGACTACTGGCTGGGCGAGCGCCTCAGCCCGGCAACGCGGACGCGCATCCGCGACGAACTCCAGCGACGCACCTTCGAGCCGTTCGAAAGCTACGTCGAAACCGGCCAGCCCCGCCTGTGGTGGGCGACGGGCACGAACAACTGGAACTCGGTGTGCCTGGCGGGCGTGACCGGTGCGGCCCTGGCCGCGATCGACGACCGCGATCGGCGGGCCTTCTACGCGGCCGCCGCCGAAAAGTTCGTCGAGAACTTCCTGGCCGGATTCACGCCCGACGGGTATTGTTCCGAGGGACTGGGGTACTGGAACTATGGGTTCGGCCACTACGTGCTGTTGTCGGAAACGCTTTACCAGGCGACGGGGGGCCGGGTCGATCTCATGGAAGCCCCGCCGATCCGGGCCATCGCCCGCTTCGCCGTGCGCATGGAGGTCGTTCCCGGCGTGTATCCGCCCTTTGCCGACTGCCACGTGGGCTCGCGCCCCGACGCGCGCCTGATGGCCTTCCTCAGCCGCCGCTTCGGCTGGGGCCTCGAGGACTACGAACGGCAGGCCCTGCTTCTGGCGGGCGGCCCCTCGAGCAGCCTGTTCACGATGGGCGTGTACGGCTTCCCGAATTCCGCCGCCAAACGCCCGGCCGCCGCGCGAGCGGCCGAGACCCCGCTTCGCGAATGGTTTGCCGACGCGGGCATCCTCATCTGCCGTCCCGCGCCCGGCAATCGCCGGGCGCTCGCCGTCGCCCTCAAGGGCGGCCATAACGCCGAGCACCACAACCACAACGACGTGGGCTCGTTCCTCGTGGCGCTGGAAGGGCACACGCCCCTGGTCGACCCGGGCTCCGAAGTCTACACCGCCCGCACCTTCAGCCGCGACCGCTACACGAGCGGCGTGCTCAACTCGTTCGGACATCCCGTGCCGGTCGTCGCCGGCAAGCTCCAGAAGACCGGGCGCTCGGCGGCGGCCCAGGTGCTCGAAACCGAGTTCACCGACGCCGCCGATTCGATCGCCCTCGACTTGCGCGCGGCCTACGACGTCGACGAACTCGAAAAGCTCACGCGCCGGTTCAACTTCTCGCGCGAAGGCACCAGCCGACTCACGGTGACCGACGAGGTGGCCTTCGCCTCGCCCCAGCGATTCGGCACGGCCCTGATCACCTTTTCGAAGTGGCGCAAGCAGGGCGACGACGCTCTGGTCGTCGGCGAGGGCCCCGGCGCGGTGCAAGTCGACGTCGACACCGGCGCCGAGCCCTGGGAACTCAAGGCCGAGAAGATCGACGAAGACCTGCCCGGCGGCCGGGTTCCCATCCGCCTGGGCATCGACCTGAGCCGGCCGGTCGAAAAGGCCGTCGTGCGTTTGACCGTGGTGCCCGCCGATCAGTAGGGTTTCGCCTTGCGTGACGACCCATCCCAAGACGAAACGCCCCAATCGACCGGCGAGCAAGACGTCGATGCGCCCGGCGCAATGACCGCCGGCGAGCTGGCCGAGGCCAGGCGGTACGGGCGGCAGAGCCTGGCCTGCTCTCTGATCGACCGGGCCCTCGACCTGGCGTATCTGGCCGTGATGGCGATGCTGCTGGCGCGGCCGATCGACGCTTGGCTGACCGAATTCCCGGCCTTGGCAGCGTACCGGTCGCTGCGTTTGACGGTCCTGTTCGCCGTGGTGTTCGCGCTGCACGCCGTCGTGTCGTTCCCACTTTCGTGTTACGCGGGCCACGTCCTCGAACACCGCTTCGGCCTGAGCAGGCAGTCCTTGGCCGCCTGGCTGTGGCGCTATGGCAAGACCCTCGTCCTGGGCGGATTGTTCGGCATGCTGATGCTGCTCGGGCTCTTCTGGCTCATCTGGACGACCGGCCCCTGGTGGTGGCTCGTTGCCGCGGGGGCCTTCTATCTGGTCGGCGTCGTGCTTGGACGCCTCGTGCCCGTGCTGATCCTTCCGCTCTTCTACAAGATCGAGCGGCTCGATGCGCCGGAACTCGTCGAGCGCCTGGCCGGGGTCGCGGTCGGCACGGGCCTGACCGTCGAGGGCGTGTATCGCATCGCCCTGAGCGACGAGACCGTCAAGGCCAACGCCATGCTGGCCGGGCTCGGGCGCACGCGCCGGGTGCTGCTGGGCGATACGCTGCTCGATCGCTTCACCCCCGACGAAATCGAGGTGATCTTCGCCCACGAGATCGGCCACCACGTGTGCGGCCACCTGGGGAAAGTCCTTCTCGCCGGAATCGTCTCCAGCGCGGCCGGGTTCTGGGTTTGCGACCGCCTGCTGGCCTGGTGGACGGGCGGACCGTCGGGGCTCGACTACGCCGCCCTGCCCGTGGCAACGCTCCCCCTGGTCATGTTGCTGCTGACCGCCTTCGTTACGCTGATCGAGCCGGTGCAGAACGCCATCAGTCGCCGCCACGAGAAGCAGGCCGACCGCTACGCCCTTTCGCGCACCGGCGCGCGGGCGGCCTACGCGTCGGCGTTTCGCAAGCTCGCGCGGCTCAATAAGGCCGACCCCGATCCTCCCTGGCTGGAAGTCGTCTTGTTCCACGGCCATCCGCCCATCGCCCAGCGCGTCGCGCTGGCCGAGGAGCGGTAGGGCGCGGCCGGCCCGGTCTCG
>Ga0334883_1002648_pt1 | contig 21339 bp, 16 predicted proteins | sample GraSluR1_MG_6_FD_207230 | JGI IMG/M metagenome (GOLD analysis project Ga0334883, IMG submission 207230) | Sludge microbial communities from methane-producing bioreactor in Wageningen University, Netherlands - Granular Sludge_09_05-R1 | ecosystem: Engineered > Bioreactor > Anaerobic >...
TCTGATGGCTAAGCTCGGCGGCGGCAAGAGACGGTTCACCAATCCGCTGCAGATCGCGGCGAGCACCACGGCTCAGCAGCTACTGATGAAACCGGCAGTGTGGAGCGTGCTGAACGTTCATGTGCATGGTGAGCAGAACCTTGATGGGGTCGAAGAGCCGTTCATCGCGATCGCGAACCACTCGTCCCATTTCGATGCACCGCTGGTGATGGGGGCGCTGCCCACCCGGTTGAGCAGGCACCTGGCCACCGGCGCGGCCGCGGACACGTTCTTCACCAACCGGACGAACGCCATCGCGATTGAGCTGTTCATGAACGCGTATCCGGTGAACCGCGGCGCAACCCGCGACCATCGAGGAATGTCGAAGCAGCTGCTGAGCGAAGGCGTGCCGTTGTTCATCTTCCCTGAGGGCACCCGCTCGCGCACCGGCGGGATGGGACCATTCACCCCCGGAGTGGCCGCGCTTGCGATCTCCTTCAACTGTCAGGTGGTGCCGGCCGCGATCGTGGGGTCGTCGGCCGCGTGGCCTGCCAGGGAGAAGCGCTGGCGGCCGGGCAGACCAGATGTTCATGTGGTCTTCGGCCTGCCCATGCGTGCGCGTCCTGGTGAGATCGCGCACGAGTTCAACGAGCGCATGCGCCGTAAGGTGATCGAGATGCACGATTCGACCGCCACCGCATATGGCATGCCTACCCAGGCTGAGATGCTGCAGCTCGCCGCGCTTGAACGCGCGCCGAAGCGCCCCGACGAGGGCCCGAAGGACAATTCCTAGTAGGCTCAAGCACTATGAGCAGCGATGCATCGCCTGTCGGCGTAGCCGCAGTGGTGGTCACCTTCAACCGTTTGGGATTGCTGCAGCGGCTGCTTGATCGGCTTCGCGGACTTGGCTCACTGGATGCCATCTTGGTGGTCGACAACGCCTCAACCGACGGCACCGGTGAGTGGCTCGCGGAGACTGCGGCAGTTGATCCGAAGGTCAAATATCGGACGCTGCCGGTCAACGTGGGTGGAGCCGGTGGCTTCGAGGCCGGTCTGCAATGGTCACATGATCTGGGTGCCGAGCTGTCGTGGATGATGGACGATGACGGTCTGCCGACTCCCCAATGTCTCGATCAGCTCTTGGCCTACCGTGGCCGGTTCGATTTTTGGGGCCCAGCGGTGCTCGCCGAGCAGCGCCCCGACGAGTTGTGCTTCCCCATCCGCGTGCCCGGCACAGCCAAGGTGCTGCGCACTCTCGACGATCTGCAAGTGGCGCAGGTTGATGGCGTTGTGGCCGATGTCGTCATTCCCTTCAACGGTGTCTTGGTCACCCGTGACCTGGTCGACCGGATCGGCACGGTGCGCGCTGATTTCTTCATCTGGGGCGATGATGTCGAGTATCTGTGGCGGGCCCGGGAGGCAGGAGCCCGGGTGGCTACCGTGACCGACGCGCACTTTTGGCATCCGGCGACCGATGATCTGGGCACCACAATGATGTGGGGCCTGACCACATACAACCATTCGCCCAGCGACCTGAAGCACTACTGCATGGCACGCAACAACACCGTCAATCTGATCACCCATCGCGGGCTGATTCACGCTGCCGCCTTCTGGGCGAAGACCGCTTGGTTCTACACTTTCGTGAAGCCGAGCGCACACCGCTTGATCTTGTCGGCTCAGGCAATCAGCGCCGGGCTGCGCGGTGACTTCACCGGGCATCAACGGCTTCTGGCCAATGCCTCCAGTGCCCCCTCACCAGCCAAAAACGGCGACCGGACCAGCAAAGACGAGCCCGCTCCCGGTGCTCCCGAGGCCACCGAAACAGTTGCGGTCGTGGTGGTCACCTACAAACGCCCGGAACTGTTGGACGAGCTTCTCAAGGCGCTGGGTGCGCAGACACGCCCGGCTGATGCAATCTTCGTCATCGACAATTCGAGTGATCCGGCAACCGCTAAGGTCTTGGAGTCTCACCGCGATCTCCCGCTGATCATCGATCATGTGGGCGAGAACATCGGCGGAGCGGGCGGCTTCCACCGCGGCCTGCGCGCCGCCTATAAGGCAGGATATGACCGCATCTGGTTGATGGACGATGACGTTCGTCCGGCCCCCTGGGCGCTGCGGGCACTGCTCGCCGACGGCGGGAAGGTGCTGGCCTGCGTGAGAGAAGACCGTCACGGCAAGCTGGTCGAAAAGGCCGCGATTCACTTCGATCTGACCAATCCGCTGCGGCTGCGACCCAAGACCGCGATGATCGAGGATGTCTTCGCCGACCGGGCGTCCATGCCGCCTCGGGTACGCATCGAGAATGCCGCCTTCGAGGGTTTCATGGTGCACCGCGATGTGGTCAGCGAGATCGGCTATCCCGATCCCAGCTACTTCATCTTCTATGACGACTGCGACTACGTGATTCGTGCCGAACGCGCGGGCTACAACGCCTACGCTGTGCGTGATGCGCTGATGCGCCGGCACTACGAGTTCATTCAGAACAACGACCTGGCCAGCTGGAAGGGCTACTACATGTACCGCAACTTGTTCGCGGTACATCTGCGCTACGGGACGAATCTGCTCGTGAAACTCAAGCCGATCGTATTGAGCGCCGGAGTGGTGGCGCTGTCACCGGTGCGCGGTGGTCTACGAGAGACCAAGAACGTGCTGCGGGGCCTGAAAGACTCGTTCAGCATGCGCCATCTTGATCCGCGGGCTCTACCCGAGGCCGAATAGCCGCACGCGCTGCGCCCCGCATCCAGCCTGCCCACAGTGGTCCAGCCCGCACGCGTCCGCAGTGCTTCCCGCGCCCCAAACCCGAAGCTGCGCCCAAGATATCGCGCGCGCCATCAGATTCGAGGCGCAGGAACAGAGCTGGCCGGTTCGGCCAAGGGTGATCAGCCGATTGAGCGATCGCGCGTTCAGTCAGGCATGGACGACCGCAAGAAATCGACGGCCTCGCCGATCTCCGAGTCATGGACGACCTTGCCGTGCTCCAGCACGATGCCGCGATGGCAGATCGACTTGATCAGCTCCAGATCGTGGCTGACCACCACTAGGGTCTGGCCTGCGTCACGCAGCTCACGCATCTTGGCGATGCACTTGCGCTGAAACGGCTCGTCACCGACGGCAAGCACTTCGTCCACCAAGAAGATGTCCGGCTCCGAATGCACCGCCACCGAGAAAGCCAGCCGCATATACATGCCGGACGAGTAGAACTTCACCTCGGTGTCGATGAACTTCTCGATGCCGCTGAACTCGACGATCGAGTCGAAGCGCTCGTCAATCTGCTCCTGGGTCATGCCCAAGATGGCGCCGTTGAGGAAGACGTTCTCGCGTCCGGTCAGATCGGGATGCATGCCCGCACCGACCTCAATCAGCCCTGCGATTCGGCCGCGAACCGCCACCGATCCGGCATCGGGCAGCATCACACCGCTGACCAACTTCAGCGTGGTCGATTTTCCTGAACCGTTGAAGCCCAGCAGAGCGACCGATTCACCTTGGTGGATCGTCAGCGACAGCGCGTCGAGAGCCTTGAAGTTCTCGGTGAGTTGACCTTTTCGTCCGGTCAGCCACCAGACCACGTATTCCTTGATCGACCGAGTGTGCCGCAAATCGAACTGCTTGTCGACACCACTCAGCTGGGCCATGATCAGGTCGTTGGATGTCTGGTTCATCACAGCTCCTGGGCGAACTTGCCCTCAAGGCGGTGGAAGATCAACTGGCCCAGTACCAGCGTCGCCAGCGCAATGAACGAACTCACCGCTACCCCCAGCACCCAATGCGGCGGCATCAGGCTCGCCGCGTCGGCGCCACCGGTCAACACCCCATTGGTGGGCATCCAGAAACAGTAGTGCGAAAGCTCAACCGCCATCGCCAACGGATTGAGCTGGTAGATGGTGAACAGCCAAGCAGGAAATGCGTCGGCGACCATGTGCCACTGATAGAAGACCGGCGAAAGCCAGATGGCCACCATCATCAGCAACTCAATCAGATTCTCGGCGTCGCGGAAGAAGACGTTGAACGCGGCAAAGGCCAACCCAATACCCAACGCAAACGCGCAGATGATGAGCAATGCCATGACGCCACCGAGCAAGCTCAAGAGCCCTGGACGCCAGCCGAAGAGCAGCGCTCCGATAATCAGCACCACGATCTGCGGTACGACATGGACGAACGCCACCCACACGCTGCTTACCGGAAAGAGTTCGCGTGGCAGATAGATCTTGCCGACCAATGCAGCATTGAAGATGATCGATCTGGTGGTGTTCGACAAGATCTCGTTGAAGAAGTTGATCATCACCATGCCGCTGAACAGGTAGACGACATAACTGGGAATGGAATCACCCAGCCGCAAGAACCTGCCCATCGCGATGTAATAGACCAGCAGTTGCACGGCCGGTTTCACATAGCTCCACAGCATGCCCAGCGCAGAACCGCGATAGCGGACGCGTAACTCCTTCTTCACCAAGAGTTGAAGCAGAAACCTCCAGCGCGGAAGCGCGAGTAGCCCGATACTGTGACCGGGCGGACGAAGTGGTTCGTCGGCCAGTTCGACGTCGCTCGACGCCACTGTCACTTCCTATCGGCCGGCACAGCGGTGTCGGCTTGCTCGCGGGCTTGATCGTCAATGCCGAAGGTTCGCTCCCATGCCTCGAAGCTGGTGAGTTGCGGCAGTGCCTCACGGTAGACCTGGGCCAAGGAGTGCCATTCCGCAGCGAGCTTGGCGTGGTGGGCAGCAGACTCCGCCATCATGCGGTGAGTGAGCTTCGGCTGACGCTTGTACCAGCTGATACCGGTACCCTCAGCATTGGTGACCAGAGCCGAGTCCCACTGCGCGACATTCCACCACTTGTTGTCCTTGTGGGCGATCTGTGCCTGCGGGTTGTCCTGGGCGCCGTCGCGTGTCGGCAGGAACTGCCGCAAGACGGCTTTGACGCCCTTGCTCACTGCGCTCAGCTGCGATGCAGCCCGTACCGCTTCGAGCGGGTCTCCGGCCACATTCGTCGCACGTCTGTGCGTCGGCTTCTTCGGTCGCTTCATCTTGATCGGCGGATAAGAGTCGTACTCCGGCTTGAGCACGGCGTCCGAATACTGCTTGGCTATCCCGCGCACCTCGGCGTTTCGGCTCGCCAAGATCTCATGCAGGCTGTCCGGCCCGTTCAGCAGGTCCTCTTGCCCCAGCAGACGACCTGCCATGGTGTAGTACTGCATGCTGACTAGGTGCTTGAGGTCTTGCACTTGAGATCCTTGCAGAACTCCGCCTCCGAGAGGGAATCTCGAGTGCATCAGTGCTGTCATTAGCCTGTTGCGCTCATGAAAGTAGGCTTGCCAGCCAACGAGGTCGTCCTTGTCGAGCCAGCTCACGTGCCATACTGCGGCACCCGGCAGTGACACGGTGTTGAACCCATGCTCGCGTGCACGCAGTCCGTATTCGGCATCGTCCCACTTGATGAAGATGGGCAGCGAGAGGCCGATCTGTTTGATCACCTCGACCGGGATCAAACACATCCACCAGCCGTTGTAGTCAACATCTACTCGGGAATGAAGCCACTTGGTCTCGCGCAGTCCTCGCTCGGCAAAGTCGTGGCCGAGATACTGGTCGTCACCGGGCACTGACGGCTGCCATGAATACGGATCAACGATTTCGCCGTAGGTATGCAGCACAGAGCGGTTGAGCAGGTCGAACATATGCCCGCCCACCAGCGTCGGTTTCTTGCACATATCTGCAAATGTGACCAGCCGGATAATGCTCTCCGGCTCAAGCCTGATGTCATCATCCAGCAGGATCACGTAGTCGCTGCGGCCTCGTTTGGTCACCTCATATTGGCCTCGAGCGAATCCTCCCGATCCGCCGAGATTAGGCTGATCGATGATCTCCACCCGACCGTTCAAGCTCTGAGCGGCTGCCTCGAATCCGGGCTGGTCGGCGACCTTCTGGGTACCTTGATCAACGATGAGGATCTGATCGAGGACACCCAACAAGTCTGTTTCGGAACCTATCAATTCCAGGTTGCCGACGACATAGTCGGGCTTGTTATAGGTAGTTGTGCTGAGAGTCACCCGACCATGCGGACGGTCCTCAGCTGGCACCCACCATTGCGCTGAGTCCAAGGTCAGATCGCCGGTGCTTGCGACCAGATCGAACCAGTAGAAGCCTCCGTCGCCGAAGGTGTTCAGCGGCAGATCGAAGACGTACTGGCTGTGCTCACCGGAGACACGCTCCATGTCGACTCGCTGCATATTGCCACGGGCGTTCGAGCGATAAATGATCAGCGAACCATCGCCGGAGGTGTTGACGACCAGCCGGACAGAACTGACCACAGTCCAGCGGCGCCAGTAGCTCGCGGCGAAGGCGTTGAAGTATGACCCGAAGCTCAGGCGTTCGCCTGCCTGAACGAGTGCACTGTGACGGCCGAGGATGTCTTCGGGGTGAAGCTGAGCAGTATCTCGTTTGGTGCGGTCGACGTACAGCCGCAGCACGTCAAGGTCACCGCCCAGCGGAAAGATGACCCGACTGGCAATTCTGTAGCCGTCTTCTGAAATCACATGGCTGGCATCTGTGCTCGCCCAGTCTTCAGGTACCGGCATTCTCGCTGCAGTGGTCATGCCTCAGCTCCTCCACTGATGATCTCGCTGCCCTGTGTGAAATGGGGCAGCAGCTTGGTCTCGTAGGTCATCAGCGCTGAGGCGATGGCCATGTGCATGTCAAGGTACTTGTAGGTGCCCAGGCGTCCGCCGAAGATGACGTTGGGCTCTGCTGCAGACAGTTCGCGGTACTTGGCCAGCTTCGCTCGATCGTCGTCGGTGTTGATCGGGTAGTAGGGCTCGTCGTCGCGATTCGCGAAGCGACTGTACTCGCGGTGAATGACTGTCTTGTCGGTCGGGTAGGTGCGCTCGGGGTGGAAGTGGCGGAACTCGTGAATGCGGGTGAACGGCACGTCGAGATCTGCGTAGTTCATCACCGAGGTGCCCTGGAAATCTCCGGTGTCGGTCAGTACCTCTTCTTCGAGGTCGATCGTGCGCCAGCTCAGGTCGCCTTCGGCGTAGTCGAAGTAGCGGTCGACCGGGCCTGTGTAGACGACCGGCACCTTACCGACGACCTTCGATTTCGAGTACTCATGGGCGTCATCGAAGAAATCGGTCTCGGTGAGCACGGTGATCAACGGGTTGTCGATCATCCTGGTCAGCCAGGCGCCGTAGCCGTCAGTGGGCAGGCCTTCGTAGTCATCGTTGAAGTAACGATTGTTATAAGTGTAGCGAACCGGCAGGCGGCTGACGATGGACGCCGGCAGGTTCTCCGGCTCGGTTTGCCACTGTTTGGCGGTGTAGTTCATGAAAAAGGCCTCGTAGAGCGGGCGCCCAACCAGCTGGATGCCCTTCTCAACGAAGTTGGCCGGCTCCTTATCACCCAGCTCCTGCGACTGCTCTTTGACCAGCGCCTTCGCCTCGTCCGGACGGTAGGCCGCCGAGAAGAACTGATTGATCGTGCCCAGATTGACCGGCATCGGGAAGACCACGCCTTTATGTGTGGTGTACACGTGATGCTGGTAGCCGGTGAACGACGTGAACTGGTTGACGTAGTCCCAGACCTTCTTGTTGGAGGTGTGGAACAGATGGGCCCCGTAGCGGTGTACTTCGATGCCGGTAGTCGGTTCGATCTCCGACCAGGCATTGCCACCAATGTGGCTGCGTCGTTCAACGATGACGACACGCTTGCCCAAGTCGTTCGCTACTCGTTCGGCAATCGTGAGACCGAACAAGCCCGATCCCACCACAACCAGATCCGCATCCATGACTCTCCTGATGTACTCGCGCAGTACCGTCCCGGCACCTCATGACAATCTACCTGAACATACCCGCGAGTGGCTCTTCCCAGCGGCGACACTCCCGCTCGCGCCCAGTGTCATGACTCCGGAGGTCCGATGCGCTCCACTAGGCTCGCTATCATGAGGACGTGTTCTCAGCGGGCAACTCGGAGGTGCCATGCCCAAGACCTTGATGATCATGCCCGCGTGGAATGAAGAGGAAGCTATCGGCAACACCATCATCGAAGCCAGGAAGGCGCTGCCGGAGATCGATCTGCTTGTGGTCAATGATGGGTCCACCGATCAGACGGCCTCGGTGGCCGAGCAGGCCGGAGCACGCGTCCTCAATCTTCCTTTCAATCTTGGTGTTGGCGGAGCCATGCGCGCCGGCTACACCTACGCAGCACGGTTCGGCTATGACCAGGCGATTCAATTGGACGCCGACGGTCAGCACGACCCACGCAATGTCCCAAAGGTGTTGGCCGGACTGGAACACGCGAATATCTCGATCGGATCCCGTTTCGCAGGAAGCGGCGACTACACCGTGCGTGGCCCACGCAAATGGGCGATGCTCGTCTTGTCTGGGATCGTTTCGCATCTTGCCAAGACACAGCTGACCGACATCACCAGTGGTTTCCGGGCCGCGGACAGAATCGCCATTGCGCAGTACGTGAAGCACTACCCCTCTGAGTATCTTGGCGACACCATCGACTCTCTGGTTGTGGCGATCCGCTCGGGCCTGACGGTCACCCAAACCCCCGTCGAGATGCGCCCGCGACAGGGAGGAACCCCTTCCCACAACCCGGCGCTAGCCGCGCTTTACCTGGTTCGGTCGATGTTCGCACTGCTGGTGGCGCTCACCCGCCGACCGGTGCGACGCGATGAGGAGAGAGACCAAGCATGAACAGCACCGTCTTCTTCGTGGTGGTCGCGCTAGTTATCGTCGCTTTCTTGTTTAACCTTGTCCGATCACGACGGCTTCGCGAAAAGTACGTCGCACTGTGGATGCTGACAGCGATCGCGATCATAGCCTTGGCCCTCTTCCCGCACCTTCTTGGCAAACTTGCACAGCTGGTCGGTATTCAGGTGCCATCGAACCTGTTGTTCGCTTTGGCGATATTTCTACTGCTTGGCCTTTCCATCCAGCTGTCGCTTGAGATCAGCCGTTGCGAGGACAAGACCCGGGTGCTTGCCGAAAACGTCGCGATCCTGAACCTGCAGATTCGCGAGCTTCAAAGCGGGAACCCTCAATCAATCTCGCCGCTGCCCCAAGATCAAGCAGCGTCTGAAGAACGCTCCGAACACCACGAGATCGATGGCACGCAGACTCAGGAGTCATGACTCGCGTTAGCCCAGCTTGCACGCGGTGATCTCGTATAAGGCCGCATTGCCGCTGTGGGCGCGAAGCACAAATCCACTGCGCTCCGATAGATCTGCGAAACCTGGGTAGCTGGCATCCATGTCATTGATCAGGTCTTGATCACCGAAATCCAGTACCCACTGCACATTGAGATCGGCCAGCGCATCGCAAACCTTTGGATCGTTTGCTGCGTTGTTCAGGTCATCAATGATGACCTCTTGGTCCGGCGTTGGGGAATAGAGGACGTGTGTCGCAGTGGTGTGGCGGCCGGTCAACGCATAGACCATCGAACTACCGTTGTACGGATTCACAGCGATGGCCTCGTCTTCTGGAACCAGCGACGGCACCTGCATGATCACGGCATACTCATCGCTGTTCACCAGCGCTGAAGTTGCGCTGATCTCATAGGTGCTCGCCACCGCGGCGATCGTCCTGCTCTTTGCTTCGCTGAATGCCGTCGACGCCACCACCACGGCGACGACAATCGTGCCGACTACCCAAGCACGCACAGAACCACCGGGAAGGAGCCTCTCGAGCTTTCCTTCGATGAACTGCAAGCCCAGAACTGCTAGGGGCAACCCGGTGAGCGGAAGCAAGCTGGCCAATCTCGGCGGATCCGAATACCACGGTCCGATTGTCCACCACCTCAGCCGACCGATCGGATATGAGGCAGCGATCAACCACAACCCGCAGAAGACCAGGTGCACAGCAAGAAGCCACCGATGGTGGCCCGTGCGCACCACGGCATAGCTTCCAACCGCAGCCAGCAACGCCGGCACAACAAAGAATGCCAGTCCAAGTGGCGCGACCAGCACTGCTTGAAGCACCGCTCGTTCCACCGACATCATCGGGCCCCAAAATGCTGCATCTCTGGGGGGCCTCAAGAAATACAGCAGCCCAGCCGCGACCACGGCGGAGCCCATCAGGGCCAACAGCGGCAGCGCTGAGCGCCGAGTGAAGCCTCCAGTTTTCCAGTCCCGCGTCAATGCACGCAGGCCGCGATCCCAAATCAACAACGGAATGACTATCGCGCATAACACCAGTGCAGTATTTGGATGTGCCAATCCAACTCCGGCCAGACCCACAAGCAAGGTCAGGCCTGCACCGAAAACCGGCAGCCGCTGGCCTTTCCCCAAGCCACTGCAGCTGAGTGCCACTGCGATCATCGATGGCACCAGGCATAGTCCTAACAGATTCGGGTACAGCACCCCGAACTCGAGCAGTAGATAAGGGAATGCCGCAAAGGAGCTGGTCAAGATGCCTGCCACTAGCGTTGAAATCCGGGTGAACGGAAAGGCAACATGAGTCAGTAACAGGCAACCCGCGGGCCAGATGATCGCTCCCGAGACGAGGATCATCGCATTGGTGGCCGCCACGACATCCTGGCCACCGGTCACAGTCAGAGCCAGCGAGACGATGTCATGCCAGGCAGTGGGGTAGAAACTGGGTGCAGCATCACCACTGGTCATCCGCATGTCGAGGGCTGATCCGACGCCGTTGTCGAGGATCCACCGGACAGCATTCAGGTGAAAGATGTTGTCATAAGTTTGAGAGAAGTTCGACGGGCTGCCGATTGCTGTCACCAGGTCGCGGATCATCAGAATGCCCGCGAGAACCATGGCAACCGCCATCCAGCAGGTCGGACTTGCCCACCACTTGCCGCTGTGTCGTGAATGAGGAACAGCAGCGTCCATGAGATGCGAGAGGCGCCCGACATTAAGCTTGCGTCTGAGGACCACTCTGGCCCCCCACGCTAAGCCCACCAGCCCTGCGGTCCAGAGCAGCACCGGCATCGGACCCCACTCAACGCCGGCGAACCCCGCCAGAACCGCTGCCGAAGCCACGACTCCCACACTGACTGCAGGAGCAAGACCAAGAGCAATGAGAGGACGGATACCTGCCGCTGTGCTCACCGCCCAGCCAGGAGTCCACACGATGACCGCGGTCACAAGGACGAACGGTATTATGCTCCACCACATCGGTTTCCCCTCACCACTGTCGGCAACCGTGTCGAGTGTAATCAATACTGCCTGGGGCGGCGCCACTTCAGTCACCACGCAGCAGCAGAGCGGAGCCCAGTAGCGACGCGTACGATGACTTACACGATTGCTTGCTGAGTTGAATGGAGTGTTGTGCCAGCCAACGTCGTCCCATCCGACTCTCCAGCCAAACGACCTATCTCGGCCGGGCGTGCCTCCGGAATCGTGATCTCATCGATCATTGCCGCCGCATCCGCATTTCTGATCCAAGTCATCTCTGCTCGAACGCTGTCAGTCGATGACAACCAGGAGTTCTTGCTCTACTGGTCGCTGCTCTTCGGTGTCATCGGCATCGTGGCCGGCATGCAGAACGAGACCACGCGTGCAGTCACTGCTGCGCGTTCTGGGCAAAGCCGTCTGGCTCCCGGACGATTGGGTCCCCGGGTGCTGAGTGGGGGCCTGTTCTGGGCGGGCTTGATCGCCATTGGCATCCTTGCCAGCTCTGTGCTGTGGGCCCCACGGCTCGTCCCCTCGACCAGCCCCGTGATCGTGATCATCGCGGCTTGTGCTGTCGTGCTCTATGGCTGTCACGCCACGCTCGCCGGAGCCTTGGCAGGGCACCGCGAATGGGGTCTATTCGCGTGGTTGATGGGTGGCGAGGCCGCCAGTCGCCTCTTCCTCGCCGTCTTGGCGGGTGTCTTTCTTGCGGGAAGTCTGCTGTCGATGGAGCTTGCCGCCACAGCTTCGGTTCTTGTCTGGGCACTCTTCGTCCTCGTGAGCACGCCTAGCCGGACGGCCATCGGTGCGCGTGCTGATGTCCCTATGAGAAGGCTTCTCAGCAACTGCGGACTTGCGATCGCCTCATCTGCCGCATCAGCGGCACTGATCACCGGTTTCCCGGCTCTGCTCAAGCTCGTCTCGGGGCACCAGGATGCTGCCGTGATGGCGAGTCTCATCTTGGCCATATCACTTACCCGGTCACCCATCATGATTCCGCTTCAGGCCTTTCAAGGTGTCGCCATCGCCGCCTTCACCGAATCGGGCGCAAGCTCGCCTAAGGCGCTGATCAAGCCGATGCTCTTGCTGCTCGCGATAGGCGCCGGAGGAGCTTTGCTGGCATGGGCCTTGGGCCCGTGGCTGATGCGATTGCTATTCGGAGACGCCTACCAGCTAGCGGGCATCGTCTTTGCAGGCCTGACCATTGCGGCGGTCAGCCTCGCCTGGCTGACGCTCACCGGAACAGCAGCGATCGCCGCCAGCGCACACCGTTCGTACACCACGGGATGGGTCTTTGCTGCACTGGTCACGCTGGGGCTTCTCTTTCTGCCGCTCGGAATCGAAATGCGCGCCGTGGTCGCGCTGTTCTTCGGTCCTCTCAGCGGGGCTGCCATTCACCTGAATGCGATCGCTCGCAACGCGAACAGCCGAGCATTCACCGAGCGCTAGCTTGCGCTGGCTTCGGCTTTCAGCGAGTAGAGCCGCTCGACATAGCGTCGATAGGCAGCGCCGTAGAAACGTGGAGATACCTTAAGGACAGCCGCGGCGACGCCGAAATCCGGGCGTCCCCTCATGGTCACCAGGATCTGCCGCCATGTGATCTGCGCTTGTGCTTCCCGAACGAAAGCATTCCGCTGATCACCGGACAGCACTTGTATTGCTTGATTCGCCGTATTGAGGAAGGTGAGGACGTGGGATACCGTCAGCCCCCGCTGAACCTCGCGATCATCGCGGAATCCTGAGAGAGCCTTTGCCATATGGTCCATCAACGACCTGCTCTCACTGATGGACGAGACTCTTCCCCAGGTCAACGAGCCAGCCGAGACGTAGTAGTGATAGCCGACCGTCTTCAGTGAAACCACTTCGCGCGCCTGGGACATCGCAGCCAGACAGAACAGTCCGTCCTCTGCGCGATGGATGCCCTCAGGAAATCGGGTTCCACGAACAATTGAGTGCCGGAACAACTTGTCCCACAGATAAGGCGTCAAGCGGTCGTTCAATAAGGTGACCATCGACGTTCGGCCGCTCGCCCGGCCGAGAACCGATGGACCTCGTTCTCGTCGAGAACCATCCACCTGAACCAAAGTGTGCCGGCAGATTACGATGTCGGTCCTCGCATCGACCGCATCCATCATCTCGGTGAGTCGATTTGGGGTGAATTCATCGTCGGCATCAAGAAACGTCAGCCACCTGCCGCGAGCGTTACTCAGGGCAGCGTTGCGAGCCGCCGACACGCCAGAATTAGTGTCCAGGTGAACAATTCTTGCCTTGTTCTGAGGCAACCCGCTTACCGTTGCGGCCGCCACCTGCAAACTGTCGTCTGTCGAGGCATCGTCGACGACGACGAGCTCCCAATCTGTGTAACTTTGGTCGATGACACTCCGCAGCGCTCTTTCAATGCTGGTTTCGGCGTTATACATCGAGACAAGCACCGACACCTCGGGCGTCACTACATTGTCACCCATTTCCATCCTCCCGAAATCAGCATCACTGGTTCGCATTCGCAGTTGCGGACCCTCACGGCACAAGCCACAGCCGGAATGGCTTCACCAGACGAAGCAGCCACACCACGACAAGAGATACGAGCCACACGGCGATCGTGTAGATCACGTCAAACCTTACCTGGGTCAGCGGCATGACCAGCGCGGCTGCCTCAATAACCATCAAATGGACCAGATAGACCCCAAAGGTCAGCTCTGCCAGCTTCTGCAGAGATCTCTTCACGCCAGTTGGCCAACGCTCGATCCTTGAGTGACGAGCTGCTGTGAAGACAGCTGCAGCACTGAGGACCGTCCCGGCCGAGAGATAGTCGTTGAACAGCGCCGCATTAGGTGATGCCGCGAGCATGAGCCAGCCCCCGGCTAATACAAAGCTCGCGAAACCCAAGAACCCCAGGATATATATTGCCCCGCGCATATGACGTGAAAGATCAACATTGTTCAGCCAGTACCCAAGCACGGCGTACACGAAGAAGCCTCCGCCGAAAGGAATCTGGAAAGCTCCCATGAAGCCAGGCATGAACCTTCGAACCGCCGGAAGTAAGACAGCAGCGCTAAGGCTGACCAGGACCATCAGCAACAGCACGTTGTTCACGCTGATCCCCCTTCGCCTGGCACCGCTAATAGCAAGTGAGGCCAGCGGAATTATCAGATATATTCCGAGGAGGGCCTCCATATACCACAATGTCGCGGCCGAAGATGAGCCGTTGACCATCGTTCCAATGATCTGTTGGATGCTAAGGCTCGGCACCGCCCCGACAGCCCAATGAAAGATCAGGTATAGCTGAGCCCAAGCGAAGTAGGGTATTAACACCTTGGTGAGCCGTCTGCGGAAGAAGGTGGGTATTGACTCTCGTTCTATGAATCCGATCAAGTTTCGGCCGCTGTTCATGAAGAACAATGGTACGGCCATAACACCCAGCCCCGAAACGACATTTTCGAACCACCAGGAAGGCGTGTTGCTTGGGTTCCAATAGGCAATACGAAGGTGCAGGAAGATCACGAACCCGATTGCTACAACGTTGATTAAGTCAACATAGGCCGCCCACGTTCTGGTAGGCCGGGTGTCCCCGCCGGTAGCCGTCACTTCGTCCCCTCCCGTTGAGCGAGCTTGAGCTTACCGGTGAGCCAGATCCCGCAGCGCATGAACCCGCTCGTGGCCCGCCCAACCAGCCTGCTCTCCTATCATTGATTCACCACAGGCCGGTCTCTAGTAGTGTTCGCGCTGTCTGATGCTCTGCGTCTGTTGATCTATGAGGAGTCAGTGATGACGGTAGATGTGTTGTTTCCGTACTACGGTGATGTCGCGTTGATGAAGCTGGCCGTACGTAGCGTGCTGCGCCAGAGCTATTCCGATCTACGGTTCGTGGTCGTTGACGATGGCTATCCCGATGACTCGATCCCTGGGTGGTTCGCCTCGCTCAACGACGACCGCGTGAGCTACCAACGTAACGAAAAGAATCTCGGCGCCAACGGGAACTACCGGAAGTGTTTGACTCTGGTGGAAAACGACTTGGTCGTGGTGATGGGCGCAGATGACATGATGTTGCCCAACTACCTGGAGTGGCTCACAGACCGAGCCGATCGCTTTCCGCAGGCCAAGATCTTCCAGCCCGGTGTGTACGTGATGGACGAGAACGGGGCTCCTTCCAACACCCTCGTCGAACAGGTGAAGGCCCACTACCGGCCAAATGGTCACGGGCCTCGGCTGCTCAGCGGCGAAGCCCTCGCCGTGTCCATCCTGCGTGGCGACTGGCTTTACTTCCCGTCACTCGGCTGGCGTGCCGAGACGATCACAGGACTCGGATTCCGGGAGGGCTACGACGTAGTTCAAGATATGGCGCTGGTCTTGGACGTGGCCATCAGCGGCGGCGCGCTCTTGGTCGATGATGAAGCGGCCTTCCTCTATCGCCGTCACTCCGGATCGGATTCGTCATGGCGTGCGCTGGAAGGCACTCGTTTCGCCGAGGAGCGACGCTACTTCAACACGATCGCCGAAGAGCTGGACGCCAAGGGCTGGCGACATGCATCTCGCATCGCCAAGATCCATTTGTCTTCACGGCTTCATGCCGCAACGCTGATCCCGAAGGCCACTGCAAACCGCAAATGGACCGGTGTGCGTAACCTCGGTGAGCATCTCGTGAAATAGGACGCGGCCACCAGCCCCCAGCCACCATCGTTGCTTCGCCATCCTTGGCACGCCGCTCACCGCACATGGAAGTCGCTGATCCCCAGCGGCGCCTGTTCGGTGACGTGGCAATGCCGCACACTGGCCCACGAGGGACCCTCGCCCAGCCATTCGATCATCTCGGCTACCGCGTCGGCCGGCCCTTCGACCCACGCCTCAACCGAGCCGTCGCGCAGGTTACGCACCCAGCCGGCGACTCCCAGCGAGGTCGCGCGGTCAACAGCCGACCACCGAAAACCGACACCCTGAACGCGTCCGGTAACCACCACCTGCACCGCGCGCTGCCCCATGGGTCCATCATGGCAAAGCCACCGGGAGCGCGGCGAAGGGATTTCCTTTAATGATGAACTAAAATGGCAAAGACTTTGGAGGTTTTATGACCGCATCCCCACTTCAGCTCACTCGCCGGACCGCCCTGGCGGGTGTGGCCGGCTTGACTCTTGCCGGCTGTGCGGAAGCAGTCAACGGCCCGGCCGAGGCTGACTCTACGGCGACACAGGACGCCCATCCGACCACCACTGCCACTACCGGCACGAGCGCAGCGGCCATCACCATCGACACCGCCCACGGGCTGACGTCGATGTGGCCGAACGAGCCTCTCGAGATCTCCGTCGAAGACGGAACCATCTCCTCGGTGAAGGTGACAGACGTCTCTGGCGCTGAGATTCCCGGCTCGATTTCGGGCAGCCAGTGGTCGCCCGATCGCGGAGCGCTGCTGCTACGCACGAACTACTCGGTCGAGGTTGTTGCTCAAGACTCCAAGAAGCACGAGCAGGTGGCGACCGCGTCGATCAGTACGGTCAACCCCAATCTGGTCGTCGAGGTCGATTTCAGATATGCCGATGGAACAGCGGTCGGCAACGGGATGCCGATCTGGGTGCGTTTCGATATGGCCCTGAACGACGACCAGCGTGCAGCCATCGAAAAGACCGCCTCGGTGACCACGAGCCCGGTGCAAGAGGGCTCCTGGGGTTGGGCAGACGCCACCACGCTGTTCTGGCGTCCTCGTGAATACTGGCAGGCCGGCTCCACCGCGCATGTTGAAGTCAATGCCGCGGGACTGCCTGCCGGAGAAACCTGGGTGCTCAACAACGCCGAGGCCGACTACGTCTACGGCGATCTGCGCGTCATGCGGACCGACATCGACGGGCACACGCTGACCTGTTATCAGAACGGTGCTGTGGTCAATACCCTTCCGGTGAGTTGCGGTAAGCCCGGGTTGGAGACGATGACCGGCACCAAGGTCATCATGGATAAGCAGAGCCCGGTGGTGATGGACTCTGAGACCTTCGGGGTGAACAACGAGTCCCCCGAGGGATACAAGCTCGATGTTTACTGGGCCCAGCGGATTACTTGGTCGGGCGAGTACTTCCATGCGGCGCCCTGGGCCGACTACGCGCACGGCAACCAGAATGTCAGCCATGGCTGCACGGGCATGAGCGACGCAAATGCCGAGTGGCTGTTCAACTTCACCTTGATCGGCGATCCGGCAGAATTCGTCGGCAGCACCTTCGCGGTGCAGGCGTATCAAACTATCGGCTGCTGGACGTACAGCTGGCAGGACTGGCAGCTGCAGAGCGCCTTGTGATCTACCGGTTGCGGACGCAGTGCCGGTCGGCTCCTCGCCCCTGCTTCACGTGTCCGCCAGAATGGACCCATGCTTACTGACGGAATCGCCTACCAGGCAGACCCGGCCCGCTATGACGGGTCAATGATCTATCGCCGCTGCGGGCGCTCGGGGCTTCTGCTGCCGGCCATCTCTCTCGGACTTTGGCAGAACTTCGGCAATCTGCATCCGGCCGGGACCCAGCGCGAGATCGTGCGTGCCGCCTTCGACGCCGGTATCACGCACTTCGACCTGGCGAACAACTACGGTCCGCCGCCCGGCCAAGCCGAGATCAACTTCGGCGAGCTGTTGCGCACCGATCTGGCCCCCTACCGAGACGAACTGGTGGTCTCGACCAAAGCCGGATATGACATGTGGGCCGGACCCTACGGCGCGGGAGGCGGCGGACGCAAGTATGTGCTCTCGTCGCTGGATCAGTCGTTGCGTCGCCTCGGTCTCGACTATGTCGACATCTTCTACTCGCACCGCTACGATCCGCAGACCCCGCTCGAGGAGACCATCTCCGCGCTCGATCAGGCCGTCCGCTCCGGCAAGGCACTCTATGTCGGCATCAGCAGCTATTCGGCCGAGCGCACCCGCCAGGCCGCCGAGATCGCGCGGGGGCTCGGGACGCCGCTGCTGATTCATCAACCCAGCTACTCGATGATCAACCGCTGGATCGAGCAGCCGTCGCCGTCCGACGGATCGTTGATCGAGCAGGCATCGAACCAGGGCATGGGCATCATCGCCTTCAGCGCCTTGGCTCAGGGCATGCTGACCGACCGCTATCTGGGCGGTGTGCCCGCTGACTCGCGCGCTGCCCGCGGTGGCTCGCTGCCCGCAGATACGCTGACCGACGAGCTCGTGGCCCGGCTGCGTGCGCTGAACGCCATCGCACAACGGCGCGGGCAGTCGCTGGCACAGCTGGCCATCGCCTGGGTGCTGCGTGACGAGCGCGTCACTTCTGCGCTGATCGGGGCGTCGAGTGTGAAGCAACTGGAGACCTCGCTCGGTGCACTACAAAACCTGACGTTCACCGACGACGAGTTGGCCGAGTTCGACCAGTACGCGGTGGACGCGGGCATCAACCGCTGGGCGACGTCGTCCAACAGCTGACCGCACCGCAGCCGCGGTGCGGTCAGGCCAAGAACTCCAGCAGGGCGGACGAGATATCGTCCGGATGGGAGGCGAGCAGACCGTGCGGTCCGAAGGCCAACGGCCGGAGGACCGCCTGCTTGACGAACTGCGGCATCCGGGCGCCGCTTGCCGCGAATGGCACGATCTGGTCGCCCTCGCCATGGATGACCAAGGTCGGAACGCTGAGCTTGGTAAGGTCATCCCGAAAATCGGTCAGCCACAACGGGATGCAGGCGGCCAGTGCGTTGACATTGGCTTGCTGGGCGATGCCGATCGCCGAGGAGATCTGCTGCTCGGGCACCACCAGGCGGGTCCCGCCGTCGGCGGTGGGAATCGAGTAGAAGTTGGTCAAGAATCCGGTGAGGAAGCCGACCGGATCGGCCAGCAGACCGGACTGCATCTCGGCGGCCGCGTCCGGAGTGAAGGCGCCATCCGGGTTGTCGGGCAGGGTGGCGTCGAGGCAGGGAGTGATTGCGCCGACGAAACTAGCCGCGGTGACCCGTGCGGTGCCGTAGTTCGCGAGATAGCGGGCCACTTCGCCCCCACCCATCGAGAAACCGACCAGCACAGCATCGACCAGATCGAGCCTGGTGAGTAGTTCATCGAGGTCGGACGCGAAAGTGTCGTAGTCAAAGCCCGATCCCGGTTTGCCGGAGCGTCCAAATCCGCGGCGATCATAGGCGATGATGCGGTACCCGGCCTCTTGCAGGGCGGGGGTCACTCGATTCCAAGAGGCTTCCGAGGCCGGCCAGCCATGAATGAAGACAACCGGCCTACCCGGACCCTTGGAGTCGCGGTAGTAGATCTCCGTGGCTTGGCTTCCTCCGGTCGTCACGATTGGCATGAAATCCCTCCTTGGATCCGACTCGCTTGATCACGATTCTGTCACAGAGCCCAGCCGCCGACGGCCCCGACGTTTCCCGCGTTCCCGTCCCCCCGGAACTTCCCGCGCTCCACGTCTGAAGATGCGCCCGATATATCGGGCGCATCTTCAGACATCGGGCGCGGGAGCGCGTCTGTTCTGCGACACGCTCTAGGCTCGGGGCATGCGGCGACCGAAACAGGGCAAGCTCCGATGGCTGATCACGATGCTCGCCTTCGCGATGGTGCTGACCGGGTGCAGTAGCGGCCTCTTCAAGCTCCGGCCCTCGCCGGGAGGCGAGGACACCGCCGGACAGCTCGCCGCCGCTTTGGCGGCCGGCTCCATCGGCGATCTCCCCCTCGCTGACAGAGACCGCGCGATTCTCGACTACCAACAGACGACCGGCGCCCTCGACGGGCTGCTTCCCGAAGTCGAGGTGACATCAGTCGACTACGCCGACTCCGGCACCGAGGCCACTGTTCAGCTCAGCCAGCGCTATGTCTTCACCCAGGGCCAGTGGTCATTCACTTCCTCGGCGCAACTGAGCTATGCCGAGGATCATTGGCAGGTCGACTGGGCACCCAGCATCATGCACCCCGAGCTCACTGACACCACCCGGCTCTACGACGAGCGCACCACACCCCGTCGCGGTTCCATCATCGGCGCTTCCGGCATGGCCATCGTCGAAGACCGGCCCGTCTACAAGGTCGGCATCGACAAGACCAAGGCGGAGGAATCCCAGTTCGAATCATCGGCGCGGGCACTGGCCCAGCTGATGGGCATCGACGCCGACTCCTACGCCCAGCAGGTGGCGGCGTCCGGGCCGCAGGCGTTCGTCTTGGCCATCACCGTCCGCGAAGGCCAGGTGCCGGCGGAGATCGATACCATCGCGGGTGCTGTGGCGCTCGGCACGACCCTTCCGCTGGCGCCGTCGAGCACCTTTGCCCGCGGTGTCCTGGGCGCCGCAGGTGAGGCCACCGCCGAGGACATCGCCGCTGGCGATGGCCAGATCATCGAAGGCGATATCGTTGGCCAGTCCGGCCTGCAGCAGCTGCACGACACCGAGTTACGCGGCCTGCCAGGACACGCCATCAGCATCATCACCCGTAGCCAAAGCCAATTGGAGACGCTCCCACCGCAGACCGAGAGCCCACAGCCGGCAGCCTCCGACAGCCCCGATGCAACGCCCAGCCCGAGTGGTCCGTCGATCACCGACAAGCTGCTCTTCTCGGTCGCGCCGGTCGACGGCACCTCACTACAGCTGACGATGGACATCGACCTGCAACGCAAGGCAGAGGCGACCGTCGCTGCCTACACTGACAACCTGGTGATGCTGGTCGTTCTCGACAAAGCCACCGGCGGCGTGCTGGCCGCGGCCGATTCGCCGGCTGCAGGCGTCCAGTCGTTCTCGACCACCGGCGGCTATCCGCCGGGCTCGACGATGAAGTTGTCCACCTCGTTGGCATTGATCCGTCAGGGTTACACCCCCGATTCTCTGGTCAACTGCTCACCGTCGGCCACGATCAACGGGCGAGTGTTCTCCAATCACCCCGCGTACCCCACCTCGTTGATGGGGATGGTTCCGCTCAGCACGGCGGTGGCTGCATCCTGCAATACGGCGTTCCTCAATGCGTCCAGCCAGATCTCCGGCCAAGAGTTCACCGGCGCTGCTGCCAGCCTGGGGCTAGGCGTCGACTACGACACCGGCTTCGGAGCGTTCTACGGTTCGGTGCCGATCGTTGATGACCCGGTGGAGCATGCTGCCGGGATGATCGGGCAGGGCCAGGTGCTGATGTCACCGATGGCGTTGGCAGCCGAGGCCGCGTCGGTGGCCAACGGACACACCACCATCCCCTACCTCATCGAGACCCAGCAGCCCACCTCGACCGCGCAGCCGCTGACCACCGATGAAGCCGCCAAGCTGCGCGACCTCATGCAGCAGG
>Ga0334883_1002652_pt1 | contig 21317 bp, 13 predicted proteins | sample GraSluR1_MG_6_FD_207230 | JGI IMG/M metagenome (GOLD analysis project Ga0334883, IMG submission 207230) | Sludge microbial communities from methane-producing bioreactor in Wageningen University, Netherlands - Granular Sludge_09_05-R1 | ecosystem: Engineered > Bioreactor > Anaerobic >...
ATGTACTTAAAGCTTGTGCCAGACCACCTATTGATGAGACGGGAAGAACTACCTCCCGAAGAGGGCGCGAAGAGGTGTATGATAGATGCCAGCGTCCAGATCTCGAATCTGATGGGGCACAGCGACGCCGCTGGAGCCCTGATGGCCTCTCTCTTCATAGCCGACAGGCCCCTCTCGATGGACGAACTGGTGGAGGAGACGGGGTACAGCAAGTCCACCACCAGCGTCAACATGACCCATCTGGAGAAACAAGGGATCGTCCGCAGGAGCAGACGGCCGGGGGATAAGAGGAACTACTACATCATAACCCAGAACATAGACGAGATCTTCAATGCCGAGAACGAGAAGATAAAGCAGATTATGCAGATCCAAATTGCCGCCATCGGTGAGGCGGAGAGGATCCTGGAGAGTGCTGAAGGAAGCGATGAAGCTGAGCGGCTCTGCAGCCTCTTCAGATCCATGAGGGAGGAGTGCGTCAAGGCTCGGAGGCTGATAGACCTGGTGAGCTCCTTCAACATCGACGAGCTGATCGAGGTTCTGGGGCGAGAGGTCGCGATCCGAGAGGCGGGCGAGGGGTGATCTCAGAGGAGCGGCGAAGGTTCGGAGGGGATGCGAGGGGTCGGGAAGTTGGACTCCTGGAGGCAGGAGCTCCGAAACCCGGCTCCTTCGACGCGGGTCGGACGGAGGGGGTGGAGACCCTCCTCGGAGACCCCAGATCCGCCATTTTGAAGCTATCGGCCCCGATGGTCATCTCCATGCTCCTCTTCTCCCTCTACAACATAGTAGACGCCTTCTGGGTGGCGGGGCTCGGTAGCGACGCCCTGGCAGCCGTCGGTTTCGTCTTCCCCCTCTTCTTCATCGCCCTGGGGATCGCCAACGGCCTCGGCATCGGAGGCGGATCGGCCGTATCCCGGAGGATCGGAGCCCAGGACAAAGCGGGCGCCGACCTCGTCGCCCAGCATACTATGGCTATCATGGCCGCCTTCGCCGTCCTCTTCTCCATCCCCTTCTACCTCGCATCTGACCGGATCTTCGTCCTTCTGGGGGCTGGCTCTGCCGCCCCCCTGGCAGCGGATTATGCGAAGATAATCTTCGCTGGCACCATCTTCATCCTCTTCTCCAACGTCGCCTACGCGATCCTCAGGAGCGAGGGGGACGCGAAGAGGGCGATGTACGCCATGGGGGTAGCGAGCCTCCTCAACATCATCCTCGATCCGATCTTCATCTATGCCCTCGATTGGGGGATCGGAGGAGCCGCCTGGGCTACGGTCCTCTCTATGGCAGTCTCGTCAGCGGTGATGCTCCGATGGATGGCGATAAAGAAGGATACCTACGTCTCCCTCGGGAACCGCGGCTTCTCCCCCGATGGAGCCACCCTCCGGGAGATCCTCCAGGTGGGGGTTCCCGCGAGCTTCGAGTTCGTATCCCTGGCCCTGATGGGGATCGCCATCAACCTGGTCATCGTCGCCGTCTCCTCCACCGACGGGGTGGCGGTCTGCTCCGTCGGCATGAGGGTGGTGAACATCGGAATGACGCCTCTCATCGCCATGTCCACCGCGGTGATCTCCGTCTCCGGGGCAGCCTACGGCTCCGGGGCGTTTCAGAAGATCGATGATGCTCACCTCTACTCGGTGAGGGCGGGGCTTCTAGTCGCCCTCCTCCTCTCGGCGGCAACCTACATATTCGCCCCCCAGATCGCCGCCCTCTTCTCCTACTCCGAGGCCTCCGCCTCCCTCGCATCGGAGATCGTCACCTTCCTCCGGGTGATGGCCTTCTTCTACCCGGCGATACCTCTGGGGATCTTCGCCGCCGCCGTCTTCCAGGGGGTGGGGAGGGGGAGCGCCGCCCTCGCCATATCGGTACTGCGGACGATCGTCTTCAACGTCCTCTTGGTGGTCCTCTTTGCGGTCGGATTCGGCTGGGGCCTTCCCGGGGTCTGGTGGGGGATGGTAATAGGGAACCTCCTAGGTGACGCCGTCGGCTATATCTGGGTTCGGAGCTACGTCGGGAGGCTGGTGAGAGGGGCCGAGTTTTGACGGAGGTTCTGACTCCTACCGTTCAAGGGGACCCTCGAATTCAGGGATGGGCTTATGAACTCGGATAAAAGGCTCTTTGAAGTCCTCTTCATATCGGTCTTCGCCGCGATGCTCGGCCTCGGCATAGTCGGGCCCCTCCTCCCCATATACGCCGAGAACCTGGGGGCTAGCGGCCTTTGGATCGGGATCATCTTCTCGGGGTTTGCGGCCGCCAGGGCGATATTCATGCCCATCGTCGGGAGGCTCTCCGACGAGTCGGGGAGGAAGAAGTTCATAGTCTTGGGCCTATTCGCCTACGCCGCCCTCTCCCTCGGATACGTCACCGCCGGCAGCGTATACTCCCTCACCGCCGTCAGATTCCTCCACGGGATCGCCTCGGCGATGGTCGTCCCCATCGCCATGGCCTACATCGGCGACCTCTCCCGGAAGGGGGAGGAGGGGACGCTGATGGCGAAGTTTCAGGTCTCCTTCTTCCTGGGCCTAGGCTCGGGCCCCCTCCTGGGGGGGGTGCTGAACGACGCCTTCGGATTCTCCTCGGCCTTTTACGCCATGGCCGCCCTCTCGGCCCTCGCCTTTCTGGTGGTGGTCGTCTTCCTCCCGGAGACCGGCGGTCGATCCTCCAGAGGGGAGGGGGAGAGGATATCCTTTAGAGGGGTCCTGGGCCATCCCGCGGTCCCGGCGGTCCTCGCCTTCACAGCCCTCAACGCCATGGTCCGGGGGCTCCTTCTCGTCTTCATGCCCCTCTTCGCCCCAGATATCTCCGTCGTCCCCGGCCAGGTGGGGCTGATCCTCACCGTATCCATATTCATGATGGCGATATTTCAGGTGCCCCTGGGGAGGATGGCAGACAGGGGCAGGGCCGATGTCATGATCCTCGGGGGATCCGTCGTCTCCGCCGCCAGCCTCGCCCTGATCCCAGCCGCCGCGAGCTTCTGGGATCTCTTCCTCGTCGCCACAGTCAACGGCCTCGGAAGCGCCTGCATGATGCCTGCCCTGATGGCCCTGACGGTGAAGCTCGGAAAGAAGATCGGGATGGGGACCTCCATGGGCGCCTACAACACCGCCATGAGCCTCGGGATGATAACGGCGCCCCTCCTGGGAGGGATGGTGATGGACCACACATCCATCGATGCCGTCTTCATCCTGGGCGGGGTCGGTGGGCTCGGTGCCACCATCGCCATTTACATCTCAACGATGAGAGCCCTGGGGTCGGTGGCGGCCGGAGGACCATCCCGATAGAAGAGAGCCACCACCATCCCCGTCGTCGCCCCCATTATAATCGTCATCATCGTCATCATCGTCATCATCGTCATCATCGTCATCATCGTCATCATCGTCATCATCGTCATCATCGTCATCATCGTCATCCACTGCGACAATCAATATACTCTAACAACAACAAAAGCAGGGACCGTCAAGCCACAGGCTCCTCTTTGGGGATGGTGAACCTGAAGACCGACCCCTCGCCTGGGACGGACTCAGCCCAGACCTCCCCACCCCAGGTCTCGACGATCTTCTTGACGGTGGCGAGGCCTATCCCCGACCCCTCCCCGGACCTCTCCAGGCGGGTGAAGGGGTCGAATATCTTATCCCGGTAGCTCATCTCGAAGCCTATGCCGTTGTCCCTGACCCAGAACTCGTACTCGCCGTCTCCATCGGTGCATCCCACCTCGATCTCGATATGATCCTTTGAATATTTCAGGCTGTTTTCCAGGAGGTTAGAAAAGATCTGCTTTGCCCGGGACCTATCGCAGCTGATGGTGGGAAACTCCCCCACCAATCGGAGATCGATGGGCTTTCCTCCTCCCAGCCATTTCGCATCCTCGTATGCTTCCTCGATCAGCCTTTTCGTATCGACCTCCTCTGGCGGGGATACCACCCTCCCTATCCGGGAGTAGTCCAGGAGGTCCAGGATCAGCCGATCCATGTCGGCTGCGATCTTCCCGACCCTCTCCAGGTACCTTCTGCCGACGTCGGGAAGCTGGTCGCCGTAGTCCTCCTGGAGGGCCAGGGCGAACCCCTGTATCCCCCGGAGGGGCGCTCTCAGATCGTGAGAAATGGTGTAGGCGAAGCTCTCAAGCTCCCGGTTTAGGGTCTTGAGCCTCTCTTCGTACTCGATCGTCTGGGATATGTCTCTGGCCACAGCTATGGTGGCGATCAGCCCTCCGTCTTTGCTGGTGACGGGTGCGAAGCTTATGGATGCGGGGAAGGTGGACCCGTCCTTTCGAACGCAGATCATCCGGACCCTTCCGCCGCTCACGCCATCTTCCGAAGGGATCTCGTCCCCAAATTCGAGGATGAAGTCCTTGTAGATCCTGCCCCGGACCTCCTCGAGCTCAAACCCGAACATATCGAGGAGAGCGGGGTTTGCGAAGAGGAGATGGTCTGTCTTGCCGAAGATGGCGATCCCGTCGTTGGAGGACTCGATGGCGTCCATGAATAGGAGCATCTGCTCTTCCAGCCACCGATCGTAAGATATGTCGTGGCCGAAGGCTATCACCCTCTCGATCTCGCCGGTCTTGCTCCGGACAGCGCTCCAACCCCACCGTATCGCCATATCGTCGCCGGACCGGCTGATGACCGCCGCCTCCATCTGCTCCGCTGCCCTCCCCTCGAAGATGGAAGATACGTGGACCTCGAAGGGCTCTCTATCGGCCTTTGAGACGAAGCGGTCGAAGAAGTTGGTGCCAAATACATCCTTTGCATGGTGGCCCGTCACCTTCTCCGCCCCCCGGTTGAATAGTGTGATCCTCCCCTGGGGATCGAGGCCGACAATGAAGAGGTCGGCGCCCTCGATTATCCCCCTGGAGAACTCCCGTTCATAAAGGATATCCTCTTCCATCTTGGCGTATTCCGTCATGTCCTGGCCGGTGATGACGGTCCCGATACTCTGGCCGTCGCCGTCTTTGAGGATGATGCCGCTCCAGGTGATCGTCCTCTCGGCCCCGGATTTGTCCAAAATTTTTGATTTGTATCTCTCGATGGTCATGGCCGTCTCGATCTCATCCAGGGAGTCGAGGAAGTCCGACCTCTCCATGGGATCGGGAAGAAGGATCGTCCAGATCTCCTCGTCCCCCAAAACCTCCCGGGCGGAGTATCCGGTCACCTCTTCCGCCGTCCTGTTCCAGAGGAAAATCCTCTTCTTCCTGTCGACGACGCAGATCAAGGGGCTTGCGATCTCCACCATCTTTTCGCTTAAGTCCGCCAGCTGCTTGATGTTCTCCTCCACCCTCTTCCTTTCGGTGATGTCCACGATCGTTCCCCGGAGGCCGACTGGCTTCCCATCCCGGATGATGGGCCGGGAGTAGACTATCAGATGGAAGGTGGACCCCCCCTTCTTCAGCCCCGTGTACTCATATGAGAAGACCCGATCCTCGTGAAGACTCCTCCAGAAGTTCTCCATCATGTTCTCCCGGTCTTCATAGGCGAATACAGCAAAGATGTTGACCCCTTCTTCCAGATCGTCCCGGTCGTATCCGAATAGATCGAAGGCGGTCTGGTTGGCGAAGGTCACTTTCCCCTGAAGGTCACATTCGAAGATCGGCTGGGGGAGGGTGTCGGCCATCTCTCGAAACCTCCGTTCGCTCTCGACGAGGGCCGTCTCCATCACTTTCCTTTCAGTTATGTCGAGAGCGATTCCCTCAAAGTGGGTCACGGCGCCGTCTTCATCTCGGATGATCCAGACGTTGCTGGAAAGCCACCGGACCTCGCCAGACGAGTTGAGGACCCTGAACTCCTGATAGAAGCTGTCGGATCCGTCCTCGATCTGCCGTTTCAATTCGGAGACTATAAGCTCCAGATCGTCGGAATGGACTAAGGTGCCAAGAAACGAAACGGCTCCGGAATAAAAGTCATCGGGGGTGTATCCCAGTTGGCTGACGTTCTCTGATACGAACTCGACGGGGCCTCCGAGAGGAACGCGCTGGACGAAGGCGATGGCAGGACTTCGGCTGACGATCCGCTCCAGCTCTATCCGCTTCTCCGAACCTTCAAAGATCGCTTCTTCCATCTCTTTTCGCCAGGTGATATCCTGCATCACACCCGCCAAATTGGTGGGCCTGCCTTCTTCGTCCCTCTTCACCACAAGACCGCGATCGTGGACCCATTTGACGGCGCCGCAGGAGATGGTCCTGTAGTCCAGATCCAGAAGGGGCGTCTTTCCCCCGACGATATCCTCGAGGACCTTCTGCACCTCTGGGAGGTCTTCAGGATGGATCGACCTCTTCCACTGCTCGCCGGTGCTCTCTTCGATGGGACCAAGCCCGATCATCTCGGCGTATCGGTGGTTGCCCACAACCTCGTCGGTTATGAGATTCCAGTTCCATACGGCGAGATCCGCCCCCTCGATGGCCAGCTTGAGCCGCTCCTCGTTCTCCTTGAGCGCCTCTTCGACCTCCTTTGGTTCGGTTATATCGATCAGGATCCCGTGAAGTCCGACTACCCCCCCCTCGGAGATCGGACTCCCGCAGGTCCTAGCCCATCGGACGGCCCCACTTTTGTCGATGAACCTCAGCTCCGAGACGGTCGATCCGCCACGGAAGGCGGCCTTCAACCTCTCTTCCAGGAGGTCTGCGTCCTCCTGATGGACGAATCGATAGACGTCCTCGCCGAGGATCTCCCCAGGAGAGTACCCCAATATCCTCTCGACGGCGGAGCTGACATAGGCGATCCTTCCCTGCGGCTCGACGACGTAGATCACCCCGTCGACGTTCTCAACCAGAGATCGATACCTCTCCATCGACCCTTTGAGAGCCTCGTTCGTCCGAACGAGCTCGTCGTCCCTTCTCTTGCGGTCTTCCAGGGATCTTCGCAGGCTCGTCAGGGCCGAGGAGATCTCTTCGAGGCCTCCGGCCAGCTCTTCTCTTGAGAGGCATTCCTCTCCGAGGAGGGCTCTTATCCGCCTTTCTGCTCTATCGATCTCTTCATCCAGAATTGCATGGCTCATATCGTCGACAACTCCTCGGAAGGTCACAACTTTTCTTGGTCGATACCCGTATACGGTTTGAGATGGCGATCCTTCGATCTCAAGGGCTTTCACCTCCGGCGCAAGGCTTCTGGGTCTATCGAACGGTCCAGTTATTTCCGGGATATCGAATCAACTTGGAAGATGATGGATATAACGATTTAGCATCAGATCCTCGCCGCAACAGATGCCGGGCTCCTCGAATCGGAAGTTAGGGCAGGTCCCGTCTCAGCCCCCGACACCGCCTTGCGGGTTCGGGGAAACCTTAATGGAGGGGAAGCAGGAGACTCTCGGCCATGGAGCCCCTTTCAGAACTGGTCGTACTGCTGGGAAGCGAAGACTACTTCGAGAGGCAGGCCGCCGCATGGAAGCTGGTGGAGGCGGGGTCCAAGGCAGCGGAGCCGCTCCTGGAAGCCCTGGAAAAAGGCAAAAATCCCCAGGTCCGGTTCAAGGCCGCGTGGGCCCTGGGAAAGATAAGGGACGGGAGGGCCATCGAACCCCTGGCAAAAGCCCTCTATCTGGACGAGGACCCCGCCGTCCGGGAGTGGGCGGCGTCGGCGCTGGAGGCGATCGGCGACCCCAGAGCGATCCCATCCCTTGCGAGGTCCCTCGCAAACGATCCGTCCCGGGAGGTGAGGCTCCGGTCTAGCCTCGCCCTCGTCGCCTTCGGCGCCAGGGGGGCCTTCGAAGAGCTTCTTAAAGAGGGGGACCTGGAGGCGAAGAGGATGGCGGTGGTGGGACTGGGCCGCCTCCGTTCTCGAGGATCGATGGCGATGGTGGCGCCTTTCATCGGGGCCGAAGATCCTGAGCTTCGGAGGAGGGCGGCGTGGTCCCTGGGGGAGATGGGGGCAGAGGAGGCGGCACCCCACCTCTCGCCGGCCTTGTCGGATGAGAGCGCCGCCGTCAGGATGGAGGCGGCCAACTCCCTTGCGAAGATCGGTGGCCCTGATGCATGCAGTATGGCGACGTCCCTCCTCGATGACGGAGACCCCCGGGTGAGGCTCGCCGCCGTCACCGCCCTGGGGGAGATCGGCCTCGCCGACGCCCTCGACCGGCTCGTGGAGGTCGTCTTCGGCGGCGACGACGAGGAGATCCGGGCCTGGGCCGCCTGGTCCCTGGGGGAGATCGGAGACCCCCGGGCGATCGAGCACCTCCAGGAGGCGTGCGTCCGGTGCTCACCAAAGGTCAGGGAGAAGGCCCTCGACTCCCTGGTGGAGGTCTTCGACATCGGAGAAGGGAAGGGAGGTGGAGATGTCTAGCCCTATACCCTCCAAGACCGCCACCTATTTTTCCGCAGGGATCTTATGATGGGCGATGAACCTTGAGTCTCTCGCGGCAGAGCTTCGCGGGTTTGTGGGGATAACCCGCAAGAAGGCCATCGGCGATCTCGTAGGCCACTTTCCTGTAGAATCGGATCTGATCATAGCCTCCTTCGGAGAGGATGCGGCGGTCATCGACGACGGCGACGAGGTGATGCTCCTCGCCGCCGATGGGATATGGTCGAAGCTTCTGGAGGCCGATGCCGAGTGGGCCGGCTACTGTGCCGTCCTCGTCAACGTCCACGACATCGCGGCGATGGGGGGCTGGCCTGTGGCGATGGTGGACGTCTTCAGCGTCGATTCGCCCGATCTCGCGGAGGAGGTCCTCCGGGGCCTCTTGAAGGGGATCGAGAAGTTCAACGTTCCCATAGTCGGAGGGCACTTCCATCCGGACACCCCTTACAGCTCCCTGGACGTCGCCATCCTCGGCAAGGCAAAGAAGGAATGCGTCATCCTCAGCTCCTCGGCAGAGGCGGGCGACTCCGTCGTCGTGGGGGTAGACCTCGACGGGAGGGTCCACCCGAAGTTCGCCATCAACTGGGACTCCACCAGCTTCAAGGACGGTGAAACTCTCCTCCGCCAGCTCGGGTCGATGAGGGAGCTTGGAGAACGGCGGCTGGTGACGGCAGGAAAAGACATCAGCAACCCCGGGATGCTGGGGACCCTGGGGATGCTCCTGGAGTCGAGCCGGACGGGGGCGATCGTCGACCTCGACCTCCTCCCCCGCCCCGAAGGAATGGATATGCTAGCCTGGCAGAAGATGTATCCAGGGATGGGGTTCGTCGTGACGGCTCCGCAGGAGAAGGCAGGGGAGGTCGCCCGGGTCTTTATTGAACGGGGGCTCGCCTCCGCCGTCGTCGGGGAGGTGACCGAAGAGCGCAAGCTGGTGATATCGTCGGGATATGAGAAGGCGGTCCTCTTCGACTTCGAGGCCGAGACGATCACGGGTATCAGGTGATCCCGTGGACGGAAGGTTCGTCGACCGGATGGAGCGGGCCGCAAAAGGGCGCCGCGCCAGGATCGGCATCGGCGCCGATGGAGGCGGCCCCGACATCTGGGCCGGGATCGAAGAGGCGGGAGAGTTCGCCGAGGTCGTCGTGGTGGGGGACCCAGGCTGCGACCTCGGGGAAGAGGTGGCCATCGTCGGAGCAGACGACCCCGCCTCGGCCCTGGTGGACCTGCTGGAGAAGGGGGAGATCGACGGGGCGGTGAGGGGAAACCTCTCCGCCACCAGAGCCATGAGGAAGATAGCCGGGACCTTCGGGGTGAGGGTTCGAAGGCTCTCGCTTCTGGCGCTGCCGGACTGGTCCTTCTTCCTCGCCCCCGTAGGGATAGATGAGGGGGAGACCATATCCCAAAGGCGGGACCTGGCGGTGATGGGGGGCGAGTACCTCCGGGAGATGGGGATCGACGCCCACGTCTCGATCCTATCCGGGGGGAGGATGGAAGACCTGGGGAGGTCCGAGCGGGTCGATCGGACCCTCGCCGAGGGGGAGCTGTTGGCCCGGCTCGCCCGGGATGCGGGGGTTCGGGCGGTGCACCGGGGCATTCTGATCGAGAGATGCCTCGGCGACGATCTCATCGTAGCCCCTGATGGCATATCTGGAAACCTCATCTTCAGGACCCTGATGCTCGTCTCCGGGGCGAAAGGATACGGCGCCCCCGTCATCATGGACCCCGTCTTCGTCGACTCCAGCCGGGCCAGGAAGAGCTTCGTCGGGCCGGTCACCCTAGCCAGCGCTCTCGTGGCGATGAAGGGAAGGTGAGGCCCCGGAGGGGGCACGACTGCATGGGACCCATATCTAGCGCCAGCGCCCTCGCGGTGATGAGGGGGCCGTGAGTTGGTCGAGCCGAAAGACGGTCCGATAAAACAGGAAAAATAATTTTGGGGCGGCCTCGCGCCCCGCGATCTTTTGGTATCAGCCGGACATGACCCCGAGGACCTTCAGGGGGTGTACCCCCGCTCCCTGGAGGGCGAGGAGCTCATCTTCGTTTTCGAGGCTGAACTCCTTGATGGTGGAGACGAAGGTCTCCGGGGAGTCGGCGGCGTCCATCAGGATTAAGTCCTGCTGCAGCCTCGCGGCCCAGCTCGGCCACCCCTCGGAGCCGCTCATCTCCGTCGCCTTGTCGAAGTTGAAGCCGAGGACGAGGCCGTCACCGGCCTTGGAGGCGGCGTCCCACCGGATGAATATCCCGGCGACCCTGGTCCCAAACTTATCCGTCAGGGCAGACGTCTCGTCGGCGGTGAGTTTTTTGACGAAGAGGCCGCTCTTTCCGGGGGTGCAGTCCCAGGCTATCTGGAAGTAATCGTCCTTGCACCAGTTGGGGCAGGCGATGACCTTATAGCTCTCGTTGGCAGGGTCCTCGATGGGAAGGGCCTTCTCCATATACTTAGCGAGGAGGAAGCCGCTGGAGACCCCGGGGCAGATGTGATCGTGAAGCTCCACCGCCTTCATGAAGACGTAAGGCGTATTCTCATGGGCCCAGACGTTGGCGATGGGCATCATGTGGCCGAAGTTGCCAGGCTCCCAGCCCTCGACGTCGGCGAGGACCGTCTCGGCGTCGATCTTGTCCTTATCCTGGACCTCGAAGCCGGAGGCGTCGGCGTTCACCTTCATGTAGACCGCCTCCCCAGTATTGCTGTTGAAGAAGCCGAACCAGAGGGGCTTCCAGGGGGCGGAGAGGATGTTGATCAAGTTCTCCTTTCCGGGGGTACAGCCGGTCGCCTCCATCACCGCATCCAGTGAGAGATCGGTCGTCTGCCCATTGATCACCGGGTATCCGGCGTTGGTGAGGGCGAGGACGCCGGAGTCGCCCTTCTCAAAGCCAAGCTCCGCCATAGCGTGCTCTGCGGCGTCGGCGCCGAGCTGGTACATATCCACCCCTTCGGCCAGGGCCATCCCCGGGACCAGGGCCAGAAGGAGGAGTGTCGTCGCTATAATTCGATCGATATTCACATCATCACCTTTTCTTCGATATTCTTCGATTTAAGAGCTTGCGATATTCTAATTTATGCTACGCAAGCTGGAAAGAGTTATACCAAATTATTTATAACATTTTTGGTTGAAACTCATACTAATCAGTATTTTAATCTATATAATTCATATTATTTAGTCATCGGCCTCAGAGAAGATGGCAGAAGAAGGGCGCCGCCTTGAGGAGGCGTCCCCTCGGAGACGGCGCCAGGGTTGAGGGAGGGCGATGGACCATGGAAGGATGCAGCAGCCAAGGAGGTCATGACATGGCGAGGTTATCGCACCCCTTGCATAAGTCCATCTTAATAAGTAATAAATCTTTTGGTTAAAATCATACGAATCGGGCCCGGCCGATGGAGACCTCATTTCATATCTCTCGAAGGCGCATCTCGATATGTCGCTGATTTCTTATACGAAATCAGATCATCCGTAATACAATGGCGGCGTTTGAAGAAGAGGCGTGTTATCCCTCCCGGGGCGGCCGGGGATGACCCTGGCGATCGAGACCATTGGGCTGACCAAGACCTACAACGGCAGGATCAGGGCCCTGGAGGGGATAGATCTCAGGGTAACGCCGGCGGAGGTCTTCGCCTTCCTGGGACCCAACGGCTCGGGGAAGACGACCCTGATGAGGATCCTGACGACCCAGTTCCGGCCGACATCCGGCGAGGCGCGGGCCTTCGGCCTCGACGTCGTCCGCCGCGGCGCGGATGTGAGGAGGATGATCGGCTACGTCCCCCAGGAGACGTCCGTCTGGCTCGACATCAGCGGCCGCGAGAACCTCCTCATCTACTCCAAGATCTACGGCGTCCCCAAGGAGCAGAGGAAGAGCAGCATCGAGGAGGCCATCCAGACGATGGGGCTGGAGGAGGATGCCGGGAGGATGGTCAAGGCCTACTCCGGGGGGATGACGAGAAGGCTCGAGATCGCGGCCGCCCTCCTGGTCAAGCCGAGGATCCTCTTCCTCGACGAACCGACGATCGGCCTCGACCCCTCGGCGAGGAAGGCGGTCTGGGAGAGCCTGACGGCCCTCCAGAGGGAGCGCGGGACGACGGTATTCTTCAACACCCACTATATGGACGAGGCGGACCATTACTCCGATGAGATCGCGATCATAAACCGCGGAAGGATCGTCAAATCGGGGACTGCAACCGAGCTGAAGCGCTCCCTCAGGGGCGAGATCCTGCAATTCAGCCGAAGCCGCAGAGAAGGAGAGGAAGAGGTCCATGGCCAGAACGGCTTCTCTGAGAGCGCCTTGAAGAAGGTCAGGGAGGTCGATCTAGTCCAAGACGCCGTCGTATCAGGCCCGCTCCTCGACGTATTCGTCGACGACGGCGAGAGGGCGCTCCCCCTGGTCATGGAGGTTCTGAGGTCGGAGGGGGCCACTTTCGATAGGATCTCGACGGCGAGGCCGACCCTAGACGACGTCTTCCTGAAGTACGCCGGGCCCCTCCGCTCCGGGATGGGGGGAGATGGGGGATAGGGGTGGGATTTTGGGCGGTCTGGAGGTGGACGGATGACAAAAGAAGACTCCTTCCGGGAGATGCTCGCCATGATCGAGCTGGAGATGCGGAGGCTCCGCCACGACCGGACCGAGATCTACACCAGGGCGATCCAGCCGATATTGTGGCTTTCCGTCTTCGGGACGGTGATGAGCGAGGTCGGGGGGATCCCCACCGGGGGCATCCCCTACATCGACTACATCACCCCCGGCGTCCTCATCCAGTCGACGATCTTCGTCTCGGTCTTCTATGGCCTCACCATCGTCTGGGAGAGGGAGACGGGGATCCTCAAGCGCCTTTTGGTGGCGCCGGCGTCCCGGTCAGCCACCGTCGTCGGCCGCTCCATTGCCTCCGGCGTAAGAGCAGTCGTCCAGGCCCTCATAATCTTCCCGGTGGCGATCCTCCTTGGGGTGAAGTTCATACCAAACCCCATCTACATCATCGCCGCCTTCCTCGTCCTCTTCCTCATCTCGGGGGGGTTTGCGGCGATATCCATATTCGTCGCCTCCCTGATGAAGACCCGGGAGCGGTTCATGGGCCTCGGCCAGGCCCTGATCATGCCCCTCTTCTTCGCCAGCAACGCCCTCTATCCGATAGAGATGATGCCCCCCGTCCTCCAGTACGCCGCATCTGTCAACCCCCTCACCTACGCCGTCGACGCCGTCAGGGGGCTATTGATCGCAGGAGACATCTCCCATCTCGCCGTCGACGTAGCCGCCATCCTCGTCTTCGACGTCGCGGCATTCGCCGTCGCATCCATCAGCTTTAGGAAGATAATCGAATGATATCGATAGGGTGATATCCGCAGAAGAATCCAGAACGATCCTTGGTGATAGGATATGATTTTGAAGCCCAGCATGAGAAGCCAGGTCCTGCCGATGCCGGTGGTCCTGATATCTACGGTATCGAAGGATGGAGTCCGTAACGCCGCCCCCTGGGGCTGCATCATGCCGATCCTCCGCCCTCTCGACGAGATCGCCATCGCCTCCTGGCTGAAGAGGGACACCCTCGACAACATCAGGGATACGGGCGAGTTCGTCGTGAACGTCCCCACCGTGGAGATGGCAGAGGCGGTCGATATATGCGCGAAGAGCTTCCCGCCCGAGGTGGACGAGTTCGAGGAGGCGGGCCTTCTCCCTCATCCCTCGGCGAAGGTGGCGCCCCCGGGGATCGATGGGTGCATAGCCTGGATGGAGTGCGAGCTCGTTGAGGAGATCCTCCGGGAGAGGTTCTCCCTGATCATCGGGAAGGTCGTCTGCCTCGAGGGGAACGACGCCTTCTTCGATGACGGGGGAGGGATGGACTACGAGAAGGCTAGGCCCATGTCCATGATCCTGGGGCCCGACGGGGTCTGCTACACCCATCCGGCCAGAGGAAACCGCTGAAATATCGGAAGGGCAATCTAGCTGTCCCAGAGTCCCGGATCCGGATCTAAGGACGCTTCCCCGACCCCAGCGGCGCGAGCCGATCGTAGGCCTCCAGGACCAGCCTCTTCGTCCGAAACTCGCCGTACCTCGCCTCGTCCTTCCTCTTGACGATGGGGAAGGTCTCGAGGATGTAGTCGAGGTCCTCCCGGTCGAGCTGGTAGAGATGACCATACAAACCGTCGAGATCGGCCCTGAGGTCCGCCCGCCTCTCCTCGTCCCAGCGGAAGGGCGCGGGTTTCCCCTCGCCGTCGGGGAGATTCTCCGGGAACCAGCGGCTCCAGGTCTCCACCCCCACCTCCTTCAGCACGTCCTCTGCGAAGGGGAGAAGGTCCCAGGCGGTGTAGGTCAGCTCCACCACCCTGGGGACTATGAAGCCGAGGATCTCTGGGGTGTAGCGGTCGGGCGGGATGACGGGGAGCTGCTTAAGGACGAAGTAGTTGAAGTTCTCCCCTCCAATTTTTTGACGAGCAACATAATCAAACGGGATCGAATTTAAGTTCGCCAAGAGGCAGCAGATCATAGGCGCTTCTGCGATCTTCAACGTGAGAATACAATGGAGAGATTCTGTAGTTCCCGATATGGGGACAATCGTCGCGAGATGAGTTCTTTCGTTCGTTGGACTTGTCACCTTCTTCTGGACCAAAATCCATCTCGATTTCCAGCCTCTTTCATTCAGTGAAGATACAACCTCTTTCTCCTCGACCCAATATTGAGGTGTGACAAAATAATTAGAATTATATTTGTCTTCTAGATCGATTATTTCTGGCTGTGCTGGGCGCTTAGGATTATCGGGATTGACTACAACATTGGCAAATCTGTGATCATATTGATATATCATTTTCCCTTCATAGATGGGAACATAAGAATGATCATCGACATGCCCATAGCTACTATTTCCTGCATAACGAAGCTGACTTACTTGAAACTTTTTGAGATCCCAACCGCTACTAAAAGGATCAATCATTCGCAGGAATGTAATTCCCCATGGATCAAACTCGTCTACTTCGTTTATCCAAACAGGACATTTTATATAAATCTTTTGTACCAACTTGGCATCTGAACCTCTTCGGAATATCGGGCAGTTGTGGGTATTCGGGTTGATGCGAGCCAGACTTTCGCGATTAAGGGTAAAATGCCGCTCTCCATCTGCCAACTCATCTACATTGTGTAGGAAGAAGGCGAAGTCTGCTGCTGTGAACCCTCCGCCTGTAGTGGTGAGCAGGGAAAACTTCATTCTGCCATCCACGGCGGGAAAGAGCTTTTCTCGGTTCTCGAAGTCGTAGATGCTTATCAATTTGCCATTATCCATCAAATCGGCGAAGAAGTTCCGGTAAGTGTAATCTGTCGCAATCCCGCTCGGGACTATGATCCCTGCCCTTCCCTTAGATTTGACCAGAGACTGGGCCAGCTCCGCGAAGACGGCGTAGACGTTGACGTCCCCGACGCCGGTGAGGGGGTAGCGGCCCGAGCTGCGGATGAAGTTGCTCTCGTCCTGGCTCTGCTGGAGGGCCGCCTCGTACTCCGCCGCCAGGGCGGGGTTCGTCTCTGGGAGCATGCCGATGAGCTTTCTCCGGGCGGCGGCGGTGGGGGCCTTGGCGATCTCGGGGTCGCGGGATGCGAAGAACTCCTTCTCCTGGAGCTTGATCCTCTCCCAGGGCGGGTTTCCCAGGACGACGTCAAAGCCCCGGTCCTCTCCGAAGAAGACCTCCGGAAACTCCAGCTCCCAGTGGAAGAATCTGACCGTTTCTGCTATATTTTGGGCCTTTCCGAACCACTCTTTGCTCCTGATGCTGCTCCAGTCGGGGCTGGCTTCCTCGCTGAGCCGGTGCTGAAGGTCTGAGTACTCCTCCTCGCCCACCTCATTTCCGAAGTAGGTCGAAAGCCATACGTTCGCCAGCTCCTCAAGCCGCCTCGTATGCTCCGACCCCCTCAGCCTCTTATACTCCTCCTCCTTCCACTTGACCGTCTCCAAATCGTCATCGGCCCGAGCCGTGAGGCCCGAGATCTTCTCGTTGTAGATCTCCCCATGCCTCCTCAGGACAAACTGCATCCACCGCGCCGACTGGTGGGCGTCGGAGCCTTTCTGGCCTTTCGAGCCGTTCGATCCGTTCGATCCGTTCGCTCCCTTCTGGTCGTTCCTGTTTTTTCTGCTTTCGCCGCTCCGGCCCGCGCCTCCCGCGCGCCGCCCACCTCTTCCCCCTGCCCTCGGGAGGAGGAGGATGCCCTTCATCTCCGGCCCGAGGTCGGCCCCGATCAGGCTGTTTCCGCACTTGAGGTGGTGGTCGAGGAAGCTCAAGGGCTTGTTCGAGGCGACGGTGTTCAGCCAGAGGGAGAGCTTGGCCAGCTCGACGGCCATGGGGTTCAGATCAACGCCGTAGATGCAGTTTCGGACCACCTCGCGCCTCGCCCACTGGATGTCGTGCTCGGCCACATCCTCCTCATCTTCCTCCTCGGGGGCCGCCGTCATCTTCGCCTGGATCAGATACCGGGCCAGGTGGTCTGTCGCCTCCACCAGGAAGTGGCCGCTCCCCATCGACGGGTCGATCACCTTCAGGGAGAGGATGTAATCGACGAACTCCTCGCCGGAGTTCATCATGCACTCCTCGATCTTCGGCTTGATCAGGGGGTCGATGGCGCTCTCCACCAGGTGCTTCACCAGGCTGTCGGGGGTGTAGTAGGAGCCCGTCGCCTTCCTCTCGCCCTTGTCGGTCACCAGGTAGACCCCACCAGCAGAGACTTGGTCGCTCGCCTTCTTGGCATTGCTTCCGGCCTCCATCGCGGGAAGCCACCTCTCCGCCCCCTTCTCGGAGACCGCCACCATCTCCTCCTCCGCAACCCTCAGCCGATATTCGAGGAGCCCCTCGTAGATCGACCCTAGGTGGCGGATCTCAAGGGAGGAGTAATCGACGAAGACCTTCTTGCGGCCGTCGTCCGAGCGAGCGAGAAGGTCGACCGCCTCCGCCACGAACCGATCCCCAACTCTGTTTTCGGTGAAGAACGGGTTTTTAGCGGGGTCGAAGAGGCCGCCGTTATAAGGTGGGATGTAAAAATCGCTCCTCGGAATTCCGAACTTCTCGCTCCCATCGTTGATCAGCCGGAAGAGGTTTGAGAGCCTATCCCAGAAGGTTGTGCTTATCGGAATCAGCAATTCTCGCCCATCCAGCTTCTCTGCCACCTCCATCTTCAGCCTCTGAAGGCTGAGCTGCCTGTAGTGATCGTTTTTGACGTCGAGAAGGTCCCTGCTCTCCGCATAAAAGATGAAGAGGAGGCGGTATAGGAGCCGCAGGGAGTTCTCTCTGACCTCCTCAATAAGCCTGCTGGACTCTGCCGGATCGAGCCCTTTCGATCGGCTCTGCAAGAATCCCTCGGCCAATACCTTCATCGCCCGATAGACGTTCTCTTGGAGGTCGTCTCCCACCTTTTTGGTGTAAGCTACGCTCCCCTCTTTCACCCGATCCAGAAAGGACTTGCCGTCCCTTCCAGGCAAGAAGGCATCGCGCCTGAAGAACAGATAAAAATACTTGAACTCCTCCAGGGATCCCCTCTCGACGAGCTCTAAGAGATCAATCTCATAGTAGCTGTCAAGCCTGTAGCTCGTATCCTGATGATAAAGCCTCCACCGGCTCCCGTTTGTCAGAATAGCCCATTCCGGTGGCGTGTTCCGAAGGTAGATATCGATCTGATAGCTCGGGTTCTGGATGTTAAAACCGCCAACCCTCTTCTGGGTTTTATCGAGAGATACGCTCCAGGCTTTGGCGTCGCCTATCGCCACTGCCGTTAGATAAAAATCGTCGCTCTCCCTGTGGTCATAAGCCTCTGCCAGGCGGTCTAAATCCGGAAAGAAGCTATAATCTGGTCTGTATGCCCCCTTATATACCGATTCCTGTATTCCGAAATAGTGATCGAGAATTCTGAATATAGGCCTTATCAGGGAATCTTCCAACATCGCCTCGCTGCAATTCTGGAATATCTTGATCTTCTTTTTAAAGAGTTTCTTTATCCCCCTGAAAGCCTCGCCGAGTTCCTCTTCGTCGTAACGCCACTCATCATTCTGCTGGACTCTTTCGTCCAGGTAATAGTTGGAGAATAAGTTGTGATTGTTTCTGAAGACGAGGCCGGCAGTCATCATGATCAGATCTCAAGATATCGAACTGAGCGATAAAAGTATCGCTTAAATTCTAAAACTGAAGCTGAATAACGGCTACGGCCAGAAGTTTCTCACACCTCATTCATCCAGCACCATTTTCAACACCTCTGAGATATCGAATCCCGATATCAGCCTTTTACGATCAGTATATTATAACAATTATCTAATGATTTTGTTCATATTTTTTCAGCCAATAACGATAAATATAGCTAATTATTCATAGTTTCGTAAAATTAAATCATAAATTAGGAGGTATAAATATGATAGAAATAGACGATGGAGCGAGAGAAATCTCAAGATCGCCCCTTATTTTGCTTCTAGCGATCTCGATCTTCCTCGTCGCCTCGCAGGCGGTCGCCCTCTCCATGGTCGTCCCCGGCGACCTCGACGGCGACCTGATCGTCTCGGAAGAGGAGCTGGAGGCGGCAGAGAGCTCCTACGGAGCAGGGAAGATCACCGCTGAGGAGCTGGCGGAGATAGAGCATATCCACGAGAACTATCCCAGGACGATAGTCGACACCGCAGGCCGAGAGGTCGTCTTCTACAAGCCCGTAGAGAGGATCATCACCCGGGAGCCCGACACCGCCCGGATAGTCATAGCCCTGGGGGAGGGGGATAAGATCGTCGCCTCGGAGCAGGCGGTCAAGTCCTGCCTCTGCCCCACCACCTTCGGCACCTTCGAAGATGGATGTCTCGAATGCTACTATTCGATCCTTGACGGACGGATGCCGGACCTTCCCGAGACGAGCACCAGGTACGACATCTACTACGAGCTGATGGCCTCCCTAACTCCTGACGTCATCATCACCTCGGGGACGACCAACGTCCAGGACTTCGAGAGCAAGGTGGGCTGTCCCTGCGTCGTTGCCGGCGGCAGCGGCAGCAGCTACGACCGCGAAGGCGGCCTATACGGCCAGATCGAGGTCGTGGGCGAACTCCTCGATAGGGAAGAGGAGGCAGAGGAGCTGATCGGCTTCATCGAATCGAAGATCGAGATGGTCAGGTCCGTCACCGACGGCCTCGACGAGGGCGAAAAGCCGAAGGTCTACTTCGCGCCCCGTGGGGCGACTCTCGGCTTCTACGACCCCAAAGAGGGGCGCGACTTCACCAGGACGGTTACAGACTACGCCCCCCTGGAGATAGCTGGCGGCATTAACGTTGCCGAGGAGTGCGAAGGGAGCAGCATCAACGTCGGGATCGAGCAGATCATCGCCTGGGATCCAGATTACATACTGGTGGGCTGCAGCGCTCCCGGGGACGCAGAGGCGGTAGAGTGGATCAAGAGTTCGTCCGATCTCCAGTCGATCGCCGCCGTAGAAAACGGAGACGTCTACAACTGCTTCTACCCCTACTGCAGGGGCAGCCCCCCAGACAGGAACCTCTTCAACATGATCTACATGGCCAAGCTCCTCCACCCCGACGAGTTCGGGGATCTGGACCTGGAGAGGGAGGGGAACGAGATCTTCAAGGCCTTCCTCGGATTGGACGGCGTCTTCACCGAGTACGCGGACTACCTGGTCTGGCCGAGGGTATGGCTCAACGGCCGGTAAACTGAAGGATCTTTGGAGGGCGAGGATGACCTCCCGGCCCTCGCTTACGTTTTTTGCAAAGGAAGATGCCAAAGTTTCAATCTCTGCAAGCCCGGATGGCAACTCTCTCCTAATCCTTAATTTCATATTTTTTCCACCAATAACGATAAATAGAGCTTATTATTCTTAGCTTCGTAGGACTAAGTCACAAATTGGATGGTATAGAAATGAGAAAAACAGGAAAAATATCAATGAGAATCTTACTATTGCCTCACCTCCTGCTTTTGGCGATCACGATCTCGCTCATGGCCCTGCCGGCGGTCGCCTATGAGACGGTGGTCCCTGGCGACCTCGACGGCGACCTGATCGTCTCGGAAGAGGAGCTGGAGGCGGCAGAGAGCTCCTACGGAGCAGGGAAGATCACCGCTGAGGAGCTGGCGGAGATAGAGCATATCCACGAGAACTATCCCAGGACGATAGTCGACACCGCAGGCCGAGAGGTCGTCTTCTACAAGCCCGTAGAGAGGATCATCACCCGGGAGCCCGACACCGCCCGGATAGTCATAGCCCTGGGGGAGGGGGATAAGATCGTCGCCTCGGAGCAGGCGGTCAAGTCCTGCCTCTGCCCCACCACCTTCGGCACCTTCGAAGATGGATGTCTCGAATGCTACTATTCGATCCTTGACGGACGGATGCCGGACCTACCCGAGACGAGCACCCGGTACGACATCTACTACGAGCTGATGGCCTCCCTCACCCCCGACGTCATCATCACCTCGGGGACGACGAACGTCCAGGACTTCGAGAATAAGATCGGCTGTCCCGTAGTCGTCGCCGGAGGAGACGGCTGGATATACAGCCGCGAAAGCGGCCTCTACGGGATGATCGAGGTGATAGGCTCCGTCCTGGAGAGGGAGGACGAGGCCGAAGAGCTCATCGGCTCCGTCGAGGCGAAGATCGATATGATAAGCTCCGTCACCGACTCCCTCGACGACGGCGAGAAGCCGCGGGTATACTTCGCTCCTCGGGGAGCCAAGCTCGGCTTCTACGACCCGAAGGAGGGTCGGGACTTCACCAGGACCTTTACATCCTATCCTCCTCTGGAGATCGCCGGGGGAAGAAACGTCGCTGAGGGGGCCGAAGGTTACGAGATCAACGTCGCCATCGAGCAGATCATCGCCTGGAACCCCGACTACATCTTCGTCGCCTGCAGCACTCCGGAAGACGCCGAGGTGATCGACTGGATCAAGGCCTCTCCAGACCTTCAGTCGATAGCCGCTGTTCAGAACGGAAACGTCTACAACAGCGTATATCCCCACTGCAGGGGGAGGCCCGCCGATAGAAGCCTCATCAACATGATCTACATGGCGAAGGTCCTCCATCCCGAGAAGTTCCAGCACATTGACCTGGAGGAAGAGG
>Ga0334883_1002654_pt1 | contig 21312 bp, 22 predicted proteins | sample GraSluR1_MG_6_FD_207230 | JGI IMG/M metagenome (GOLD analysis project Ga0334883, IMG submission 207230) | Sludge microbial communities from methane-producing bioreactor in Wageningen University, Netherlands - Granular Sludge_09_05-R1 | ecosystem: Engineered > Bioreactor > Anaerobic >...
GTTATTGATGTAGAAGTTACAGGTTTTTTTAAACGAGCTTCAAAAAGAATTGATTATCATATGATTGAAGGAATTGCTTATGAAATTGATGGATTTTTTCATACTATGTTTAATTTTGGAGATATTACAATTGACAAAATTGGATCCAAAATTGTCATGACACTTAAGGAGGCGTCAAATCCAAAAAATATTGAAAGAATCATTTTAGAACATCAAAAAAAACAAATGGCAACTAAAAGTTTTCAAGATCATGAAACTCTAAAAACACTCCTTGCAGATATGCTTATTGTTCATAATAAAAATAAAGATTTATGAATTACTTTTTGATTTTTTTATTTATTTTTATTGTTTTTGATTTAATAATTCTATTTTTAGTAATTAAAAATAGACGAAAATCAAAATTTTCCGAAAAAGATTTAAATTTTATAAAAATTAATTGGTTTAGGATACTTGATTTATCAAAAACTAATCCAGAAAAATCCATTATGGATGCAGATAAACTTTTGGACTTTGCATTAAGCAAACGAGGTAAAGAAGGTACTCTTGCCGAAAAATTAAAGACTTCCAAAAATCTTTTTAATGATATAAATTCTGTTTGGTCAGCTCATAAATTGCGAAATAAAATTGCTCACGAATTTAAAGACTTAAAAGAAAGTGAGACAAAATTTGCATTGAAAGCTTTTAAAGGAGCTTTGACTGATCTTGGTGTAGATTTATAAAATATTTACTATGAATATAGAAGCGGTAATAGGGCTTGAAATACATGCACAGTTAAATACCAAAACAAAAATGTTTTGTAGGTGTAAAAATGATTCTTTTGATGCAATTCCAAATACTAATGTCTGTCCAGTTTGTATGGGGTTTCCTGGTCAATTGCCAGTTTTAAATAAGGAGGCTTTAAATTTAGCTATAAAAGCAGGAATAGCGTTTAATTTAGAAATTTTAGATGAATTTAAAATGGATAGAAAAAATTATTTTTATCCAGATAATCCTCGAGGTTTTCAAATATCCCAATATGATAAGCCTTTAAGTAAAAATGGTTATATTTCTTTAATTTCGAATGAAGACAATACGGAACAAGTCGTTCGAATAAATCGTATACATATTGAAGATGATGCTGGTAAACTTACGCATTTTAATGATTTTTCACTTATTGATTTTAATCGTGCTGGAGTTCCTTTAATTGAAATAGTGTCAGAACCAGATATTAGAAGTTCTGAACAAGCAGTGCTTTATGCCAAAGAAATTCAAAAAATACTTAAATATTTAAATATTTCTGATGCAGATATGGAAAAAGGAATGTTTCGATTTGATGCTTCAATATCAGTTCGAGAAAGTGGTGATAATAAGTTAAATAAAAGAGCAGAAATTAAAAATTTAAATTCATTTAAGTTTTTAAGTTTAGCTTTAGATTATGAATTTAACCGTCAAAAAGAATTGTATTTAAATGGTGAATTACTTGAAAAGGAGTTAACTTTGGGATTTGATGAAACTAGCTTTAAAACATTTTTTTTGAGAGATAAAGAACAATCATATGACTATAGGTATTTCCCTGAACCTGATATTCCAAATATTTCAATTGAATCAAAAGTAATATTTGAGCAAAAGAAAAATATAAGCAAGCTACCCGCTGATAAAAAGAAAGAATATTTGTCTCTTGGAATGTCTGAAGAGGAAGCAACGTTTATCAGTTCTAATAATAAATTTGTAATTTATTTTGATAAAATTTTAAAAGAAACAGGTGATTTAAAGCTTTGTTTAAATTTTTTTAATAATATTTTAATACAATATTTAAAAGAAAACTTTTTAGACATTAGTGAACAGAAAATAAAAAGTGAAAATATGATTGAGCTTATAAATTTAGTAAAAAAAGGCGTTATTTCTACGACTCAAGCCAAAAATGATGTTTTTCCAGTTATGTTTGAAGATGGACTTAGTGCTTCTGAAGTTATTTCTAAAAAAGCTATATCTCAAATTTCCGATACTGATTTTATTGAAAAAATTTGTAAGGAAATAATAAATCAAAATACTGAATCAGTTGATTTAATTAAAAGTGGAAAAGATAGAGTTTTGGGTTATTTAGTTGGGCTAGTTATGAAAGAAACTAAAGGTAAGGCAAATCCATCGATGGTAAGCGCCATTTTGATGAAATTGATTAATTCTTAATTTTTGATAAACTAATAATAATTTAAAAATAAAAATATGTTTCAAAGTTCACAAGATTTCTTAAATGTATCACTTGGCGTAGGTTTTTTAGTTTTAGTTGTTTTTTTATCAATGGTTTGTTTTTATTTGGTACTCGTTTTGAGAGATATTTCTAAAACTACAGGACAAGTTGAAGAAATTGTTTCTAGAGTACATGATGCGATTATACAACCTTTGAAAGCTCTAGATTTTTTAGTTGAAAAAATTAAGCCTTATGTTGAAACTGTTATTGAGCAAAAAATTAAAGAAAGAAAAAAGAAATGAAAAAAATAATTAGTATAATTTTAGTTAGTTTAATTTTAAATTCCTGTTTTTTAGTTAGTGATGATAATAAATCGGATTTTCCTTTTCAAAATAATAAAGATCTTAAATTTAAGGAATTAAAAAACAAAGATATTTATGAAAGTATATCGCTTTCTGTGAATTGGTTTAAAAGTATTCAGAAAGAGGATGGTAGACTTGTTTATCAGATAAATCCTGTGGATAATATTGTTTCAAATGATGAAAACTTTGTGCGACAAGCAGGTACTTTTTTTGCAATCACAGAATTTTATAAAAGGGATTTAAGCAATAAATTTGACTTAGATAGTTTAATTCGGAATTATGCTTTGTTTTTTAAAAACAATTCTTTAAATTCCAGTTATAAATCAAAATCTTTTTCTTGTGTAGCTGATGAAAATGGAGTTTGTTCTATTGGTACAACAGCACTTTCAATGATTGCTTTAATAAATTACTCTTCAAGAAATACTCAATTTTATGATGATTATCGTGAGTTGATAGAATCTTTTAATGATTATTTACTAGCAATGAGAATTGAAAATGCTGGGTTTATTGCTAAATTTACCCCAAATAAAAATCCTGAATTAGTTGAGTCATCTTTTTATAACGGAGAAGCCTTTTTAGCTTTGGCTAAATATTATAATTTTACTTTAAATAACGATGTATTAAATGAAATTTTTGATTTGTGGCCGTATTTAAGAGAAAGCTATATAAATTCTTTGGATTCAAATTTTTATTTATGGGGAATGCTTGCTTTAAAAGAATTAAAATATCTAATTCCTGTTGAGGATTTTTTACCCTTTGTTAGTTTATATACAAAAGCTAGGGTGAAAAGTTTTGAAAGGTATAGGAATAATGATCAAGCATTTTGTGGTTTTTTAGAGGGTCTTTCTGCTTCTGTTTATTTGTTTAAATTTGTTAATGATAAGGATTTATTTACTTTGTACAATAGAGAGCTTTCATTTTGGTTACAAAAAATTGATAAGTTGCAAATTAAGACTGATGAGATTTTTGATTTTAAAATTAAAAATTTAAGAAATTCACTTGGGGCATTTATTGTTTCTAGTGAGGATCCAACAATAAGAATAGATTATACTCAACATTGCTTAAATGGTTATTTAATTAAGTTTGTTGATATAGATGAAAATTCTATTTAGAAAATAAATCTTTTTTTAAAACAATTATAGGAAATATTAAAACTGCTTTTAGAATTCTTTTTATTCTTCTTGGCTCTATTATTACTCTGTAAAGCCATTCGAGGTTTAGTTTTCTAATTAGTTTTGGTGCTCTTTTTTTGTGACCTGATATAAAATCAAAAGTTCCACCAATTCCGATAAATAATAACACTTTTTCTAAATGATCTTTATTTCTTGCTATCCATTTTTCTTGTTTTGGAGCACCAAAAGCAACAAATACTATTTCTGCATTTGAATAATTAATTTTTTCTCTAGAAATTTTGTCATCTTCTTCATCTGCTTTTCCTGAAAATGTTCCTACAATATTAATATTTGGATTTATTTTTTCTAATGTTTTTTTTGTTTTTATTGCTACTTCATCGCTTGCTCCGAGTAAAAATATTTTTTTTCCATTTAATCTTTTATCTGTACAAAGAGCCATCATCATATCTGAGCCATGAACTGCTTCTTTTATTTTTTTATCAATCTTTTTTCTAAAAAATAAATATTTTGACATGTATTTAAGGCCATTACCGTCTGGAATATTTAAAGTTGATTTATTTAATATTTCTTTATAATTATTATCTTTTAGTGTTTCTAAAACTATTTCTGGGTTTGGAGTTGTTACAAATGTTTTATTTTCTTCTAAAATTCTTTTGATTATGAAATTTTTGCTTTCATCAAAAGACATTGTGTTTATCTTTACTCCTAGAATTTCTATTTGATCTTTTGACATATGTAAACTGTGTTTTTGTTGTAATAAGAATTAAGAATTTTAAAATTTTCAGAAATCAATAGTTGTTTTAATTCGGTCGGCGATAGTGCGTAAAAATATCTGTCAGTTTTGTTTTCTCCCCAAGGTATTATTAAATCTTTATGGCTTGTTTTAAATATATTCATAAGTGATTTGATAAATGCTTTTATGAAGTATTTAATATATTTTTTTCTATATAAATTCCACACACTTATTATAAAAATGCCGTCTTTTTTAGTTATCCTATTCATTTCTTGAATTGTTTTTTTTCTTAGCTTTTTGGATGGTATGTGGTGAAGGGTTGCTATTAGTAATGTTGTGTCAAAAAAATCTGATTTTTCTTTCGTATCAAAGGCATTGGCTACCTTAAACTTTGCTTTGTATCTTTTTTTTGCTAAAGTTATAAGTTCTTTTGTAATGTCTATGCCTGTGTATTCTACTTTTCTTTTATTTTTTAGATAATCATAAAATCTTCCGTTGCCACAGCCTATGTCTGCGACTTTGTCGTTATGTTTAATGTGTTTTATGTAATGATCAAATTCTTTCCATGGCGTTTGTCTGCGTTTATCAAATTGATCCGCATTTATTGCATAATCTTCTTTCACATGCTTTAATAATTTTTCTTCTTTATTTGTAAACATTTTAAATTCTTCTGGCTTTGTTTTTCTTTAATTCATCAAAGCCTGTAAATAAAATTATTTTGTTAGGGTAGTTTTCTATTTTGACTATTTTTTGCAAAGTGCTGTTTTTTTTGACGGAATTATCTTTATATTTTAAATAATAATTAGTATTTAAAAACAACATAATGATAATTAAAATTGATAATAAACTTTTTAGTATTATATTTTTTGTAAATTTCTTATGATTTTTAGATTTTAGCTTTTTATTTTTCATTACTTTGGTTAACATAAACTTTGTTTTAGTATAATGAAAAATATGGATTTTGCTAATATAAATTTAGAGAAGTTTAATGAAATTTCAAAAGAAATCCTGCTTTTGGCAATAAAAAAGAATATTTTAAATAGAAAGGATTTTGAAAAGATTAGAAATGCAACTATAAAAAAACATAAAAGTGAGATTTTTCATAGTTTATATTTCATTAAAGCATATCAAGATTTAGTTTCAGATGGAGTTATAGAAGAAAATCCAGTTGTTTTGTCTTTAATTCAAAAAAGAACTGTAAGGACTATGAGTGGTGTCGCTCCTGTTACTGTATTAACTAAGCCATTCCCTTGTCCTGGTAAATGTGTTTATTGTCCCACTGATCTTAGAATGCCAAAAAGTTATTTACCATCCCAACCTGCGGCTCAGAGAGCGTATAGGCAATCTTTTAATCCATATACACAGGTTTTTGTTCGATTAAAGGCCCTTTTTATGACGGGACACGATTTTTCAAAAATAGAACTAAGAATTATTGGTGGATCTTTTAGCGCTTATCCTAAAGCTTATCAGAAATGGTTTATTAAGCGTTGTCTTCAGGCAATGAATGAATTTGCCGTTGTTTCTAAAGATTTAAAAAGTTTTAAGAATCAAAAAACTGTAAAAAACACTATTTATGGAAAAGAGGTTTTAAGTGAAATGAAAGTAAAAAGTTTAAAGTCAAATCCATCTTTTGATCTAGTTGTAAAAGAAAATGAAACTTCTCTTTTTAGATGCATTGGAATAAATGTAGAAACTAGACCTGATTTAATTGATAAAAATGAATTAAAATATTTTAGAACTCTTGGAATTACTAAAGTAGAAATGGGAGTACAAACTCTTTTTGATAAAGTTCAAGAAAAAACAGAAAGGGGACATGATACAGCTTCGGTTGTAAAAGCAAGTTCTTTATTAAAAGATTTTGGTTTTAAACTTGCTTATCACATGATGCCAAATTTGCCTTACTCTACGCCCAAAATGGACAAAGAAATGTTTGATAAACTTTTTGATAATAGTGATTTTAAGCCTGATTATTTGAAAATTTATCCTTGTGTTGTAGTTGAAAAATCTAGACTTTCTTCATTGTTTAATAAAGGAGTTTTTCGGCCATATTCGGATGATGTTTTGATTGATGTTTTAAAACATATTATTAAGTCAGTTCCTTATTATTGCAGAGTTGATCGTGTTGCAAGAGATATTCCTGCAACTGATGTAAAATCTGGACTCAAAACTTCAAATATTAGACAAATTATTGAGAATGATCTCTCTAAAGAGAATATTCAAGAAATTAGATATCGTGAAATTAAAGGCGATTTATTTGATTTAAATAATGTTCACTTACTTGTACGAAGTTATGAGGCTTCAAAGGGTAAAGAAGTGTTTTTGAGTTTCGAGGATGAAAAAAATAATAAATTATTAGCATTATTAAGGCTTAGGTTTCCTCATAAAACCTATTTAAAGGAACTAAAAGATGCATCAATTATTAGGGAAGTTCATGTATATGGCAAGCAAACGCCTGTAGGGGAGAAGTCTAAAGGAAAACAACATATTGGATTTGGAAGAAAACTTTTAAAAGAAGCAGAATATTTAAGTAAACAAAATGGTTGTAAATTTATTGCTGTAATTTCTGGAATTGGTGTTCGACAATATTATGAGAAATTCGGATATAAGCTAAAAGGAACTTATATGGTAAAAGAACTTTAATAAACTAAATAGAGAATTAAAGAATTTTTGATAGGGTATTTGACAAATACTTTTTATTTACATCTCCGATACTTTGCACAATGTATCTTGTGCAAGTACTGATTTTTTTTATTTTTTGAAGTAATAGTGTTAAGGCTTGTTTTGCCTCTATTTATTAGTTTTAAACGCTTTAAAGTCCTTTATGTATTTGCTTCAGTTCGCTAAGTTTTATTCAAAAAAATTTTTAAGCACTCACATAAACTTCGTTTTGTTCAGCTAATTTCTCGACTAGTCGTGGATAGTTTTTTAGTAGTGGGTCTTTTGATATTATTATTGATGCTTCTTTTCGTGCTATTTCGATCGTTTTGTAGTCTGTGAGGCTTGCCATTTTTAAATCTGGAATTCCACTTTGGCGGACTCCGTAAACTTCACCTGGGCCTCTTAGTTCTAAATCTATTTCTGAAAGTTTAAATCCACTAGAAAATTTTTCCATCGATTTCATTCTTTTTAGGCCGTCTTCGGATAGAGATTTGCTGAATAAGAAGCAATAAGACTGGTGTTCTCCCCTACCTACACGACCTCGAAATTGGTGTAATTGGGATAAACCAAAGCGTTCTGCGCCTTCTATAACCATAATACTGGCGTTCGGTATGTCAATTCCGACTTCAATTACAGATGTTGAAACTAATATTTTTGTTTTGTTTTCTTTAAATCTTTGCATTATTTCATCTTTTTCGGCTTGTTTAAGCTTTCCGTGAAGTAATTCTATTTCAATGTTTGGGAAAATATGTGTTTTTAAATATTCATATTCTGTATATACGGCTTTAAGTTCTAGTGTTTCTGATTCTTCAATAAGTGGACAAATTACAAAAGCTTGCCTTCCTTTGTTTATTTGATCTTCGATCCAGCGGTAGGCGTCGATGCGTTTTTTTTCAGGAACATGTCTTGTAATAATTTCTTTTCGTCCTTTTGGCATTTCATCAATAACTGATAAATCTTGATCACCATAAATTGTTATTGCGAGGGTTCTTGGAATGGGGGTTGCTGTCATTGAAAGGAGATGTGGGTTTCCGTAGCTTTTGATAATTTCTCTCTGTTTTACTCCAAAACGATGTTGTTCGTCGATAATTGCAAGTCCTAGCTTTTTAAAATTAACTTTGTCTTGAATGAGCGCATGAGTGCCTATAATTATGTCTACTGTTGCGGTTTTCATTTGATTTATGGTTTCCTCTTTTTGTTTTTGAGGAGTAGAACCCACAAGAAGTTTTATGTTTAGAGAAAAGTTTTTTAGAAGTTTTGAAAAATTTATGTAGTGTTGTTTGGCTAGAATTTCCGTTGGTGCCATTAAACAAACTTGAAAACCATTATTTATAACAGATAAGGCTGAAATTAAAGCGACAATTGTTTTACCAGAGCCAACATCTCCTTGAACAAGCCTTGTCATTGGTATTTCTTTTTCTAAATCTTGATGGATTTCTTCGAGCACTTTTTCTTGAGCATTTGTGAGGCTAAATGGTAGTTTTTCGATAAATTTTTTCATTAAAGTTTCGTTTTTTTTAATTTTAAGTTTTGAAGAAATATTTGAATTTTGCCAATACCATTTTTCTTGTAAGGCCTTTAGTTGAAGTAAGAAAAGTTCATCAAATGCGAGTCTTTCTCTAGCTATTAATAAATCTTCTTCGTTATTTGGAAAGTGAACATCTTTAATTGCTGTTTTTAAATCAACAAGTTTGAGTTTTTCAATTATTTCGAGTGGCAAATGGTCTTTGAATTCGCTTGTCCATTCGTCTATTATCGGTTTTAATTTTTCCCTTAGCCATTTTGAAGTTATGCCTTCAGTTTCATGGTAAACTGGGACAATGCGTCCAGAATGGATTTGTTCGTGGTCTTTTCTTATCAATTCGTAGCTTGGATTTTGAAGACTAATTTTACCGAATGCAAATTTTGCTTTACCTGAAAGGATAATATCGCTATTTCTTGGAAGAAGTTTTGTTAGATGGGCTTGATTAAACCAAACAACTTCAATTGAGGCGGATTCGTCTTCAAATAGGCCTTTTGTAATAGTTTTGCCGTATTTGGTTTTCATGTTAAAAAGACTTCGGATTCTTCCTTTAATTGTATTTACTTGATCTGTTCGAAGCTCTGTTATTTTTGTAAATGTACTTGTGTCGTTGTATGTTCTTGGAAAATGAGTAATTAAATCTTTAACAGTTTTTATCCCAAGCTGATTTTCCATTTTTGATAAATGGTTTTTAGTTGTTCTTAAAACATTTTCAAGGCGTCTTTCAAGCATTTTTTATTACTTTGTAGAATGATCTTTTTCCGACTTGTATAATTTTTTCTTCATTTAAAACAATTTCTTCTTCTGGATTGTTGGCTTTTTCGTTGTTTATTTTTACAGCGTTTTGTGAGATTAGTCTTTTAATTTCACCGTTTGAGCCTTCAAAGCCACAAAGTCCAATAAGTTGTAAAAGTTTATAAGATTTTTCTGGAAGTGAAATTTCTGGAATATCATCTGGGATTTCTTTTTTTGCAAACTGGTTTATAAAATCAATTTCAGCTTTTTCGGAATCTTCTTTTGAGTGATATAAAGCGACAATTTCTTTTGCGAGCTTTATCTTTAAATTTCTTGGATTTTCTCCTTCTTCAAGAGCTTTTTTGACATTTGCGACTTCGTCTAAAAGCATGTCTGTAGCAAGTTCGAAGTAATTTAAAATCAAATCATCAGGAATTGACATTGTTTTTCCAAATATATCCTTTGGGCTTTCATTTACTCCAATGTAGTTGTTTAAGCTCTTTCCCATTTTAAATTTGCCGTCTAGTCCAACTAAAATTGGTACAGACATTACAGATTGAGGCTTTTGGCCAAAATGTTTTTGTATTGTTCTTCCTGCAAGCATGTTGAATGTTTGTTCTGTTGCACCTAGTTCTAAATCTGATTTCATAATAACTGAATCGTAGCCTTGCATTAAAGGGTATAAAAATTCTTGAAGATGAATTGGAGTTCCTTTTTTCATTCTTTCTTGAAACATATCTCTTTGAATCATTTGTTGAACGGTAAATGTGCTCGCGAGCTCTACAACTTCAGATAAACTCATATCAGAAAGCCATTCATCATTATAGAAAAATTTTACACTTTTTGTGTCTAAGACTTTTGAGACTTGGTTTATATATGTTTCTGCATTTTTTAAAATTTCTTCTTTTGACTTTATTTCTCTTGCCTTATCTTTACCTGTTGGATCTCCGATTTGGGCTGTGAAAGTGCCAAATAGCATTTGAATTTCATGTCCTAATTTTTGAAATTCGGCAAGTTTTCTAATTGGAACCATGTGGCCAATATGAAGATCTGAGCCGGTTGGATCTATTCCAAATTTAATTTTTAGTTTTTTTCCAGCTTCTAATTCTTTCTTTAATTCTTCTTTAACTATTACCTCAACAACACCTTTTTCTAATAAATTGTTTATTTCTTTTGACATTTTTGGTGATTTAGATTTACGCAACAAATCTTAACATTGCGCAAAATTTTAATCAAATTCAAAAATTGCTTTTTAAAGTATTGATTTTTGACAAAATATTCGTATGTATTATTACTAAATATACTTAACTTTTATCTATGATCGAAAACTACCTTCAAGAGATTGGTTTAAACAAAAATGAAGCAAAAGTTTATGTTGAACTAAATCAACTTGGCCCTCAGCCTGCTAGTGTAATTTCTAAAAGATTAAGTTTTAATCGTTCGTCTCTTTATTCTGTTTTAGAAAGTCTTTGTAATAAAGGACTTATTTCTTATATTGACAATCAAAAAGTACGTTTTTTTACAGTTAATGATCCAAATTCTTTAATTGCATTTGTTGACAAAAAGTGTTCACGATTTAATTATTATAGAAATCAAACAATAGCAATTATACCCAAAATAAGAGAAAAACAAGCAGTTTATAAAGTTAAAAAATCAAAATATCAATTTTTTGATGGTATATCTGCATTAAAAAATGAATTTCATCATTTATGTAGTAATTCAAAATCTTTAACTGCTTTTTTTCCGAATAATACCGAAAATTATATTTTTTCTGTTTTTCTTTCCTTGCTCAATACAAAAAAAATAAAAATTAATTTGATTTTACCTAAAACATTTGAAAAACAAGTTTTAGTCTTGAAATACCCCATAAAACGCCTTGTTTATGAACAAAACCTAGATGTTTTTGAAAATTTATCACAATTTATGGTTATGTTTGATGATAAGTTTTGTTTTTTGAATTTAGAGAGAAATTTTGAATCTTTACTTTTAATAGAAGATAAAGGCTATTTTCATACTATGAAAACCTTGCTAGACTTTAATTATAAAATATTTAATTAATATTATGATTTTAGAAAAACAAATTTTAGAAGATTTTATTGGTGAAAGACTTGATAAATCAATTTTTATAATTTTAAAAAACTATAGTAGAACAGAGGTGCAAGGTTTTATAAAAAATGGCTTTATAAAAGTAAATAATTGCACAGTTAAACCCTCTTATATTATTTCTAGTTCAGATTTAATTCTTGTTGAATTAGCTAATCCAAAAAATGAAATTATTGTTAAAGAAAATTTAAATATAGATTTGATTTTTGAAAATATGGATTTTTTTATAGTTAATAAACCCTCTGGGGTTTTAACTCATCTTGATTCAAAATATAAAACTAATACTTTAATCAATACTTTTATTGATAAAATCAAAATATCCGATTTTGAAGATAAAAATAGACCCGGAATTGTTCATCGCTTAGATAAGGACACGAGTGGGCTTATTTTAATTACTAAGAATTTAAAAGCTTATAATTACTTTGTTGATATTTTTAAAGAACGAAAAATTGAAAAAAAATATTATACTCTTGTTTTAGGCTTAATGGAGCATAAAAAAGGAATTATTGATTCTCCTATCACTCGTGATATAAAAAACAGAAAAAAGATGGGTGTTTCAGTCGATAAAAAAGCAAAAAATGCAATTACCGAGTATGAGGTAATTGATGAATTTGAATTTAAAGGTCAGTGTTTTTCTTTTTTAGATATTACACTTAAAACTGGAAGAACTCATCAAATTAGAGTTCATATGTCTGCAATTTCACATCCAGTATTTGGAGATTATTTATATGGAAATAAAAAAATTAATGATAAATTTAAAAAAGAATTAAATCGAATGTTTTTGCAGGCTTATAGTCTTAAATTTAATGAGAGAAAGTCTAATAATGAAATGGTATTCAATATTGATATCGACAATGATCTTAAACAATTTTTGGACAAATGTGTAAAAATCTGATATAATTAAGCTTCTTTAAAACAAAATATGGAAAATTTTAAAAAACCTGCAAAAAAATCAGTTTATTTCAACCCTGTAAATAGAAAAGCTACGAAAAATGCAAGAAAAGAATCTAGAATACTAGATATGAAGGAAACAAAAAAGTCCCTTTCGGGACTTAGAAAGTCTGGTAGAGCAAAATAATTAGTTTATTTCTACTACTTCAACTTTTGTATAGTGTTGTTTGTGGCCAAGATTTCGTATATATCTTTTTTTGGCTTTCATTTTGATTGTTTTTACTTTTTCTCCTCTTGTTTCTTCGATAACTTTTAGTTTAACACTTGCATTTTCAATGTATGGTTTTCCAATTTCTGCTTCTGAATCTTTTGCTTTTAGTAAAACCTTGTCTACTGTTAGCTCTTCATTTAATTCTAGGTTTAATTTTTCAACTTCAAATTTAAGTCCTTTTTCAACTTTATATTGTTTTCCTCCAATTTCTATTATTGCAAACATACTTTTTTTATTAAAATTTTGTAAGGTGAGTCTACAAAAAAGCTTTAATTAGGTCAAGCTTAAATGACTTTTAGGTTTAAAGAACTTTTCGTTTATTATGTCAATTGCTTTATTTAATATATTTTTAAGTTCTTTTGATTCTGTGTTTTTAAAATTTTGTAATACATATGAATTTAAAGGTATATGTATCTTTTCGCTTTCTGATCTGTTTTCTATTCCAATTTTTATTCTTTTAAAGTCTTCGTTTGAGAGTTGTGATATTATTGATTTTACGCCGTTATGCGTGCCTGCACTTCCTTTTTCTTTATAGCGAAATTCACCAAAATTTAAGTCAATGTCATCAAATATTACTAATATGTCTTCTATATCTGCTTTATAATAATTTAGAACACTTTTTATTGCTGTTCCTGATAAATTCATAAAAGTTGTTGGCTTTACTAGTAAAACCTTTTCTTTGTTTATTTCTAATTCTAGAATTAATGAATTAAGCTTTGGATACAGTTTCCAATTTGATATTTTTTCATTGTTATAATAATCATGAATAGCATCTAGCGCTAGAAATCCTGCGTTGTGTCTTGTAAGTGCGTATTTTTCTCCAATATTTCCAAGTCCAAATATTATTTTCATTTTCTATAAGGAATTTTAATTTCGTTTATTTTATAAAAATCTCCAAATTTTGCTTTTCTCTTTTCCACAGTGCTTTTCAGTCCAATTTTTTCAATAAATTTATATACTCTTTCAAGGCCCATAAAGTCGTTTATATCGTTCATTTTTAAATATTTTTCAATTTTTTTGCCTGATACTCTAAATGTTTTTATTTCACCTTTTTTAATTACTTTTTCTAGCTTGAAAATTTCATTATCTAGGTGAGGCTTTAGTTTTACAATTATTTCTTTTTTTGATTTTTTGATTTTTGAGTTTTTTATTATTTTTAGCATTTCAAAAGCCATTTCCTTTGTGTTTTCTTGTTTTAGAGCTGAAATACAAATAATTTTAGTTTTTTTAATTTTGGAATTTAATAATTTTATTTTATCTTTTAGATCTTTTTCCGCTACTATGTCTAGTTTATTTAAAATTATAATTTCTTTCTTTTTTATTAGATCCTTATCGAATCTTTTTAATTCGTTTTTTACAGTTTCGTAATCTTTTAAAACATTTTTTGAGCTTGCGTCTAGTATGTGTGCTAATGATTTTGTTCTTGCTATGTGTTTTAAAAACTTTATTCCAAGTCCTTTACCTTCGGATGCTCCTTCTATAAGACCTGGGATATCTGCAACTAGAAATGTATCTGTTTCATCGCCTCCAAATTTTTTCATATTAACAAGTCCGAGATTTGGGCTTAGTGTAGTAAAATGATAACTTGCAATTTTGGGTTTTGCATTACTAATTACTGATATGATAGTTGATTTTCCAGCGGAAGGAAGCCCTATTAGTCCTATGTCTGCAACAATTTTTAATTCTAAAACTATATCCTTTTCTTCTCCCGGTTCTCCTTTTTCAGCAAATTTTGGAACTTGATTTACAGAACTTTTAAACCATACATTTCCTCTGCCACCTCTTCCTCCTTTTACAATTATAAATTCGTCGTCTTCGTTTTTTAAATCTTTATAAATAGTTTGTTTGTCCGTTGTTTGAATAATTGTGCCTTGTGGTACTTCAATAATAAGATTTTCGGCATTTTTTCCGTACATTTTTTTCTTCATTCCATTTTCACCATCGTTTGCTTTAAAAAATTTTTTATGTGCAAGATGATTTAATGTGTTTAAATTTGGATTTACTTTTATTATTATATTTCCGCCGTTACCTCCATCTCCCCCGTCGGGGCCACCAAGTGGTACAAATTTTTCTCTTCGAAAACTTTTTGAGCCATTACCTCCATCTCCTGCTTTTAAATTTAGTTTTATTTCGTCAATAAACATTTAAATAATTATGTATAAGTTTATTTTATACTGAAAATAAGTTCTCTTTTCAAATGAAATATTCTTTGTTAATGTAATTTTAGTTTTTTAAAATCACATTTTGCCTGGATGGCGGAACTGGTAGACGCGCGAGACTCAAAATCTCGTGTCCGTAAGGATGTGAGGGTTCGAGTCCCTCTCTAGGCACCATTTTTGAAAATATTTTTAATATATTTTTTTATGTATATTATGAAAAATATTAAAAATACTATTGAACTAAAATATTCGTGAAATAAGTCTATAGCCATTTTTTCTGATATATAAGCTCCAATATAGATTAGAATAATTATTCTAAGGATGTTTAGCATATATAAAAATATTACTGCGATTAAATAATATTTAATAAATTTGGATATTATTATTTCTTTATTTTCTTTTAGGAAGATCGATGCAGATATAAATAAAATTGTAAAAGCAATAATTGACTGAATACCTGAACAAGCTGGGCCTACAGCTACTACAAATTCTTTTATATGAACAATAAAACCTGTATCTTCTGTCAATGTTGAAATAATAGCTTCCTTCCCAATTATTTTGGAAATCAGATTTATTGATATTTTTATTGGGTAAAACAAAACAGTCCAAAGATTTTTAAGTATCAGTGGGGCTGAAAGAAATGCTAAAATTATTAAAAATAATTTCAAAACTTCTTCTTGAAGATATTTAAATAGAAAATTTATATTATAAATGGCAATTGAAAGACATAAAATTGCTGTGCCACTTAATAAGTAATTTGCTACAATTGGATGAATTGAAAAATTTTGTGAAAGATAAGTAAAAGGAATTGAGAAGAATATAATGGAAAACACTGTAAAGAGAAGGGTTTGACCTGTTTTGTTTTTATATGAGTATGAGTTTCTTATTTTTTTATAATTTGTATATACAAATATTATAATTATAAAAAAAAGTAAAAATTTGTAAAATCCGCTGTTTACACTGTAATAAGGTTGATTTAGTAATTCTTTGTAGTTTGGGAGGAATATATTTGTTAATAAAATTAAAAACATAAATATTCCTGTTCTAATCAAGAATTCTACAAAAGCTTTTTCTTTTTTTTCTTTTATTTTTTTGAGTAGTTGAAACATATTTGATTTTTTGTTTTAGAAATTATAACATTTTTTTAAATTTTAAACAATTTTATGACAGAAATAATTAATTTCTTTTTAAATATTACTGAAGGAATGGGCTATCTTGGCGTTTATTTACTAATGACAATTGAAAGTTCTTTTATTCCTTTTCCTTCTGAAATTGTCGTCCCACCCGCTTCTTACTTAGCCTCAAAAGGGGTTATGAACCTTTATCTAATAATTTTAGTGGCTTTGGCAGGAAGTTTAAGTGGGGCAATAATAAACTATATGCTTGCTTTTCATCTTGGACGTAAAATGATTTATTCTCTTTCCAAAATGAAATTTTCAAGATATTTGATGATTTCTGAAGAAAACTTACATAAATCTGAAAATTTAATTCGAAAATATGGTTCTGTTTCAACTTTTTTTGGCAGACTTATTCCAGCAGTAAGACAACTTATCTCTATTCCTGCTGGTTTTTCGAAAATGAACTTTTTTTCATTTGCTTTTTTTACTGCACTTGGAAGTTTTATTTGGGTAACTATTCTTGCTCTTTTAGGTTATTTTTTAGGAGAAAATCAAGAAATTTTAAACAATTACTTTACAGAGATAAAATGGGCAATAATTTTATTGGCTATTTTGGGAGTTTTAATTTTCTTAAGTAGAAGATTTTTATTTAAACGATCTTAATTTCTTTTGATAAGAAATTGCAAAACGATGAGCTTCATCTCTAATTCTTTGTAATAGTTTTAGAGCTTCATTGTTTTTATTTAAAATTAAAGGAGAAATTTTTTTATTTAAATTTTGACTTATAAAGATTGTTTCCTCTTTTTTTGCTAATGAAATTGTTGGAATCTTTAAGTTTTTTTCTATGAATACTTTTTGTACGGCACTTAGTTGTCCTTTTCCCCCATCAATAATTATTAAATCTGGTGTTTTAGTAAATGATTTATCAATTTTGTTTTTGTTTGATATAAAACAAAAAATACTTTCTTCTTTTTTTAATTTTGAAATAAGTTCGTTTTGGATTTTTGGTTCAATTAAGCCTGCTAAAAGGATTATATCTTTATCTTTATTCTTAGATTTTATATATATTTTTTTTGCTTTTAGTTTTAGAGAAACTTGAAATAATATTTTTTTTAAATCCGATAGAAGTTTTTCGTTTATTTCTTCGATTAAAAAAATGTTTTCTTCTAGTTTGTTTGTTGTTAAATCAAATGCTTTATTTGATTTAGTTATTTTAAAATTTGTTGAATTTTTAATTTTTGAAATATGAATTTTTTCTCCTATATAAGAAAGTCTTCTTCTTAGAGTTTCTTCTAGTGATTTATAATCATCAATTTTGTTTTCAATAGTTTTTAGCTTAAATTTCCTATAATTTGAAAAATTTGGTGCGCCATTTTCAAATACAACCATTGATGAAACTGTATTTGTTCCTCCAAAATGTGAAATGTCATAGCATTCAATTCTTTTTAGATTTTTAATTTTTAATGATTTTTCTAATAATTTTAAGGCATTTTGATTTTTTTTGCTTTCATTTTTCCAGCTTTCTTTGTTTCTATCTGCAAAAATTTTTGCATTATTTAAGGATAATTCAAGAAGTTTTTTGTTTTCTCCTTTTTGAGGTGTCGTTATTTTAATGTTTTTATTTGAAGTTTCTTTTATAAAAATTTTGATTTCTTCTAAATCAGTTGTTTTATGTGGAATTAAAATTTGTGAAGGTAAATCGCTTGTAATTGAATAATAATCCTTTAAAAACATTTCTATTACTTCTTTTGATACTTTATCGTCGTCTTCTAATTTTGTTGATAAAATGAAGTTTTCCTGACCTGTAAGGTGTCCGTTTCTGATTTGAAAAAGGTTAAAATATGCCTTTTGATCGTTTATCAAGTAATTTATTATATCTGTATCTTCTTTGTTTGGAGTAGAAACTATTTGCTTTTCTAATATTTCATGAATTCCTTTTATTTTATCTCTTAAAATTGCAGCCTTTTCAAAATTTTTATTTTTTGCAAAGTTTTGCATTTGTACTTTCAAATCAATTAAAATTTCTTCTGATTTTCCGTTTAAAAATTTTAATATTTTTTCAACGATTTTTTTGTATTCTTCTGGAGTTATTTTACCAATACAGGGAGCTGTACACTTTTTTATGTGATAATCAAGGCAAGGATATTTGATGACTTTGTTTGAAACTTCGACTTTATTTTCTTCTAATTGCTTTATATTAAGTGAGCAATGTCTGTACGGGAAGATAGTTTTTAGAATTTTTAGTGTATTTTTAACCTTTTGTGTGGAAGTTTTTGGCCCTATATAAACTGCATTGTCTTTTTCAACTTTTCTTACAATTTCAATTCTTGGAAAATCTTCTTTTGTGATTTTTATATAAACAAAGCTTTTGTCGTCTTTCATTACAACATTATATTTTGGTTTTAATTCCTTTATTAAATTGTGTTCTAGTATTATTGCTTCAATATTTTTTTCAACTTCAATGTATTCAATGTTTTCGAGATTTTTTAATAGAATTTCGGTTCTTGATGAATGACTGTAGTTTTTTTGTAAGTATTGATTTAATCTTTTTCTTATGGAGTTGGCTTTCCCTATGTAAATTACTGTATTGTCTTTGTCTAACATTTTATAAATGCCAGCTTTGTCTGGAGCTTTTGAAATTATTTTTTTTAATTTTTTTGCTTTGTCTACTTTCATTGTTTATTATTTCTTTTGAATTTAATACTTCTATGAATAATAATACAGAGCAAATTCTTTTTGAAAAAGTAAAAAAATGGGCTTTTTTGTTAAATATTTGTCCTTTTGTGAAAGCGGTATTTATCTGTAATTCTTTGTCTTATGCTAAGGTTGGTAATGAAAGTGATATAGATCTTTTTGTTATTTCTAAACGGAAAAGAGTTTATTTAAGTCGATTGTTTTTAACTATATTTTTAAAATTTTTTCGACTTAGAACAAATAAAAAATATAAATTTTCAAGATTTTGTTTGAGTTTTTTTGTTGATGAAGATTCTTTTAATTTTAATAAGTTTAAACACAAGAATGATTATTATTTAGCATTTTGGATTAAGTCGCTTAAACCTGTACTTTTAAATAATTTTGATATAAATCTTTTTTTTAATAAAAATAAATGGATAAATGATTATTTTTTAGATGATTTTATTAATTTTGAAAAGTTGCCTTTATATTCAAAAAAATCTTTTATACGAAATTTTTTAGAACTTTTTTTTATTTCAAAAATTGGAGATTTTTTCGAGTTTTTAAATTATAAAATACAGTTTTATTATTTAAATAAAACTTATAATAAAAAGAATTTTTTAAATTCTTCAATTTTAATAAACAAAAATGTTATCAAACTACATAAAAATGATAAACGATGGCTTTTTAACTCAAATTTCGAAAAACAATTTGGTAAAAATACAAAAATAGATAATAGTAATTTTTTGTCTATTTTGCCTTAGTTTTAGAGTTTTCACCTTTAAATACTAATTCTATTGCCGTACCGTTAAAACCATATTTCTTCCTTATTGAGTTTTCTAAATACCTTGGATAAGTAAAGTGTAAATTTTTGGGATATTTAAAATGAAAGACAAATCTTGGTGGATTTATGTCAGCTTGTGTGGCATACATAAATTTTGGTTTTATATTTTTTGTTGATGCTGGGAGGTGTTTTGTTGTTGTTTCTTTCAAAAATGCGTTTAATTCAGCTGTTTTTACTCTTTTGGCTCTTTCTTTTTTTATTTCTTTTGTTATTTCGAGAATTTTATCTGTATTTTTTTTATCTTTTGCAGAAATAAAAATTATTGGTGCCCATGGTAGAAATTGAAATTTTAATTTAAGCATTCTAATTATATGGTTTTTCTTTTCTTCATCGAGCAAATCAATTTTATTTATCGCAAGTATTATTCCTTTTTTGCTTTTAATTGCAAATTCGGCAATGTGTAGGTCTTGGCTCGAAATGCCTTCGTTTCCATCAATCAAAATTACTACAATATCTGACCTTTCAATTGCTTCAAATCCCCTTAAAACACTGTATTTTTCAATTCCTTTTTCAATTGTGCCTCTTTTTCTTATTCCTGCTGTGTCTATTAAAACAAAATGTTCATTATTTTTTATTATATCTACATCTATCATATCTCTTGTTGTTCCTGCTATTTCTGAAACTATTGCCCGGGTATCGCCTGTAATTGCGTTTAATAAAGAGGATTTTCCAGCATTTGGTTTTCCTAGAATGCAAATATTTATTGCGTTTTCGTCTTTAATAATTTTTGTTTTCTTTTTTGCTTTAATTTTTTTTAACAACTTTAGAAGTTGTTCTTTTAATTCATCAAGTCCAGTTTTGTGAATTGCAGATACAGGAATTGGTTCTCCAAAACCAAGTTCGTAAAATTCATATATATTTGATTTTAGGTTTGGGTTGTCAAATTTATTTGCAATTAAGATAACATCTTTTTTGCTTTGTCTAAGTATTTTTGCAACAGCAATATCGTCTAAATCTGCTTCTCTTGTTATATCTAGTATAAAAAGAATAATGTCGGCTTCTTCTATTGCCCTATTTGCTTGCGCTTTCATATCTGTTTCAAAGTTATCTTTTTCTCCGTCTTCAAGACCACTTGTGTCCATAAAAGTAAGAGGATAACCTTCAAAATCTGTATTTTGAATTATTCTATCTCTTGTTGTTCCTGCTATATCTGAGGTAATAGCTAAATTTTTTTTAAGAAACCTGTTGAAAATAGTCGATTTTCCAACATTTGGTTTTCCTACAATTGCAATTTTAGTCAATTTTCTAGGGTTAATATAAAAAAATTATACTTTTGTATCTTTAGTTTTTCAATAGATTATGTTATAATAATAAAAAACAAATGATTAAATACGCTTTAAAATTTGGATTAATAGTGATTTTCCTAGTTAATATGTCTTTAATTGCATTTGCTAGCGATTTTTCTGAGGTTTCAGGTACCGTTTTGCCTGAAACTAGCATAAAGAAAACACTTGATTGTCAAAGGCTTATGTATGAAGTTCAGCAAGACGCATTCGATGCTGAAAAAATTTTTGAAAATAAAACAACATTTCGTTCTAATTCGCTTAATTTAGATGTTTCAATTAACGATATTATGGGGTGTGGTATTAAAACTGGGATGATGTCCCTTTGGATGGTTCCTTATTATATTAGGTATATTTTAGAATTTATTTTAGGAATTTCAGGGATTATTGCAGTACTTGGAATTATTTTTGGTGCATATTTGTATCTAGTTTCTGGTATTTCAGATAATAAAGAAAAAGGGAAAAATGCTATAATTTACAGTGTTGCGGGTTTTGCAATAACCCTAACTGCTTGGGCTCTCGTAAATATTGTTTTAGCTTTGATTTCTGGATAAATTACCTACCATTAAGATTTTTTTGAAGTATTTCCCATTTTTCACTTATAAATTCCATTAGTTGCTTTTCAAAATTTTCTGTATCAAATTGCGCTGTGTGTTTTCT
>Ga0334883_1002659_pt1 | contig 21270 bp, 19 predicted proteins | sample GraSluR1_MG_6_FD_207230 | JGI IMG/M metagenome (GOLD analysis project Ga0334883, IMG submission 207230) | Sludge microbial communities from methane-producing bioreactor in Wageningen University, Netherlands - Granular Sludge_09_05-R1 | ecosystem: Engineered > Bioreactor > Anaerobic >...
GGTGTTGTTCTCCGTGTCCAGGGCATCGTCAGAGAATTTCATGAAAAACCCAGATGATGCGTATAGAATTGCCTCTAAAATCATTAAATCTTAAACTCCTTTTTCCTTATTAACCATTTCCAGGGCTCCGGCAACCATCATGGGGAAGATTATGGTGGCATCCCCAATAACTGAGACCAGTCGGGATTCACATTTGGCCTTGGCCCATGATTTGGCTTCTTCTAAGGGTGCTCCTCCCAGGCTTCCTGCTTCACTGCGGTCCAGGGTTACCTGTATAGCTGCATCCACTCCACCGGTTAGTATGTTAGAGGCTAGGGCATAATGTTTGGGGAGTCCCCCTCCCAGTATCACTGCGGCCACCTTCTTGGATCCGAAGACTATGTCCGATAGTTCGTGCATGTCTCCTGCTGCATCCAGGGTTAACTGGTTTTCCTGGGTGAACATCCAAAGCTGCAATCCCAGCATGCAGTCTATAATGCCCGGGGCGTATATGGGGACGTTTTTCTTGTTGGCAGTGTGGATTATGGATTCCAGGTCATCATCCACATGGTTCCCGATCTCGGTGATGAATTCCCGGATGTTCAGTTGATCCCCTTTAACCACAATTTCCCCTAAAATGGCGCTGATCTTCTTTTCGAAGATTTCAAAATCCTCGGATTTGGTGTAAATATCTCCAATACGCCCCATACCCATCTGACAGAGTTCTTCATCGGTTTCATCATGGTCACGGTAGTGTGAACCTCCGAATGATTCTAAAAGGTCGTGGGTGAGGTTGGCGCCGCTGCTTATGAGCACGTCCACGTGTCCGGCGTCTATCAGGTCCCGGATTATTTTTCGGAGACCGCCGGGTACCATGGGTCCGGCAATGCTCAGGAAGATGGTGGTTTCCTCATCACTGATGAGTTCTGCCAGGAGTTTGGTGGCCCGGTAGATTCTGCCTGCTCCGAGAACTCCGCTTTTACCCATTTCCTCCATTAATTGTAGGGTAGTCATTCCTGGTTCTATGTTCATATGTTCAATCTTCAGTTTCTCAGACTTCCTAAATGATTATAAAGTTATTATTGGTTATGAAAACCTTTTCGTGATTTTAATTGTTATAAAAACATTATCAATGATTATGAATTCTTAATTATTATAAAACCCTTTTCATTGATTAAAGGTTGTTATTGGTTGTAAAGACTTTTTAATTGATTATAAATGGAATAAAAATAGATCTAAACCTGTGAAGTAGATCTAATTCAATAATTTGAGAATTGTAAAAATATTTGATTCTCTCTTTAGTTTATTCGACGACTTATTTAAAATTAATTTTTAGTGAGATTCATTAAAACCTTAACCAATTCCAGAGAGAATTCTTAAAAAATCTTTATAAATGTATAGATCAATCATGATAGATTCAGTGATTTAGCTCCAACAAAACATCTCTTGACAGCGAAAATTATCAACATTTATTAAAAAGAATATGGGATTATATTCCAAAGATTTAAAAGAATTATTTTTAAGGTTTTATTTCAATCCAGCGATTTTATCCAGTAGATCAGTGCGGGTGACGATTCCGATCACATTTCCAGGTTTATCCACTACGATTAAGCGGCCGATCTGGTTTTTGTTCATGATTTCAATGGCGTCGGCGATGACCACATCTTCGCTCACAGTGATGGCGTTTTTGGTCATTATATCCACCACTTTCATATCTTCACGGGATTCTGCCAGTGCTTTGCTGATGTCTGAGAGGGTTACCATGCCCATGATTTCCCCATCATCCATTACTGGAGCTCCTTCTATGCCTTTTGTGGATAAAACCCGAGCTGCGTCTCTGATTGTGGTTAATCCATCCAGGGTTATGGGGTTGGGTGTGGCTACTTCCATTACTTTCCTTTTGGGGATGCTGCGGATCCCAGTGGTGTCCAGGAGAAGTATATTGTCCATATCATCCCTTCCAACCACCACACCGTCTACTACCAGTTTATTTACTGGTGTAGGACCCACACGGATTTTATCCCCCAGATCCAGGATTTTAATGTTCCCCACTGCTTTAATGGCGGCTTCACATTCCCCCGGGTGAGGGATACTGGTGAACTCAATTTTAGCCACTGATATATCTTTTACCAGTTTTCCACCTTTATAGATGGGTACCATGCTCTTTTTATCCGTGTCCTGAATGTTTAATGTATGGTAAGCTTTGATAGTTGGTTTGTAGCCTCCCCTAGGTCCGGGTACTCCTTTAACCAACCCCAAACTACGAAGGGACTGCATCTGATTACGGATGGTTCCGGGATTACGGTTCATTATATCCGCTATTTCCTCTCCTTTTACAGACATGCCTTCTGAATTGCGGTATAGGTTTATGAGACTCTGGAGTATTTCTTTCTGAACTGATGTGAGCATTGTAATCACCGGGGGCTAAACACAATATATCAAAGTTTTATTATGCAATCTGATATTAGTTATAATTTACCATTATTTATAATTATCATTATTTGTCACTAATGATTATATATAAATCTTTGGTATTACGCCTTATTTTTTAGTCTTACAAAAGAATAATTGTTAGTCTAAGTAAAAACTTCCGGATTTTCCATATGAATTTTGTTGAAGAAGAAATAAATTGTTAGGAGAGGACTAACCTTTAGTATGTTTTCTTTTGGAGTTATGAAGTAGGGAGAAGGAGTTTTGAGTGGGGGTTTACTCATAATCATTCATTGAATAAAGTTATTAATATAATCAATCTAATCTTTATTCGTATTTTCAAGGGGGAGTTATATGGACAGACTACAAATATTCTTAGCGATTTTTATTCCACTAATTGTTTCTGTATTAGCTTGGACTTTAACCTATATTATACCTTATACTAGTCCCAACTGGCTTTCCAACAGAGTTCTTACCTTCACCAAAAATCAACCCACAGATCCTATTGAAATAGGTATTATTATAAATCAATTTTCAAAATATGATGACTGGAAGCGTTTAACTGCCAATAAAAAAATGAAACAAATGTTCATCCGGAAAATAAGAGAAATTGAAAAAAATAATGAATTAAACTGGTCTGATGCGAAGAAAAATGTATTTAACATACCACTAAGAGATTTTTTTGATAAACTAAACGTATTATTAATTGTTTTGAAGGATGAGGAATACGAAAAAAAACACAACATTAAATTCACATCAGAAGAGGTTAAAGAACATTTCAGTAACAAATTAAATGAATTAGAAGAAAATAAGGAGTCCTATTCTCAAATTTTGGAAAAACAGCCAAATACACTTATTTGGGGCAGATGGTACAGTGGTGAAGATTTTATAGAGATTTACAACAAAGAGAATTATTCACTAAGTTCCGAAGAGTTAGAGTTGATATCTGACCTAAAATACACCATAGTCGATAAAGACAGATCTATGACTATTGAAAGATTCTTAGAAAGAACTGGGCATAAATCCCCTAAAAAAATGGATAATAAAGAAATTATAACTGAATTTAATGAACTAATGCTTTACATTGATTATCCACATACTAAGTCTAAGAAAGATGAATTAATTTACCGTTTTGCATTAGGACTAAGTAATCATGAAAAATCTTCAGAAACTCTGAATGAAGTTATAAATGAAGTTAAAGGTCAAATATTCTCGAAAGATTACAAAAAGTGGGAGAAACAACTTGGGCTAAAATAATTGTAATCATTATCACTAAAATCCAGATGAAAAATTGAAACAAAAACCACTCTTAAAGATATAATTAGTTTATTGGTGAGTCTAGGTTTTTACTATAATCCCAATTTTTCGAAATCTATTTGTGAAATATCTGGCCTACTATCAATTAAACTTTTAAATTCTTTATTATAACCAAAACTAATTACAAGTCCTTTAACTTCCCTATTTACTCCAATACCTTTTTTGATTGAATCAATATAATCTGATAATTGTAAATATGTCTCTTTAGATGCCTGAACGACTTTAAGTTCAACAACCATCAACGCATCGTTTTCAACATCTTCACATAACAAATCAATCCTTCGTCGATTTTTCAACACATACTCTTTATTTCTGAGTTTTAGATTATATCCCACTTTTTTTAGGCGCCATAGTTCGTCAGCAAGTCTTTCCTGCAGATTTTTCTCCAAAATTATCATATCAACTTTAGGATCACTCAATCTTTTTTGCCATTTTCGGGATAGGACACTATTACCCAGTTTTCTCAGAGCCAAAGATCCCCAATATAGTGCAATAGCATTATAAGGGTTAATATCAAGTGTTTTACTTGCTGTTTCTATTGCTTTATTGTAATCTTCACCATAGTAATGGGTAGAAACTTGATTTGCCCATCCCCATTCATAATTGGCGTCAATAGTTGTTATTTTATTAAAGATTTCTAAAGCTTCTTCTGAAGAGTTTTTATGGATGTAAATTATGCCTTTAAGATTTAGAAAAAAGACTAGATTTGGATCTATTTTTAATGCTCGGTCTAAAACATTCAGGGCACGATCATAGTCATTTTGTGCCATATAAATACTTATTTTATTGAAAAAAGCTTCTCTATCATTTCCATATGATTCTAATAAGCTTTCACAACATTTTAGAGCTTTATCAAATTCTTTAAAATAATAAAGTAAATCTATCTTAGATAACAATAAATCTCGCTTACTTACATAAATATCTTTATCCAAATTAGTTTTTGACTCAGATACTAACAATAATGCTTCTTCCAATGCTTTAATAGCTTTTGTTGGTTCAAGATAGTGATTGTATACTGCAGATTTAAGATACCAGATATATGGCTCATCATTTTTTAATTCTTGGGCTTTATGGAATAAATCAAGGATTATTTTTTCATTTCTTTCAGTAAAAGACATAATATGGCCCTTTCTAGCCAACAATAGGGCATTATCACCTCTTTTTAGTTCGTTGTCAATAGTTTGTATAGCTTTTTCGTAGTTCCACATCATCTCTAAAGATAATACCTTCCCAAGAAGAGCCTTTAGATTATGTGGTTGGATATTTAATATTTTTTCATAACCTGCTAATGCTTCTTCGTCCTTTCTTAATCTAGACAGTGTCCTTCCAACGGCAAATATATAATCTAAAGAATTCGGATCTTTTTTAGCTAATTTTTTAAAAATAATTAAAGCTTTTTCGTATTCTCCTAACCCATAAAGATTTTTACCTTCGTTATAAAGGTCTAAATTCAGCTTTTCCATTTCATCCCCCCTATTGCCTCTTTCAAAAAAATTAAATGAATTAATCAATTACTCAAGTTCTAATATTAGCTTTTTCTTTGCTTCAAACTCATCTTCAGTGATTATTCCTTTATTTTTCAATTCTGCAAGCATTTCTAGTTCGTTAAATTCTTTGTTTTCAAATTCGATTTTTTCTAAACCTTTTCTTTCTAATATTTTTGTGTAAATAATGTTTTTTATTACTTTAAATTCTGATTCCCACTCTTTAGTGAATTTGATTTTTGTTAGGGGTTTAGAATCTTTATAACCACCAATACCTAAGCTGTAACCAGTGCGGGGGTTATAAACTATCATGCCACCCTTCCCGTCCTTAGCACCACCTATTCCTAAACTATAACCTGTGCGACGGTTATAAAATAACATAGCTCCGGTCTGTTTGTTTTCTCTATCCATGCCTCTTAAATTAAATTTAATGTATCCCCTTCCACGAAGACCCTGAGCTGTTTGGAAGTCTATTGAACTAATATCTTCAAGCAACAAGTATTCTTTTCCAGGTAACCTAAGCCAATTATCATATAACTCTAATACACCTTCAATACCTTTAGCGGCTATTAAAAATCCATATTTGCTTTTTTTATCTTCTAATGTTTCACTCTTTATAAGTTTATTGACAGTATTTGCAACTAATTTTGTAGGAGATGAGTTATTTGAATTCAGAAAAGTTTCAAAATACTCTTTAGATTTAAAATACTCTTCACGATTTTCATAATAAATAAATTCCCCACCACATTCACATACATCAAAATCAGTTATTTTTTCATCTTCTGAGAGTTCGTGCACATAATGACATTCATTACACGCAATAACTCTTTTCTCAGATTTGGGTTTATCATCAATAGATTCAATCTTGTCTATTTTTTCTCCACAAGATTGGCAAAAATTTGCATTTAATGGAGTTGCCTTATTACATGACGGGCAAATACCTAATGTATTCAAATCGACTTCTTCTCTGATATTTTCAAGTGACTCAACAATTTTTAAATTACCCCCACAATCACATTCCAAAACAAAGTCTTCAGGGGTTTCTCCATGCTGAAGTTTATAATAGCCGTTACATTTGTCACAGATTAAATAATTCATATAATACCCCTTTATATTTTGTTTCTACAGTTATTAAAATTTCTTAATTGTTTTGGAAAGATAGATCTTTATCAATACCATAGTCCAGACTTAAGGAGAGCAGGGGGGCTGAGCCCCGCTCAACTAAGCCCTTCAATGTTACTTCTGCTAGATGCTGATTGCCAATGGTTTAATCTTCTCAATCAAAAAAAATAAACCCTCACACTTCACCCTTGAGTTCTTTTAACTCCTTTTTCATCCCTGCAACAAGTTGTTGCAGTTCTCTGATTTCATCCAAGGAGAAATTTACTCGGGAACTTTTCACATTTAAGTTTCCAATATAGCAGATAATTAATTACTACTAAATTAAATAAATAATCAGGATTAAGACAAGGTGGGAAAAGAATTGGCTAGAGAGATTGAAGATATTGAGGGAAGTCCTTTAAATAATAAGGAAAGGATTCTTGAAGCAGCTACTGAACTTTTTGCTCTTAAGGGCTATGATGCTACCAGTGTGGATGAAATAGCTAGTAAAGCAAATGTATCCAAGCCCCTTATCTATTATTACTTTAAAAGTAAAAAAAATATCCTGGAAGAACTGATAAAAAGATACATAAAAAGTTATATTCCAGAAAAAGAGGAGTATATCCATAAAATTACTAGTATAAATAAAGAGGACCTTTACCAACGCCTTGATGAGAGAATGAGCTTCTTCAGTCAGAATGATAAAGCATTGAAAGTTATTGCTATGGAACTACTTAAGGAAACCCCAGAAAACGAATCTATATTGAGTATGATTAATCCTCTCTTTGATACTGCTATCCCGAAAATAGAACAGATGGGTGTTGATATTGAAGATAGAATGGATTTAATTGTATCCACTTTTTTCTTTGGAACAGCCCCAATTTTAATTTTGATGTTATATGGGGATAAATTCTGTGAATTTTACAAAATAGACCGTGAAGAGCTAAATAAACGATTTTTTAACGTTATGAAATCTATATACATTGATTTCTTTGTAGAACAGTTTGAGGCTCAGAAAAAATAATTTTAACACATTCATTACTGACTGGTCAGTAAAATATATAAGCAAATAGTATCATATCCATGATACGGTAAAAGGTGTTTTGCTTAAAAGAAAATGTCATATCATGATAAAAACTAAAAAAGAGGATTATGATGGATCAAAATGGAAAATCCGATTTAGGAAGAGTTCGAGAATTAGTGGGAGACGAAAGAAAATTCCTATGGAATCCACTATCCAATGTAATTCTAGTTGCAAGAATAAGGGGACATGTATCGGGAAAAAAGCTACAAAGAGCAATTAATAAGGCAAAAAAGATGCATCCCCTCCTATCATCAAGAGTAGTATATGATCAAGATAATAAAGCATGGTTTCATAATGACCATGTTCCCGAAATACCTTTTCGTGTGGTAGAATGGAAATCTGAAGATCAATGGCAGGAAGAATTAATGTATGAAAACAGAATTCCATTCAAGATATTTGAAGGTCCTTTAATTCGTTTTGTTTTATTAAAATCACCTGAGGTTTCAGATTTTATGGTGTTTGGTCAGCACGCAATATGCGATGGCCGGGGACTCGTTTATCTCATCAGGGATATTTTAATGCACACTGCAGAACCAGAAAGGGAAATAATTCAATTACCAATTCCACCTATGCTTTCATCTGAAGGTCTTTCTCCATATTTTACATCATCAGGGTCTTTTAAAGAATCTTTTAGCAAATTTTTTAAGAAATTCATGATTAACCGGATGAATAAGAATTGGCAAAAAGACATAACTACTTTTGATCAGGAGGACTTTGAAAATATCCACAGAGCATACTGGCAGGAAAATGAATACCGTATTGAATGTATAGAACTATCAGAAGAGCAAACAAATAACCTGGTGACAAAATGTAGGAAACATAACGTAACGGTGAATTCAGCATTAAGCACTGCATTTTTAGCCGCATATCAAAATATATCCCGACCATTTAAGGGTAAAAAGAGGAACGTGGCTTTACCCATTGATTTAAGGAGTCGAATGAAGGTTCATGATGTTTTATGCCTTTATATAACCCGAGTTATGTTTAAATTCGATTATAATCCTAAAAAAAAGTTCTGGGAGAACGTTGAAAAGTTCCATAACACTGCAATCAAAGAAATCGAATCAGCGAATCTATTTGAACCATTCATTACTATAGAAAAAATGGATCCTACGCTTATTGATGCTATAGCAAGTTTTGGAGTCCTTGCAGAAATTGTGCCTCCTGATTTCACCCGGTATGAAAAACTATCCACATTTGCCCATAAAAAGAAAAACGAAGCCATTAAATTAGCCCACCGCTTTTTAAAATTAAGTCCAGGAACAGTGATGACAAATCTCGGCAAGCCGGATATTCCTGATGTTTACGGGGATATGAAAATTGAAAAAATGTATTTTGCACCATCCACAGATGAGCGTTTCCCATTAGTTATAGGGGCAATAACCTCTGGAGATAAATTGGTAACCACTCTTAATTATGTCGAAGAATCCAGGACTCAGGAAATGAAAGAAATTAACGAAATGGCTTTAAATTTATTGGAATTATAGTCTAATTAATCTCCAATCTTCAATTATTTTTTTTCTTGTTATTTTTATCTAATTTGACTAATAAATCCATAAAAATATATTCTTCCCACCAATAAATATCCCTTACCCTTTTATTTCCTGAGCATGTGGTTGGTTGCTTTGTTGAAGCCGTCCTTGTTGGGTTCTCAGTTCATAAATTTATTTATTTCACGTTAGGAGTGCTAGATGGCCATAGTTGTTATATGGTCTCCACCCGATAAAATAGTTATCTGAATAATTTTTTCATTATCCGCCAATTGCTGTGATGGCCAATTATTGCTTTTGAATATACTTAAAAACTAAATTTTTAATCTCTCTTTTTTAAGATAAAAAAATTTCAATAAAATTAATATTTAATTTTAAAAATTACCCTATGCCCCTTCAATGGATTCCATTAGGGCATGAAAATACTTTGGTTCATTAGTTTTATATAATTGGTACCATGCTTCCAGTGTTTCGGTTTTCATTAAATTTGTTCTTTTTAATATTTCATATGAAAACTCTAATGGGGCAATACCACTAGCGGTTATTAGATTGTCGTCTGTAACTGCTGGTTGATTTATATAGAAATTTTCTCCGATGTATTCAGGACAAAACATTTTTAAAACTTCTAGGTCATTGCTGGTATGTTTTCTATTGTTTAATATTCCTTTATTTGCAAGGGCTATTGTGGCTCCACAAACTGCGGCAATAATTACTTTTTCATCTATAATACTGGAAACAATATCTATTATTTTTTTATTTTCCTCTTCTGCCCATGTGTCGGCTCCGGGTAAAATAAGTAAATCATCTTCCTCAAACTTGATATTATCAATATTCTCATCTGGAGTAATTGTAATACCGCCCATTGTTTTTATGGGTTCTGTGGTATTCCCAATTTTTATAAGCTCAACCGGAGGTCTTTTTTTATCCAAATATCTGCCACTATTGAGTTCAGCAGTTAAATAACCGATTTCCCAATCGGCTAATGTATTTAATATGTATAAATATACTTTCATAACATTTCCTTAAGCATTAATGGCTATAATGTTATCGTTTTCTGAGTAAAAATTCGTCAAAAAAAAGCACTTCAGGCCCCACCCTTCAATTCCCGCAACTCCTTTTTCATTTCCACTACTAGTATTTGTAGTTCCCTGATTCCATCCATGGAAAAATTAACTGGTGAACTTTTGATATTTAAGTAGTCGATACGTCTCAGGTAACTTTTTTGGAGGTCATCTGGGTCGGCTAGGAAGCATGCATCCCGGACCCTATCCTTAAGCTTATGGCCCAAACATGCCCCTATTTACTCAATCCCCCTTTAAAAAAAAATATGTATTTTAAAAAAGATAATAAGATTGGGGTGAAACAAATGTGTACAACATTTAGTATACAAACAAAAGATGGAAATAATTTTGTTGGACGAAATTTGGACTTGGCATATAATGTAAATGAATGTCCCATAATTCTTCCGAGAAATTACTTGCTGGAAGATAAAGTTACTGGAAATATGCAAACGACTGACAAAGCCCTTATTGGCATTGGGACTGTAATTGATGACCATCCGTCCCTGGTTGATGCCATGAATGAAAATGGATTAGTCTGTGCTGGTCTGAATTTTGAAGGATTCGCACATTTTGAAGAAAAACCAGTACCTGGAAAAACAAATATCACACCTTACGACTTCATTTACTGGGTAGTCTCCAACTACGATACAATTAATGAAGTTAAAAGTGCTCTTTCTAACATAGATTTAGTAGATGTGCCCTTAAATGACCAGACACCAGTACCCACACTCCACTGGATGATAACTGATAAAACCGGTAGGTCAATTGTAGTTGAAAAAACTAAAGAACAACTTGCAGTCTTTGATAACCCCGTGGGAGTGATGACCAATCAACCAACCTTTGACTGGCATTTGATGAATCTAAACAGATACATATCTATTAATCCTAATCAACCAGAACCAGTCAAGTGGAGTGACCAATTGTTGCAGATTCATGGTGTTGGAGCTGGTACTCTGGGACTTCCAGGAGATTCTCATAGCGTTTCAAGATTTGTGAGAATTGCCTATGCTAGAGCTCATATGCCAGTTCTGGAGGATGATATCAGTGCTGTGACCCAATGTATGCACATGCTTGATTATGTAAAAATGGTAAAAGCAGGGGTTTTAACTGAGGGAATGGTAGAAAAAACAACATATTCTGCTTGTATGGATCAACAAAACGGCATCTATTATTACAAAAATTATGGAAATAGCCGAATAAATGCAGTTAATATGCATAAAGAAGACTTGGATGGTGACGAATTAATAAAATGCCATTATCTAACAACACAGGATATAAATTATCAAAACTAATTACTTGTTGAAAATGGAATTATATTCCCTTCCTTTTTTTATATTAAAAAGTAGCTTTTTGTTTAAAAAATGCAGAAAAAATAACCCCCTTCCAAGCCTCACCTTTGAGTTCTTTAAACTCTTTTTTCATTTCCAATACTAATATTTGCAGTTCCCTTATCTCATCCATCGAATAATTAACAGGGGAACTTTTCATACCTCAGGTAAGTTTTCCGGAGGTCATCTGGGTCTGCTAGGTAGTATGCATCCCGGACCCTGTCTTTAAACTTGTGACCCACACGTGCTCCAGGATTTCCACGTGGATTCCTGCATTTATCAGCTGGGTGTTGTGAGAACTTCCGTAACATGTGACTGGTTGCTCTGTGGTAGCCGTCCTCATCCGGTTTCCAGTTCAGGAATTTGTTTATGTCACGATAGGAGTGCGGGATGGCATTGTACACCATAACTACTTATAAGCCCATGGAAATAGATTATAAATGGGGGAGTAAAACATGTATAAGACTTATAATAACATCTGGCAAAGATTAGGGGCTTTCCTAGGGCCAATATTAATAACTATTTTTATCTGCTTCAAATTTACCGACCCTAATTTTTCATGGCTGGCTTTTTTATACTGGATTCACTTACCACTGGTCATGATCCATGAAACAGAAGAATATATTCTCTCCCCAATCGGGTTTGAAAAATTTGCTAATTATTATACCATATTAAGTAAAGATCCACCAGAGGAAGACTCACCGCTATCCCCGGCTTACAAATTATTCGTAAACATGTCCATATGGATCTGGGCTGTACTGGGTGCCTTACTGGTTACTGTTTTACCATGGGTTGGTATGGGGTTAATATTCTTCCAGTTACTCATAAATGGCATACAACATACCATTATCTTCCAGATAAAAAAACCAGGATACAATCCCGGATTTTTAACCACCTGGTTGGTTTTAAACCCATTTTGTGTGGTAACCATATTCTATGCATACTATGCCCATGCTTTAAACTCCCTAGACTGGCTACTTGCATTAATATTAGGTGTTGGTTTTATAGGGATTTTGCTTCTAAAAACCACCAGTAAACGTAAAGAAGAATAAATACTAATTTTTTTATTTTATTAATTTGTTAAAGTATCTATTTGATTATTTTCAAACTAAATATCCCCTTTCGGCGCAGGGAAAGGAAAAAATGTAGGCTAAGTAAAAAATTCAAGATTTTTATGTATTATTTTTTGAAGAAAAAAATAAAAAGTTGAGGATGGCAAGTTTTTGGATAAAAAGGGAATCAGTAGGGGGGTTTAGATTAAATATTAAATATGTATATCCCCATCAACAATCCTACAATTATACCTACTATCAAAAGGAGGATAGCTATAATATCCTTCATTTTTTGACCCACATGTTCCATTCTACTAATTTTCGAAAGTTTATAATCATGAGTGACGTCATATGCGCCTATAATAATTGATAATGTGAATAATATTGCTAAAATGTAATTACCCAGCCTATTTCCCGAATATGATGGTGAAGATAGCTGAAAGTAGGTTAATATTAAGGAGATTACCAGAATTAATGTAGCAATTAAAATAAGAATTTTATCATTATCATATTCTTTACGTTCAAATATACTAATTATTATGGAAAATAGACCCATACCTCCAAGAAGGATGTAATGAGTAGATATGGATGGAGCTATGAGAGAAATGCCAATAAGTAGGAAAAACAGGGGGTTTCCATGCTTCATTTTACCATTCTCTTTAAATTTTTAATAAATGGATAACTTAAATTCTAATGAGGATTTACACGGTTTTACCATCTTTATGATGAATTGATCAAAGTAATATAAAAACTTAATTTTATAATCTTATCAATCAAAAAAATAACCTCTAAACTCACCCTTAATCTCTTTTAACTCCATTTTCCCCTTATAACTACATCAAAAATCATTTTATCCTTCAGTTTTATCTACGAATCCCATACATTGAATAAATATGTTTATAGCACATGGTAGGGGAATTTACCGGACATTAAAGAAAGATTTTGCATGCCAATCGTAATTATATTAGAAATTTAATCAACTTACAATATTAATAAATAGGATAATCATAGTAATCTAAGATTATCTGGAAAATTTTAATATGAGGGATGATGGGGAGTAATTCAAAATGGAAAATATTTATAGGAAAGTAGTAATAGCTGATTGGAAAGCAATTATAGCTGGTTCTGCTACAGCAATAGTGCTGGGTGTTTTTTCTTCCTTTTTATTGATGTTATCTCCGATTTATTCCTATGGAATATACCTTGGATTCATAATCGGTGCTCTGTTAACCGGTTATATGGTCGGAGAAACCTATGTGGCAGGAGCAAAACACGGGATATTGATGGGCATCACCACTGCCATGATATTATGGGTAGTAGAAATTATCTACGATTTAATTTATCCCCCTGAGGCTTCAGCAATGGCAGTTATTATCGCAGCAAGTTATGCACTAATTCTTACATTAATCGTGTGTTCCTTGGTGGGCTCAATTTTTGGAGGCATTGGTGCAGAAATAAAGATTAAAGTAAAATCATCATCCAATGTAATAGATGATTAAACTCTATTACTATAATTTGTGGAGTAGAAAAAATGGTCGATTTTGTCGATTAATGGTATAAAATTAGCTGCTGGTTCTCATATAGCCAACAATCTTTTGATGGCTATCCTTTTTAACTCTGTAGACGCAACTTTTTCCAGCTTGCCATCTTTATTTGTCAGCTCACAAGAGACTGTATTTGATCTCATCATATTCATCATAGCTGCCATTTTATTTGTATTAATTTTGTTCTGGAATAGAAAGGCAGATTTAATTAAAGTCATATATTCAAGAACTGATTAGAATTAATTAGAGACCCATCCTAGTTCCATATACGGTAGCCTACCCTGCACTATAAACAACACAATAACAGTTTACGGATAATAATTCTACCGAAAGGTGTTGATTAGCCCCTGAATTAGCTAAAGAGGTTTAATAGATATAAACGATATCAGACAACTTGATGTATCATCGACAGAATAATTAACTGGTGAACTTTTCACATTTAAGTCATCAATATTACATTAAGTAAACTTTTTTTAACTCTTCAGGGTCTGCTACTTGTATTTACTATTTAAATTAGCTGATTAAGTCATAAATTAATTTTCAGGACTTAATCTGAATCTGGAAAACAATCCCATACCTATGACAAATATTATGGCAGTTAGGACTGCGCTCCAGGCCAGGTCATAAGTAATGGCGCTCAATCCATTTCCATATATCAAAACTGATTTTAATGCATTTAAAATATGGGTCCAGGGAAGTATATCATATATCTGGAATGATCGACCCATGATTTCACCTACGACTACTTGGGGAAGCTGGAAAAATGCTCCAACCACGAAGCTGGTAGGTACCACAACCATTATCCCTAAATTAAATGCTTGAGTGTCATTTTTTGCAAAAGAGGCGATAATCATTCCTAATGCAATAGAACCGATTCCTCCAATGACCCCTATAAACATGGCCAACACAATGGAGTTTAAACCTCCTTGCCAGTTGAAACCCATTATCAGAGCAACGGTAAGTAGAATTAAAACCTGAATAGCTGCCACTATTGACCATGGAATGAGTGCACCAAATAACATGTCAAATGAACGCATTTTAGATATTCTTAAACGAGCTAAAGTACCTTTTTCCACTTCCCGGGTCAAACTGGCTGCCACTGTAGTGGCTAGAAGTAAGATAGCAAATAGCATCATTCCCGGAGCCAGAAAGTCAAACTGGGAAAAAGATTCCGTCCCAGAGACTGATCCTACATCTCCTTCAAACAATTTTAGAGGTTTAACCGAAGATCCTGATGTCTGGCTTTGAATATTGGCCACCAAATTATCTTGATAGTCCTCTATTATTTTAATTAATACTACTTGAGAAACTCCAAAGCCCATACTGGATGAATCTCCGCTAATACTTAGTTTAAGGGGGTCATTATTATTAGATGATGTTGTCACTGTTGTCTGTGCAGCAATTGAATTCTCCATTTCATCTACAATAGTTTGTGAAAAATTTTTAGGAATTATAATCATTGCATCAGCTTCTTTAAGCTGTATAAGCTTATTTGCAGAAGATTCTGAAGCATTTATAACATTAAATAACTTTACATCACTATCTTCATATTCAGAATCACGGAAAATTTCTGTCAGATTATCCCCAAAATTAACCTCTTCATTGGTTAAAGGCATCTTTGCACCTTCATCAAGGTTAACAACTACTAGATTATAAGTTTCATTAGTCTGACCCATATTCCCATAGACAATTCCAAAAATAATCATGAAGAACATTGGAAAGAGCAGTATCATGAAAAGACCTCGGCGGTCTCTTATAAGTTCTTTAAAATCTTTAATAGCTACACTAATGAATTTCATGTTATTCCCTCAAACTGGTTCCAGTTAATTCAATGAAAACATCCTCCAATGTATTGGGATGCAGTGATAAATCAGCGACCTCAGTATTCATGTCCTGAACTTTACTCATTATCTCTGGAAGTTTTCCAACCGCATTTAAAGTCCTTATATTTATTTTACCATCAACTTCAGTAACTGAATCAATATTTTCCATGGTTTTAAGTTTAGAAATCACTTCCTGATTCATTTTAGAATCAGCCAAGTGTATCTCCACTATATCTCCCTCACCAAACTCTTTTTTAAGATTTTTAGGAGTATCCAGTCGTAACAGTTTTCCATGATCAATTATGGCAATGCGATCTGAAAGCCCGTCTGCTTCATCCATTAGATGTGTGGTTAAAATAACTGTTTTTCCTTCTTTATCCCTCAATGAGCGGATATAATTCCACAGAACCCTCCTTGATTGAGGATCAAGTCCTTCTGAAGGTTCATCCAGAACCACTATCTCTGGAGAGTGTATTAATGCCATAGCTAAATTTAATCTGCGTTTCATACCCCCTGATAAGTTAGAAACCAGCGTGTTTGCTTTATCCATTAGTATGAGGTCTTCTAATAGGTTTTCTACCCTAGTTTTCAATATGTCATCTGGAACTTCGTACATTTCCCCCATGAACTTCAAACTCTCTTTACATGTAAGGCTTTCCCATAAAACTATATCCTGAGGACATATTCCAATTTTAAGTCTATCTGCTTGGGCAATGTCTTTGCCATCCACCAGTATTTGACCACCAGTTGGGCGAAGTAAACCTACCATCATCTTGATGGAAGTGGTTTTTCCAGCTCCATTAGGGCCTAAAAATCCAAATACTTCCCCTTTTTTTATTTTTAAATTTAGATTATCTACTGCTACAAAATCTCCAAAAGATTTAAAGAGATTGTTCGCCTCGATTATAAACTCGTCCACAATAATACCTTCTCAGCGTTCTTTTTTTATCAATATCAAGAAATTTACATATGAAAAAATGGTAAATATTAATTTAACTCCATTAACTTCTCTAAAAACTCTATAGAATTTTTAATCTCACTTATCCCCTGTTCTAAAACCGCCAAGGCAATAGGGGACAGATTTTCACCATATTTCTGTTTTTTCTCCAGTGTATCCTGTAGTTCCTGTTTTTTTGATTCATACAATGGTTTAATTACATCCAGACGTTTCTCTTTAGATATGTAATCAAAAAAAACAGCCTTTACCATAAATTCAAAATTATCAATATCTGGTTTTGCAGGCTGAGATACTATCTCCAGCAAGTGTTTTCTACCTTTTTGAGTGATGTGATAAACTTTTCTGTTGACACCTTTTCCAGGCATTTCCTTTCCTTCAATCAACCTATTTTTCTCCATTTTTGCCAGTGCAGGGTATAAAACGTTGTTATTAATTTTGAAATAAGGATTTACGGTTTCTCTGATATTTTTCTTCAATTGGTATCCATGGCTAGGTATAAGAAAAATCATACCCAATATTATTAAATCGTTGTTTGCCATTTTATCGACTTCACACCCTCAACTTATTATTGATTCATAATGTCTTTGTTAGGTTAATTTTAACATAGGTTAAAACTAACATAAGTTATTTTTAACATATAAAATCTATGGAATTTACTTAAGCCCATTGTTCTGTTTTTGCAGTTTGCGGATTTAATCAACAGAATAACCTGCATAATAAAACAGGAACAGTAACATAAGATGAAATCGATACTAACATACTTGAAAAACGTCTTTTAACTCATTATTTTCAGGAATAGAAATCTAAAAACTTTTATAATTAAGTAAACATGGTTTTTTCTATGGCAAAAGAAAAAATACTTGTTCCAGTTAATGTTTTGTTTGATTAGGGGCTTATAAAATTTCCTCAAACAAAATAAAAAATATCTTTCAAAAAACCTTTCCCAAAAGCGTTAAGAATCTAATGGAGATTAAAAAAGGTTTAATGTAACGAATAAACATTAGAATAGGAATTCAAACCCAGAAAAAAACTTTTTGACATTTAACCCCCCAAGTTTTTTTCAGCGCCGGATATCATCCAAGGAAAAATAACTGGTGAACTTTTCACATTTAATTAATATACTCAGGTAAGTTTTTCTAAGTTCATCTGGGTCGGCTAGGAAGTATGCATCCCGAACCCTGTTCTTAAGTTTATGCCCGGAGAAGCTCCCTTATTTTCTCAAGCATTCCGGCATGTATCGGCAGGGTGTTGTGTGAACTTCCACATCATATGACTGGGACCTTGAAACCACCTTCATTTGGCCCCAGTTAAGGAAGTAGAAAACTAAATAGTAATATTTAAAAGAGAGTCATCACTAACGTAGTACTAGAAGCAATTGTTACTATGAGAAGGTGATTTTTTAAAAGAAATTAATATTTCCTTTAAGTGAGTTAAAAAGGGTGTTTAAATGAGTTATTTAAGGAATTAATTTCTCTTTCACCTACTTAAATTGAATTAGGAGTGCGAAAGATGAAAAAAGCTTATAAATATGGTTTAATTGGATATGTCCTGGTTATGGTCTGCAGTACACTAATCCCGATAATATTCAATAATGAACAACTTCAAGCACTGGTAATATTCCCCCTAATCATAATTTTAGCCTACTGGACTAAAATAAATGGTAAAGAGTTGGGTTTGGAGTTTGGAAGTTTAAGAGATTATGTTTGGGCTATTCTGTATCCCCTGAGTATTTGTCTAATCATTATAATTATTGCCCTGGTAACTGGGAACATGGGGGAAATTAAATACCCTAACGAAATGACCGGGAAAATTGTTTACCTCTTTTTCTATACACTTATACTGGCATTTGCTACTGAAGAAGGTTTCTTCAGAGGGTGGCTCTATGGAATACTGAAACGGGATAAAATGGATCCCAAATTAATTCTCCTACTCACTGCAGTAGCATTTTCCTCATGGCATTTACCCCTCTTCTTCCTGGATCCATCCTTCACCTGGAGTATGCTTCCCATATACATTACTGGTGGCATTGTCAGTGGGTTAATCTTCGGGCTACTCCGGTACATTTCAGGATCTATAATTGTATCATCATTCTCCCATGCCCTTTGGAATACCCTTGTTTACAGCCTATTTGGCATAGGTAGTGGCATTGGTATTTTAGGGATTAAAATGACCAATATTTTTAGTCCAGAAAGTGGTTTGTTAGGATTGGCCTGTGGTATCCTGTTCATGGCCGTTTTATGGTTCTGGACTTCCAAAAAAATAGGTTTCAAGTATCCAACCAAACAAGAATAGATTTAAACTATTCTTTCTTTTTTGAGAACCATACCTATCCCTCATGGCGAAATTATCTTATTTATACACAATTTAAATCTTATCCCTACGCTAACAGCAAATATCAGATAATAAATCAATATTTATGCCCATTTTATTCTTTCAGAACACCAACTCTTTCCATGTTTAAGGAAAAAATGTTTTTATAGGTGCTCTTTAGAGATAAATGATAATAAATATATTTCATTCTATTATACTTGGATAAGGAGAATTTAACAATGTGGGAATCTATTGGCACTCTTCTGCATGGTGATCCAGTTGATAAGGCAGAAGTAAAACGGATGCGGGATCTTGTATTATTTGAAGGTAGGGAACGTAACAAAAAGATAGTGAAATTTTTCTTCTTGCTCATTCTTTCTTCAGGTATTGCCACCTATGGACTTCTGGGAGATTCAGTAGCTGTGGTTATTGGAGCTATGATCATCGCACCACTCATGTTACCAATTATAGGGCTGGCTTTTAGCATAAGCGCGGGCGATAGTAGTTCAATGAAACATTCATTACTGTTAAGCATTGGAGGGATTATAACTGCCATTGCAGTGGGGTTCTTTTTGACCTTACCCCTGAGTCACTTTTACCAGCCTGAAAGCATTGAACAAGTTATGGTTCGGACTGCACCACGACTTTTGGATCTTCTTGCGGCCCTGGTTACTGGTTTTGCCGGTGCTTTTGCCATGTCCCGTCATGATGTTTCTGATACATTACCGGGGGTAGCTATTGCCATATCCCTTGTTCCTCCACTGGCAAATGTGGGGATTCTACTTGCAAGCTCCAATTATTCCCTGGCTATGGGCAGCATGCTACTATTTATGACCAACTATTTTGCCATAATAATTACCGGAGCTGTCCTTTTTGGAGTTATGGGCTTTTCGAAGATATCAATTCTAGAGCAATCTTTAAGTGTTAAAAGAAAAGGTATTGCCCTGGCCTTAGTAATGGTGCTACTGATTTCAGTCCCTCTGGGATTTACTGGTTACAATATTTCCATTGACCACGGCATAACTAAAACTGTAAACGATGCATCAAATGTTTGGTTGGTTGATAGTGGGTATGAGGTGATCTCCACTGAAATTACATCTGACAAAAATGTACTTCTACGGGTCATAGGGGATGGAGAACTACCAGCTCTGGAAAGACTGGAGGAAATGGTCAAGGGAAAGATTTATGGAAGAAGTATTAAGGTTGAGGTTGTCCATTCAAGCACATATCATTTAAATGATAAATAACTTAATTATAACCTTTTTTTGGGAATATATCCTTTCAGAGCTAGTAATTCTTTCTTCGGACTCTTTCTTATTTTTCTTTCTCTTAATCCGCTCATTCAATAAAAAACAAATATCTTAAACAACCATTAATTATACGGGGAAAAATATGGGTGATATTACAATTCTATTGGTAGAAGATGAAAGCGTAGAATCCATTGATATTAAACGCACCCTGGAATCCTTTGGTTACCAAGTTCCATATGTAGCTCCTAATGGTCAAGAAGCAATATATAAAGCATTGGAACTCAAACCAGATCTTATTTTAATAGACATCAATCTGGAAGGAGAAATTGATGGTATTGAGGCTATTTCTAAAATTAAAGAACTTGATATACCTTTTATTTATTTAACTGCTCATCCTGAAGAGTCAACAATTGAAAAAACCAAACTTACAGAACCCGAACGATACATAATTAAACCTTATAACTCCACAGAACTTAAATATGGCATAGACCTAGCAGTTCAAAAAAATAGGATCTGGAAAGAATTAAAAATAAGTGAAAATAAATATACAAATTTTTTTAACCATATGAGTAATGTTATGGCAGTTTATGAAGCTGTTGACAATGGAAAAGACTTTATTTTCAAAGATTTCAAGCAGGCTGTGGAAAACATAGAACACATTAAGAAAGAAGATGTTTTTATAGGAAAACGTGTGACAGAAATATTTCCTGAAGTTAAAGATTTTGGTGTTTTGGATGCGTTTAAAAGAGTCTGGGAGACAGGAACCCCAGAATATTTTCCAGAAAACAGGTATAAAGATGGAAAAGACCCTGGAAACTGGAGGGAAATCTGGATATATAAACTACCTACTGGAGAAATAATAGCCATATACAACGATGTCACTGAATGTAAGAAAGCTGAAAAAGACTTAAAAACTCTTAATAAAGCTTTGGAAAAACGTGACGAAGAATTAAAGTATTTTATTGAAAATGCACCTGTTGCTATTGCAATGTTTGACACCCACATGAGGTATATTGCCGCTAGTTCACGTTGGATTAAAGATTATAATATTCAGGGGAT
>Ga0334883_1002661_pt1 | contig 21259 bp, 22 predicted proteins | sample GraSluR1_MG_6_FD_207230 | JGI IMG/M metagenome (GOLD analysis project Ga0334883, IMG submission 207230) | Sludge microbial communities from methane-producing bioreactor in Wageningen University, Netherlands - Granular Sludge_09_05-R1 | ecosystem: Engineered > Bioreactor > Anaerobic >...
TCGTACCGCCCGGCCTCGAAGGCGGCCTCGCCCGCCGCGCCCAATACGGTGGCGGCCTCGGGCGGAGCCGCTACGGCAGAGGCCAGCGCCGCCAGGAGGGCGCCCAGAAGCGCCGGGGCGAGGCCTGTGAGTTGTCGGCCCATGTGCAGTCACCCGCGAAGGGAGGATAGTCGGCGACGGGAAGCGGCCGGCGCCGCGCCCCACAAGTGAGTGCTCCAAGGGAGCGGGTTCTTCCTCCACCGCAGGGCGTGTCCGGGGGCGCGCCGGGGCCGGGCAGGGCCCGGAGCCGGAAGGACACCTGCCGCCCACCGGCCAACCTACCGGTTCTCACGCCGGCAACATCGCGCGGAGGCGATCCTTTTGCCCTACGCCATAGCCATCGCATTGCTCTGCACCGCCGCGGCGCTCGCCGAGGAGTACACCTGCGACTTCTCCGGGCAGGAGCCTGACGTGTGGGCCCTGCACCAGGAGGGTGGCGGCGTCGCCGCCATCGTGGACGGAGCCCTGGTGCTGGACATGTCCGCGGCCGAGGCGGGCAAGCACGTCTGGGCGGATCTGCGCCTGAGCATCAAGCTTCCCGCCACCATTGAGTGGGAGCAGGAGGTCCGGCGGGATTCGGCCCACTTCTACCAGGGCGGGCTGTACCTGCGCGACGCCGGAGGCGGTGTGGCCGTCGCGGGCCTGACGGGCAGGCCGCTGGGCCATGTAGCCCACCTGACCGGCGCGCGCGGCAAGACGGCCCTGGAGCCCGGGAGACGGTACCGGCTCAGGCTCGAGGTCGGCCCCGGCACCCGCGCGGAGCTGACGGTGAGCGATCCGGCCACCGGGGATGTCCCGGACCGCCTGACCGGGAGCTTCGGAACCCTTCGCGGTGCCCTGTGCTCCTTGGGGCTTTACCACAATCAGCCCCGGAATGAGGGCCCGGACGCCTACGCCCAGGATCGCGGCATTTCGGCCTTCGGCAGGCTGAAGATCACCGCGGCGGCGGTCGGCGAGGGCGATCTGGGCAGCTACCGCGACGCGGACCTCCGCGCCTACGACCGGCGGTCACCGATGACCTTCAACCGCACCACGACCTGGGTCCACTCCCCGGAGACGGACCTGGTGCTGGCCTATGACAGGGCGGCCGAGGTGATGCTGACGGGAACCCGCCGGGCCTCGAACTGGCTCGAGAACCGGCTCTGCCGGATGGAAGATGCCGATGCACAGACGAGTGTGTTCGTCCGGCCCAATGACCTGGACGGCTACGACTGCGTGGCGGTTCCCAGCTTCCAGTGGTGTGCAAGGCAGCACCCCGTTTTGGAGTACTCCCTGCAGCCGGGTGGCGGCAAGTGCACCCTCAAGGTCACTTTGGTCTGCCCGTATTTGGGCGACGGCATCGAGGTCTACCGGTCCGAGGCGAGCGACACAGCGACGGGGGGCCGTGTGGATCTGTGGGGCATCATGCAGCAGCGCGGGCTGGACTATCATCAGTTCGGCGAGATCGGTGTGTTCATCTACCAGGATCGCCCGGCGGATCCGGAGGCGGAGCAGGGGACCTGCCGGGCACGGGTGAGCCTCAGCGGCCGCGGCGCCCTGCTCACGACCCCGCCGGTGATCCGCACCCGGGAGCGCGCAGCCGCCGGGGTGCCGCTCGCGGCGATGCTCCCGGGAGCGGACGGCGAGCTGCGTCACGGCGCGGGGCTACACATCAGCGCCTCGGTGGAGGGTGGCGCCCCGATTGAGCTCCGCGAGGAGGGCGATTCCGGCGTGTTCGGCGGGCAGGTCTTTGGTCTGCAGCCCGGGGAGCACGCGGTGCTGCTGACGGCCGCGGGTGAGGACGGAACCGAGCTTACGGCCGCGACGACCCTCGTCGTGACCGACGGCGACTTCATCGGCTACAGGCCCGGCACACCCACCTACCAGACCCGTAGCGGCCGCGTGCTGCCCACGCTGCAGGGCGACCTGTACGCCTGGGTACCCATGCTCGAGGCGGCCTCCCTCTCCCGCACGCCGGTGCTGTCCATGGGACAATGGGAGGCGCTGAGCCCGGAGCAAAGGGGGAAGGTGAGCCTCATCAAGCTGCGCACACTGAGCCGCGAGGAGGTGCGGGCGCAGCTTGAGGCCCACCACGACAACGGCATGCGGGTGGTGCGGCTGACCCCCAACGTCTCCTCGGTGGAGTCCTATCTGGACGCCGGCGGGCATGTGTCGATGCACGGTCTGGAATCGCTGCTGATGGTGCTGGGCGAGTGCCGGCGGCTGGGAATGGTGGCCCTGATCAACCTGTTCCACTATCCCTACGGCAGTGCCGGCACCGGGCGCATGCCGCCGTGGCAGCAGTACCTCGACGCCGGGTACGAAGGTGACGCGAGCTTCACCACTCCGGAGATCGGCGTCATGCTCAAGCAGTACCTGTCCGAGCTGCTGGGGTACCTGCGTGACGACACCGCCATCGTCGCGTACTCACTGACCGGCGAAAACGACCAGGTCTATGGGGCGGAGTGGATCAACGCCATGCACCGCCATGTGATGGCCTGTGCCCCGAACCATATGGTGACCCAGGAGCAGGGCGGCGGCGCGCAGCATTGCGCAGGCGGGACGCCCTGGGGCTACGATAGCTTCGAGCCCACGAAGTCGGCGGGCCTGGGCTACCGCACGTACTATACGGAGGGGATGAAGTCCGACGCCTACTTCATGACCTGCGGCCGTCTCTACGCCGCCAACCCGCCGGCTTTCACCGCGGAGTTCGCCAGCGGCCCGGGCTGGTACGGGTCCTTCCACGCCAACTGGTCTCACCCGGATTTCGTGACCAAGGTGCGGGACAACTGCTGGGCCGCGCTGCTCTCTCGCCAGACCATGTGCCTGAGCTGGTCGGCCCCCTGGACCCAGGAGGAGCGCCTCATCCCCCAGACCTGCTCCGAGCTCATCGACCGGCAGAGCTTCCGGCGCAGGACCCCGGAGGTGGCGGTGAGGGTCGCCGCCGTGGACAGGGACACACTGCGACGGCTCTCCGAGCTCGAGGCGGCCCTGGCGCGGCTGGGAGTGGACTACGATTATCTGTGGGAGGGCCGCGACGGGGCGCCGGCGTACTCCGTGGTCCTGGACCCCGCCGACGACCCGGCAAAGCTCGCCCTCCCGGCCGCTGTGCTCTCCACCCGGCCGCTGCGCACCACGGGGCAGTTCTCGGTAAGCTACCTGCAGTCGGAGGACCGGGCGCAAGGGATCGGCTACATCCGCAATACGGCGCAGTACAAGCTCGGAGCGGGCTACGGAACCGGGGTGGAGGAGCTACACCGGCAGCGCGGGGAGCCAAGCGACTTGACCGTGACACTGCAGGGTTTCCCGGCGGACGCCCGTTACCGGCTGTACGACGTGGAGACCCGGCAGATGGTCCGAAGCGGCGGCTGCGCCGAGGCCGGGGAGGTCCATCTGGGTCTCACAAGCCACGACTACGCGCTGGTGTGGACGTGCGGGGAGAGGTAGCGGGAACGGCCGTGGCGGGTGGTTCGTGGCGGGTGGTTCGTGGCGCCGAACGGCGGGAACGGCGGGGACGGCCTGCCGTTGGTGGGGCGGGCTTTCCACTCAGACTATGCAGGTTCTGGGCGGGCGCCGACTCACGTCACCTCACCCCCCCAACCCCGCCTCTCGGCGTCTCTTCGAGCCGCTTGTACTCGCCGATACGACCGGCGAGACGGGAGGAGGGGGGAGAACGGCATTATGGCGAGCGATAGAGGCTTTACTGCGGCGGGATGTGGCATCAATGCGTTCATGCATAGTCTGAGTTTCCAGCCCGCCGCCGTTATCCTGTCCCTCCTGTTCGCCTTCGCCGGGGATGGCACTCTGAGAGCGTCCGCTCCCGGAGGGAGCAGCCCGAGGAATCTCCCGGCACTCGGCGAGATTCTTCGCTATCTCGCTGCGCGAGATGGACGCTCAGAATGACATCTTTGCGGCAGAACCGGCTTGTCGGCGGGGCCTCCAAAGGTGCGGCCGCGAACCTCGCCTTCGCCGGGGATGGCGCTCTGAGAGCGTCCGCTCCCGGAGGGAGCAGCCCGAGGAATCTCCCGGCACTCGGCGAGGTTCTTCGCTATCTCGCTGCGCGAGATGAACGCTCAGAATGACATCTTTGCGGCAGAACCGGCTTGTCGGCGGGGCTTCTAGTACCACGCGGAGCCCTGCTGGACCTCCGGGTTCTCCTCTTCCGCCTCCGGGTCGTAGATGAAGCCATGGTGGTCGGCGGCGCGGTGGGCCGGCTCGTCCTCGAGCCGCCAGGGCTCATCCTCGCTGAACACCGGGCGGCCCCTGAAGGCGTTCCCGACGGCGCCGCGCCCCTCCAGATGCTTCATGCAGCCGACGATACAGCCTCTTGCCCCGCAGGCGGCCACGGGGTGTGAAGCAAGAGCCTGGTACCCCGGCATCGTGGGGAACATCGCATAGCCCAGGTCCCAGGCCTCGCGCCACGTGACCTCCTGCTCGTCCACCACCATCCGCACTCCCGGGAACCGGCGGGCGAAGAACGGACTGCTCCTCTTGTTGAGCCCAAAGTGCGTGAGCTTGCACTTGCCCAGGTCCAGATCGCCCCACTGGATCACGTGCCCCTCCACCTCGATCCCCACCGCCCTGTCCCGGCTGATGGCCCCGGCCGGACACTCGGCCACACAGCGCTTGCAGCGGTCGCACAGGACCCCCGTCACGATGTGGTCGGGCTCGATCCGAGCCTCGGTGAGGACCACCCCGAGGCGCTGGCGGGGACCGAACTCGGGAGTGAGGAACACCTTGGACCAGCCGATCTCCCCGAGGCCCGCGAGCGTGGCGGCGATGCGGTGGTGCAAGATGACCTCCCTTTGCGGCATCCCCGGCGCAGGCGCCGGCCCGCGCACACCCCACTCGCGACTGGTGGCGCCTGAGCTCACGTGGGCGGCGTCGAAACCGCTTTGCTCGATGAAGCGGGCGATGCGGTAGCCGGCCTTCCCCAGCATGCCATTGAGCCCCGCATAGCAGAAGATCGAGTACGAGGGCCAGTGGGTCCCCTCGTCGATACCGCGGTACGAGCCGCGCAGGATGCGCTTGGCGAAGACCACCACGGAGCGGGCACGGGGCATGATGTTCCGCGGGTGCATGTCCGGCGGCGCATCATCGAAGCGCTCGATATTCGCGACCCCGATCTTGTCCACCAAAGCGACGTTCAAAGCGAAGTCGCGCAAAGCCTCTTTGCTCAGCATGCTCACCGCCCCCCCTGCTTCGTGGAGCGGAAGGGAGTGGCGAATCTGCGCGTCAGGGCGCCGATCTCCTCGAGATGGGCCACGCAGGCCCTCCCGCAGGCGGCTCCGAGCCGGAAGGGCTCCGTCCCGCCTGAGTACGGCAGATGCGTAATGCCCGTCTTGCACACCCGGCAACTCTCGATGTGCAGCGGGTACCACGAGGCGCAGCCCTCACACAAGGCCGCCTCATGCCGCGAACCGCTGTCCATGGCCCTGGCCGGGCACGCTGCGGCACAGGCCCCGCAATCGTCGCAGATCGATCCGGAGAAGAGCGGGTCCGGCTCCAGAGGGGCGTCGGTGAGGACGATCGTGAGTATCTGCCTGGGCCCAAACTGCGGCGTGAGCAGCCACTTGCCGCGCCCGACCTCGCCGAGCCCCGCGGCGTGGGCGGCATAGTCGAACTCCAAGATCACATTGGGCTCCTGCCTGTCCGGCGACACGGCGACGCCCTGATGCCGCTGGTCCCCCGGCTGGCGGAACAGCGGCGTAGCCTCCCACCCCTCGGCCTCCAGAGCGCGGCAGATCAGGTAGGTGCTGTCCACAGCGACGGCGGAGGGAATGCCGCCGGCCAGGGTGTGCCAGGCCATCCCGGATTCCACCCCCGCCAGCGCTCCACGGTTGATACTGAAGGCCAGGACGACGACGGAGCGCGCCCCCGGCTGGATCGCCAGAGGGTCGGCGTCCGGGGGTACCCCGGCAAACCGGCTCACCGGCGCGATGCCGATGAGGTCGGCGCCCAACTCCAGTGCGCGTTGCTTGAACCCGGCGGTATCCATACGGACAGTCCTTTCCAACAGGATAGGAGCGGAGGGACGGCAACGGCGACGGCAACGGCGACGGCGAACAGGATGGACAGGATGGACAGGATAACGGCGGATAACGGCGGACGACGGCAACGGCGACGGCGAACAGGATGGACAGGATGGACAGGATGGACAGGGTAACGGCGGCGGGCTGGAAACTCAGATTATGCAGGTTACTGACAGGCGCCGATTCACGTCGCCTCACCCCCCCAGCCCCCCTCTCGGCGTCTCTTGGAGCCGCTTGTACTCCGCCAAACGGCCGGCGGAGACGGGAGGATGGGGGGAGAACGGCAGCACTTCGACCGTTCCGGACGCGGGAATGGCGAAATGTGGCCCCAGTGCGTTCATGCATAGTGTGAGTGGAAAGCCCGCCCCACCAACGGCAGGGGGCCGTTTGCCGTTTCGCGCCACGCGCCACGGCCGTTACCGTCGTTTCGCGCCACGGCCGTTCCCGCGGGCTCAAGGGCCGGCGCCCAAAGCGGCAGACAGGCTGCGCGCGGCTCGACCGATCGCCTCCTCCATCAGCGCCCTGTGGGCCTCATCCGCCCGGAAGGCCGGGCAGGACACCCCAAGCGCGGCCAGGATGTGCCCGGCAGCAGGGCCTCGAACCGGGACGCCAATGGCGCAGACGCCCCCCGGCCGACAGAACTGGGCCACACCCGTCTCCCTGATCCCACGCAGCTCGCTCTCCCACCGCGCCACGTCCCACCGCGCCTCCTCCGACGGCACGCCGGCGCCCGCGCGATGGCGCTCGATGATCCCCCGCCATTGGCCCTCGTCGCCATGAGCAACCAGGACGCGGCCCGTCGCGATCGTGAGTGGAAAGAGATACTCACGACGCGGAAACTGCGCCGTCACCTCACCGGGCCCCAGGGCGAAGGCGACCATCACGGCGACCTCCCCGAGGAGGACCGTCAGGACCGCCGACTCGCCCGTGGCCGCCACGACCGCGTCGAGATGCGCGCCGGCCAGGCGTGGCAGGGCCGCCATAGGGTCCCAGGAGCCGGCCAGGACCGCGGCTCCCGGCCCGATCTGGTACCGGCCCGAGTGGCTCACCAGGTACGCCCGGGCGGCCAGCGTGGAGACGATATTGTGCACCGTCGAGGCGTTCAGCCCCAGCCGCGCCGCCAACTCGGGCGCCGTCAGCGGCCCCTCGGCACTGAGGGCCTCGAGCACGTCCAGCGCGCGGTCCAGGCACTGGATCCGGCCACGTCTCTGAGCCATGAAGGGAGCTCCGCGGAAGACGAGAGATTGCACCATACGGATAGTGGCCGCATAATATGCGACATGCGGGCCCGAGTCAAGGCAATCGCGCAGGGGGAAGACGGTATCAGACAACGGGGGAAACCGGGTGGGTTGGGGGGGAATAGGGGCGGGGGAATGCGCTCAAGAATTGTGCCGACTAACGTTTGCGGAACCGTTACGCCGGGTATAGATGCTCTTGACACTCCCGTTGTGTCTGCCCCGCTGTCTGGTGGCACGTACCGTTTCCCGGCGGTCGTGCCACCATCTATTTCCCCTGCCGCAAACACCCGCTCACTGCGCAGGCATCTCCCCATCACATCGGCAGGCGGCCGGGTTCTTCGCGCGTCCGGAGGGCGGAGCGCCATGGCGGCTATGGTGTGGAGGCCAGCGTACCGATCCAGGCGCCGCTGATCGCGGCGGCCCAGCAGACCGGCTCGACCCATCGCTGTGGGTTGACCTCGAGGACGATGGTCGCCGCGGCGATGAGCATGAGAGCGGCGCCGGTGAAGCAGACCACCCCGGCGACGGCTCCGGCGACTGCGGCCGGAAGCGCGGCGGCGAAGCCCCGGCTTTGGCCTGAGACGCCCCGGGCCGCCAGGCGGCGTGCCCTCAGCCCCAGCACAAGAACGCCCACACCCGGCAGACAGAGGACCGCCAGTACGGCGTCCAGGCCCAGCGGAATCGGCCAGGTGGGGCCGAAGATGCGGTGGTGGGAGACGATGAAGTGGAGGGCAATGGTCGCCAGGGCCGCGGAGGTCCATGCGGTGCCCAGGACGATGAGCGCGATCCCGAGTTTTCGCCTCCAGGCCGGCATGGCGGCTCCTGTGATGTGCGTCGGGGGATATGGCGAGCGTCGAGCAGGGCCCGTCTGGGTCGCAGCGGCCATTTCTGGGGCCACGCCGCCCGGGGGGCGGGGCCCGAGGAATCTCCAGGCGGCGGAGGAGATCCTTCGCTATCCCGCTGCGCGCGAGTGACGCTCAGGATGACAACCCGTCCGCTGGGCGGGGGTCCCTGGGTTCAGCTCCGGGGGCGCGGCCCGAGGAATCTCGTAGGGCCAGAAGAGATCCTTCGCTATCCCGCTGCGCGTGATGCACGCTCAGGATGACAACCCGCCGGAACTCAATCCGGTGGTCGACCGGGAGCGCCCCTCCGGGCTCTCCCAACTCCTCCACTGCATGACCACCTGGATCGCCTTGTCGAGGGTGTCCACCGGCGGCCCGGAGCGGCCGTAGGTGCGCAGCCCCACCTCCTCGTCGGGCTCGAGCGCGATGCCGTGCAGCGCCTGCAATCTCCCCTCGGCATGCAGCCTGAGCAGCTCGACGATCCCGGCATGGCGCGGGTTGGGCAGAAGGTCGGTGCGCGATTCGGAGGCACCAACGCCGGGCTGAGCCAACTCGCGCAGGATCCTCGCCAACACCTCCACCGGCCCCGTGCACTGCACACCGCCGATACTTACCGTCGTCACCCCACCGGGAGGCACGGGATCGAGGAAAAACTCCTGCGTCCTGCCGGTCACCTCGGACAGGCGCTGCAGGTGTGTGCCCCGGGGAGCGTTCTCCCCCCGCTCCCATCTCCCCACGGTCTTCTCGTCCACCCCCAGACGCTCGGCCAGCTCCCTTTGTGAGAGCCCGGCCATCTTCCGCGCCATCTCGATGCGGGACCCCAGGTCTTCCATGGCGCCAGTATAGCACACCACCGGTTGGGGCGATAGTGCCCTTTAATTGTCCTTGACAGGACACGATAGGGGCATTAGAATGTCTCCTCGTCGATCAGATGTTCGCGCGAACAGAATGGATGTGGGTCGGAGGTGACGGGGCAAGTGGGTCGAGGCGAGGTGCAGGTGGAGCCGTACTGGACGCCGGGGAGAGTGAAGTTCTGGCTGCGGCGCTATGTGGATCTACGCCGGGCGGTGCGCTATGGCTGTGCGGTGGACGCGATGGGAGAGGACGCGGGGATGATGCGGGGGCAGCGCACGAATCGCTACACAGACCTGGCCGGGCATCTGTTGTGCGTGAAGTGCGATCTGGACATGGCGGTGAGGCGGCTGACCGGGAGGCGGCGGGAGGTGGTCCTGCTGCATTTCGGCGGTGGCGTGGGGCAGGTGGCTTTGGCCCGGCGCTACGGCATATCGCAGGCGGTGGTGTCCAGGGAGATCCAGAAGGCCGTGAGGAGCATGGCGAAGTGGTTGGGGTGGGGTGATAGCTGAGGGAGGGGTGATGCTCAGAAGTTTTTTCTGCAGGGGGGGTATAAAACTTCGGGTTTGAGCGGATTCGTATATGGGGCGAGGCGATAGGGATGACAGATTGCTCGGATGGGCAGAGGCTGAGGCGACTGGCGCGGCGGCTGGCCGGCGGCAGCAATGATCCGGCGCTGGGGCCGGAGGACCTTCTGCAAGAGGCCCGGATCGTGGTGTGGCAGCGGCGGGCGGCGATTGCCGCCTCGGCCAATCCGCGGGCGAGCGTGTATCTCGTGGCGCGGCAGGCGATGGTAAGCGAGCTGAGACGGTCGCGGCGTGCCAGGGCGGGGTCGGCATGGCCGGAGGGGGAGCAGGCAGGAGACGGGCGTGTGGTGGAGGGCCGCGGCGCGAAGGAGGACGATGCGGATGGGCAGCAGTGAGCCGGGGGCGACGGTGGAGACGCTGACGCAGGCGCTGTTTTGGTACGAGGTGGTCCGGCGGGGTGATGATGGGAAGCTGATCACGGTGGCGCAGGCCTGTGAGCATGCGGGTATCAGCAGCACCAGCTTCTATTCGCACAAGAGGCGGCAGACGGCCAAGTGGCGGCGGGCGGTGGTGCAAATCGAGTCGCTGGTGGGGCACGAGGAGTTGCGGACGGAGGCGCGGCTGCGGGCGATGGAGCTGCTCCGGCACGGCTCGGACACCGCCGCCGGCTCGCTGATCGCCAGGCTGCTGGACTCGGGGGAGAAGCGGGAAGCCGAGAGTGACGACGGACCCGTGCACATCGTGCTGGAGCAGTTTGGTGAAGATGACCATGGAGGCGGCAACCGCGGAAGGCGCAAGGACAGGGGAGCTGCAGGGGATCAGCCGGCCGGTCGGCGCTCAGCTTGAGTTCATCAAGTGCGGGGCGCTGGTGAAGAAGTTCCAGGCGGGGCAGGGTGGGGGCAAGACGGTGGCGGGGGTGTTCGAGGTCCGCAGGTATGTCAAGCGGCACCCGGGCGCGATCGTGATCTGCACGGAGCCGACGTATCCGATGGTGCGCGACATCCTGCGCCCGGAGTTCGACCGGCAGTTCGCGGCGGCCGGCGAGGAGCCGCTGGCCTTGTACCGCCAGAAAGACGAGAAGTACGTGCTGTGGAACGGTGCGGAGATCTGGCTGCGCCAGTGCGACCAGCAAGACAGGCTGCGCGGTCCCTCGGTAGCGGCGGGCTGGATGGACGAGGCGGGGCAATCGCCCTATGGCGCCTTTCAGATTCTCTCGGGGCGGCTGCGGCAACAGGGCTATCCGCATCTACTGATGCTGACGGGCACACCGCGGGGCAAGAACTGGTTCCACTGGGTGTTCGAGAAGGGGGAGCGTCCACAGGGCGCTCCCCCGTACATCGGGGATGTGCTTGCCAATGCGACCGGCGAGGAGCCGGCGGTGTTCTCGTGGGGGTCTTTGGACAACCCCTATCTCGACCCGGTGACCAAGGCGCTGCTCGCGGCCTGCTACACCCCCGGCACCCTGGCATACCGCCAGGAGGTGCTGGGAGAGGTGGTGGCGGGCGAGGGGCTGGTCTACCCCCAGTTCGATTTCGACCGGCACGTGCGGCGGGCGCCGAGAACGGAGCGGCTGGTGCAGGTGGTGGTGGGGGTAGACTGGGGCTGGACGAACCCGGGGGTGATGCTGGCCGTGGGGCTGGACAGTTCGGGCCGGATCTGGGCGCTGGAGGAGGTATACGCCACCGAGCAGGGGATGGAGTGGTGGGCGGAGGCGGGCAAGAGGCTGCTGGCTCGATGGCAGGCGAGTGGCCTGTACTGCGACCCTGCGGAGCCGGGGAACATCGCGGCCCTGCGCGAGGGTGGGCTGCCGGCGAGGAAGGCGAACAACGCGGTCCTGCCGGGTATCGCGGCGGTGGCCAGCAAGCTTTCGGCCGACGATCTGCGGATCTGCCCGGGCTGCCGGCACACGATCCAGGAGCTGGGGCTGTACGAGTGGCGGGAGCAAGGCGGGCAGCTCGTGGCCGACGAGCCGGCCAAGGGCAATGACCACGCGATGGATGCGCTGAGGTATGCGGTGTTGGGTCTGCTGGAGCCAAGGCGGTCGGGGAGGATCGCGACCGGGACGGCGGAGAGAGGTGACGGGTGAGCAAGGGGAGGGCCGAAGGCACGCGAAGTGCAGAGGTGAGGAGGAGGGGGAACCTCGGAGGGGGAAACACGTCTTAACAGGTGGTGGCACAGTACCGCTTGCGGCGAACGAGGGATCGGAAGGCGCTAGGAGCCGACCCGGCCAATGTGTAGCGGCAGCCAATGACGCCATCGGGAGGGCATGGTCGGCATGGATGAGCGGCCTGAGGCCGGCGAGGTGCAGTTCGTGTTCACCAAGCCGCCAGACTACGCCACGGTGTTCGCCACCGGGGTATGGGGGGGTATCACTCCCCAAGGGTTCGTCTGTGCGGACTTCTTCGTCGAGACGTCGCTGACTCCGGATACCGTTGCTCATGCGCTCAATGCGGACGGAACGCTGGGGGCGGAGACCAGGCGCGAACCCGGAGCCGACGGGGTCCCGCGTATTGAGCGGCGCCTGCAGGTAGAGGTGCTGATGAGCCCTGAAGCCGCACGCTCCGTGGCGGAGTGGCTACTCAAGAGGGCCGGCGAGGCTGAGGCCGGAGTGAGCATGACCGGCGAGGAGGCCGGACGCGATGAGGAGTGACGCACGGCGAGCCGCAGATTCTCTCGGTAGCCCGGCCGGCCCTGCGAGCGGCGTGGGATCGCCCGGACTCGCACTGCACCCTCTTGGCGGGCAGGGCTCCGGGGCGGGAGCCGCCCCGGACAGGATCGGAGTCAACACCGAGGGGTCGGCCGGCTGGGGCTACGGCGCCCGATCCAGCGCCAGGGCGGCAGCGAGTGCTCACGATGTCGCCAAGTACATACTGGAGCGTACTGGCCCGATGACGGCCATGAAGCTGCAAAAGCTGGTGTACTACTGTCAGGCCTGGTCCCTGGTGTGGGATGAGCGGGTGTTGTTCCCCGAACGCATAGAAGCGTGGGCCAATGGCCCCGTTGTGCCGGCCCTCTACCGCGTGCACAGGGGCGAGTTCTGGGTTGAGGGCTGGCCCCTGGGCGAAGTGGCAAACGTTGACGATGCCGGCCGCGAGACGGTAGACGCGGTCATCAGGGACTATGGCGGATGCAGCGCCCAGCGCCTGAGCGACCTGACCCATGCCGAGCCACCGTGGCGCGACGCCCGTGTGGGGCTGGCGGACGGTGAGCGCGGGCATCGCGAGATCACTGTGGCTGCCCTGAACGAGTACTTCGGGAGCCTACCGCCCAGTGAGCCCGAGTAAGAGGCAGCAGAAGCGGGCAAGAGTGCAGGCTGCGGCGCCCACCGCGAAGAAGGCACGTGGAGCCTCTGTCCTCGACTCCGACGAGCAGAGACCCCTCTGGTCGCTGGTGAGCGCCGACACGGGCGGTCCATGGTGCCCGGCCCGAATGGACGCGGAGTCCGTGAACAAAGTGGTGTTGCGCCTCAAGTCGATGGAGGGGCTCACGTGGACGGAGATCGGGCAGAGCACCGGGAGCCATGAGATCGGCACGACTGACCTGGTGCCCCAGGCTCAGAGAAGGCTCCGCGAAATCAAGCAGGATGACGTAGACCGCGTGTATTCCCTCAGAATTGAGGGGAAGCCCAGGCTCATCGGGATCCGCTTCGGCAACGTCTTTCGGGTGCTGTGGTGGGACCCCGAGCACGCGATCTGTCGGAGCACCAAGAAGCACACCTGAGCTTGGATGCGGACGTTGCACACGCGCGAGCCCCGCCGACACCGGCGGGGCTCGCGCGGTTCTGGGCAGGTCCAAGGCGGCAGGAGAGGTGGCTGCATGAAGCTACTGGGACTGGATATCAGACGGGCGGGGCGGCGGGGGGCCGACGAGCTGCCCCTCGTCGCCTCGCGACGGTCGTATCAGGACCCCTGGCAGATCCAAAGCCGCATCGGCGGCTCGGTGGACCTGGCCGTGTACAAGGCCATCGCCGAAGGCATTCCCTTCATCGACGCCGCGTTGCGGAAGCTGTCGCGGATGATCCCCCGGTTCGAGGTCAAATGCCGCGTGGACGGCACCGCCGATGAGCTGAACACCTGGCTGCAGGATGTGAGAGTGGGCTCGATCCTGCGCGGCTTTGCGCCCTTCGCCCGGGCTCACGTAAGGCAGATGCTGCAGTACGGCAAGAGCGCCGGTGAGATCGCTCTTACCCGCAGCAAGCGGGATGTGGCGGGGCTTTACGCCATTGACGCCCGGCAGATTCGTCTGCTGCCCGACGAGCACGGCCGCCTGCTACTGGGCGAGAGCGATGCGCTGGGCATGGTGCGCGCCTACGAGCATCAGGAGCTGTTCATCTACAGCGCCTGCAACAGCGAGGGCGATGACCCCACGGGGGTCTCGGTGCTGCGCGCGGTGCCTTTCGTGGCCGATGTGGTGCTGAGGATGGAGAACGCGACCCGGCAGAAGTGGCAGCGGCACGGGGCGCCGAGCTTCCTGGTCCATCACCGGGTGGACGGCGACATCCAGCTCGGCGACGCGGCGCTGGACAAGCAGCGGGAGGGCATTCAGTCGGACTGGGAGCGGGCGATGCGGGCGCGCTGGAACAATGAGGGGATCGTGGACTTCATCAGCGCCAGTCAGGGCGAGTTCGTGATCCGGGCACTGGACAGCGAGGGGGAGCTGGAGTTCTCGGCCCCCTACCGGGCGCTGATGGAGCAGGTGATCTGCAGCGTGGAGCTGGCGCCGTTCATGCTGGGGCTGCAGTGGGCGACCACGGAACGGCTGTCGCGTCAGCAGGCGGACGTGATCATCGGGCAGTGTCAGGAGATGCGTGCGGAGCTGGAGCCGGACTTCCTGCACGTGCTCTCGTGGGTGCAGCGGCTGCGGGGTCTTCGGGGCGACATCCGTCTGCACTGGCTGGACATCAACCTCCAGGATCAGGTCGAAAGCGCGCGGGGCCAGCTCTATGCGGCGCAGGCGGCGGAGAAGCGCATCGGCAATGGCCTGACGTGCTGGCGCAACGGCTGGCTAGACCAGTTGCAGGCGGCGCAGATGGCGGGGCTGGACATCGACGGTGTGGCGGTGGACCTCGAGAGGCCGGCGGGGGCTGAGGCCGCAGGTGAGGAGGCACAGGACGAATGGGAGGAGATGCTGGGGCTACTCGAGGCGCGTACACAGGGCCTGCAGGGAACGGACCCGTGGCCGGGCGGCGGCTGATTGTGCCCCCGAGCCATGACATCGCCCTGCTGGAGGAGTGGAGGCTGGAGACGGCGGTGGGTGGGGTGTTCGAGCGCTTCTGCCGCTATGTCTGGCCGCACTGCGGCGTGCCGGGCCGTTGGGGCGGGCCGGACCGGGAGCCGTCGGGGAGCGCACAGAGGTACGAGTGGCGGGAGGCGGACCGGGAGGAGTTCGACCGGGCGGTGGAGTGGTTGCTCGATAGCCTGCTGGGTCCGGTGCGAGATGCTCAGGGGTTCAGCGAGCACCGGAATGCATTGACCCGGGTGACGAACCCCATCTACGAGGGAGAGCCGATCCTCCCCGGCCACCTGCGCGCGAGCTTCGAGGTCGGGATTGTGGGGGCGGCGCGGTCGCTGGGCGACATGGCTCCCTACCTGTGCGGAGCGGGGTTCCTCCACGGCGTGCGCAACGTGCTTCGCGAAGCGTTCGCGCGCCTGAGCGACGGGGTGCGGATCAGGATCGGAGAGTTGCTGAAGGGCTTGCCGGAGCTCGGGGAGTCGGTCAAGCAGATGCTGGCGCGGGCCGCCCGGAAGGGCGAGGCTCCGGTAGAGGTTGCCCGACGGCTGAGGGATAGGCTGGACGACATCGGCAGCCAGCATCTGCGGCGCCTGGTCGGTACGGAGGTAGGCGCCGCGGTGGAGAAGGGCAAACAGGGCGAGTATGTGGCTCGTGGCTTCAGGATCCCGGGAGCCCTGGTGGGAACACCCATCAGGCTGCCGAAGTACCATCAGAAATGCCGCTGCGTCATCGAGATTCAGGAGGGCACAGGCTATCTGATTCCTGTGACACAGCCCGGGGCCTGCGAGGTATGCCTGCTGTGGGAGAGTCGGGCGCATGCGCTGATGGGGGCCGAGCTGAGGATGCGCAGGGGCGAGGCCGGGGCGGCACAGGACGGCGGCGACTGGGCACGGGATGCGCTGCCGGTTCCACGGAGTGTGTGTGGGTACCGGCCGCTGCGCACGAGATGGAACGTGCCGCGCCGGCGGACCGGCCGAGCTGGGTAGACAAGCGGGACCCATGGGTAGCTCGCCTGACAGACGCGGAGGCTCAGGCGGTGCGGCGCTATGCACGCAGCATGGACGACGCCGACGCCGTCCGCTGGACGCTCCGCAGCCGGGCCAACTGCACGAAGGCAGATCGCGGGATGTGTGACATGGCCCAAGCCTTCGAAGAGGCCGTACGCAAGCAGGCCAGGGAGACGGGGACGTTCTACCGCGGAGAGCACGATGTGAACGAGCGCTACCTCGCCCACATACGGCCCGGCACCGTCCACAGACTCGACACCGTACGGAGTGCGTCTGTCGATCGTAGGGTTGCGGTGAGCTTCGCGCGCCGTGGGTCGCGTCAGGGGCGAAGCGTTTTGTGGGAGTTGGAGAAGGCCGACGGGCGGAACATCGAGCCCCTGGTCCACCCCAGGTAGAGGCATCAAAGAGAGCGGATCCTGGATGCTGAGCAGAGGTCTGTGGTAGTACCCAGGGCTGAGCAGACCGTCGGAGACCGGAGCATGACGGTCATCAGATGCCGGAGGGTGGGACAGCCATGAGGCAGGACAGGGAGCGGCGCAGGCGTACCCGACGAGACGCTGAGACGGACTTCCGCTTCGCGGACGGACAGGCGAGCCTCGACGCATGTACCACGCTGATCGGGCCGGACGGCAAGGTGATCGACTGGCGCAGCGACCCACCTCCAGCGCCCCCAACGCCTCCGCCGCAACGGCCGAAGCGCGAGAAGCGCAAGTGACCGAGAGCCCCGCCACCAGGCGGGGCTCTCGCGATTCCGGGGGTGAGGGACCGTGACGGGCGCGCAGGTGTATATCGACCCGACCGCCGAGGTGGACGGCAGCGCCGGCATCGGTGAGGGGACGCGTATCTGGGGCCATGCCTACGTGGCGGCACAGGCGCGCATCGGCAAGGATTGCCTGCTGGCGCGCAATACGCACGTGGGCCGGGCGGCGGTGATGGGAGACGGCTGCAGGCTGCAGGACGGCAGCGGCATCACCACCGGCGTCGAGCTGGGCAACCGCGTGTTCGTGGGCCCGAACGTGACGTTCTGCAACGACAACGACCCACGCGTGGGCAAGGGGGACTTCGTCCCCTGCAGGACGGTGGTGGAGGACGAGGCGGTGATCTGCGCGGCGGCGGTGATCGACGCAGGAGTGCGGATCGGTCGGGGAGCCAAGGTGGCGCCGGGCGCGGTGGTCTGCCGGGACGTGCCGGCGGGGATGCTGGCGGTGGGCAATCCGGCCCGGATCCTCCCGAGACTGGAGGCAGGCAGATGAGGTGCCAGGCGCAAGACTGCGACAAGGCGGCGCGCTTCCAGTGTGTGCTGGACGGGCGCTATGTGATGCTGTGCGAGGACTGCCGGACGGCGCTGATGACGCCCTACCGGCAGGATCCAGGGATAGCCGAGGACGCCGGGCAAGAGACGGAGGACGACGGGGAGCGGGCTCAGGGGGAGAGGGAGGGGTAGGGCGAGGGGCGCGCGATCCCGGAAACGGCCTGCACGCGAGAAGCTCACCTCCCGCGCGATCGCGGCGTGCGGGTAACTGGAGGAATGACCGTGAGTGAGGATTGGCAGAGCTGCCACTGCGTACCCAACCCTGCACGGGTACCGGGTGACTTCGGCGACAAAGAGCGCACGGAGACGCTGGATCGGGCGCGGGGCGTTCGCGCCACGTGGGCGCCGGTCTTGTCCAGCGGGCGGTGGGAGATCAAGGAGTACCTTTTCGACCCCACTATCTGGGCGGACCGTTCCACATGCCAGGACTGGGTTGCACAGATACAGGCCAAGGGCGTCGGGGACCCTGAGCCCCGTATGCAGGTGGAGTGCTTCGAGACGGCGTTCCCGAGCCGCGAGACCGGGGCGGTACCTACCGATGACGAGATGGCGCTCATCAACCAGTACGCACTGGAGCCGCTGGCCCCGGAAGATGTCTACGTCAGGGAAATGCGGCTGACCAACGACCGCTGGGGCAAGCACCACGTGCGGCTGTCGCCCGAGTTCCAGCACAGCGTGATCGCCACCATTCCGGGCAAGAGCCTCCTGCTGGGGCACCCGGAGGTCAAGGGCATGGCCGCCGAGCCGATCGGCCGGTTCTTCGACGCCCATGAATGGCGGGACCCGGACACCGGCATTCTCTGGGGCCTGGCCAAGTTCTACCTGGTCAAGACCGCCCACAACGAGCACGCCCGCTCGCAGATCGACGGCGGCGTGTGGCAGTACGCCTCGATCGGGATGGAGCTGGACTGGCGGCAATGCTCGGTCTGCGGCCTGGACATCCTCGACCCCGGCTGCCCCCACATCCCCGGCGAGCGCTACCCGACCTCGGCGGTCAAGGCCCTCGACCTGGAGCCCGAAGCCTGCCCCGACGACCCCGGGAAGGTGTACTGCGGAATCACCTACAGGGGCGCCGGCACGGCGGTGGAGGGCAGTATCGTGTACCTCCCGGAGCTCAACGGCACCGAGATCGTCGCGGAGGTGGGAGCGGCTGTGGAGCGCGTGAGAGCCGCTGAGCCGGAGCCCCGGAGGCGGCAGCGCGACAGGGAGCAGTTGGAGGCGCTCGCAGGGGAGGAGAAGGTGTTCCGGGCGGCGGCGGTGTCCGAGCTGGAGCGCCTCAGCCGCCTGCTGAGACGAGAGGCGGAGCTGGCGACCTATCGGGATGTGGCCGGCGAGGACCTCGGTCTGATGCGCGCCTCGCGCCTTCTCAACCTCGTCTCCGAGTGGACGCAGGCGTGGGACGAGAGCACTCCGGGCGGCCGACAGTCCCGGGAGCGGGAGAGCGCCGGGGTCGGCGGAGCCGGCGCCGCGGCCTGCGATCCGAGCAAGATGCGGTTCATCTGAGAACGGCGAGAGACGACGAGAGACGACGAGAGACGACGAGAGACGACGGAGGCGGCAGGGAAACGGCAACGTCAGACCACGGAGACACGGAGAGCACGGAGTTCCACGGAGAACGGCTTACCACAGAGACACAGAGAGCGCGGAGAACGGCGGAGAACGGCGGAGAACGGCGGAGAACGCGGAGAACGCGGAGAACGCGGAGAACGGCGGAGAACGGAGACGGCGGGAGAGAAGAAGACGGCGGGGGTGCGGTTGTAGGATAGGGAGATGACCAGGGCCGGCGGGACCCGGATTGGCCGGGCGCGCCGGCTCACTCGTTAGTGGGGTGATGGCAGATGGCAATACGCAGTGTGGGGGGCCAGATGGGCGCGCCGCTGGTGGCCACCTTCAATGTGGTCTCGGCGTACCGAGACGCGGTGAGTGTGGGCGCGATCGTCGGCCTGAGCACCTCGAGCAACTGGTCGGTCGGCTCCTGCGCCGCCGGCACGGACCTGACGGTGGCCGGTGTGGTCAAGGACCTTGCCGAGGACCGCAGTATCGCCACCGTACAACTGTTCGGCTACAGCAAGGCCTTCGAGGCCGACTACTCGGGGGCGCTGGCGCGTGGGCAGTACCCGGTGAAGGCGACGGGCAAGACGGTGACCGGCAGCGGGACGGCGGCGGCAAGCACGCGCAAGGCGGTCTGTGTGGCGGTGGACTACCCGACAACGGGCAAGTGCCAGTTTTTGGCACAGTAGGAGGCGGTGGCCAGATGAAGACGGTGATGGTTCCGGAACCGACGATCAAGGTGGACGACGGGTTCTACGCCGAGGCACGTGCTTTGCGGAAGCCGGCGCCGCTACTGCTGGCCGAGCGCGATCCCGTCCCCGATGAGCTGGTGGAGGCCGCCGAGAGCCGGTTCTACACCCAGCACGGCAAGGACCCGGCGGACTTCGCGCACTTCGCCGACGGCGAGCACCCGGTGCGCCAGTGGGCCCGGGGCCGCGCGGCCCTGGCCGGCCAACTGGCCTGGTACGAGAAGCAGCACGGACAGAGCATCACGACGGTGCAGGACTTCTACACCAATACCGCCCTCACCTCGCTGTTCCCGGCCTGGATCGAGACCGAGATCCAGGCGGGCCTGATCGCCAATGGTTTGGTGCAGGACCTGGTCTTCGGCACCGAGCAGGTGGACAGCTCCAGGGTCACGGCGCTGTACGATAGCACCCCCGAGCGCGAGCGAGAGCTGCGGGTCATCGGCGAGGGCGCGGAGCTTCCGCGAGTCACGCTGACTTTCAGCGACAGCACCATCGCGCTGCACAAGTACGGCCGGCAGATCAACGCCTCGTACGAGACCATCGGCAGCCAGAAGGTGGATGCGCTGGGGCACCACATCCGGCGCATCGCGGCACAGGTGGCGGTGGACGAGACCGACCAGGCGCTGCACGTACTGGTGGCCGGAGACGGGACGGTGATGGGCGCGGCGGAGACCGATGCCACCGATACCGACGTGGCCGGGGCCGGGAGCATCGCCTACTCGGACCTGATCTCCTGGTACTTCGACATGGGTGCTCCCTACCTCCTGGATAGGGCGGTCTTCGGCGACACCGATCTGGCCCTGATCAGCAACCTGGCGGAGTTCAAGACCGACAGCTATCGGGACTTCGGCGGTAACTTCTCCGTCCCCGGCCCCAAGGCCGTCAAGTACCTGCGCTGGAACGGCGGCGTCGGCGGCTCGGCCTACGTGGACCGGCTGGGCATCGGCATCGACAGCCGCCAGGCACTGCGCAAGTACGTCTGGGGCGGGTTCCTGCAGGAGCAAGACAAGATCATCTCCCGCCAGGTGAGCGTCTGGACCTTCTCGTACTGGGCGGGGTTCCGCAAGTGGGACTCGGCGGCAACGCAGGTGCTGGACTGCAATGACGTGCTCTAGCCCGCGGGCTACGGTACCGCGGCCGGTACCGGGAGGAGGAGATGGAAGATGGGCTTTGCCAACGCACCGGCGGCCTGGCTCAGCGGAGTGAAGGTCGCCACGGCGGACATCGAGCCGGCGGCGGTGACGACATGCAAGCTGGCAAGCCCCAGGAGCATCGCGATCCTGGGGCCCTGCCTCCTGCAGACGCCCACCCCTGCCGAGGGGGTGCTCACCTACCAGTCATGCGGCGCGGCGGAGGTGATCGAGATCGGCCTGTGCGCCGGTGACAGCGGCAGCTCGGGCACGCTCACCGTCGACTGTCACGTGGGGGCCGATAGCTCCACAGCGGCCTCGGTGTTCGGCGCCGGCCAGAAGCTGACGCTCAGCGCCGGCAACGACCTCGCCCCCCAGGTGGCGGCTCCCAGCGGCGCGCTGGGAGCCCTGCCGGATAACGGCCTCTTGCGCGTCGACGTCGACGCTGTCCCAAGCGGGACCGTGAGCAACCTGGCGGTGTGGGTGGTCCTCAGGCAGGAGCATGTGGGGTAGAGGCGGGTCGCGAGTCAACGGCGGGAACGGCGCCGCTCCCTGCGGGACCCGCTTTCCCTCTCCTTCGCGATGCGGGTGCTCAGGAGAGGGCTACGGCGAACGGCGAACGGCGAGCGGACCATTCTCGTCGTCGGTTGGGTGGTTTGTCGCCTCACCCGCAAGCGACCCCAGGGGTCGCCAGACTCTCCCGGCAAGCGGCTCTGCGAGCCGCCGGGAGAGGTGGAGGGCGAACGGCGGCGTTGCTCACCTCTCCCAG
>Ga0334883_1002663_pt1 | contig 21241 bp, 8 predicted proteins | sample GraSluR1_MG_6_FD_207230 | JGI IMG/M metagenome (GOLD analysis project Ga0334883, IMG submission 207230) | Sludge microbial communities from methane-producing bioreactor in Wageningen University, Netherlands - Granular Sludge_09_05-R1 | ecosystem: Engineered > Bioreactor > Anaerobic > Unclassified...
AGTCCCATCTTCATATTCGCGATAACAGATATTATAAAATACATCGGGCCAGAAATGGTTGTCCTTTTCAATAAGCGAATCACATTCGTACGTTACCTTACAATGCTTGTTAAAAGGAATAGGTACATATAAATTATGCCCCCGTTCGTTCAACGGAGCTTCATCGGGTACTGATTGACTAAAAGGGGCTTCTGCAAGCATTCCCCCGCTGATTATGTCAAACGGAGCACCCTCGATTTCAGGTATCGAATCATGATCCAAATAAATTCTTAATATACCGTTTTCAGCTCTCCAGAAGGTCATCCACCACCGAACAATGGCACCGGGACCATCCTGGTCCAACAATACAAACTCACGGCGGTTGTTATTGGTTTCTACACGCACGAAATACGACATGTCACCATTGGCATACCATCCTGGTTCCCCCTTAGCCACTGTTTCGCGATTGTAACTGCTGGCTTGTTTGAGCTTGTATTGCCCTCCCGGAGAATAAGTGAGTTGCCCACGATCAGACATCTCCTCCAACAACGATTCAATTGTAATTTTTTCCGTACAACCAACAAAAGCGAACGGTAATAACAGGAAAAAGAACCGGGTAAATATTTTTGTTTTCATTTTAATTATTTAGTTAAGTTCAACTAATATTTTTTCTCTTGGATCAGGATATGCAGAAAGCCATACTTCCGGTTTAAATTGAGCTTTGCCATTTTTTAACCCCAGTATAACCACCTCTATTTTTTTTCCGGTATATTCAGGAAGCATTGGAAAGTAGTAAGTATAATTGCTTTCACTCTCTACATTGAAATATTCCCATGTATTACTCGGATATGAAACCGCACGATCAGGAGCCCCGATGTATTGATCTCCTATTTTTAGCGCTGCGTAAGCACCCTCATTTCCATGTTCACCATTCAACGCAACCGATAAATAACTGTTAGGTGCCAACTCCTGTAATGTAAATTCAAATTTCCAGGCATTTTCTACCGGGTTATTTCTATAACTCTCAAAAAGATTGGACGCACGCCATTTAGTTCGGTCAACTTGTTTGCCATTAAGATACCCTTCAACTTCAGCTAATCGTCTTGGAGAACCTGTAATCCGAAGATAGCGAACCGGTTTATTTTCATTTAGGCGTATGCGTGCAATCGTGCCTGCGCCCTGGTAATCTAACTGAACCGTATCCCACTGTGCCAAATCATCCGATACTTCAGCATAAGCTTGTTCCGAGAAAGAATTCATTTCAGGGTTGAGATCATATTCCACTCGATCCCTTATTTTAATTATAATCTCATCAAGTGGTTGAATTTCTCCTAAATCGAGACGAAATATTTTATTTTTTAACCTCGCCATGAAAAAGGTATTCAGGTCTCCGTCAAATAAATTTTTATCCCAAATTCCACGATTTACGAACATGGGATCATTAAAAAATGCTTGCCGGCATGCATTTACTTCCGGAATTTTAGAATCTCCCGAGCGTTGAATGCAACGTACTTCAAGGGCGTTATTGTCAGCCGCAAAACATGTGGCCTCAAATAAAGCTTCGGCATCTGCCGGTAATTCTCTCAAACGATCCGGTTCTCCCAACTTGCGGTGAGGTTCTTTTGTTAATATCTTCCCCGGAAAAGTTATGTCCAGCCCCTTTTCAAGAGTTTTGATTCTGTACTCTTCGCCATCAATAGAACCTTTTTCGAACATCCGATGCCCGGGTATAATCTCAACCCTGGTTTTTGTTCCCGGGTCACCTATCAGGTTAATTTGAAGAGATTTTCCCGGAATATCCCTAATAATTTCATAATCACATCCTTTTACTGCCAATTCAATTTCTTCGGACGAACCGACTTTAAGAAGGCATGTGCGATACGGTTCTACTGTTATCGGAATAGTATTTCCCCATTTATGGCTCCCCAACGTTCTTTCTGTTGGATGATATTGCTTCACATTTACTTTATTGACTTGTTTTAATCCCAGAGAGGCATCCAACTTTACCATATAGGTTTTAGGCTCCCACGAAAGGTTCCGCAGAGTAATCAACCTGGTGTTGTTATCACCTCTCGACACGGCATAAGGACCGTATTGTTGCTCCGGCAATTGAAACCCATGAACCAGAATTTCCCTGTATTTCCTTTGCAAATTCATTAAACGGGCAAACCGGGAATATTCATCATCACGCAAAAACCAGGGATTGCCATAGAACTGAGATGAAAGTATCAGGCTTCGGTTAAACATCTGAAGTACCATCTCGTCTTCCCAGTAATCGAGACATGAAGAAAAACAAACGCCATGATCACCAAACATCCGGTCAAGATAGGGAGTCAATTTCCTTTCCAGTGAACCGGCACGATGATGTGGCGCTGTCGAAAGATTATTGACAAAAACGTCCACGTAGGTTTCTGCTCCTTCCCAAAGATGATGTGTAATATACGGTTCCGCTTCGCCGAAATCAATTCTTTGCGAACTGACTATCAAATCGGGTGTGTGCTTGCGACATTCTTTCAGTGTTTCGATTAAAATTCCTGCCTTTTCATCCCGAAACGGACCGGCAACTCCATCGAGTTTAAACAAATGAAAATTATAATCACGACAGAAGCTTACCATTAAATCCTTCCTTTTGTTTTCTTCCTCAGGTGTTGTTCCAAATCCATCAGGTCCCAGCCATATACCAAGCCGGCATCCAAATGAATCGGCTTTTTCCACCAACGGGGCAAAACCATTGGGGAATTGCTCTTTAAACTCCCGTGAGTCTGTGGATCCGTAATGATAAGGGATCAGCCTTCCGACTCCGGCAGTATAAGGACCATCGTCAATGTTCCCGACATCGAGAGAGTAAATATCTAACTTCATACCATATTGATCATGTAACCATTGAAAAAAGTCGAGGTTGATCATGGTTTGTTGTTCTGTTGTCCCTTCATACTGACTGTTAATCCAGTCAAAATAGTGGGAACGTGAGGGAGTTAAGGAATCGGCCCCGGCTAACGGATAGGAAAGGTCCTGAGATATTGCTTGCCGGGAATTCAGCATAAGGCCAACAATCAGACAGGAAATCCAATAGAGAAGTTTTTTAAATACTTGTATATTAAACCTGTTTTTCATAGACTCCTTTTAAATTCAATAATAGCTTTTCTGCACCCAAATAAAATCAATTGCCACAGGTTTTGCCTCCAACGACTCCAGTGTTAAAACAGAGGCGCCTTTTTTTAGAGTGACCGGCGCTGACTGATGTGTTCGTGAAAGGGTTCCATCTCCTGTTGCCAGGTCGATTATCCCCTGGTCCGAATTAAAAGCAACACCGTTTATTTTTGCACGAATTTGGCCGGAATCTCCTGACAAGCGGGCCGTTATATGGATTATATATTTGCCGTCTTCCAAAACCGGAAAGTTGAGAACCAGTTTTTCGCCCTTTTGATTTGGCTGCCATTCCAAAAGCTCGCCACCTGCCCACAGGGAGCCGGAAACCATTGCAGTGTTTTTATTCCCGCCGGAAAGCAATTCTTCTGCCTGGTAAAACAATGAATTTGCAGAGCCTTTAACAGCACGTGGAAACCACTTTCCCGGCAATTCAGGCTTACGGACATCACCTTTTGATATCCTAACATTATCGTCATGCATCCCCCTGAAGCCGTAATGATAAGCTATCCTCGCATAGCTGAAACCGGGAACCGGCTCGTGGCTCAATAACTCCATGTAAAATGCGAACTGGTCTTTAAACGGAATATCGTCGATAAGATGCCACCGGTAATTGGTTACAAAACCCCTTGTTCCCGGTCCGTCGTTGCGGGGCTGCCCGCAATAGGCATGATAAAAAATATCGGGCGACGACCACGCATAATTGAAATAATCTTCGGAACCTGTACCAAAAAATACCGGCGACGGATTGCCGTCCACAAAAATCTTTTCATCGCCCTCGCCCCACCAGTTGCCATAGGTCGATGGCACATCCGACGGATTCATGAGATGCGCCGCTGCTCCCACAAATACACCCTTCCCGCTGGTTTGAAGGTAGGGAATGTCACTTGGCTGCAAATTTGAAGCTTTCATATCGTGACTGACTCTCCATTTGGCCCTGAAATACATCGAACGGTTTTTATCCCAGTCGTATTCTTCAGTGACCACCTTTCCTGCAACCGTTATTGCCTTATCTCTCAGATTTTCAATTTTAATGGATACCGAGTCGCTGAACGGCATAAAATAACGGCATATCATTCGGCCCTCTTTTGTAACAGTGAATGGCAGTGACTGATATGGATTTATGCCGGGTGCTGTCCCGAAAAAGTCGCCTACAGGTGACTGTACCTGTGGATCGGAAGCACCGTCGAACGAAATACGCAATACCGTTTGCCTTAGAGCCTCCTCCAAATCACTGTCAATAACCTGCATTTCAAAACAGGTAATGCCTTTACCCCCGTTAATGTGCAGTATTTCTTTCTCCTCACCGGCTTCCAAACGGGAAGCGAAATGGACAGAGTCTCCGTTTCCTGTATCATAATTTAAATCAGTATTATTGAGAATTTGGCCGACATGCTCTATTTCTTCTGAAAATTTCCGAATATCTTCAGTACTGAACGTTTTTACCCTTGTTCCCTTTTCATACAACCGCATATTTACATGGTAAAAATGTAATCTTTTTATATCTCCCTTCCATATTATTTTGCATCTTTTAGAAAATGGTACCGGATAATAACCCGCCATGTTTTGGGTAAACGATCCATTGAAATCAAATTCATTTTCTGAAACCAATGCCTCGTAAGTATTGGTAAAAAATTCAAAGGCGCTGCCATCGTAAACCGGCTCCTTTTCCCCGTCGAGGTGAAGGCGAATTGTCCCGTTTATAGCGGCTGTCCAAAGCCTCACAATTGCACCGGGACCCTCCACGTCACAGATTAAATATTCCCCGACCCCTTCACTGTCGGGCTCTTTTAAAACCTTTTCAAAACCGGGAACAGGTTCACCACCGAAACCATCGGAATTCTCAAACCATCCGGGAGCATCGGCAATGGTGCTCCGCCGGTCATATGATGAATACTGCACCGTATTGTAAAACGGTGACGGATATTCTGCCAGCCTTTTTAAGTCGGCCATCTCTTTAATCAAGGTTCCTGTGGTAATTTGCGCGGACGAACCAGGTACTACAACGATCAGATTAATAACCGTTAGAAATACGACCACAACCGGAACAAAAAAATTCAATACTATATATTTACTGACCTTCATATTAAAATTTTAAAATTGATATATAATCATTCTTTATAATAGAAATCATCTATTTAGTATTTGTTTCATTCTGAAACTATTGTTTGGTAATGAACGGGAAGTGGTACTCAATTTCCCAGGTCCCCGGACTTAAAATACGAAAACCCGTCCTGATGCTCAGGTAAAATCCCGTATAGTCCACAAAATCGGACGGACGCCTGTCTTCAATCGGCAAGTTGTTCCTCGAATCACTAAACAACGCGGTTGTGTCTATCTGCGACACAGGCATTTGTTCCGAAATATAGTAAGACAAACCCGCATCCCACATATAATTGACAGCGGGCCAGGGGACCATCGGAAAATTATATTCTATCCCTGTGTCAGTGACCACTGTATTAATCGAATTATCGCCATAATGAGGCAGTATGTCATCCCCCCACGGTCTTAATTTAATCGCATTACCCGGAAAGGTATCCCCGTTCTTGTCGATAAAACGAAAATAAACCTTCACCCCTTTGGCCGGTTCTTCGCTTATCCGGGATACTTTGACAAAATCTGCCGTGCCGTCTTCAATCGTCTTCATCAGGTTGGTCCTGTCGTAATAGAAAGTAAAGGCTGTATGGGATTTCCCTTCATCACCCAGCAGAATGTAGGCAACAGACGTGGCGGTAAGGTTCACTTCCCAAAGCTTGCCTTCGGAAGATAATTTGGCTACAACATAATCCTTTAGTACTTTCTCGCCGGCAATATTGGAAACTTTCAGATCGATATTAAAAATATCCGATTCATCCACATATTTCGTGGCTGTTGTAAACTGCATTACCCCGGTCAGCGGGTTTATTATTACAGGGCATAATAATGTATCCTGTAATTTGGACATTACCGCTTCTTCGGTCATGTCAACCCTGGGCACAAAGGCATCGGTCCAAAGCCTCACATCCTGTTCTTCGGTCATCTGCGTGCTTGCCGTACCATCCTCTTTCCGTAACTCCCCGAAAGCAAAATGATAGGGCCGCGTTGACAAATCATAAAAGGGGGCTTGCGAGGTTTTGGATATGCCCCGGTCAACAAAAATTGTGTCCACCTTCGACGACATATTATCGCTCAAAAAACCAAACTGTTCCGGCTCCTGACAGGACATCAGACAAAACAACAACAATCCAATACCCGCAACCGGCTTTATTTTAATTAGCTTGATAAATCTCATATCTAAATTATTTTATGGTTAAAATTAAATACCGGGGCCGCTGTCCCCTTTGTGGAATATCATGGGGTGCATCCCGTCCAGTACGTGGACTATGCCCGTGGTTGTAATAATCCCGGAAGTCCTGGTTTTCACCTTTTCATCGGTTTCCCTTTTGCGTTCCTCTTCGTCAGCAATGGTTATAGGGTTAAAGTCCCATGCATCAAAATGATCCCCCCTCTTGCGGCTGTACCAGATTATCTCAGGAAGCTCCCTCATAAAATTGGAATATTTGTACCCGTAGTGCAACTCATCCATCGGGGTTAAATATATTTTCGCCGAATCGTTCAGGTTCGTACGGTAAATGGTACCTTCCTTGTTTAAATCTTCCCTCGCTACTTCCTGCCCGATTATATACATCTGCAATGAATCCAGGGAGGACCGGGGAATGCTGTCAACCGTAAACTCAGGGGCATGTGGATCGGCAGCCCTTCGGTAATTATTGATCATCCGCAGGTAAATACGTACCGAGTAGTCGGTACAGGCAAAAAGGGTAACATCCGGGCTGTTTACTGCATCACGTAATCCTGCCCTGTCAATTAAATAGGCAAAAGTGTCCAGTTCCGGATGTGAGCTTAAAAAATCAAATGTCGTCTTATCCACGTAAGGAGAATGTTCGCCCCCGTCTATCAGATAATCGGTGTTCTCACACGATATCAGCAGTACCAGGAAAAATAAGCCTAACAGTATATTTATTCTTTTCATCTTCATTTGTTTTTTAGTCAATTATTTCAGGTACCTTACCTTTCCAGTAAGGTTGTTGTTTTAACGCTTTGTTGGTTAATGACAGCTTGTAGGCAACAGGCCAGTAATATCCTTTACCTGCAACCCGGGCTTCATCCATGCTTGTCATGCCATCGAAATAGTTGTTGCGCAACCTGTCGAAATAACTGTGCCCTTCCCCGACAAGCTCACGGGCACGTTCTCTTATTATTTCAACTATCAACTCGTCGTCGCTCCCTGCAAAATCACCTATCCCGCAACGGTTCCGGCTTTCGTCCAGCGCCGACCGGGCTTCGCTGTAACGGTCCAGTTTCGCAAATATCTCTGCTTTTAAAAGCTTCAGCCCGCTTAACCGGAACACCGGCATTGAGCCGTCAACGTAATAAGCGTCTTCCACCAGCACGTCTTCCTTGTCGTCGTGTACGAAAAATTCATATTTTGACACCGTGGTACCTGTCCATTGGTCAGGGGAATCTCCGGGTATGTTCATCTCGGACCACGGCTTGCCGCGCCCCCAGTTCCTGAAAAAGGCCTGGCGCTTATCATCCGGGTCATACAAATTATTCCGTTCTTCATTATACAACTGAAAAACATTGGTGTAATTCGTTTTGTCAGGAAAAAGGGTAAGGCGGCCAAAATCGCCGGCCGAACACCTGAATGATTCATTATTGTCTGCTGAAAAATAAATCTCAAAAATCATTTCACCTGAACGCCCCCGGAACATCGTTTTCATGGCATCCGGGTTGTCATAGTCCACCAGGGTGTAGCCCCCGTTAGTCTCAACAGCATCGATACAGCTCAGCGCCTCGGTTAACAGCGCATTCTTGTCTGACGCATCCCTGTTGGCAAGCCATGTGTTCACATGGGCTTTTAACGAATAGGCCGTTGCCTTGTTCGCGCGGATTGTTTTTGCCTTGTAATTATCTGTATTATAATCCAGGTAAGAAATCGCCTTGTCCAGATCCTCACGGATAAACTGAAGTACATCTGTCTCTGGAGACTGAGCGATGTTTCTTGTTTCCCCATTTTCATTGATCAGGCCTGACGAAGATTCTATCCCTTCTGTGTAAATAGGTAAATCGCCCCATACACGTACCATATAAAAATAGGCAAAGGCTCGGATAAAATGGGCTTCCCCGAGGTAACCGTTCTTCATATCCGTGGCTTCGTCCGCATTTGCAGAAAACTCCTCAAGGGGCATCTCTTCAGTATGTTTTATCAGAATATTGGCCGAACTTACCACTTTGAAATAATCCGACCAGTCACGAAGCCACTCCAGGCGTTCGTGATTATATGTCCGACCATTTTCGCCTTCCGTTACAGGGAAGTAAGTCCACCACGAATGGGAATTATAACGCACGGTAAGCTCCGATGCCAGATCCCCGTAAGTAATCCACCTCCCGTCGGCAAAAGGTTTCCGAAGCTGGGCATAAACACCAGCCATCGCCTTTTCCACAGATACGGCCCCTTCATCCCAAAATTGATCCCCGCTGTTCAGGGATACAGGGTCTATATCCAATACATCGGTACAGGAAAATATTAGAAAAAGTGCTGCTGATAGTAATGTTATTTTTTTCATTATTAACTAATTAAAATTTTACATTTACTCCAAAAATAAATTTTCTGGATAACGGATAACCGTTTCCGTAATCATAGCCCCTGGCATCAACCATTGATGCATCAGGTACGTTTGCTTTTTGAAACTGGAATGCATCATATATGGTACCATACACCCTGATGTCGCCTATGTGCATTTTCTGTATAAACGACTGGTCAAAAGTGTACGACAACGTTATGTCACTTATCTTCAGGTAATCGCCCCTCTCCAGAAATAAGGAGGATTGCGGGAACTGGTAATAGCTTCCCACATCGAATACGCCGACCACCATCATGGGGTAGGTGGTATTATCTCCCGGTTTCTTCCAGAAATCAAAAGGCAATTCATAAGAAGCCTTATTTAGCCAGGTCCCGTAATTGGCATCCACACTGTACCTGTTCAGCCTCGATTCAACTGTTCGGTTATAAATATAATGCCCGAAGGCAAAGGAGGAGTTGACCCGCAGACTCCACTTTTTATACCGCATAACAGTGCTCAAACCACCAATTACCTTAGGGTTGGATGTCTTGTCGGTAATAAAAGTATAATCAGTATCATCCCACCTGTTGATTACATAATCCCCGTTAACATCCCGGTATAAAGCCAGGCCCGGAACATACTGCCCATCCTGGTAATGATAGGCATCCTGGTTTCGGAGCCGTTCGCCCGTAAACGGGTTCACCGGAAGGTCATTGACATCCTGGACCGGACCAATATATTCATACATCCAGGGGACATTTAACGGGTACCCCATTACATAGGCATAATTTTTCCCCTTATTCAGGAAATCCCTGCCGTTGTAAGGCAAGTTCGCCACAAAATTGTCGTTATGTGCCACATTCACAATCCATTCCCAGGTAAAATCACCGTCGCGCGGAAAAAGGTGGGCGTCAACCGACATTTCCCAGCCCTGGTTGACAACGTCCATCAGGTTGGCTTTCGCAGAAGTATAGCCTGAATATGATGGGAAATTAATGTCGAACACCAGCCCGTCGGTATATTTATGGTAAGCGTCGAACGTTATGTACAGCCTGTTAGTGAACCCGGTAAGTTCCAATCCAATATTCCACTGACGGCTCTCTTCCCATGAAAGACTTGTATTTGCTATTTTGGTGAAATCGGGCGTAATGGCTGTGGTCCCGCCGTAGGTCTTCACATCCATATTTGGATTCCAAAGTCCGATATCTGCAGTCGTGTATTCATTAAAGCGCAGGTAATCATCCGGGTACTGTTTCCCGTTTATCCCATAACTGACCTTCATTTTTGCATAGGTTAGCCACTTGTTCACCGGGTTCCAGAATGGCTCCTCAGAAAAAATCCAACCGGCCGAAACTGCGGGGAAGTTACCCCAGCGTTTGTCTTTTCCAAAACGGGAAGATGCTTCGCGCCGGTAGTTAAAATCCAACAGATAACGCTCTTTTATAGCATAACCCATTCTTAACCAGTAAGACAACATGCTATTTGAAGAAACACTGCTGTAACCGTTAATATTCTCTTTTTTATAACCTACTATTGTTTTGATGCCGTCGCTCGAACCGTCTTCCCCGGTCAGACTCAGGTATTCATACTGGTTGTATGTCAGCGCGTGGCCGGCAAGGATACTTAACCGATGGTTATCTATAATATCCTTATCATAGGTAACATAGGTCTCTGCGCTAAGTCCGTACCTTAACCCCTGCGTTGCTTCTGCCGAGGACTGGTTGTTCTCGTGGATCACCGATGGCCCGAAAAAATTCTTTTTATTTTGCCAGAATGAGATTCCTAACTGGGAGTTAAACTTTAACCCCTCATATAAATCTATCTGCAGCAGGTTGCTTATCTGGGTTTCAAGCACCCTGTTTGTATTGTAAACCTTGTTTAACTTTCCGGTCAGTGCGTCCAGTTCTTCCTGGCTTTTGTACAAATATGAGGCTGGAAGACTGATAGGCTCCAGCGGAAAGGTTTTCTCCGGATCGGCCTCGCCAAGACCGGTCTTCCTGTCCATAAAAGATGCACGTACCGTTAAATCATTCAACACCTTCGGCGAAAAATTATTTCGGATATTGGCATTGAACGTGTACCTTTTATAGTCGGTCCCGGTAACAATACCTTTTTCATCATAATATCCAAGACCTATACGGTAATTGGTATTTTTTGTTCCCCCGGTTACATTAAAGTCCGTATTGCTAACAATTCCCCTCCGGTAAAACATTCCCTGGAAATCGTAGTTGTTGTTAAAGGCCGGGTTCAGACTGTCTGTGAGTTCCAGCGGCACAATACGTGCCCGTGCTTCACCATAGGGGCCCCACTGGGTGTAAAGCGGTAACTCATTTTCAATCAGGTTCAACTTAAACCGCCTGTCGGCTGCCCCTGTGTAAACGCTGAAAAGATCAGGCCTTAACGTTATCCCGTAATAGGTGTTAAAACGGAAGATCGGTTCCCCCGCCTTTCCTCTTTTTGTCTTAATCAGAATTACGCCGTTTGCCCCCCGCGAACCATAGATGGCCGCTGCCGATGCATCTTTCAATATGTCAATCGATTCCACATCAGCTGGATTCAATGATGACAAATAATCGGTATGCGTGGCGTCATATCCTGCCAAATCTTCCAGCGTGGTTGGAACTCCGTCAATAACATATAACGGGGAACTAAGACCATGAACCAGATCCATGTCACTTGAGACATAAGTGTTACCCCGGATTAGAAGACCGCCACCGGACATACCCGGTGCCCCCGAACGAACCAGGTTCTGAACCCCGGCTGCCTTGCCCGCAAGCAATGTCGAAAGGGAGGCTGACGGTATCTCTGAGATCGTTTCCGAAGAGATACTTACCACCGACGCAGTAACCCTTTTCTTATGAATCTCCTGGTAACCGATAACAACAGTCTCACCCAACTCTACAACGCTGGATTCCAGTTCTATATCTACAGTCAATTCACCCTCACCCACCGGTACCTCACGGGTATTATAACCTATAAATGAAAATACCAGGGTAATATTCCCTTCAGGTACCACTAATGTATATTCTCCCGACGAATTGGTTGCGGTACCCGTTGTGGTTCCGGCCACCGTAATGTTCACCCCCGGCAAAAGCTCACCGTTTGAACCATCGGTCACTTTACCGCGAACCGACCTCTGCTGTGCCTGGACACGGGCCGAAATGCCCAATACCAGAAACAACACAAAAATAAATGTTAGTGTTTTAAACAATTTGCATTTTAATCCCATAGTTTTAATTTTTTTATTGTACTAATTAAATTGAGCTTAGTGGCTTACATTGATAATTTTTCCAGTACCCAAACTGATGACTGTTTTTTTGACTTTAGCATTTTTTCGATTTTCCATAGGCATGATTCTTAGATTTTAATTCATTCTAATTTTGGCATTTATAAATTCATTTACAGAACTATATTTGTTTTCATTTTGGTCTTATTAGGTAACAGAAAAAAATCTTTTCTAAATTCTGAATGGCTAAAAAAATAATATTTCTTTTTATCAGAAGACACCACTGATTTTTTATTATTTTCTAAATTTTTTATTATTTTCACATGATATAGTTATTATAATAATTGATCTTAAATATTACAGTTGTCTGATTATCATCACTACGTGAAGAACAAATGTATCGTTAATCTTAATAAATCAATATGAGTATTTTATTGAAAAATAATACTATTTTAATATGATTCCAACTCTTGAAAAAGTAGAAGCAAACGTTAATCATTCCTTTCACGTAAATCACATGATGCTAGAACACTTCCCTTCCCCTTTACATTTTCATCCAGAAGTTGAAATTTTACTTGTAGTTCAAGGAACGGGTACACGTTTTATCGGGGATTCTGTGGAACGATTTTTACCTGGAGACCTGGTAGTGATTGGATCCAATACTCCCCATGTGTGGTATAGTGACAGATACCCTCTTCAAAAGGAAGATAAATATTTGTCAGAGGCAATTTACATTATGTTTGACCCTGAAGTGTTCGGAGAGCAATTCTGGAATTTACCTGAATCTAAAAGTATTAAGAGAATAATTGAATTGGCCAGCAGGGGCCTCAAAATGGTTGGTGAAACAAGGGATAGGGTTTCTTCACTAATGAAAATTATTCCTGATTCTGTTGGTTTTAAACGAGTATGTCTTTTACTGAATATGTTGGAAATAATTGCTTTAAGCGATGACTATACTTATCTTTCAAGTCCTTATTTTCAAAATATAATTGATAAAAATGATTCTGACCGGCTCAATAAGGTTTATGAATATGTTATCAATAATTTTGAGCGTGAAATAACTCTTGACGATGCAGCTTCGGTAGCAAATTTTTCAACTCCGGCTTTTTGTCGGTATTTCAAAAAAAGGGTAAATAAAACATTTATACAATTCTTAAATGAAATTAGAGTTGGACATGCTTGCCGATTATTAGTGGATGAAAATTATCCGGTAGCCGACATATGCTTCATATGTGGATTTAATAATATATCTTACTTTATTAAACAATTCAAAATAATTACCGGATTAACTCCATTAAATTATCGAAAAAAATTTAACGAGGATATTTAGCTCATTTATATAATACCTTTTTTACAAAGGAGATTGAAGCAGAACCAGCACATTTTAGGGAATATTTATTTTAATAGTAGCAAATTCTTTAGTGTTAGTAGCAACGGTTATGGTCGAATCTGTTAAAGAATATTTAGACGCTCTCAAAATTTTAAGTATTGCAGAAAATTAGTGCTGTAATGGTAGTGGCGTGAAATTACACCCCTTCGAAAAACTGAACAGCAAAATCACAAAAATCGATGATGACCTCTTTTTGCAAATCAAATTCTTTGCGGCTGCCCAGGTAATTTCTTGAAGTTGCTGTAATTTCTTTCCCCTCTTTTAATTCCTGGTAGGTAATGCACTTAATGTGTTTTTTCGAGACCAGGATGAAATAGGCGTTTTCGTATGGATAATTTTTATGTAAAACTTTGAAACGCAATTCGCCGGTAGCGCGGAATTTGACTTTAAAAAAAACTCTTTTGATTCCGGATTGTTTTTTTTATTCATTAATAGTTGGTATCAAGCTCAATAAAAGAAAATATTACCATTTTATTTGTAGTCATTTTTAAAAAGGATTTCCTCCGCCGCGTTGCGAAATCTCTGGTCTTTCAGATATTTATCAAACAGATTTATTGAGTGTTCTATTTGTCTTTTGTTTTTTTTGCTTCTACTGATTAAAGAATTATAAGAGCCAACAATAACGTTAAGAATGTCATCACTATAATAAATATAATCAGTTTCTTCATTAAAATACGATAGATTTATATTTGACAAAAGCATTAATGCCTCAACAGGGTATTTAGCAGAACATTTAAATAGGAATTCGATAAAATAGTGAGGATTTCTCCAACAAACTTTGGCTTTAGAATAATCGGTTAATACAGGTAGTAAAGAACTGAATCGTTCTATTGAAAGATTTATAAAAATGTGAGAATAATTATCTGCGATTTCTTTCGAATCTTCAGTTAAAAATCTTTTGAAAAGTTGAACACATTTTTCTCGTACAGTATCATCTTCATGAGAAAAATTAACATCTACTAAATGAACCATCCTTACACGCGCAGCATCTGATTTCTCAATAATTTCATTTAATAACTGTTCTGAACCATTAATGCCCTCAAGCCAAGATACACCAATAAAATCAGCGGTATTTTCAACTAAATCTTCTATACTCATTAATTTTCGAAGGAAAGGAATCATCTCTTCGAAAAAATTACTTCGATAGTATCTCGCGCTCCAGAAAGAAACTTTTAGTAACTCGACATTCTCAGAATTCACTAATTGTTTGAATATTCGAAAGGAGCGATAAATGTCATAATGATTTAAAAATGCTAAATGATGCAGTATGGCTGCTCTGATACTATCAAACTTATCATTACAAGACAATTCTACTGCTTCAAATATCCTATTTGCATACTCTGGCTTATAAGTAATCTGAATCAATTTTTCAATAGCAACTCCTCTTGTCGAATTTATTCCATCAGAAACTAATTGAGTTGGATTTAAAACTTGATCTGGTGTTTTTCCGTACTTTGCCGCGTTGATTAAAAAATTAAAGACTTCGTTATCCATGTATTCCTTAGCCAGAATGTAATCAATCATCCATATCAAATACATAACATTCTCATCATTAACCTTCCTCATAGATAGTAACTTGCCATATATTTTAATGAATGTTTTAAAGTCGTGTTTAACTTCAGAAAGAGCTCTCAATCCGTGAACGATATAAGCAATATTTACATCCTTATTATCGATAAGCCTGTAAATAAAATCAGCAAAATGTTCAGGTCGTTTCTTAACTTCTTCCTCAAAAGCCCTGGCATGTTCCGTTAAACCTCCTTTATGACTAAAAAAGTCACGTTGTTTATCGCTGTTATATCGTATAAAACTTGTCTTCCATTGAATTAGGCTCATTTTTTCATAGGCCGAAGTTTTTAATGGTGGACCAATTCCAGATATTGAGACTCTGTGTGGTGCCTCTTCTGGCTCATCTTTATATTTTCGACTACATTCCTGGAACTTCTTTAATAATTCCTTTTGCTTTTCGATTTCTGTAACCGGAATACGTCGGAGGTAGCTAAACAATAAATATTCGAAGAATGTTTGTAGTTTTTTCTTCCCATTTTCGCGTGAATGAATTATATATTCCTTGGGATAATGAATCGAAAGGATAATCTCATTAATCTCCTTTTTTTGCTTTTCAGAAAAATAGGGATATGTAGTCCCTAAAAGCTTTCTTAAATAATAGTACCAGGAGGGATTATTGATTAGCAGCTTCTCCTCGTGATAATGTTGGAAAAGTGTAAAAATATTGTCAACATATTTAGAAGGATTTCCCAACAATCCATAAACAACTAACTTATTTACAGATTCATATTTGCTATATAAATATTTTAATAGGAAATCATCAAAAATAACAGATGCTTTTTTCGCGAACGATTGAACTTCCTCTCCCAATTTTGTAAATAAGAATCGATAATCATGATTATCTCCAAATTCAGTATGATCAAAAGCACGGTCAGATATAAGAATATTCTCATCAAATATACCGGGATATTGTGTTTTTTCAACTAAAAGCAAAACAAATTTGAGATTCAGGTTAAAGGCTTTTTCAGGAAATTCTTTGTATAATTTGTTAAACAAGCTTCGGTCTGAATGATTGAATTTTAAATCTATCCTTAATATCTCATTTTTATAATTTTCGATTCTTTCTGACAGTGACATACTAAAATGGGCAATTGCCCAATCCACATCATACCCCATAGCATTTTCCAAAATTTTGTAAGAAGAATGCATTTCTTCGCTGATTGGCGTTTTAAACTTTTCATAAAGGTGGAAAGCCTTGGGGTTATCCCAAATCTTAAGAAAATATAGAATATCGAGAATGAAGGAACTTTTATCTTGTATTTCATTCTGTTCAATAAAATTAAGAATTACCTCTCTACCTTCAGGTAACATTTTGCGAAACAAATATCGCCACAGATATTGGCTTTTTTTCTTTCTGACATGATATGCATCGTAATTTATTCTGGATATGAATAGATTCAGGTAACTTATATTGCACTTCTTAAATATTTTATCTGGCCAACTTTCTTGTGGATTTTCAAGATTATTTATTATTCCTTCTTCTATAACAAATTCCAACCATCCAACAGAATTAATTGATTCAATAAATACTTGTTTAAGCCTTTTAGATTTGAAAATTCTTTTTTTAACAAATTCAATCTCTCCGGATGTAGGCCTTTGCTCAGAGGCAAGTAATTGAAGAGTTAAAAGTTTCAGATGAAAACGTACTGATCTTTTTGAAAGAACGACAGATAAGTTTTTTAAATACTCATTATGATTTGTTTCCCGATGAAAACTAAAAACCATTTTGACTACTGAACGAATACTGATACTCTGCCATCTTGAATTGATATATTTTAATACTGACTCATTGTTCTCACAAAATTGCTTTGCATAAACAAAATCATAAAATGTCTGATGAAAAAATTGAATTTCGGAATGCGTAACCTTTAAAATTCCTTCTTTCGAAAGATAATCGATTTCACGGAAGTATTTTTCTTGAAAAGTTATTAAAGGCACATTAATCATTTGCTGTTTTTGCATTTGCCTGGCTATTTCATAAAGTAGATTTTTAGTGTCTTCTATACTGATTCCAATCTCTTTAGGTTTTGCATTTATTTTCTGCAGCCATAATTCTTTGTATAGATCGGTGGTACTCTTTAATTCATTCAGATTTAATTTGTGTGAATAAATTTTTACAAAGGCATTTAGATTATACGGAACCTGTAGAAGTTGTATTATTTCATTACTTAAATTAGGAATAGGATTAAGTTTCTGTGTAATCTTTAATACTTCGTCTTTGGTTAATTCGCCCAATGTAACAGTTTTGTACTTTTTCAAAAAAGCAAATTCACTATCGGTATCCAAGTCAAATTTCCTTACTGATATTACAACTTTAACATTGTCGATGTCAAGTAATTTATGAATCAGCAGATAGTAAGTATTCAGGTACTCTCGTTTTGCCGAAAGTGTTTGAGAAAGTGCGTCAAGTTGATCAATAAGAATAACTACTTTCCCTCTCAATTGAGAAATAGTATTTAATAACTTTATTAACGAATCTTGTAGTCCAAGTGCCTTATCCAGTTCTTCTAAGTTATGCGAATAATATCTATCGGCTTTTATTCCTATGACTGGAACATCTTCTTTACTCAAAATATCAAATAAGTCTTTTAAAACAACAGACTTTCCACATCCTGGCTTCCCCACCAATACTGCTAATGGTTTTTCATCAGGCTTCAAAAGAGTAAATATCCATTGATAAAGAATTGATGTTTCATTCCTTTCAATGTGAGATTCATTTATTCCGTAAAAGAAATTTTCATAGTCAGACAAAGCATGGGAGGAGCTTTTGAAAATATTTATAATTTCCGTAGCTGGGATATTCGAATAATTATTTGTTCTCTTGACTTCTTTTTGTCTAAAGTATTTTTCAGCAATATTTTGATTGTAGGACCGATTTAACCAGTTGTCAATTAATGAAGAATCGATTCTATTAATGCTCAATTTTGATATTACATTTTTGACTTCATCATAATTACCATTAAACTGTTTTTTGATTTTCTTAAATTCTCCAATTACATCAGTGATTAAATCATCCAATTTCTCTTCATCTCGAATTTTATTCTTGAAATCGGACAGAAATAGAAGAGTTTCTTCATCAAAATTACTTGAAACAGTAAAATAATATTTAAAACTATCTAAGTTATAAACCAGACTGTTATCTATTAAATAATTAAGTACAAGTTTTATTATTTCCTTCAAACATTCACGTTTTGTAAATTTTTTAGTGTTAGAACGAGAATGTTTGCATTGAATTACTCCCGATGGTTTTCCATTTTGAAACAGCAAAATATCTCTTCCTCTGTCTCCTGGTTTATCAGGCCAACCTGCTGAATCAAAACTTTTACCGAACTCACTTCTTTTATATTCTATGTCCTGTTGTGCAATATCGTAAATAAGAGATTCAAATTGCCGTGGAGATAAATCATAGTAATGATATGGAAACCCTTCGAAAGCAACTGTTCTATTATTTTCTAAATTGTGCTCCATTATACAACTTATCGTTCAAAAATATCTTTTTTATTTACTGATTCCCCAATCTCCTCCTCCGTCAATCCATACAACTCAAAAACCATCTGGTCAATTTCACGGTCGGTTTTGTCGATTTCGGATTTCAGGGCCAGGGCTTTTTGTTTTTGTTCGTTGAAATAGTCTTCCCATTCGGCTTCTTCGCCAAGACTTAATTTCACTTTCTTTTTGCCAAGTTCCTTTATAAATTCAGCATACGAGAGCAGATGCCATTTTTCAAGTTTTCCGGGCAACTTTTCCAAATTAAATTTCCGCTGAATGGTGCGTATGAATCTGGAAGTTACTTCCCGGATATTCTCAGTTAACTGAGTTCGGTTAATGGCGAATTGTGCAAGCATTTCCGTTTGTCCTTCGTTAGCTTGCGGCACAGGAAAATGTTCGAAATAAACTTTCCGTATTTCGCGGCGATTATTTCCTAATTCCGGACAATTCCACCAAATCCAGAGTTGTGCCAAAGAAGAATTAAAAACGGCTGTAAGGAAAAGCAATGAAACTGAATCATTTTGTGTGGTAAGAATAAAACTTTTGTCATTACTCAACAGGCCACTTTCATCATGCATAAATGGAAAAACCGAAGTCATGTTGGGGTAAAGAATTTTGGGTTTGGCAAATTCTTCGTGATAATTAATACTATCTTGTGTTTCAAACCATTTTCCATTAGTTTTTTTGCGCGCACCTTTTTCACCTGTTTGTTTCAGTCGGTCATAACCAAATGAAAGCAGATGCTTTTCAATAAATGGGAATTCTTCAATATCCAGTTTAAGTGAGGGAAATGTGCTTATCAGATACTCAAAACCAGTTATTTCGTATGGTGCAATATTTCTCCCCCGCACCATTGGCTTAATAAGTTCAGCATTTCTGGCATCTTCTGATATCAGCTTTTCACGTGTTATTTCATCAATAAAAAAAGCTTCATTAAAACCGGTTTTTATTCCATAGTTAATATTTATGGGTAAGTTTTTCAGTTCAGTACCATTTTCTTTCATTCGGTCCAGTTTTCGGGCTTCACCGGGTGCCATAATTGTCCAGCTTTCGGAAGAAAATGTTCTAACGATTTTATTCTTTTCCAGGGCAGTTGTTAAATCAGTAGTATTTGTTTTTATAACACAGGCCTCGGTTTTTCCCTGATAAGGTTCATTTATCAAAATCAATATATGAGGATCAACCACTGCATCCGGGAAAACCGGAATCCCGGAAAAATCCAGCAGAATTTTTGGATTTACTTTGATTGTCAGAAATTTCCGCAAACTCTCTCCGTAATTTACGCGCAACCATTTATTTGATGTAATATAGCTCAGGTATCCTTTGGGCCTTATAATTTGGCAGCCTCGTTCATAAAACAGGCAATATAAATCAGCAGATTTACTGAAAGTCTGATAATTGCATTTTGAGAGCATATTCCCCATTTCGCCCATTTTCTGAAGCTGTACATACGGCGGATTTCCAATCACCACATCAAAACCGCCGTTTTTAAAAATTTCCGGGAATTCGTTTTGCCAGTTGAACGCTTTTTCTCCGGCTATTTCCGGATTGTCAATCAGCGAATTTCCACATTTGATGTTGTTGCTCAGGGTGGTGAGTTTCCGGCCTTTTTGTGCAGTGCGCAGCCACAACGAAAGCTTGGCTATCTCCACCGATTCTTCGTTAATGTCAACGCCGTAAATGTTGTTTTCGAGGATACTGTTTTCCACCTCGGTAAATACCATGGGAACATCCAACATTTTTGCCCGCAGTTCGTCGATGTACCGGTGTTCGCGAATCAGAAAGTCCAGCGCCTGGTTCAGGAACGCACCGGAACCGCAGGCCGGGTCACAAATGGTGAGCGAGAGCAACCAATTCCGGTATTCATCCAGTTTCCCGTCAAGCTCTTTCAGTTTTTTTGTGGTACGCCTTTTCCGGCTTTTCAGGTATTCGGTTTCATCAATAGCCAGTTCGGTACGTTTTTCCTCACATAATTTTCCAACCGTGTTTTCAATTATGTATTTAGTAATGTATTTCGGCGTGTAAAAAACCCCGTCTTTTTTTCGCTTGCTCTTTTTCCGGTCAGCCTCTTCACCTTCCAGTTCGGCGGTTACCTCTTCAATTTCATTCAGGCTGTTTTCGAAAATATGGCCCAGAATGTTTACATCCACCTCGGTTTCAAAATTATAAACCGTTAAAACTTCGGTGTGCTTTTTTAAAACTTCGTCGCTTATTTTAGCATTATCCAGGATTTCATCGGGAGCAAACAACCCGCCGTTGTAAGCAAAAATTTCATGTTTCTTTCCCTTCCAGCCGGTATTTAGCAGGTGAAAATACTTTTTGTAGCGGTCATATAATTTCACATCGTCGCCCCAATCCGACTGACTTTCCCATTGTTTAATGATTTCGCTGATGGAATTTGGCGGGAGCAATCCCCGGTCTTCACTAAACAGAATAAACAAAAACCGGTCTAACAGCTTCTGCGATTTTTGGAAAAGCAGCAGTTTGATTTCTTTCTCCGGTTTGTTTTTGAAAATTTCGAGGTTCAGATTATTCGCCAGCAAATTGTTGTATAAATCGTGTTTAAACAGCGAATAATCTACATAAATCTGTTTGGTGACGTTTTCTTCTTTCAGAATGGAGGCTTCCTTCATTTGCAGCGGAATTCCCCTGAGCAGATTATCTTTTGCCAGGCAGAGCCACATCAACTGAAAATGCTCAAAATTTAGCCGGAACAAATCGAATTCTTCAAACTCCACTGCATTATGAATATAGAAACGTACCTTTTCAAAATTAGACGTGATAACATACACACATTTCGACTGGTTGGCTTTGTAATCGAAAGCTTGCAGCCGG
>Ga0334883_1002673_pt1 | contig 21146 bp, 17 predicted proteins | sample GraSluR1_MG_6_FD_207230 | JGI IMG/M metagenome (GOLD analysis project Ga0334883, IMG submission 207230) | Sludge microbial communities from methane-producing bioreactor in Wageningen University, Netherlands - Granular Sludge_09_05-R1 | ecosystem: Engineered > Bioreactor > Anaerobic >...
ATATGATGCATTGACTAAAACATATACAATTGACACAAGTGTAGCTGGAACATATATTTTGACTTATACAGTAACAGATATGTATGGTAATGAAACTGTTCATAATCGTACTTTGGTTATTACAGATGGAACAGAAACAAGTAGTCTAAATGTTGTAAACGGAGATTTTGAGATCGAACAACTTACACCTTACTCACAACCTGCAGTTGACGGTTGGGGTTGGCATGGAAGTGGAAACTTCTTAACTTATATTGAAAATGGTATGGTTCATATCGATGTTTATGATACTTGGAGATTGTTCTATGGAACACAGTTCTATCAACAAAATAGAGTTTTAACTCAAGGACAGATGTATCAAATTACATTCATGGCTAAAGCAGATGAACCAAGGTTATTGCAAATGAACTTTGAAGCATCAGGAATGCCAACTCATTCAGCTTTCTTTGAGTTGACTACAGAATGGCAAGTGTTTACTTATGAGTATTATCATGCTACTGAAACAAAAACTAATGTTAAATTTGCTTTCTTTGCAGGTAACATTCATGGAGTAAGTCATCCAACGATGGTATATATGGATGATTTGGAAGTAACACCAATTTTCAACATGTCACCTGATACAGAAGCACCACAAATTTGGGGTGTAGAAGATTATTACATTGTTGAAGGTTATGATTTCAATCCATTAATGGGCCTTAAGGTTTATGACAATAAAGACAAGAGTCTTAAGGTTGAGCATATTGTTATAGTATCAAATGATGTTGATACTAGCACTGTAGGCACATATACTGTAGTTTACTCGTTAACAGATTCATCTCGTAACACAGCAACCTACACAAGAACAGTCCATGTAATAGCTATGGTTGATGCAGCTATGACAAGAATAAACTTTATCGATGGAGACTTTGAGAATCAAAATGCTATCACAGATTCTGATAACAATCAAGGTTGGACATTAAAAGGTAATGGTGGATATAATGCAGCCGAGTTTGTTGATGATCGAGGCGGCAAAGTAGTAAAAGTTACTGTAACAGATGTAGGAACAATACCACATAGTGTGCAATTCCATCAAATGAATCAAGACGGATTTATTTCAGAATACGGAGCAATGTACAAGTTCACTTTCTGGGCAAAAGCAGATGCAGCAAGAGATATAGCAGTACAACTTCAAGAAAATGGTGGTTGGGTAGTATTGACAAACAAAACAGTCTCAATCACACAAGACTGGGCAAAATATGAAGTTATCTTGGTTAATGGTGACAGAAATTATGACAAAGTGAAGATCGGTTTCTTCTTTGGATTAATCGACTCTATGAATCCTGGAAACAGTGTAGCAACATCAATATACATAGATGATGTAAGCATTGAGTTAATAGGATATGTCAAAGATGAAGTAGCACCAAGAGTATATGCAGAAGATGCAACAGTAGTAGCTTCAGAAGCATTTAATCCAATGAACGGAGTTAGAGTTGGAGACAGCACTAAACTACCAGTTGTCGTAATTACAAGTGAAACAGTTGGATTAGTAACATATGATGCATTGACTAAAACATATACAATTGACACAAGTGTAGCTGGAACATATATTTTGACTTATACAGTAACAGATATGTATGGTAATGAAACTGTTCATAATCGTACTTTGGTTATTACAGAAGCAGTAGAATAAAGTTATTAACAAAAATATTATTTCTTATAGTTATGTTTATCATAACAAACCTCCAAAAAATTCAATCAGGCGGGAGTTTCTGCCTGATTGAATCCCGTTATATCTATTGTTAACTAGTATGGTTGGACAACCCCATATCTTGTTATTAATAGTTTTAGGGTTTATACCAAACCTTAATTTCGGTTAAGGAATGTTGACCATGAAAATATTAGATGCTATAATAATGCTATTAAATTAAAGAGGTATCATATGAAAAAAACAATTTATGACGTCGCTAAAGATATGAACCTTTCTCCGGGAACTATCTCGAAAATATTGCATAGTAAAGGAAATGTCAGTCTAAAAACTAGAGAAAGAGTTTTAACTTATGTCAAAGAGATAGGTTTTGTTGCCGATTCTTCAGCAAGAATTCTTAAGGCTAAGCACAGTTTTACTATAGGAATTGTTTTTTCCGATATTGCTCATTTTGGATTGGAACATCCATTTTTTTCAAGTGTTTTACAACACTTCAAGAATTATATCGAACGATATGGCTATGAGATTGTTTTTATCGTTAATCGCATAGGCGAACAGGAGTTATCTTATCTGAAATGGTGCAAAGTTAAGAAAGTTGACGGAGTATTGATTGTTACTGGAAATATCAATAAACCTAATGTTATTGAACTTGTCAATAGCGATATTCCTTCTGTTTCTACTGATATTCAAATGGAGAACCTTTTTTCAGTTATGTCAGATGATGAAGCTGGAATCAAACTGGGTTTGGAATATGCTATTTCTTCAGGATTAAGCAGATTTGGATGCATATCAGGACCATTGACTTCTAGAGCTTATTATGAACGTCTAGCAGCCTTTCAAAGAGTTTTAAACTCACACGGAAAAGTATTTAATGAATCTTATTTTGAGGAAGCAAATTCTTATGGGTTTACAGGTGGATATAATGCTACAAAAGAACTTATCACCAACAATAAGGTAATCCCTGATTTTATCTTTGCTTTTTCTGATGAATTGGCTTTTGGAGTGATTAGGTGTCTTCAAGACAATGGATATAATGTCCCAAATGATGTTTCAGTAATTGGTTTTGATGATGTCTATTTCGCAAAACACTTCACTCCATCCTTAACAACAATTCGCCAAGATAAACAAAGGATAGGAGAAGTAGCTGCTAGTAAACTGCTGGATATTATTGAAGGAAAACAATTTCCTGAGGTATTAGTAGAGCGTATTCCAGTTAGTTTGGTTGTCCGAGATTCTACTATTTGATGTCTAAAATGCATTAACTTATTTGTTTTAAAGGAGGGCAACTATGAAGAAACTACTTATATCAGTATTTACGTTTTTATTTTTTATTACCTTTATTGCGTGTAGTACAGATACAATAACTACTACATCTACAAATACCACATCTTCAACAACATCAAGCGCTACAACTACATCAACTAATCAAACGACTAGTACAACCAGTAATACTTCAAGTGATTTAACGACTACTCAAACAACTGAGACACAAGAAATTACTTTATCTTATGCTGATTGGGGTAATCAAGAGATTAATCAAATTTTAATAAATGCTTTTATGGAGAAGTATCCCCATATCACAGTAGAACTCAGAACAGATATAGGTGGAACAGGCTCACAATTTACTGGTAATCTTTTAAATGCTTTAGCAGCAGGAGTGTTGCCTGATGTGTTTGCTATTGATAATGTTCCTACTGGTTATTCCAATGGAATGCTCTTGGATGTAAAAGACTATTGGGATAATGATCCGGAGACACAATTCGTTTATGAAAATATCGCAAACACCGGGATTTTTGGTAATAAGCGTTATGCTTTGCCATCTTTTCAATTTATTAAGGGTATATATATCAATATCTCATTATTTGAAGCATACAACATCCCCTTGCCTGATAAGGATTGGAACTATAATGAGTTCATCGCATTAGCTAGAGAAATACGTCAAGCAGGTAGAAATGATTTTGTTTACGGAATCGATCCTTGGTATGGCTCTTTAGATTTTGAAACGACCTTTCCAATGCAAGATAATGCTGATGTAGGATATAATACATGGGATGGTACTCGGTTTAATTTCACATCACAAAGTTGGATTGATGCATATAATCTTAAACTTACTTTAATGGAAGAAAGAGTTGTTGCTAGTTATACAGAAGATGAACTAGAAATAATTGGAGACATATGGCCTTGGTTTGAAGGTTTGGTTGGTTTGAAGATTGATGGTTCTTGGAATCTTTGGATGATTGATGATATGTTCGAATCCAATGGTATGGAAGTAGGTTTTTGGCCATATCCTGGTGGTTCGGCAGGGCAATTTCCACCTACGATTCTTGACTTTTTAGTTGTATCTTCATTAACAGAACATCCGTATGAAGCTTATCAATTGGCTAAATGGATGAGCTTTGGAAAAGAGGGTTGGTTACTGAGACTAGAAGCTATGAAGGATCGTGGAGATCTATATCTAGACCGTTATCCAATTGCTGATTTTCCAGAAGTTTGGGCTGAGATTGATTATTTTATTGACTATGTCGAAGGGCTAAGAGAAAACCTAGAGTTAATTGAATATGGTAAACCTGATACCGATAAGTGGTTGCCAGGATATAAGCAATTCTGGGAGTGGGTTGGCAATGAAGAGAATGATTATTGGAATCGCATTAATAATGGATTGGTAACTCCAGAGGTTTTTGCATCGGAATGGGAAACTCAGATTAATCTTATGATTCAAGAGGCGATTAATGAATAGATAGTTAAAACTATTTGATTGGGAGGATTTGATGAAGTATAAAAACATTATAGTTTCGATAATCTTTTTCTTATCATCTATTATTATTTTTGTGGGTTGTAATAGATTAGAAAATAGGATTTCAAAAATTATTAATAAAAATCAAGTAATCGCTCATGCTGGTGGTGGATTTGATGGATTAACTTATCTTAATATCGAAGAAAGCATTCATGAACATTACAACAATGGAACTAGAATTTTTGAATATGATTTTGCACTATCCTCAGATGATGAGTTAATAGGTATTCATTATTGGGAGTCTCATCTTGTAGGTGATGGCTATTCTTTTAACAACAGAATGACCCTTGAAGAATATGAAAAAACATTGATTGCTGGTGAATATACAGGGATTACTTTCATTAATCTTCTCAACTTAATGAAAACTGATTTTTTGGATATAGTAATAATAATTGATACGAAAGAGTCTAATATTGAATTCTTTTATGAAAAGATTGTATCAGATATCAAATCTGTCGATGAAAATCTAATTTCAAGAATAATACCTCAACTTTATAATGAAGAAATGTATAATTTATTAGAAAATATACAACCTTTTCAATATTATGTATATACTTTATATAAAACAGATGCCTCTAATCAAGAAGTCTATGAATTTCTTCTAGAACACGAGAAAATAGTTATTTTGACGGTTAGTTCTTATCGAGTTCAGTCAATGAGTGAAGATTACATTAAGACAATACATGAATTAAATAGAAGAGTTTTTGTTCATACAGTAAATGACCATGAGGCAATAATCGATTTGATTGAAAAAGGCGTTGATGGAATTTATACAGATTTTGTCTACGAAAATACAAAGATAGAATAGTATTACTAAGTTAGTAGAATCCCTCTTGTGATTTTACTAATTTTTATTATTGCTTATTTAAGCAAATTATTGTGATAAACACAAGTTGAATCTAAAAGAAGGTATGGCTTAATATGATAAAACAGACAAAAGCAGAATCAATAATTAAGAATATGAGTTTAAGTGAAAAAATAGGACAGATGACACAGTTACCACCATATATCTATATTCATAACTCTGAAGCTGTAGTATATGGAACAATGAGAAATCTACAACTTAATGAAACTCAGATATATACAGCTGGGAGTGTTTTAGGAATTGGTAGTCCAAAAGAGATGATTGAATTACAAAAAAAGTATCTTGATAATGCAACTCATCAAATTCCTTTGTTATTTATGGCTGATATTATTCATGGTTATAAAACTATATTCCCAGTACCAATTGCCCTTGCTTCATCATTTAATCCGGATATAGCTCGTTTAGTGGCTCGAATCTCTGCGCTTGAAGCATATACATCCGGAATCCACATTGTATTTTCACCAATGTGTGATTTAACAAGGGATCCTAGATGGGGAAGAGTTGTTGAAGGTTTTGGAGAAGATGTTTTATTGACATCCTCAATGTCTGAAGCTATGGTTGAAGGGTATACCAATTTCCAAAAATTTGGTGAAGGAAGTGTTGCTTGTTGCATCAAACATTTTGCTGGTTATGGGGCTTGTGAAGCAGGAAGAGATTATAATACAGTCGATATTTCAAGATTATCTTTATACCGAGATTATTTACCGGCTTATAAAAAAGCACTAGATGCTGGGGCTGATATGATTATGACTTCTTTTAATACTTTAGATGGCGTTCCTGCAACAATTAACAAGTTTTTATTGCGTGATGTTTTGAGAGAACTTTGGCTTTGTAAAGCAATTACAATAGCTGATTATGATGCTTTAAATCAAGTGATTGAGCATGGAGCTGCATTTGATCAAATGGATGCTGCTTATAAAGGTTTCAAGGCTGGTTTGGATATTGAAATGGCTTCTTCAGTATATATGAACATGTTAGAAAAACATGTAAATAATGGTAATATTGAGGAGAGCGCTCTTGATGAGGTAGTTAAAAGAATCATCGATTTGAAAATTAAGTTAGGATTATTCGATAATCCCTATAGCGGAGCTAATATTGAGAAAGAAAAGCAAATTTGTTTAAGTGAAGAACATCTCGAAGCTTCTAAAAAAGCTGCTTTAGAATCTGTAGTTATGCTTGAAAACAAGCAACTATTACCTTTAAAGGGTACTGAAAAGATTGCATTGATTGGACCTTATGCTAACAATAGATCATTGATTGGACCTTGGTCTTGGATGGGTAAAGATGACATTCATTTGACTTTGAGTGAAGTTTTTGATAAACACTTAGTATTTGTTTCAAAAAAATCTGTTCTAAGTGATTATACCAAAGAAGAGATAGAAGAGATAAGAAGTGCGGATGTTGTTATTCTAGCTATTGGAGAGGATGCCTCTTTAAGTGGAGAAGCTCACTCAAGAAGTGATATCTCTTTACCCAACAAACAAGAGGATTTATATAGTTTTGCCAGAAGTATATCAAAGAAGTTAGTAACTCTTATATTTGCTGGTAGACCATTATTACTAAATAAGTTATCTGATAGTGATGCTTTGCTTTATTGTTGGTTTTTAGGTAGTCAATCATCAGAAGCGATATATGATTTATGTTTTGGTTTTGCGAATCCTTCAGGAAAATTACCAATGAGTTTCCCAAGAAATGTTGGGCAAATACCAATATATTACAATCATTTCAATACTGGAAGACCATTTAATAAAGCTAGCAAGAATGTTTACTTATCTAAATATCTAGATGTAAAGAACGAACCATTGTATCCTTTTGGGTTTGGTTTAAGTTACTGTGTGTTTCATTATGAAGACTTAAAACTATCAAGTTATTCGATAACTTCTAAAGAAAAACTAGATATTTCAGTAAAAATTACCAACAAAAATAATTACAGAGGATTTGAAGTAGTTCAAGTCTATATTCGTGATTATGTAGCAGAGATTGTTAGACCTATAAAAGAGTTAAAGAAATTTAAGAAAGTTTGGTTTGAAGGGTTTGAATCAAAAGTAGTCGATTTTGAATTAAACATTGATGATTTGTCTTATCTGGACGATAGCGGTAATAGCCGGTGTGAGAACGGTAAGTTCTCAGTTATGGTAGGCACCTCAAGTATTGACGTTTTAAGCGAGGATTTCTACTTTTTGATTAATTGACGTTGATTATTCATATTATTGATAGATTAATACTAGATTTAAAATATCTCTTTATCATGGTATAATTGATTATATTATCTAAGGAGGTAAGAATATGAACTACTATATTAAACAAAAGATTTTTACAATTAAGGACAAATTTGATGTGACAGATGAACATCAAAATCTAGTATATCAAGTCAAAGGAAAGTTCATGAGTATTACAAATAAACTTGAGCTAGTTAATCCTAGTGGAAAAGTGATTCTAAAATCCAACAAAAAAGTATTGACCCTTTTACCAATATACTACATCTATGATGAGTTTAATCAAGAAGTAGCAACCATTAAAAGAGTCTTCTCATTGAAACCAAAGTTTGAATTATCAATTTTGCATAAAGAGATGACGGTTGAAGGAAGTTTTTTCGCTCATTCATTCGGAATTTATCATAACAATACAGAAGTTGCATCAATTAGCAAAAAGATAATATCTTGGGGAGATACCTATGAAATTAGTATCCACGAAGAACAAAATAAAGAAGTTTTTTTATTTGTAGTTATAATATTAGACCAGATTATTCATGAACGGAGAAGTTCTTGATTTAACTAGATTCTTGTCAGATAAAGAGGAAAATATCCAATCATATTCGATTGGATTTTTTCTTTTTTTCATATATCAAGCAAATAATTGATTAATATTGGTTTATGTTTGTGCATCATACTTTACATAAGATAGTGTTTGTGATAAACTACTCTATGAGATAGAGTAATAATCTAAGGAGGAATAATAATGAAAATAGCTGTAATGACAGATTCAGGATCAAACCTGAGTGCAGATTTTGTAAAAAAGACAAGCAATCTATATGTTATACCATTGATGATTGTTGTTGACGGAAAGGAGTTCCGTGACCAACTAGAGATTTCAGCGTCTGAAGTATATGAGAAACTGGATACTCACCTGACTTTTATAGTTTAAAATATAGAAACGATCAAGAAACGAATAGTGTGCTACAAATGAAGAATGAGTTTAGAGCGAAAAAAGGCTTTAAACTCATTTTTAATGTAAAGCAAAAATAATTTAATTTATATGTAGCAAACCGTAGCATATTATGATATAATATAGGTGGGAGGATAATTATGAATATCCATTTAGCTAAAAGTCCAAGTAACGGACTTCATTATGTTTATTTAACGGAATCTTATCGTGATAAAGATGGTAAACCAAAAAGAAGATTTATTGAGAAATTAGGCATATTAGAAGAAATGCAAGAGACAGAGCCTAATGTTTTAGAAAGGTTAAGACAAGAAGCAAGAGATTTGACAAGAGTCGAACAAGAAAATAAATTGATATCACTATCTATAGACACTTCTAATAATATTGATCAGTCTAAGCCAATGATGAATATAGGATATATTCCTTTAAAAAAAATCTACGAGAGTCTTAACATTGATAAATCAATGAAGCGTTATCAAAAAGCAAAGAAAAGCAAATACGATCTCGATCAAATATTAAGATTACTAACATTTATGAGAGTCATTGATCCTTCTAGTAAACTTAAAACATATGAAGAAAGAACAAAACTATTTGATGAGTTTGAAAATATCAAACTCGAATCAGTTTACAAAGGATTAGATGATCTAAACGAAGTAAAAGATGAACTAATGATACATTTAAATAAAGAATTAATGAATCAGGAGTTAAGAGACGCCTCGCTTGTTTTTTATGATGTGACTAATTATTATTTTGAATCAGATTATACGGATGGGTTTAGAGAAAAAGGTGTTTCCAAAGAAAAACAAACGACAGGAATCGTACAGATGGGTCTATTTATCGATAATGCAGGGTTACCAATCACTTATGAACTTTTTCCAGGGAACACCAATGATTTAAAAACAATGAGGCTGATATTAGAAAAGATTAAAAAACAATTTAACCTAGGTAAACTTACAATTGTCGGTGATAAGGGTAATAACAGTTCAACGAACCTCTCAATGATTGAAGATTATGGCGATCATTACATTATCGCACAAAGAATCAGAAATAGAGGAAATAGGTATTCTAACATTGTATTAGAACAAGAAGGTTACGAGTGGAATCAAGAACAAAGTTTTAAATACAAGCTTATTGCGTTTGATAAAGAGATTAAACAAACGGATGGTTCAACCAAAACAATCAAAGAACATTTAATGTGTTTTTGGTCAAAAGATGAAGAAGTATATCAAAGAACCAAGAGGGGTTTATTAGATGATAAGATTCAAAAGTTTTTAGATGAACCATCATTATTAAATGCATCTAATTCATTTGGAATAAAGAAATATTTCAAAAAAGTTAAAATAGACAATAAAACTGGTGAAATTCTTAAAGGAAAAGACAAATACTTATTTAATCAAGCCAAGTATGAAAGAGATATAGCGTTAGATGGTTATTACACTATCGTAACGAATAACTTAGACTTACATCCGTTTGATATCATCAAACATTACAGGCAATTATCAAAAATCGAAGAATCATTTAAGGTAACGAAAAGCGATTTAGAAGGAAGACCTATCTATGTTTGGACAGAATCTCATATAAGAGGTCATTTCTTAACCTGTTATTTGGCGTTATTACTACTTAGAGTATTACAGTTAAAACTTAAAAACAGATATACTGTCCCCCAAATAATTGAAGGTATCAGAAAAGCTAATGTTATAGAAATAGCTCAAGATATATTTAAGTTAACGCCAGCTTCTAAATCGTTTTATGAACTTACTCAAATGCTTAATCTTACTCTAAATAAAGACTTCATGAAAAGAGAATCAATTAGAAAACAACTTTAATACGAGTGTGCTACAAATCAAAAAGAGAATGTTTGGCTATATTAAGCCACCATTTCTCTTTTTTGCTTTATGAAGTGTAAAACTGAGGTTATACCATTGATGATTGTTGTTGACGGAAAGGAGTTCCGTGACCAACTAGAGATTTCAGCGTCTGAAGTATATGAGAAACTGGATACTCATAAAATTTCAACATCTTTACCATCTCCTGAGGATATCTTAAGCGCAGTAAAAGATATCAAAAGCAAGAAATATACTCATTTATTGATTATCAATATTTCCTCAGGGTTGAGTGGCACTTTCAATTCTTTTAGATTGGCATTAGAAGATGAGAAAGACCTCAAGGTTATTCAATACGATACCAAAACTTTAGGTGGAGGTCAAGGAATGATTGTTGAGTATGCTTTGGAGCTAATCAAGAAGAACACTGATTTTGAGAGTATTGTACCATTGTTGGATGAAATGAGATATAAAGACAGTTTGGCTTTCTATACTATCAATACGCTGAAGTATTTAAGAGCGGGAGGAAGAATTGGAAAAGTTGAAGGAACTATAGGGGATTTACTTCATATTAAACCAGTTATAACTGTTAATGATGATGGAGTCTATGTTACACTTTCCAAAGCTTTTGGAATCAAAAGATCTTTGTTAAAGATGAAAAGTATACTAATTGAAAAGTTTGGTAATCATGAAATCGATTTGATTATTCATTTTGGAGACAATGAGTCAGATGCAAAAGAGTGGTCTGAAAAATTAGTTAACAGCTTAAAAATTAGAAATTTGCAAATACAACAATTAACTCCAGTTTTAGGAGTTCATACAGGTCCTGACATAATTGCCTTTGTAGCAAGAATAATTAAATAGCCTACCTTTACAAAAAATAATAGAGAGTTAAAATAGAATTACGGAGGTAGATTATGAAGTTGCTAAATGTTTTTTCATATTTACTTGTAATATTTGTGATTTTATTCTTTTTTGTAATGTCTTTAGATGCTTTTATTGAAGAAAATACTTTCTTTGATAATTTATTAGCTTATTTAATAAACTCAGCTTTTGGAATACTTTTGATTGTGTTACTTTTTCTGCTAAAAAAGAGGCACCAGATATTCGGAGTTATTCTGATTATATTGTCTGTATTTCTTTTTTTCTTCTTTGATTTGCATGTTGAGATTACTAAGAAAATGCTGGTAATTTTTTTGGTTATTCTGCCGTTGGTTTTAGCAGGAGTTTTAAAGATAGTATTCTTTATAGCTGTTAAAAAGTAAATTGAAGTAATACTTTAAACGACAACCTATATATAGTTAGTATTTTGACTGTATATAGGTTTTTTTAATCAGTCAAACAATAATACTATTTTTTGGTTATTAACAAAAATAAATAGTTGTTCAGTCTTGCTAAAATATGCTAGATGATTTATAATATTAATATGCAAATGCGAATGAGTTGCAAATTGATGAGGTGAAATATGAAGAAAGTAGTTTTTTTGATTTTTATTTTAATATTTAGCGTATTAACTTTTGGTTGTCAAACTGAGAATGATGATAATGTACGTGTGAAAGTAGCTGTATCCATTTTACCACAAGAGGCTTTTGTCAAGAGTGTTGGAAAAGACTATGTTAGTGTTTTAACAGTTATTCCTCCTGGATATAGTCCAGCAAACTATGAACCAAGCGCAAAAACCATGGCAGATCTTAGCAAAGTTGATGTATATTTTACAATTGGAGTGCCTACCGAAGCTGGTAACGTTTTACCAGATATTGAAGATTTAAACAAAGTAAGGCTTGAAGAAGAGGTAAGAAATATTTATCCAGATAGAGAATTTGCTCCAGGAAATAGAGATCCTCATATTTGGTTATCTATCAAAAGGGTTAAAGTGATGGTGCAAATTATTGCTGATGAGCTATCTAGATTAGATCCTGAGAAATCTGAATTTTATCAAGATAATGCGAGTGATTACCTAGAAGAACTTGAAACAACTCATCTAGAAATACTTGAGCTTTTTACAGGAAAAACGATGAGAAAATTCATGTTGTTTCATCCTTCTTTTGGTTATTTTGCTGATGATTATAATTTAGAGATGTATGCGTTAGAACTAGATGGTAAAGAAGCAACAATTAAGCATTTACAAGATATGATAGATCTAGCAAAAGCAAATGAGATTCAGACAGTCTTTCATCAAGCTGAGATTGATTCTGAGCAAGTAAGGTCATTTATCGAAGAGATTGATGCAGAGTTAGTTCAGTTAAATCCCCTTTCAAGTGATTATATCAATAATATCTTGCTTATTGCAACAAAGATTGGAGACAGTTTATCATGAGTGACGAATTGATTAGATTGGAGAATATCTCAGTAATTTACGGTAGAATAACAGCGCTTAGAAATCTGAATTTATCCATTTATAAAGGTGATTACGTTGGGATTATTGGACCAAATGGAAGTGGAAAATCAACTTTGCTTAAAACAATCTTGGGTTTGACAAAAACCAGTGAAGGTGAGATTTTTTACAATGGAGATATCCAAGGTAGAAACAGTATTAGAATGGGATATGTTCCACAAACCAGTGATATAAATCGATTCTTTCCAATAACCGTTTTAGAGGTTGTTCTTACAGGCAGGCTTAAATCCGAGATTGTTCCAATGTTTAGATATAGTGAAGATGATAAGCAAGAAGCATTAGCTATGCTAGATTTAGTGGGGCTGATTAAACAAAAAGATCGTCAGATTAGCGATCTGTCCGGAGGAGAATTTCAGAAAATGCTAATAGCAAGGTCTTTAATTATGAAACCCGATATTTTGCTTTTGGATGAACCGACAACTATGGTTGATGCTCTTTCACAAAAACAGATTTTAACCTTAATCAAAAGATTGAGCAAAGATATTACGATTTTGATAGTAACACACCAAGTTCAAACTATTACTAAGCAGGTTAAGAAACTCTTGTATTTAGAGAAAAATGTATTAGCCGAAGGAGATCCAGAGGAAGTATATAAATATGCATATTTAAAACCAGTCAACCATAAAATTAATGAAAGCAACTATGGAGGTAATTGAGATGATAGAAGCTATTTTACAATATAAGTTCTTGCAATATGCAATTATCTCAGCTTTTTTGGCATCGATTGTCAGCGGGTTAGTTGGAGTTATTATAGTAGAGAAGAAACTAGTAATGATGACTGGTGGAATTGCTCATACTTCATATGGAGGAGTTGGTTTAAGTTTTCTTCTAGGGTTTCAACCGATTTTTGGAGCATTCATGTTTTCAATTATTGCTGCTTTAGGAATTAGTTTTATCAACAATAAATTAACAGGAATCAAAGATATCGTAATCGCAATGTTTTGGTCTTTAGGGATGGCTTTAGGAGTTCTTTTTATTGGAATGACACCGGGATATCCTCCTAACATAACGAGTTACCTTTTTGGAAACATATTATCTGTTACTGGTTTTGATTTAATCTTGATGGCTATTTTGACTGTTATTGTAATTGCTTTAATTGTAATCTTTTTTCAAGATTGGAAAGCTCATTTGTTCGACCGGGAGTTTACAAAAGTGCTTAGAAAAAAGACAAGTTTAATGGAAAATATTCTACTAATTGTTTTAGCGATTACAGTGGTAGTATTGATTAGAGTAGTTGGAATCATTCTAGTTATTGCTTTACTTAGTGTACCTGCAGCTACTGCAAGTTTGTTAACAGCTAAGCTACATTTAAGAATGATATACTCAGCTTTGTTCAGTTTGCTTTTTATTCTCTCAGGTTTGATAATCTCATATTTCACTGACTATTCTTCAGGTGCTATTATTGTGTTTGTTGCAATTTTGTTGTATATAACAATTTGGTTTATGAAGGTTCAAAACACAAAACGAATTGTTGGAAGAATTAAGAGTAGATGATATGGACAAGAACAGTATTATCACAAAGATATTAGAAGCTGGTCTTAAAAATACAAGACCAAGAATTAACATAATCGACATCTTGGAAAATGGTAATGAGTTATTGTCAGCTCAACAGATTTATGATAAATTGAGAGAGAGTAAAGTAAGAGTAAACCTCTCAACAGTTTATCGCAGTCTAGAGAAGTTAACAGAGTATAATATAATCAATAAAGTAAGTCTTGATAAAGAGAAACAAGCGTTATATGAGTATAATCGAGAGATTCATCATCATTTTTTAATCTGCAAAAATTGTAACAAGATAAAAACAATTTATAGTTGTCCTTTAGAAGACTACGAAGTAAATTTAGAGAAGAAGACCAACTTTTTGATTACTGGGCATAAAATTGAATTTTATGGATATTGTAAGGAGTGTCAAAAAAAGTTAAATAAAGATGAAGTTTTATTATAAATTAAGTTGAAAGGCTGTGAAAATCACAGCCTTTATCAATAAAGTTTAGGAGTCTAGCAAGTTGTATGCTTTTTCCACAAGAGTAATAAACTCTTCTTGATATTCATCCAAGTACAACAAACTGTTTAGTCTTGTCAGTAAATCAGAGAAATTTGCATTGAACTTAAATTCAGAATCTCTAAGCAAAAGTCCAAACTCAACCACACAAGTTCCAAATATGAATCTTTCTGAGGGGCTTTGTGTAAGTTGAGTGATTAGCATAATGTGCTCATCCTTAAGTGAATAATCGCTATCAGGTTCTTTGTAGCGAATTGAAAGAGTAAATAATTCTTCTGGATAGTTGGTTTGATCGTATTTAAGTTCATCGATATCATCAAAGTCAAATCTTTCTATTACTTCTTCACTTGAGGCAGGGATTATTTCATAAAAAACAATAACTTCATGACCAGCTCCGATTTCACCACCATCTTTTTCATCGTCATCAAAATCTTCATATTCAAGTATCCGATTTTCATAACCAATCAAGCGATAAGCTTTAACATGTAAAGGATTAAACTCAATCTGCATTTTAACATCTTTGGCTACGGTTAGTAAATTCGCTCCTAATTCAGACATAAAAACTTTTTTTGCTTCTAACAAAGAGTCTATGTAATGATAAACACCATTTCCTTTATTTGCCAAAGTCTGCATAATATTGTCTTTGATATTGCCTTGGCCAAAACCAAGAACAGTAAGAAAAACTCCGGATGCTTTTTTCTTTGAAATAAATGTCTCTAATGCTGATTGAGAGGACATACCAACGTTAAAATCACCATCAGTAGCAAGGATTACACGATTGTTTCCGCCTTCGATAAAATTCTTTTCAGCGATCTTGTAAGCTAGTCGGATTCCTTGTTCCCCAGCTGTTGAACCACCGGCTTCAAGTGAGTCTAAAGCATCAATAATTTCGTTGCGTGAAGAACCGTCTGCTCCATCTAGAATTAAACCTGCAGCTCCTGCGTAAACCACAATCGAGATTCTATCGATTGGTCTTAATTGATCGACTAAAATTTTTATTGCTTTTTTTAGCAAAGGCAATTTATCAGCTGAGTTCATGGAGCCTGATACATCTAGCAGAAAAACAAGGTTACTTGGAACTGATTCTTCAAAACTGATATCTTCAGTCTTAAGTCCAAGCATCAGTAATAGATGTTCTTCGTTCCAAGGAGCTTTCGAAAGTTCTTTTGAAACTGCAATCTTTTCATCTTCAGCGGGTGTGTTTAAGTTGTAGTTGAAGTAGTTAAGCATTTCTTCAATTCTGATTGCATTCTTATTTGGTAAGATATCTTGGCTCAATTTCCTTCTAATTATAGAGTATGAAGCAGTGTCAACATCTGCTGCAAATGTTGATACGGGCATATCCAAGGTATTGATGAAGCGGTTTTCAATGATTTCTTCATACTCTTCGTTATTATTTATGGGATAATATTGATTATATTGCGCTTCTATACTATCATAATATGGTGCGCTCATACATCCTGTTGTAAAACTTAATACTAAAAACATGATTATACATAATAATTTTTTCATAAATTTAAACTCCTTTTTAACTGTATTCTAATTGTTAAATGTGACAAATCAATGACATTATGAGAAAAATATGTTCTTTGTAATATTTATTTTTCTCTTGCTTTGTGATATCCTTTATAAGTAGAAAGAATGAGGGAGAATATGAGATTTTTGATAGTTGAAGATGAGTTGCATCTAAATAACATATTGTATGATTATATAGACGATTTCTTTATTGATTCAGTCATCGATCAGGCATTTGATGGTTCAAAGGCTTTGGAATTGTTTAACGAGAACACATATGATATTGTATTGCTTGATGTGATGCTTCCTTTAGTTGATGGTTTTGATATCTGCAAAGAGATTAAGAATACCTCAGATACACCTGTAATTATGCTTTCGGCATTAAGTGATGAGGAAAACCAAATCAGAGGATATGAATTAGGTATCGATGAGTTTGTTAAAAAACCTTATAGTCCAAAATTGGTAATAAAAAAAGTTCAAGCAGTCTTGCAAAGAACTAATCTAAATGTTGATGCTAATTTAAAAAACTATGGAATCATTCGTTATGATTTAGTTAAACAAAAAGTTTACATAGATAATGTAGAGATAAGATTAAATAAAAAGGAATGGGAACTTTTTAACCTTTTTATTCATAATAAAGGGATAGTATTAACAAGAGATACAATTTTGAATAAAATTTGGGGTTATGAGTATTTTGGAGATATAAGAACTGTAGATACTCACATAAAGAGACTGAGACAGAAGTTATTTAGCGCAGGATTATATATAAGAACTATCCATAAAACTGGTTACAAATTCGAAAAATAATCATAGAAAAGGAGGGAAAAAACAATGAAGATAAGCATTTTCATCAAAACGTTTTTTATCCTCCTTTTGTCTTTCTCCTTTCTTTTCATTGCATCAACCTACTACTTCAATAACCGTTTTTCGCAAAAGTATGTCGAGGAAAATATAAGAATAGTCAAAGAAGCCATCATAAATTCAGCTGAAGAAATCAAAAACAATACCACTCTCAACCAAACGCTATTAGATAATGCTTCAAGTGAAACCCAATTCATTCTATATCAGAATAACCAAGTGGTTGAAATGATTGGACCGCAGACATTGAGGGAAGATCAAATAATCCTTTTCCTTATTGAGTTATATGACAGCAAAGCATTAATAACTGAGGGCAATCTAAGTTATACTATCGCCTTGTCAGAAGATATCTACAGTGTTTCCTATATTTATAAATTTGGGCAATCTGATTATCTATTGGTTTTAACAAAAATTCAATCCCTAAGGAATATCGATAAAGTAATGGAAGACATTACTATTACTCAAGCATTATTCATTTTTTTCACAATAACAATAATTTCCTTGTTAATATCATTAAATATAGCTAATCCAATAAAAAGGATTAATCGTTACGCCAAAAGTATTTCTCAATTAGATTTTTCAAAAGAACTAGTTTTAAAACGTAAAGATGAGTTCAGTGATTTAATAAGTTCTTTAAATGAAATGGCATTTAATCTAAAAAACACATACGCTAAATTAAATGATGCAAACAAAAGATTGTTAAAAGACATCGAGTTTGAGAAGCAACAAGAAAAAAAGAAGAAGGCCTTGATAATGACGATTAATCATGAAATAAGAACTCCGCTATCAGTAATTAAAGGTATGATAGAGGGTATGATTGATGGTATCGGTAGATATAAACATAAGGATAATTATCTTAAAGAAGTCTTAGTACAAATCAATAGTATTGAAGATATGATTAAAGACTTGACATACTCATTAAAACTAGAAGATAAAGCAAAGAAAGATGATTTATGTCAATTATCTGCCTTGAATCAAAACCTATTGGGAGTAATCGAGTATGCTAGACAAAAAAAGGTAAGAGTTAGTGTTGATATAGAGGATTCTCAGGTCAATATCAATGAAGAGTTATTAAGTATAATGATAATCAACTTGATGAAGAATGCAATAAACTATACTGAGAATTCATTGGTAGTTTTGCAAACTAAAAACTATCATGACAAAGTTGAGATTATCGTTAAGAACAAAGGTTTTATCAAAGAATCAGATTTGGATAAGATATTTGAGCCCTATTATAGACTTGATTTTAGTGAAGAAGGTTTAGGTGTAGGTTTGTTCATAGTAAAGCAAATCTGCGAAATATACAATTGTGATTATAAGATTTATAATGATAACAGTTATGTTATTGCAAAAGTAGTTTTAAAAAAACCATTATTGACATAGATTTGTCATATTTCAGCATTAGAATGATAACTATAGGAGGTGTATAAAATGAAGAAAATATTAGTTTTATTAGCATTAATACTTTTAATGCAATTTTTTGGATGTTCTTCAGCTCCTTATCATGATACAGTCCTTTTTGACAGAAATCTCGATTATTCCTATGAAAATCTCAATTTTGATGGGTTAAATCAAAATGATATCTTATATTATACAGTTGATGATTACATAGATCTAGAAATCATGATTCTCGAGGCTTTACAAAGAGACATGATAGAAGAAAAGCCTTTAAATCTTCTCTTGATTCTAGAGACTTTAGAGAGTCTAAATAGTTATAGCAATATTAGCCTGCAAAGATTATTAAAACTTAGCACTACTGAGTTGTATAATTTAGCGATGAGTCATTCGGTTATATTGACAGTAGATGATATTGTTGGGTTTAATGATTTAAAAGCAACTCTTAATCTTCTTAATGAAAGTATTTCAATTAGCAAGGTAGATTACATCGAGTATCGATTAGGAAGAGATTTGACGGAGGAAGAGATTGAAGGATTTATTGAACTTCAGTATTATTATAATAATATTGTTATGTATAACGGTCAATTATTGTCAGATATGAATTTTGAAGCTTTTAGCTCTGAACTAAATAATTTATATGATTCACCAAATGAAGAAGAGTTGAATAGAATAGAGATTGCTTTTGAAATCCTAAAACTCTTGCAAGAATAAGAAATATCGACGGTTTCGTCGATTTTTTCTTTCAATTATTTAATTAACATATTCTATGCTAGTTAAAGGCAAAAAAAACCATAGTTTTTTTGATAACTTTTAATATATCATACAAAAAAAACCTTAAATATGGTAAAATTATAAAGTAATAGATATCATAATGATGGTATTTATTATGGTTTAAAATAATAATCTTTTGTTGGTGTTTTTGCTTCAAATTGAAGATGCAATGGATAAGATATCTGCCTATGATGCAAAAAACATATTTTGGATGATTTGAATATTTTTAATCATGATGTTTTAAAGTTAAGCAGTAAAATACACATTAAGAAAAGTGATTGATAATGACGGGATTTATAACATATATCATCGTATCTGTTTTTACACCGGGGCCAAACAATATTTTCGCTTCGGTGTTAACCTCAAAATCTGGTTTCAAAAAAGCCATTAGTTTTATGTTGGCGGTTTTTTTTGGGACTTTTATTATTTTTATTATCACTGGTTTATTCAATGTTTTTCTTTATAATAATGTGAGATTAATAACAAAAATCATAGGTATTTTGGGTGGCCTTTTTATAATATATCTTGCAATAAAAATGCTTTTTACGAGCCAAAATGAAGTTATGTTAATCAAGAACGAACAATACTTCTTGACAGGTATATTGCTTAATTTAATCAATGCAAAAACTATTATTTTTGGTTTAACTATTGCTACTTATTATTTAGAAATGGGATTCAATCAAGATTACATGAGTTTGTTTGGGTTATTGATGGCTTTTTTGTGCTTTATTGCAGTTTTGGTATGGGGTTTGTTTGGTAAGATATTTAAAGATATACTGACAAAATATCGGACTATATATAATATTGTTATGGCTTTACTGTTGGCTTATAGTGGGGTAATAATAATTATTGAAAGTCTAAATTAATTTGAAAATTTAGGAGGAAAATATGAACTATCGAAAGTTTGGCAAAGATAAAGATAAGGTTTCAATTCTTGGTTTTGGGTGTATGAGGTTGCCTGTAGTAGATAATAAGTATGAAAATATTAATGAAGCAGAAGCGACAATGATGCTTAGATATGCAATTGATAAAGGTGTAAATTACATTGATACAGCTTATCCCTATCATGGTGGCAACTCAGAGACGTTTTTGGGTAAAGCTTTAAAAAATGGTTATCGGGATAAAGTCTTCATAGCAACTAAATCACCTTCATGGTTGATTGAGAAGCATGAAGATTTAGATAGGTTTCTCGATGAGCAACTGTTGAAATTGCAGACTGATTATATCGATTACTATCTCTTACACGCGCTTAATAAGAAGTATTGGAACAACTACTTAAAATTAAATGTTTTCGATTTTGTTAATAGAGCTTTAAAATCTGGGAAGATTAGAAATATCGGTTTTTCTTTTCATGATGAGTATGAAGTTTTTGAAGAGATAATCAATTACTACAAATGGGATTTTTGCCAGATACAGTTAAATTATTATGACGAAGACTATCAAGCAGGACTGAAGGGCTTAAAGTTGGCAGGTTCAAAAGGAATCGATGTTGTTATAATGGAACCTCTTCGCGGTGGAAGATTAGCAACAAATGTTCCAAATGAAGTTCAAGAAGTTTTTGATTCTAGCAAGTCTTTTCACAGTGCAGCTGGTTGGGCTTTGAGATATCTTTGGAATTATGATGAAGTAAAAGTAATTTTAAGCGGAATGAATAACTACGAGCATATCGATGATAACATTGACGAAGCATCGATTGCAAAAGTAAATATGCTCGGTGACGAAGAGAAATCAATAATAAAAAAGGTTAAAGACATATATAAATCAAGGATTAAAGTCGACTGTACAAATTGTAAATATTGCATGCCATGTCCACATGGAGTAAACATACCAGGATGTTTTGAACTTTATAACAACGCGTCAGTTTTTGATGCATTTGAACAGT
>Ga0334883_1002676_pt1 | contig 21137 bp, 21 predicted proteins | sample GraSluR1_MG_6_FD_207230 | JGI IMG/M metagenome (GOLD analysis project Ga0334883, IMG submission 207230) | Sludge microbial communities from methane-producing bioreactor in Wageningen University, Netherlands - Granular Sludge_09_05-R1 | ecosystem: Engineered > Bioreactor > Anaerobic >...
CACGCAAGAAGGGCTTCGAGGTCGAGGCCGGCCGATTCGAGGACTGGGATCCAGCAGGGCGGACGTTCGACGGCGTGATCGCCGGGCAGACCTGGCATTGGGTCGATCCGATCGCCGGCGCGGCGAAGGCCGCGCGCGTGCTGCACCCGGGCGGTCGACTCGCGGTCTTCTGGAACGCAGCCATTCCGTCGCCGGAGGTCGCTGCCGAGTTCGCGAAGGTCTTCGCGTCCCTCGATACCGGCCTTCCCTTCAATCCCTGGGCCGCCTCGCCGCAAGCCGATCCCTACGGCTCGATCATCGACCAGACAGCCGACGGCCTGGGCGCGACCGGCGCATTCGGTGCAGTGGAGCGCCTGACCTTCGAGTGGCAGTCGTCGGTCGGACGCGACGCCTGGCTCGAGCAGGCCTCGACCGCCGGCGGCATCAACCGCCTTCCGAAGGACAAGCTCGACGTGCTTCTCGGAGGGATGGGAAAGGCGATAGACGCAGTCGGCGGGACGCTCGTGATCGACTACACGACGGTCGCCGCGATCATCGAGCGTCTGCCCGATTGATCGGGCCGCGAATTCACCGTCGGCTAACTCGCCTCCAGAGTGTGCCGCTGGACTGAGCTCCGGCACTGTACTCACATTTCGGGTCACGCGGAATTACGTCTGCCTGTCTCCGCCGCAACGTCAGCGAAGCCGGACGCCCCGAATACCGCCGGCCAGCGCGCTGGCGGAAATCCGCCAAAGCCGTCATCCGACTCGAAGCCATGTGGCGATCCTGGGAACAAGCCCGCCCTCGACCCCGCCACCGGCATCAGCACCTGGCTCCGCGACCACGCCGACTACCGCCTCAGCGTTCTGATGAGCCCCACCGGACCCTTCACACACTCCACCGACAGCGCAGGATGGGGAGACCCACTTCCGTACGAGGCACCGCCGACCGGTCTGTTTCCGGACATCAGAATCTGAATAATCCCAACTCCGCACAGCTCCGAGAAAGGGGCTCTTGAAACATACGGAGATATGGAGAAGCAAAGGGCCCCGCGTCGTGTCAGAGTCATCCAAAGCAGATTCCGCTAGGCACCGGCCTTCACCCGGTACCATCGCCTCGATGAAGGCAATCTGCTCAGTTGATCACAGCATCTAAGCCAATCTCCGGTTCTCGCGCATCTCGTGGCGGACTCCACGCTTCAGCAATCAGGCTTCTTCACACCCGCCTGCAGCTCCGCCGCTGCCGCGATATTCCGAATATCCCGACGCAAGTAACGTGCTTTCTCCATTTGTGTCCGTATCGCGGCCCGCTGGCGTTCAACCTCAGCATTCGCGGCCACGCACTCTCGCGATTTATCCCTTCTCGCAGCTTGCAGCCGCTTGACCTTCGCTCTTGCGGCTTTCAGTCGTCTAGATCTCGTCTTCGTCTCAAGTCGAAGGCAGTTATATCTATCTCTTGCGGCCTGCAACTCCCTGTCCTGCACGCGTAGCGCGGTCATCAGAAGGTCGCGCTTCCGAATTGCAACCTTCAGCATCTGTGTCTGGCCATCTATATCGGCCGTCAGGCGCCTAAGCTCCGCGATCGCCGCATAGAATTGCCTGGGACTGTGTCGCGACTTGCCCGTGCCAGCGCTCACAGATCTTGAGTCTTGCCCGTTGTCAGCCTGTGTGATCTCGTGTCCTGGCGATTGCCTAGCTGTCTTCCGAATCAAGTCGGCGACAAGCGGGCGGTCCAATAGGCGCTTGTCGAGACGCTCATAGGCCGGATCTTCTGGACCGATCAACACTACTCCGAGTTCGTCCTCCAATTCCTGACGGAAACGTGCCAACGTCTCGACCTGAAAAGCAATCCTCTTTAGCAGCGGATGTTGAGAACGCGGGGCAGCGTCGGTGATCATAACTGAAAGATCCGTCGACAATTGGCGTATCCGCGTGACAACCTCACCAGAGGAAATCATGCCAGCGTTAGCCGCTCGCCCTATACCCGCCCAATCTGACTCCGCCGCAGCGACGAGCTCATCATGAAGAGATGAGGTCAACTCGCGGGGGGATTGCCCGTCCAACACGATCACGTCCTGCACCAGACAGAATGCTTGCTCTACTAGGAGGTTGAGATGCTCCGTAACGTCCACCTCAACCTCCTAGCTGCCTGATCTGCCAAACGCCGTGCGAGTTCATGAGCATCCGCGGAGGAACCCAAATCTGTCGCCCTCCGCCGGGCAACCAACGCGGGCCGCCTCCTGTCTCTGGCTGCGGAGCAGCACTACCCGCCCAACAGGTCCGAATGTAGCAGTTGGGGGTGAAAACAACTAGTCCGTGGTCTCCGCTCCACGCGTTCTTAATTGCATAGATCGTGCGCACCTCATCGGGGTCTTTCACAAGCACGTCAGTCCAAAACGCGCCACTTGGAACTGAACCACACCCCACAATGCGATAGTAGTTCACTCCCGGGTTAAGGTCGTATGCTTCCACCGCACCAGAAAAGGTGTCCAAGATATTTCCTGGAGGGGGCATGCGGCCGTCCGAACTGGCAACCATTCTTGCTCGTGTGGCGATCGGCCTGTCCCCAGCTTGCTTCTCGGGAACGAGACACCTCCGCCTCAAATACGGGTACTGCGACTGGTCAAGAATGGCTTCAGCATCCGCGATAGCCTGCCAGGGAGATGGGAGTGGCGTCACGATAGGAAAGCTAGCACACGAGTGTGCCGAGCTTTTTCCACCCAGAGCCCTAAGCTGAAGCTGTTCATACTCCATACGGATCACCGATCGCCGACCAGGACCTACCAACTCTGCGACACCGCAAGACCTGGGACTTCGCTGCATCGCGTATTGTATAGTCTCCGCATTACGGCTTTCGGGGCGTAAAGATCTCGCGAGACCATCCCGGTCGCCCTGGTGATCACTTCGTCCGATCACCCACTTATCCTTTCAGCCAATCGCTGGCGAACTCCTCGCCAAGCGCGTGAGCACCCCGTGATCAAAGAAGGGCAGACCTACTCCGCAGCTGACAATGAATCGAGAGGCGACTACTCTATATCCTCGGCGCACTCGGCGCGTTCGCTGAGTTCGAACGCAGCCTCATACGCGAACGCCAGGTCAAGGGAACCCGCGGCGCCGAGATGGCCTACAAGTGCCGTGGACGCGCGATGCTCGTCACCCAGACAACTCAACCAGGTGCACCAACCCGCAAATCGGGGAGTTCCCACGAGACGCATCACAACCCCGTATCCGCCAATTCCCACACTACCGAACACTAACCCAGCACGGTGCGGAAAACGCCTGAGTAAGGCGCCGTCATAGAATATGATATTGACAACTCCCATGCCACCGCACGAACGCCATCCAGTACGACAGATTCGCCGTGCACTGCGTCGCGACCGCCTTTATCGCCATCATTAACGAACGGCTCAGGCGACTCTCATAGCAACAGAACCTAGCTCGAGAGGCTTCGGTCAGATGTCGGTTCTGACCGGGATGAGAGACCAACTAGTGACCGACCTTATGATCGGAGCGACCCCGGGAAAGGAGAAGCAAGCACCGGCCGATCGCCCATGGGCGACTAATCGGGCACAATCGGTTGCATGTCGAACAAGTCAGGGTTCCGGGGCTGCTGGTAGCCTTGTTAGTATTGTGATTGTTGCCCGCGTCCGGGGCAAGCACAAGCCGCCTTGATTCGGCTCAGGGAACCGATGAGCCGGAGGCGGCCAATACCTGCATCCGAAGAACCCCGTCTACGTCATCGTGCCGTCTTATCAGCACCCAGCGTAATGTCACTCGCCAGGTCTGCACGTGCCGCGTTCCAGAACTCCCTTTGTGCCCGCCAGAGTGCCGAACTGTAGTGCTCGATTTCAGCAGAGTCTCCGGGGTCATCTGGGATGGAAAACAGCATGCCGCGTACCGGATCGAGAACTTCTGCGGGGCAGATAAGGTCGGCGTCGTCGACCGCTCGCACGACGATGTCCCTTCTTGACAAGACTTTGGAGCGCGCTTCAATTGAAGGTCTGCGAGCTGTCCATGCTGGGTGCTCCACTTTTCCAGGCATGGTTATCTCGAAGCCGTCGCCCGTCTGGACTACTGTCCACAACCCCGGATCTATCTCTTCACCGAGGCCATCGACGTATCTCGGCGTGTCGTTCCAGCACCGGTCCGGCCAGGCCTTGGCAAGACTCTGGGCCTGCCACAACCAGTTACTCACGGAGTCTCGAAGCTGAACAAGCGCGGCCTGGATTTCCGCATATGCCGCTCTGCGCAAATCCAGGACCGCGTACGCTCGTGCTTCAGCTCTGGCGAGCTGAGCTTCCCGCCGCTGCTGCGCCAGTTGTCCCTGCATGACTTCAATATGAGCGTCAATCTGCCGCTGCGCCGCGCCCCGTTGCTCGGTGGCCTCGGTCTGCATGGCAGCGAGCTGCCGCTGGAGCAGTTCGGCATCGAAGGCTCCCCGGACCAAGACTCCCACCAGGGTCCCACCGACACCGAGAGCGGCAGCAAGCAACGCGGCAGACGTGGGGTCCATGGGGGGCAGCATAGCGGGCCAAGCATCTGGGAGAACGACCGGTTGGCAGTCCACCGTCAAGGCGGACATCAGAACAGCCCCATAGGTAAGTGCCGCTTCGGCCGGCACCCGTGAGGCCACAGAACATTCACGGTAAGGAAGGGACAAGCGTGAGATCTCACTGACTCCTCTGAGTTGATCTCGACAGTGCTCCCCTGTGCGCTGTCCTCCACCCGCGACAACGCCGGAAGCACCGCTGGACTCGTCAGCGGTGGTCGTCGGTAACGTCGCCGAACTCATTGCGGTATGACTGTCTAGTGAGGCGGAGTCTTCATCCAGACAAGGAATCCGCGCGTCGACGTATTCATCCGTCCCAGCGAGCGCGGCCTGAAGCTGCGTAATGCCTGCAGTTGGGCATCACCGGCCCTTCGCGCCTCGCTGTAGCGCTCACCCGGCTCCACGTCGTCTTCCCACCCGAATCGCACCGAGCGCGTTGCCACAACAATGAGCCATCCGACTCTGCGACCATCGCGGCGGTTCAGTTTGCTCCGGTAGAAGTCGGTTCGGTCAATGGCGACGATGTCAGTGATCCGGCAGATGACGCGGAAGTCACCGCGACGCGCGCTGCGTAGGCCTTCCAGTTCGCGGCGGAGCGCCTTTCCACTCGAAGGGGGTTCTCGGCCAGCAGCCCGTAGATGAACTCGAGGCCGCGGTGGGAATGTTCTCTCGTAGTCGCGCTAATGTACCCCAACGCGACATCCCGTCGAGATCGTCAGAGCGTCGCACTTGGGGTGTGGATCACGAGTTCCGCGACAGCTTTGTCGGAAGGTCCAGACATGCCGATAAAAGGGCAGATCGTCGGCTACGTGCGCGTGTCGAGCACCGATCAGAACCTTGCCCGCCAGCTGGAGAGCATCGGCCCAGTCCTTCGAGTCTTCGAGGATAGGTCAGCGGCGGCATCCGCGCCGACCGACCCGGGCTCTCTGACTGCCTGGCCTACATTCGTGACGGCGACACCGTGCGGGTGGCATCGATGGACCGACTCGCGCGATCCTTGGCGGACCTGCAGCAGCTGGTCGACGAGATCGTCGCCGAAAGCGCCGACGTCCAGTTTGTGAAGGAGAACCAAACTTACTCGGCCCACAGCAGCAACTCCATGGGCCGGCTGCTGATGCGGATCCTCGGCGCTTTCGCAGAGCTCAAACGAAACCTCATCCGGGAACGCCAAACTGAAGGTATCCGGATCGCGAAGGCCGCCGGCAAGTATCGCGGTCGCGCACGAGCGTCTGGCCCTGGGCAACTCGCCGAGGCGAAGCGGTAAATCGCGCTCAGAGTGCCCAAGACCAAGGTAGCTAAGAGTCCCGAGGTTGATCGTGCCACTCTGTATCGCGCGCTCGTCCGAGGCGAGGAATCAACACCCGCCTAGAAGAATGACGGAAAGGCTCAGCGAAACGCTGTCGAGTCTGACGGCATCGGTGAATCCCCCATTTGGTCCGGCGGCCCCGGTTTGCCCTTCTACAATGCGTGCCCTGGCGTCCCACCGTACGATGAGAAAATGGCTTGCCTATCTCGCACGATGCGGTCAGCCATCTGCCTGATGGTGCGACTGAGCCATCGGTCAGCGGCGCTGCCAGCCTGGTAGTCGGCCGGCGCAATGCTGTTGACGCGTCCCTGCTCCTCGAGGAGGGCGGCGTTTTCGTAGTTGAGCTCGCCAGGGGCGTAGACGCCCAGAGTCTTGCCACCCTTGCTGTTGACAAGAGAGAAACTTGGAACGTCGCTAGGCCCGTCCGCAATATAGATCATGTTCTGCATAGGGACACGCCGCTGGTCCTCGGGCACTACGGTGTTGACTTCTACCGACGGGTTTCTATTGACACCTTTGTTGATCTCGAAGATTGCTCGCGTCTTGCTGGTATTGTCGATCGTGTAGCCGATCTGCGCGACAATGCCTTTCCCAAAGGATCCAATGTGATCCTGATATCCCGGCGGTGCAGCCTCAGGTAGAAGCTCGCATGCCCAGATACCATCGACCGCGTTCGCCAGGGCTGAGCCCTCAATCATGGGACGCAACCCCGTGGAAACGATGTAGTGTTCGATGGCGATGTCGTGCTTGGCGTAGGCTGGGTCATCGGCGATTGCACGCATTCGGTCGAAGAACGCCGGCAGACCAGGCGCCAACCTCAGTCGGCCTCCCAGTTCCCGCAACTTCTCGTTGGTGAGGTTCTTGAAGATGCCGTCGTGAACGTAGGTAAGGATGTGGTTCAGGTAGATGGTGTCCTTGCCGACCCGTGCTGGGCCCCCCACACACTTCGGATCGCCGTAATAGTCCGCTAAAGCGTTGACCTCCGCCCAGAACTTCCTGCCGTCGACACCAAACTCCGCGAACAACGGGTCCTGCATGTAACCGTGGCTCAAGGTCTTGTCGAAATCCCAAATCAAAGCAATGATGCTCTGGGTATAGAGAGGCGGCGGCATGGTCAGGCGATCTCGATCCCACCGAAGGCCACCCGGTCTCCTTGAAACCACCATCCTTGAAGTTCGAACCGATTCTCACACAAATGCTCATGCGCACGACCCATCAAAGCCAAAGGAACGAGTGCACAGAGTTGCCACTTGTCAGCGTGCCGAGCTGATTTCAGAGCCTCCCAGACAAGCTCGTTGTCGGAGTCAATGACGTACTCGACTCGGCGTGCATTGAGTGCTGCCAATGAAGCCAAGTGCGCCTGCCCAGTGACCGCAGTGATGCCTACTTCAACTGGCTCACCGTGCGCATCCCAAGTACGCTTGGCCTCCGCCACAACCCGACTTGCATCCGTTCCCACATACTCCAACGCTGGCGCGGTCAAGGCAGTCATCGGCGTCCATCTCCTAGCTCTGCGGATGCCGACACGTTATCGCGAACTTCGTCATGCGGGGAAGAGTACGCGCCATTCATTGTCACTCATTGGCGCCCAACCAGGAGCGGCTCGGTTCACCGAGCACGAACGCCGACAAGTCCGTAGGTGGCTGGTGCGGTCCGCGAGCGGGTCGGGGTCTGCGGCTGAGTCGGGCGCGGGCGCATACGCCAGCGGCAACGCGTTCCCTTCGTCGGCGAGGATCCGTGCTTGGGTGGCGCGTTGCTCTCCGGATCTCGCGTAGCCCTGGACCCGTGTCTGGCGTTGTTCGGCCGATTCGTGTCCGTCGGCGCCATGCTGCTCGAGGCGGCCCGCCCGCGCCCGCGCCTGTTCGACCTCGCCGTCCTTGTCGGTGCCGGTCACCGTCTAGGATCGCAGTTGAGCCGTGCCGTTGGCTTGTTGACTGTGCTCGTCCTCATGGTCGGCCTCGTTCTGGACCACCCGCGCATTGCTGCGCTCATCGGCGGCATGAGCGCGTTCGTGCTGCCGGTCGCGCTCGGCCCCTCCGGGCCCGAAGCCCAGCGCAGCGCCCCACCCGACCAGGTGGGCTCACCAAAGGTGTAGGAACGGGGGTACACAGCAGCCCGACATGGGGCAACCAAGTCCTAACTTGCTCTCCGCCAAGGCGCCTCTCCGTCAGGGCAGGGCACGTCAGTGCGAAGCTCTAGGATGAACGGAGCGACCCCTGACAAGGAAGTGAGTTCCATCACATGGCACCTCGCGGCACGAAGACCGCTCCCCTCGGCTTGGAGGACGCCCTCTGGGCTGCCGCCAACCAGCTCCGCTCAAACATGGACGCAGCCGAGTACAAACACGTGGTCTTGGGGCTGCTGTTCCTGAAGTACGTCTCGGACAAGTTCGAATACCAAAGGGCGAAGCTCGAGTCACTCGTTCGAGACGAAACGAGTGACTACTTCATGCCCACCGCCGCCGCCCGACAGATGGTCCTGGACGACCGAGACGAGTACACCGCCGCAGGCGTGTTCTGGGTCCCCGAAGGCCACCGTTGGAGCGACCTCCGCAAGGCCGCGAAACAGCCCAACATCGGCTCCCGGATCGACGCCGCGATGGAGGCCATCGAGAAGGAGAACCCATCCCTGAAGGGCGTCCTCCCAAAGAACTTCAACCGCCGCGAACTCACCCCCAGCACGCTCGCGGGCCTGATCGACACCTTCTCCCGCGACGACCTCGCCGCAGCCGAACACGAAGGCGTCGACGTCCTCGGACGCGTCTACGAGTACTTCCTCGCGCAGTTCGCCTCCAACGAGGGAAAGAACGGCGGCGAGTTTTACACGCCCCGCTCGGTAGTCTCGCTGCTGGTCGAAATGCTCCAGCCCTTCAATGGGCGCGTCTACGACCCCTGCTGCGGATCAGGCGGCATGTTCGTCCAGGCCGAACACTTCGTCACCGCCCACGGCGGGGCACGTAACGACATCTCCGTCTTCGGCCAAGAGCAGAACCCCACAACTTGGCGGCTCGCGAAGATGAATCTTGCCATCCGCGGGATCGAAGCCAACCTCGGGCCCGAGTGGGGTGACTCGTTCCACGACGACAAACACCCCGACCTGCGGGCAGACTTCATCATGGCCAACCCGCCGTTCAACATCTCCAACTGGGGCGGCGAACGCCTGACTGACGACAAGCGCTGGAAGTACGGCAGCCCGCCTGCTGGGAATGCGAACTACGCGTGGCTGCAGCACATGCTCCACCACCTGTCGCCCACCGGGACCATGGGCGTGGTGCTGGCGAACGGCTCGCTGACAGTGAACTCGTCCAAGCAGGGAGACATCCGCCGCAAGATGGTCGAGGACGACGTCGTGGAGTGCATCGTCGCGCTGCCATCGCAGCTGTTCTACTCCGTGCAAATTCCCGTATCGCTGTGGTTCCTCACCAAGGACAAGACCGCACGCAAGGTGGGGTCTGAACGACCACAGCGGAACCGCAAGGGCGAGGTGCTGTTCATCGACGCTCGCGACATGGGCTACATGGCATCACGCACCCACCGCAACCTCTCACCAGGTGACACCCGACGGATCGCTGACGCGTACAACGCATGGCGTGGCACTCCGGACCTTCAGCCCTATGAGGATGTGCCCGGCTTCTGCGCTTCTGCCGAGATCTGCCAGGTCGCGGACGCGCGCTACGCCCTCAGCCCAGGGCGCTACGTCGGCGCAGCACTGGAAGAGGACGACGGTGTGTCAACTGAGGAGAGGATCGGTGGGCTAGTCGCCGGGATTCGCGCCGACCTAACACGACGCTCAGAGATACACGAGAAGATTGAACGCGCCCTAGACACACTGGATGTGGTCAATCGTGGATAGTTGGCCGGAGCTGACGCTACGAGACCTGTGCGCCAAGGGGAGATGTGACATCAAGACCGGCCCTTTCGGCACGATGCTGAAGGCAGCGGAGTACGTATCGGAAGGCGTCCCGTTGATTTCGACAAGGGAGATAGGCCACGGGGGGTTCCGAATCTCCTCGAGCACCCCTCGAGTTGGTGAAGCGACCCTTGAGAGACTACCCCAGTTTCGACTACGTGAAGGAGACGTAGTCTTCGCTCGCAAAGGTGGTGTTGAACGGAACTGCTACGTGTCTTCGACAGAGGACGGTTGGTTTCTCGGATCCGATGCACTTCGCATCCGGGTTGGTGAAGACGTTTGCGGTCGGTTCCTTGCGTACCATGTGGCAAGCCCCTTCATCCGTCGTTGGCTTGTTCAGCAGGCAGGCGGCTCGACGATGGCATCGCTCAATCAGGAGATTCTTGAACGCATTCCAGTGCCCCTTCCCCCAAGTGACGAGCAACGGCGCATCGCGGGTGTACTGGAGGCCTTTGATGACCTCATAGAGACGAACCGTAGACTTGCAGATGCGATCGCTGCTCTAGTCGCGTCCACCTATGAGGTCGAGTTGGCGTACACCGCAAATCGCGTCCATCTCTCAGACGTAAGTCGACACCTTCCGGGAAAGTACCTACCAAAGAAGACCTATGAGGCGGGCGGTCCATACCCTGTATATGGCTCTAACAGTGTTATGGGCTCTTACACTTCGTATCTCTATGCTGGGCCGCTGACGGTCATGGCCCGCATCGGCTCCAATTGCGGTGCCCTGAGGTTGAGTGAGTCTTCAGCCTGGATCAACAACAATGCGTCTGCGATCAAGGCCATTGACCCGCGCATGCAAGTGCGGCTACATGAAGCGCTAAGACGAGTTGAGATGGACAACCACAGAGCGGGGACCGGTCAACCGTTCATCCGCACTGAGTCCCTAATGGGTGAGAGGATCCCTTGGCCGACGAAGCCCAGCCCCTGGGACGCGGCTTCGGGCGACCTCGTCGAGGCAGCAGCAGCGCTGGAGGAGGAGAGTGGTGACCTGATTCGCCAGCGTGACGAACTGCTCCCTCTGCTGATCTCGGGCAAGGTGAGGGTGTCTGAGGTGGAGGGGGTGGGCTGAGCGATGGCTGTCGCGGAGTCCGACCTGGAGAACTGGGTTTTGGAGATGCTGGCCGCCCAGGGTTGGGAGATGCTTCACGGCCCTGAGATCGCGCCGGGAATGCCCGGCGCAGAACGCTCGGACTACCGCGAGGTCGTGCTCGTGGCGCGACTTCGGGACGCGATCATCGAGCTCAATCCCGAACTTCCCCCGGATGCTGTCGAGGATGCAATCAAGACGGTGATCCGCCCCGAATCGGCTGTGATCCAAACCGAGAATTGGCGGGCTTATCAGTTGTTGATTTTCGGGGTGCCAGTAGAGTACCGCGACGCCCAGGGCGTCCTACGGAATGCGCGGGCGTACCTCGTGGATTGGGCGAACCCGCTCGCGAACAATCTGGTAGCGGTTAACCAGTTCACCATTCAGGGGCCGAAGAAAGAGCGGCGTCCGGACGTCGTGCTGTTCGTGAACGGCCTGCCGCTGGGGCTGTTGGAGTTGAAGAAGCCGGGTGAGGAGAACGCCACCATCGCCGGCGCATACGCACAGATCCAGACCTACAAGGCTCAGATTCCTGACCTGTTCACGTGGAATCAGGGCGTAGTGCTCTCGGATGGCATCTTGGCCCGGATGGGGACACTCACCGCCCCTGCGAACCATTTCCAGGCGTGGAAGACCGTCGACGGCCAGTCGTTGGCGCCGAAATACCGGCCCGAGATCGAGGTGATGGTCGAAGGCTACCTACGTCCTGAGGTGTTCCTGGACTGGGTGCATAACTCCATTGCGTTCACCGGAGACGGCGAGAAGGCCGCCAAGATCGGCGCGAAATACCACCAATACTGGGCCGTCACCAAGGCAGTCACGGAGACGATCGAGGCGGTCGAGGGCGACGGCCGGGCCGGGATCGTGTGGCACACGCAGGGCTCGGGCAAGTCCTTCGAGATGGCCTGGTATGCGGGCAAGCTGATGCGGCATCCGGCGATGGACAACCCGACTCTGGTGGTGCTGACCGACCGCAATGACCTGGACAACCAACTGTTCGAAGAGACCTTCGCAGCGACCAAACCCGGCGCACCTTTGCCGGAGGTGCCGGTGCAGGTCGAGTCCCGGCAGGACTTGAAGAGCCTCCTCACGGGTCGCCAATCGGGCGGCATCGTGTTCTCCACGATCCAGAAGTTCGGACTGTCCAAAGACGAACGCGAGGCCGGCATCCAGTTCCCCGTCTTGTCGGAACGCACCAACATTGTGGTGATGGTGGACGAGGCCCACCGCTCGAACTACGACTTCATCGACGGGTTCGCCCGACACCTGCGCGACGGCCTACCGAACGCCACGTTCATCGGCTTCACCGGTACACCCATCGAGGTGAAGGACCGGTCCACGACGGCGGTGTTCGGTGATGTCATCGACACCTACGACCTGACACAGGCGGTCGAGGACGGCGCCACGGTCAAGGTGCTGTACGAGGCCCGGTTGGCGAAGGTGCGCCTGCCCGAGGGCGCGTTCGACGACATCGATGACGCGTTCGCTGACGCCGTCTCGGGTACTGAGGAGGAAGCCCAGGAGCGGCTCAAGTCGCGCTGGTCACGGGTAGAGGCCATCGTCGGTGCAGACGAGCGGCTGGACGAGTTGGCCCGCGACATCCTGGCCCACTGGGAGACCCGTCACGAACTGATGCCGCAGTCCAAGTGCATGGTCGTCACGATGTCGCGGCGGATCGCGGTCGCCCTGCACGACAAGTTCAAGGCGCTACGTCCCGACTGGTACGACCCGGACGACACCGAGGGCCGGATGAAGGTTGTTATGACGGGTTCGGCGACCGATCCCGAGTCCTGGCAGGAACACATCCGGAACAAAGCGCAGATGCGGGCGTTGAAGGCGCGAGCGTCCGACCCCGACGATCCCCTGGAGATGGTCATCGTCCGGGACATGTGGTTAACCGGGTTCGACTCGCCCTCGATGACGACCATGTACGTCGACAAGCCGATGCGCGGTGTGTCATTGATGCAGGCCATCACCCGGGTGAACCGCACGTTCAAGGACAAACCCGCCGGGCTGATCGTGGACTACATCGGTATCGCTGAAGACCTGAAAGAGGCGCTTGCCGACTACACCAAACGCGACCAGGACAACGGCCAGGTCGGCGCCGATATCGAGAAAACGGCCATCCCGGAGATGCTCAAGGAACACGACATCGTAGTCTCGATCCTGGCCGGCTTCGACTGGCGGCCCCTGCTGGCCGACAAGGGCCCCAAGGCGTTCCTCCATGCCGTCATGGATTGTGTGGAGTGGCTGCTGGACCAAGAACACATCGAAGACGCCCTGGAAGGTGTCGAGATCGCTGACGAGGAGAAGAAGCCGCTGACGACCAAGCAGCGTTTCGTGGAGCACACTAAGCGACTGCGGTCGTTCTTCTCGCTTGTCCCGGCCACCCCAGAGGCGACCCGCATCCGCGACGACGTTGCCTACTTCGACACCGTCCGTGCGGCGATCGCCAAGATCGAGAACGCGGGCCGCGGCGCGACCGACACGGCCGCGGAACTCGACACCGCCATCCGACAGATCGTGTCGGAGAACATGACCGGCACTGGCGTGGTGGACATCTACGCGGAAGCAGGGATCGCGAACCCCGATATCTCGCTGATCGATGACGCCTTCGTCAAGAAGATCACCCAATCCGACCGCCCCAACGTTCAGATGGAAGCCCTGAAACGCCTGCTCAACGCCGAGATCAAGACCATCGCGAAACGCAACATCGTCAAGGGCCGCGAATTCTCCGACATGCTCAATGAATCCCTGATCCGCTACCAGAACCGCAGTCTCGACACCGCCGCCGTCGTGGCGGAGCTCGTCCGCCTCGCGCAAGCGTTGACTGCTGAGCGCGACCGTGGGCAGCAAACCGGGCTATCTGACAACGAGCTCGCCTTCTACGACGCCCTGCGAACCAACGAATCCGCCGTCGAAGCACTACAAGACGACGTGATGAAACAGATCGCCCACGAACTCACCGAAATTGTCCGCCGCGACGCCAAGACCGACTGGGCGGTCAAGGAGCAAGTGCGCGCCAAGCTGCGCTCGACGATCAGACGGCTGCTGCTGAGGCACGGCTATCCACCCGATAAGGCCCCCGCCGCAACCGAGCTCATTCTCAAACAAGCGGAGGCCCTCGGCTCCTCGGAATCGAGATGACAGTCGGCGGCCAAAGCCTGGACGAGTGGACTTCCGGGCGGATGCCTCGCAGACTCAAAGGGACGTCTGAGGAGCGGTGACCGACGGCATACTTGGAGGACCAATGACGGACGACGCAGCCCCACTGGAGCGTGACGCACTCTCTCCATACCTAGAGGACTTGCAGGGGGTGTGCTGGTGGTGCGGCTCCGTCGCCGATTCGTTGGAACACCGATACAAGCGGACGGACCTCCTCCGGCTCTGATCTAGCGACGAAGGGCTCGTGTGGGGCGGAGAGGGCCGGACTGAGGTCATCCGCGGCCCAAATTCTAAGTCTCCCGCGGTGAGATTCGGTCGTGTTCTGTGCCAACGGTGCAACAACGACCGCAGCCAGGCGTTCGACCTCGCGTACGACAAGTGGAGTGATGCCCTCGTCCGCGGCATGGACGATTGGTGGGCCGCCCAGGACGTCAGCCTTGAGACCATCTACCAGACCGGCTGGCGAACCGAGGCAATGAACCTCGCACGCTACTACGTCAAGAACTTCGGGTGCTGGCTGGCTGACAAGGGGATTCGTCCACCCCAGACGCTGAGAGATCTTCTCAACGGTGACGAAATGATGGACGAAGTCGAACTCTTCCTTGTGAAGAGCGAATCCCATTACATTGGGCACCGAGACTACCTCCGGGAGTACGGCTCGAACGCAGCACTGTTCCGACTGCCCGATCTAGCATGGGTCTCGCCGAGCAGGAGACGTGTGACGGGATACCAAGGCACGGTCCTCATCGGCTATGTCGGGGTGATGATGCGGTGGCGCGAGGGTTCCGGATATCGAGACTCGTTTTTCTATCACCCGCATCCCGTCCTCCACGTGCTGCCGGCAGAACCCGACTTCGCCCGCAGGCTGAAAGAGATTGATCAGGCACAGCACGAATAGCGTGTTCAGGCGCACGTCTCGCGGAAGCTACGCGGCGTTGCGGGAGCCTAGGCGCTCCATCCGCCTTCGGTCTTGACTAGCCAAGAAGGGCAGACTCGCAGACTCGTTCGCCTGTGCACCGTGAGCAGCACACCCTTTCCAGGAGAAGGGAACGCTGGATGAGTCTGATCTTGAAAGCACAAGCGCTGCAGCACAAGCGCATGGAGGCGCTGCGGAAGTACGCGGATGAGGTCGCGAACATCGACCGCCGCCGGCACGAGCTGGACCTCGCGTCCGCGCGCGCCTGGATGAAGGTGATCCGCGCTGGTTGGGCCACTTCTGATCTGACCAGCTTCGGTCTGAAGGCGCCGAAGAGGCCACGATCAACACCATCAGCGGCGGCCGGTCACGACCATGCTCAGCCCACGTCCCCAGTCATCGACTCTTCAGACCGGGAAACCGATTCCGGTGGGTAGCCCCGACGAGGTGCTAGCTGACACCCAGAGGTTCTACCGGCAGCGCGTCTACGAGTCGTGGGTACGCGACTACCTCCACAGCCGCCATCTGCCGAGAGCGATCTCCGAAGCCGGAATCGGATACGCGCCGTCGGGTTGGACTGCAACGACCGATCACCTCCTGTCGCTCGGGCACTCCCCCGGCGATCTGGTCCGGGCGGGCGTTTCGATCAAGGGTGACCGCGGGCTGCGCGATGTGATGCGCGATCGCCTGATGCTGCCGGTCCAAGACCACACCGGCGGCCTCGTCGGGTTTTTGGGCCGCGCGAACCCGGACGACACCGGCTCACCCAAGTACCTGAACACCCCGTCAACCGAGTTGTACGAGAAGCGGTCGACACTGTACGGGCTCGGCGAAGGCCGCCATGCTCTGGCCGCTGGCGCCACCCCGTTGATTGTCGAGGGCCCGATGGACAAGCTCGCAGTCGACAGGGCGGCTTCCCGATTCAATCGCAAAGTGGTCGCCCTCGCGTCTTGCGGAACCGCTGTGACAGCCGCTCACATCGCCCGCATCCGGACCATCACCGACGCGCCGATCTGGTTTTGCTTCGACGCGGACGCACCTGGTTGCCGGGCCATGCTGCATGCCTGGACCGTTACCGCGGAGCAGGGGCGGGTAGCCCAGCGTGTCGTCCAGTTGCCGGCCGGTCACGACCCGGCCAGTGTCCAGACCGGCACCCTCGCTCACGCCATCCGGCACGCGACACCGATGAGCGTAGCGGTCGCACAGGCACAGCTGGAGCAGTGGGGTCAACCAGACAACCCTGTCAAGGCCGAACTCATGGTCGACGCCCTGGCCAAGCGTGACGTGGCACGTCTAACTCCCGAGGATTCGATTGAGTGGATCAGCACCGTCGCTCGCTTCGCAGACCTCCCGATCAGCAGCGTCCAGACCGCGCTCATCGAGCACCTGGCGCCAACGCCAACAGCTGCGGATCTCGACGCGTTGAGAGCCGCCAGCTTTCCGCGCCAGATGACACCGTCCGGAACATCCGTACAGGCGCCAGGCCGGAGCGTTGGACGACACGCTGGGTCCCCGAGCACCTCTCTGGGCCAAACGCCGTATCGATGACTCTCAACAGCGGGCGCCCCCTCCCGTAACCAGATAGCTGGCTGATCGGCCTAGTCTTCAGTGAGGTACTTGCTGGCTAGCCTGGCCGCGTTGTGGAGTCTCGGGTTATCGAAGACGGCTTGCTGCTGCCGCTCGTGAGGAAGTTCGAGCGCCTGAAGGAGGTTCATCATCACCACGGCGGTGGTTACCCTCGTTGCCGCCACCAGCTCGTCGGGGGACTGACGGGGGGTTTGCCCTTCGTGAACAAGATCGTTCCGAGCCCGAGACGTGATCCGAGCCCAGCAATCCACATCTGGAACCAGTTCCTGCATCGCCTTCGAGTCGGGTAATCCGGCGAGAGTAATCAGGCGATCCCGCAGCGTGGGTTCGTTGCGAATTGCGCTCTTGATCCACTGTCGATGCTCCTCGGGAGTGTTCTCCAACAATGTCTCTCGCATGACATTGAAGGCCTTGGCTGGTATACGTCGCTGTCCAATACCTAAGCACCGGTGCAGCACCTCGGCTGCTCCCACAGCGGACAATAGATTCCCCTCCAAATACTGAGCCGGGGCATAACTGAGTCCCAGGACCATATTCGAGGCTGGAAGGCAGGTCTTACGTAGCCGCCACCACCGTGGCACGATCTCTTCGAACGCTATATCGCGGCACGTGAACAGAGCTTCCGAACGATTGATCGCCTTGGCTTCCGCATCACCCGTGAAGGTGCCTCGGAAATAGACCTTGACCTCACGATCGCGAACCGGGTAGTCGTCGAGATGGTCGTCAGGTCTCGGGGGTACCCCAAGGACCAACTCCAAGAGTGCGCAGGCCTGGTAGGTTGCCAGTGAGACTAGATCCTGAATAGTCTCGGCAAACTCGCGAGCGGTCGTCAGCGTCATCCGACGCTGAGGCCGAAGCTCGACAAATGCGGTATCTCGCATCCGTCTGACGATCTCACCGCGGCTACGCTCGATGCCCGGCAACGTGTGGGCGTGCACTAGCGTCACAGCCGTATCGTCGACTGTCACCGTTGGCTCAGCTATGGGCGTCATCGAAAGCGTGACGCGATCAATCCGCCCTCCTTTCCCCTCGCTCGAACTGGTCAGAATGGATGAATTAGACCACTGTGTCAGGTTCTCAACGGATACCAGGCTCGATGTGAAGACCGCTTCCCCTTCATCGGGAAGATGTACTCCGATGAGCGCGGTTGTTGCCGCGAGGACTTGCTTGCTTGGCGCCGCGAGCCCAGGCAGATAGGACGTGGTGGTCAGTGGTATGCAGTCGAGCAACGTGATCTCGATGTTGTCTGCGATGCCTAGAATCACGGGCCAGCGTTCGTATTCGTTCGCCATCGCCGTTGCCTGCTCCTCGCTCACTTGGTGCAGGATGAAGGGATCAAAGCCGCCAATCAGCGACAATCGCAAGCCATCTTGAGGGTTGTATCGGAGGATGCCGGGAACAGCGTTGCCCAGCGCCCCTGGGAGCCACCAATGGCCGGACCAATCCGCTGGCTGATCAAGCCGTGTCGCCTCCGGCATTCCCACCAACTCCTTTATCGCTGCACAAGCTCGGCCATCCGCCATTCTCAGGAATGCACTGAAACGCACACGAGCCTCATGACTGATGCTAACCGCGAACTCTTGACGTGTTTCACCTCGGCGCAGCTCGAGGATGGCAATAGGAAGCCGTTCTTGGTGCAGAAGATGGGCCGTGCAGAGGGCCCGATGAGGGCACACTGACCAATGCACCTTCGTTTGGATCTCGCAGTCGGCGCGCAACGGCTCTTGCGATGCTCCAAGGCGGCGTCGGGCCGGTGAGGCGGCAGCCATGGCGGGTGTTGCCGTAACGGCCATACCACGTTCACTCGTCCGAGGGGCTGTTCAGGCTGGCCAGCCGAAAGCAGGCCCCTTGCGGCCCGGCATCGCCGGAGCTCAGCGGAGGTCGGGGCCGCCCGCGTTCGCCAGTTCGTCGATGACGCTGAAGGTCTCGTCCGCGTCATCTGGCACCTCATCACCGGTGGGCGAGAACCACTCCGACGACTCCTCGGCAGTCAGTTGCGGATACTTCTCGATAAGGAACCGTCGCCGGTATGAGACATCGGCCGCGTCGACAATGGACTCCAGGGTCGTCCAGTTCATAGTTCCCCCGACCGCAATTCCGACGACCGGAATGGCCTTGCCCAGGCCTTTCTTAGTGAGGCGGAACCCGAATCCCTTCGCAACCTGCTGAGACACCTTGGTGACCACAGACTCGTTCAGGACGGCCCAGGTCTTGCCGCGCACCAGGGCCTGCGTGAGCCGGGAGACGTCAGCCATAGCGGCAGTCTTCGCGGTCGTGGACATTGCCGACCCGGCGTTGATGACAGAGAGCACAAACAGTTTCTCGGCCGGATCCTCGGGGTCGTAGCCATACTGGAGGGCCAATTGGCCGACGACGCGAGATGAGAGCGCGAGAACGATGGCGGCGTCGCTGGCGAACGCGCTGAGGATCGTACCCCCCGAGGGCGCCGATCCGGCGCCTGCCGAGGCCGCCACGACAAGCTCTCCTCCGGAGATCACGAACCCCGCGCCAGCGCCGGACAAGGCCGCCAAGGCAGGGTAATACCAACTAGCTCCACGTCCACGAACATCGTCGATCTGCTCAAGATCGAGGCGGCGCACGTCTGCCAGCGATGAGACTTCATGGCCGCATTTCTGGTGGCGAGCCACAACCCGCCTTGGGGACAAGCCAGCTCGCGAGACACGGCCCACGGTCTGCCGGGCAGACCCGAAGGCCGCACCACTCCAGTCTGGAAGCTTCTCTCCAGCGTGCTGAAATCCGGTTCGGACAGCCTGCGCGCCTTTGGTCACAAGTTCTTGACCATGCGAAATGACCATCTGAGCTTTCGGGCGGTCTTGGAGGAGCCGATTGGCGCCCTCGCCAACCGCGGCAGCGCCCTCGGCCGCTTGCTGTCCGATCCAGCGTGTTCCCTGGGACAGCGGTCGACCCTTGAAACGCTGGATGGCGTCCCATGCATCGCGTTCATATTGCGAAGGTTCACCCATGCCGAAGAAGCTACCAGGGGCGCTTCACCATCACACCCCGGCATTTGGTGTTGGATCACCAGGGCCGCCTGCTAGACGGATCAACCGGTTAGCTGCGTCCACGAATCCCTGGTTGAGAACGTCGCTCCCCGCCCTTCTCGTCCGGACCTGGATGTCGTGGGAGATGCCAGCTCTTCACACATGTTGACACCGCCAGCGGACGGAATCCTGGATAGCAGTGCCGTACTGGCCGGACAGGCTGGCCAGTACGGCACCGATGCGTTCCATACCGCGAGTCACGGTAGGATGAGTTGGCCGTCAGGGCTGACGGGACGGCTTGATTCCATGCTTGCGACGCAGGTCGCGGACCATCCCTGAGAAAGCGTCGTCGGGTGAGGGGCTATCGGGGAAGTCCGCGAGTGCTTTGCGTGCGGCCTCGAGCTCGGCGGTGTACGTGGCCGCGTCCAGCCTCTCTTCGTATATCTGGTACTCAATCGCGTGCCGAGCGGCTTCTGCATAGCTCACGGTCCGGGCTAGAGCCGCGCTGAGCGCCAGCATGTGCTCGCTAGCCTCGTCGATCTGAGTGCTGGGTTCACGGAACTTTCCTGTGCAGTTGTGGTCGGAGACGCTGATTCGCGGGTCATCGAGGGATCTGGCGAGAGCCGTGGGTAGGTAGTCGATCATCTGATTGAGGTAGCCAAGCAGGAGGCCGGTTTCCTTCAACAATTTGCAGGCGACGGGAGCGGGCACAACGGGCGCGCTGGCGCCGTTTACCGTTAGACCGAGGTTGCTGACAGCGTGGCGAGCCCGTTGGGCGGATTGCTCCTGTTGTTGTCCTTCAGCTTCGAGCTGGTCGAGCGTCTTCTTCGTCTTGTTCACCTTGGTCTCCTGGGGTCGTTGGTGAGTACATCGGTGCTAGCGCTGTAGTTCTGTCCGGCAGCGGCTACCTGACTGTGGACGTGGTCCTATGCGGGCGGTCGAGGTGGAAATCGTCGGCCGACCGTCGGCTGTGTCAGGGAACGCCGCCAGCAGCGGCTCTTGAGATGGCCGCAAGCCAGCACCTTGTGGTCGCGCCTTGTAGCCCTGGCCACTGATGGCTTGCTGTGCAGCTTCTGCCCGGTCGTATGCCTGCGACAGCAAGCCGGTGAGTTCGTGTAGTTGCTCGCTGGCGCGTTGGACCTGGACCCTCGGCTCGCGCTGGTTCCCGTCGTAGTCGCGGTCAAAGACGTCGAAACGAGCATCGTCGAGAGACCCCGCTAAAGCGTGAGGCAGATTGTCGGTCACTTCGCTGACGTAGTAGAGCAGCATCTTGATGTCGCCCAGAACGTCATAGGCTGCAGGGCCGGGGATCACGCTCGCATCTGAGGAATTGGCTCTTCGCGCGAGTTCGTGTGCGGCATCGCTGGCCTGGTTCGCAGCCTCACGCTGGCGTTCGCCTTGGTGTTGCAGTTGCTCGATTGTCTGTTTCACTGGATCTCCTGGGGGTCTCTAGAGCCCAGCAGCAATCGTGCTGAGCGGGTTGGCGAACGAGTTGAGAGCTCGCCGTTCGGTGCTGCTTCCGGCAGTCCCAGCCAGCCTCGGGAAGGCCGCCAGGAGTACCTCTTGGATGGCTGAAGTGGCCGGCACCTTCAACCTAACTTCTTTCGCTGACAAGGCAAGACTTTGAGTGTTGTC
>Ga0334883_1002679_pt1 | contig 21118 bp, 14 predicted proteins | sample GraSluR1_MG_6_FD_207230 | JGI IMG/M metagenome (GOLD analysis project Ga0334883, IMG submission 207230) | Sludge microbial communities from methane-producing bioreactor in Wageningen University, Netherlands - Granular Sludge_09_05-R1 | ecosystem: Engineered > Bioreactor > Anaerobic >...
GAGTGACCGCCGTCGGCCGTCCCACCGACCGCGGTTGGGGCCGCCGACCGGGATGCTCGACGCAGGACGACGGGGAGTACGAACCTAGCAGGGGGTCGCACATGGTCGAGCCGACGCCGCGCCTGCATTACGGCTGGATCGTGCTGCTCATGGGAGTGCTGGTAGTCTTCGCCTCCCTGGGATTGGCACGCTTTGGGTACAGCATGGTCCTGCCGGCCATGCAGTTAGGCCTGGGGATGGACAATACCGCGGGCGGCGTGCTGGCCACGGCGAATCTCATCGGCTACCTGCTGCTGTCGGCGTTGGGCGGTGCTCTGGCGTCCCACTTCGGGCCCCGGCGGGTGATCGCGGCCGGCCTGGCCATCGCCGCCGTGGGCATGGTCCTGACGGGCCTGTCTAACAGCAACGCCGAAGCCGCCCTGTGGCGCGCCGTGACCGGCATCGGCAGCGGGGCCAGTAATGTGCCGGTGATGGGCCTGGTGGCCGGCTGGTTCGCTCTGAGGCGACGAGGATTGGCCGCGGGCCTGACGGCCTCAGGATCATCGGTGGCACTCATCGTCCTGGGGGCCACGGTGCCCGCGGTCCTCTCGGCGTATGCAGAGCAGGGATGGCGGGCCTGCTGGCTCTTCTTCGGGGGCGCCACGCTGGTCCTGGCCTTGATGGCTTACGCAATATTGCGCAACCGCCCGGCGGACGCGGGTCTGCGGCCCGTCGGTGCCGAGAGACAGGCTCCCTGCTGTGCGGCCCCGCCTCCGGCACCCCTCGTGCCGCGGCCACTGGGGTGGGCCGACGTGTACCGCTCCCGCGCCATATGGGCCCTGGGGCTCGTCTATGTGGCCTTCGGGTTCTCGTACATCATCTACATGACGTTCTTTGTCAAAGCGCTCATGGCCGAGGGCGGCTATAGCCAGCAGGCCGCCGGGAGCCTGTTCATGACCATGGGCTGGTGCAGCCTGCTGTGTGGCGTGATCTGGGGGGCTGTGTCCGACGCCATCGGGCGCAAGTGGGCGCTGGTTGTCGTCTACCTGATCCAGGCCACCTCCTACACGCTCTTCGGCCTGCTGCCCACCGTTGCGGGGTTCACCATCTCCGCAGTGCTGTTCGGCCTGACGGCATGGAGCATTCCGGCGATCATGGCCGCGGCCTGCGGCGACATGCTGGGCCCGCGGCTGGCGCCCGCGGCCCTGGGGTTCGTCACGCTGTTCTTCGGCGTCGGCCAGGCCGCGGGGCCGGCGGTGCACGGCCTCATCGCCGATGCCACCGGCTCTCACCTGCCGGGCATGCTCCTGGCCGCCGCCGTGGCGGCCCTGGGAGCCCTCGGTGCCGGCCTCCTGCGTCCGGTGGTCGTGAGTGCCGAGGAGGCCTGAGCCGGCGCACACACCGCGCCGAATGGTCGGGAGCCCTCCGCACGACGCTCACGGACCGGGGCCCGCTGCACGCGGCCCGGCTTGCCGCTGCTCACTCCGTCGTCGCCCAGAACCCGCCGCAAGGGGGCAACCGGCCCATGGCCACCTGCCGAGCCATCAGTCTGATCGACGTCAGGGACTTCGCCGCCGAGACGGTGCGCGTGGGTGATCTCAGCGGCGACGGCGCCCCTGACCTGCTCTTCGTCCAGTCCACCTACGCGAACCGCCGCATCACCTGCCTGACCGCCACGGACCTGGCGGGCGAGGTGATCTGGCAGCACGGCACTCCGAATGCCGACAATGCCCGGATCTACAGCGACCTGCCCGTACAGGTGTACGACTGGGACCAGGACGGCCACAGCGAGGTGCTCTACGTCGAGCAGGCCATCTACGCCGAGCCGTACGACTCCGACTCCCCTGTGGTGGAGAGGGCCGGGCGCTACGAGGGCCATGCGATGGTGGTGGTGCTCAACGGCCAAACGGGAGCGGTCAAGGGGTACGTGCCTCTCCCGGCTCCGGCGGATGACTGCTTCCTATTCGCCGACCTCACCGGCCGCGGCCAGCGCCGCGACTTCGTGGTCAAGGACCGCTACTGGAACCTGTGGGGCGTCAGCGCCGAGGGCCAGGAGCTGTGGCACTGGGAGGGCTCGACCGGGCACTATCCGGCGTACGGCGACGTCGACGGCGACGGGCGCGACGAGCTGTTCGTGGGCTTCGCCCTCATCGACCACGACGGCACGGTGCTGTTTGAGGCCGACCCGGCCGGAGCCCACCAGGACGCCGCCTGCGCCGTGCAACTGCCGGACGGGAGCTGGCGCCTGCTGTTCGGCAACCACGGCGTCCACTGCCTCGATGTCACGGGCAGAAAGCTGTGGTCACATCCGCTGGCCGAGGCTCAGCACGTGGTGGCCGGACGCTTCTGTCCTGGTCTGGGCCCGGTGCAGTTCGGCGTCATCGACCGGGGGCAGCCGCGGCCAGACAGCACGCGGGCCTCGGCGACATTGCTCTGCTATGACCTGGAAGGCCATGAGCTCTGGCGCCGCGAGCAGCCGCCCGGCGGCTGGTACGCCGGGTGTATCGCCATCGACTGGTCGGGCCACGGCGAGATGCGCGAGATTCTGGTCTACGGCCGCGGTGCCGGCAGCCCGGCCACGATCTACGATGGGGACGGCGGGATCGTGGATGAGCTGCCGATGCAGTACACCCCGGATCGCACCGAGGCCGACCGGCAGGCGGGCTTCTACGCCTCCCGGGCCGACGTCTGGGGCGACAGCCGTCACGAGGTGCTGCTCTTCGGGGCCACGGGCGCCTGCATCTGGACCAACACCAGGCTGCGGCAACTCCCGACAATGTACAACAACAACCTCTACCCGGGGATGTAGGCGCCGCTCACCGCGTCCGCCCCACCGGCCCTGCTCCCGCCTATGCCCCCGCGCCCCTACTCGACCAGACCCCATTCGCGGCCTGCGGCCCGTTCCTCGCCGGCGAAACACTTTCGCAACACCGACGCAGGATAATGGGTCGGTGAAGGTGAATAGCCCCCGGTCGTACCCAACCACGGTGTGGAAAGGAAGCAAGCCACATGAAACGCGGTTTCACCCTTATCGAGTTGCTGGTGGTCATCGCCATCATCGCGATCCTGGCCGCAATCTTGTTCCCGGTGTTCGCCAGAGCCAGGGAAAAGGCCCGCCAGACCTCGTGTCTGAGCAACATGAAGCAACTGGCCCTGGGGGCCATGATGTACGCCCAGGACTACGACGAGATCCTGCCGGCGGCCCTGAGCCGCAACCCCGTCGATCAGTCCACCATCTGGTGGCACGCCATGCTGCAGCCATATGTGAAGAACACCCAGGTCAACATCTGCCCGAGCGCGATGAACAACCCCAGTTACGGCTGGGCGTACCAGACCTGCGGCTACCGCCTGTGGGAGACCACCTACAACACCCCGGCGCCTTTGGCCAAGTTCACCCACCCCTCGGAGACGATCATGATCGGCGAGCAGGGGTACATTCGCTGCGGCACCACCGTCTGCTGGTGGATGACGGGCCAGTCCTCCGTGATCCGTCCCTATCCGCGGCACAATGACGGGGCGAACCTGGCCTTCGTCGACGGTCACGCGAAGTGGCTCAAGGAGGACGAGTACAGCAAGATGGAGCCCTACTGGACGAGGTAGGTCTTCGGTGCGGGCGGCTCGGCGAACCGCGATGCCTTCGCGCCGGGCCGGGAGCAAGCGCGCCGGCAACGGCCATACAGACGCAGCTCGGCGCCACCCCCGGAGGACCAGGGGTGGCGCCGAGCTGGTTCTGGGCGGGTGCTTGAGCCCCGCCACGAACGACGCAGCAGGCATGGGCGCCAGGTCTCACTGCCTCTCCCACGGAGGCGGGCTGTGCTGTGGTCGCGACGGGGAGAGATAGGCATTCGTGACGGGTCCCGAAGGAGACGGGCCTCTCGGGGCCGATGGTCAGGCGCCATCGGTCGTCGGTGGAAATGCGCGGGTGGCCACGGACGATCTTAGCGAGAATTAACGTGGCCTGTCGGAAGGTAGCTTGTCGGCGAACGCAGAATAACTCTCGTGATGTACGAGACCAATCTGGAAGGAGTGGGTAGCTTTGCGACGCGGTTTCACGCTGATTGAGTTGCTGGTGGTGATCGCGATCATCGCGATCCTGGCGGCGATCCTGTTCCCCGTTTTCGCCAGGGCCCGTGAAAAGGCCCGACAGGCCAGTTGCCAGAGTAACCTGAAGCAGATCGCCACGGCCGGTCTGATGTATCTGCAGGACTATGACGAACGGCTGCCCGGACACGGGTGCGGGTGGCGAGACTGGACCACCCCGCAAAACGAGTGCTGCTACGCCCAGAAGATCTATGCCTACACCAAGAACGTTCAGCTTTTCAGTTGCCCCTCCGATCCATCGCGGGCTGCGGGCCCGCCGGCCGCCGGAACCGCACGCCGCGACGGTAACGCCTATGGCAATAACCTCCAGTACATCGCCGGACGCGCGCCACGCACAATCGGCGAGATCAAGTCACCCTCCGAGACGATCTGGTACGCCGATGCGTCCGTCGGCTACATCCGAGCGCCGGCCTGCTGCGGCGTGACGACAACGACGCCTCTGTGCACCCAGGCGCCGCGGGTGGACAACATCCAGTGGCGGCACAATGAGGGCGCCAATATCGCCTACGTCGACGGCCACGTCAAGTGGAGCAAGCAGTCCGACCAGATCCAGATGACTAACTACTACTGGGATCGTGAGTAGCCCAGGCCGACATCCACGGAGGCCCCCAACCGCCGGGCGATCGCTGCCGCCGGAGCATTGCACAGGCCACGCCAGGCAGGGCCCGGAACCTACCGCGATGCCGGACACAGTCACCAGATACGCCATGGTAACCACCACCGACAGACGCGAGTCGCCCGGGCTTGCCGGGCGACTCGCTCGGCTCTTGCTGACCGCCCTCGCACTCTGTGCCTGCGCTCTTGCCGGCTGCCCGCGTGCCGAGGCCCCCACCGCCCCTGCTTCACCCCTGCCGACAGAGCCTCCTATGCCCACGGTCGCAACCTACCCCGCTCTCGCGGAGGAGCCCCAGACCGCTAAGGCCCTTGAGGCCTACCTGGATACCTGGGACGTCCGGGACAAGTCATCAGAGGAGTACAAGCAGGCCCTCGACGCCCTCCTGTCGGTCTACCGGGACGCGTACGCCGGTCTGCCGAAGGCGGCCGACGCCGCCGCATACGACAGGGGCCTGCGGGTGCTGTGGGACCTGTGCGGAGTGGTGCACAGCACGGCCCTATCGCCTGAGGTCGTCAAGCACGGCATCGACTGGCAAGAGCCCGCAGTGTACGAGGGATCCGGCGACGCCGAGGTATCCCTGGCCGACGCCGTGTCGGCGCCTCTGCGCACGGCGCTTGAGAGCCTCCCGCACCGCTGTCTGGCCCTCCTCCGCGCCGTGCCCGTCGATGCCGCCGGGGGCTCCTCGTACTACGATTTGGTTGCCGACCAGGCGCGCCAGGTGTACCTCACCCCGCAGCTCCCGGAGTGGTCGCCCTCCTGTCCCATGGACGTCTGTGGCTCCTCCGAGCCCCTGACGCGTACCCTGATCCTCGCCTCGGCCAGCTACATCGACCTTTCCCCAAAGCCGGACTGGTCGCTGGCTGCGGTGGCCGTTCACGAGGCCGCTCACATCGCCTGGTTCCACAGCGGCGAGGTAGAGGCCGATCCACGCCTGCTTCTCCCCATCCCCAACGAGCGCAATGCCTTCGCGCAGATGGCCGCGTTCCTCCGGGGAATGCTCAGCCTCCGCGATCCCGAGCTCAAGGCCTACGTCGATCAGCATCGCAAGGCCATGCAGGATGGGCTGGTCGAGGCCCGGGGGAGGGTGACGGCAGCCAACGCGCTTCTGGGCCTACCTGCCAACGACGAGAGCGAGCACACGGAGCTCCCCGAGGGCATCGAGGAGAGCAAGCTGCGCGGTGCGGGGTAGGACTGCAACCGTGCCTGTGAGGTGCACCCGGCGCGCAGACCGTCCGATGGGTCCCCGGGGGCTGTGTCCGAGGGCCAACGCCGGCCCTGCAGGCCGGTCTCACCAACGGCTGTAGTGCCGGCAGGGGCGACCGACAGCGACAGGATCCAGCCGGACGGACGTGCAACGGCGACGCCCACCTGCGCACCGGTACGCGTCGGGGCGCCCCCCTACCTCCCCACACTCACGATCTCATGCCCCGGGACCGTCACCGTGCCCGTCGGTAGCTCCACGTCCGCGGCCTCCGAGCGGTGGTTGTACAGCAGGATGTCCGCCGTCGTTACCGTCACGTAGACCAGGTCCGCCTTTCCGTCGACGGACGCCTCCGGCGAGAGCGCGGCCACGTCATACCGCTGCGGCGAGTGGATCAGTGCGCCTACCGCCTCGGCCACGGACGCTGCATCCACCCCGAGCGCGACCACGACACGTCCCCTGCCCAACTGCTGCACCCTCGCCACCGGGTCCACCGGCCCTTCGCCGCCTTCGGAGGCTATCGGCTCGACGATGATGTCGCGCAGCATCACCGATAGCTCCCGGGTGTCGTCGTTCTCGCCCGTCCTGGCCGGGACCCAGACTCCGGCCTGGAGTTCGATGGTGACCCGGCGACCCTCATCGCCGGCGGGACGCTGGAAGGCCAGCTCGCCCCTCTCCCCCGGAGCGGCCTGCTTGAGTGTCTGGCCGTCCACGAGGAAGCTCACCGGCCTGTCGAGCCGGCCGACCCAGTAGGGCATGCGCACGCGGCAGGCCTCGGCCGGCAGCGGGATGTGCAGGCGGACATCGCCGCCCGTCCAGCACACGAAGCCCGCAGTCCGCCAGATAGCGTCGGACTCGGGGCCGTGAAACCGCCCCTCTCGCCAGGCCTGCTCGGCGGCCTCGCCATGGGGCATCGCGGGGATTGACATCGTCCCGAGCTTCCTGGCGGGTACGGAGTGCTGCGTCGGGAAGAGGGCCTCGCCCTCCGGGCTCCGCGGACGGAAGCCGGCGGGGACGACCAGCGTCAGGCCGCCTTCCACGGCTCGACGGATCTCCTCCGCCGTCTCCTGCTCCGTGACGGTTCCGGCCGGCCAGACCAGCAGTTTTAGCTTCTCCAGGGCTCCGTCGGCGATCATCAGCTCATCGAGAAGCTCGATATCGCAGCGGTCGCGCACCGTCCGCACCGCCTCGCTCAGGCCGCCGGCGGCCTCCAGGTCCACCGAAGTGCGCGACCAGAAGAGGCCCGCCTCGATCACCGGCTCGCGCACGGTCATCAGGTCGAGGTAGCGCCTGTACTGCTCTCCGCGCGCTCCCTGCGGCGGGTTGTCGTAGTGGAACAGCTCCCAGGCTCCGGAGGCCACGGCGTTGTAGACGCGGGCGATGATGCCGTTGTCGTCCACGGCTCCGGCGGGCTCGTAGCCGAAGTAGGTCCCGTACAGCCTGCAGGCGCTGCCGATGTGCCGGGTGAGCAGGAAGTTCATGCCGTAGTCGGAGGCCTCGTTGGTGATGCGCATGCCGGCTCCGTGGCGGGCCACCATCTTGCACTGGGCCGACATGTCGGCACCCAGAGCGGGCTCGGCGCCGCCTCCGGTGCACATCATGATGGGCACATCGGGTGCCAGCTCGCGGGTGGTCGCGATCCACCACTCGGCGTAGTCCGTCATGGCGCCCATGTACCAGCGGATCATGTCCAGACGCGCGCGCATGCTGTGACTGCCGTCGGGGACGAAGGGCACCACCTGCTCGAAGGAGCGGTGCTCGGTGCCCCAGGCGTCGTTGAGCGCGGAGATGGTGGCGTACTTGGCCTGCATCTCTTCCCGGAAGTCGGCGCGGGCGTAGCGGTCGCCGCACCACCAGCCGAAGTGGTCGGGGTAGTCGCCGTCCCAGATTCGCGTCCAGCCGTTCCCGCCGGCGGTGAAGATCGACTCGCCGAACACCCCGCTGATCCCCAGCAGGACGGCCTGCATGTCGGCGTGCTCGTAGTGGGCGAAGAACCGCTCCAGCAGCGAACGCACCCGCGGCCTGAGATGTGGGTTCCAGATGGACTGGTCGCGGGAGGCGTCGCCCGTTGCCAGGTCCACGGCGAACACCGACTCGTCGGAGTCCTTGAACCACGGAGGCGTGGCGTAGGCCGGGCCGGCGATGAGAAAGGGGACCCAGCGCAGGCCGTGGGTCTTGAAGAGCGCCAGCTCGGCGTCGTAGAACTCGGGGTCCCAGGCGCCCTCCTGGGGCTCCAGGAGCATCCACTTGACGTATGGCTCGAAGGCGGTGACGCCGTGCTCGGCGTACAGGCTCCCGAGTTGGTTCCAGTGGGCGCTGAGCTTCTCCGTTCCGCATCGCAGTTCGCCGCGCTGCAAGAAGGCCTCGCGGCCGGCTTCGAGACTCTCCACCTGCCAGCCCACGTCATTGCCGGCGGTGACGACCATCGGGTCGCCCGGGCCGACGGGGAAGTCGGCAGCGAAGGCGGGGATGGCGCTGAGGAGCGTGAGGAGCGAGAGCATGTGGGGTCCTCCGAGACGTTGTCAGATGACGAGTTCAGATGCCGCCGAGGCCCTCCTCCACCCTCACCTTGACGCTCCCCGAGTTTCCGGCGGCATGGTAGTCGATGACGTAGAAATGTACGGTGGTCTTGCGAAGCACATGGAGCCGGATCGCCGGGCGCACCGGGTTGAGCCCGTAGGCGGCGAGGGGTTCACCAACATAGACATCGCCGGGTTCCTCTCCGCACTCCACGTCGGTGAGGTTCACAGCGGCCGGGTCGAAGTCCAGCAGAACATTGCGGGCGGCGCGTTCTCTGTGCCCGGCCCCCGTCCCATAGATGATGGCACCCTCGCCCAGCTCCACCGTGTATTCGCCCCTGGCCAGCTCCACTCGGCGTGCGACGTTCTTCAGGTCCGCCTTCACGCAGTGTCGCCGGCCGTCCACGGTGACCAGGCGCTCCACCGTGTCCCCGGCCCTGCTCTTGCCGCTGATCCTGAGCACCACCGAACCGGCATTGTCGGCGGGGTTGCGGTCGATGACATACGCGTAGACGACTGTGGGCTTCTTGACGTACACGCCGATGTTCGAGTGCGGGAAATGCCCGTCGGGGATGGCCAGACCGGCAATGGCGGCGGGCCGCGCCGTCTCCAAAGCGGCGTCGAGGTGCCACAGCACCGACACCTGCGTATTGTCGAAGTCCAGCAGGACGTTCCTGGCCCGCCGACGCTCGTAGGTGCTCGAGGCCCCATAGGCGATGCCCGGGCTGTCCGGGCGCAGAGAGATGTCGTACATCCCCGGCTCCAGCCGGATCGGGGCCCCGACCTCGCGGGTGTCCACCTCGAGGCAGTTGTGCCTGCCGTGCACGGTGACGGTGGCGACGGTGTCACCGGGCGCGGCCGCTACGGGTGCAAAGCGGCCGAACGCGGCCACCCACGCTGTGACCCACAGGATGTGTCTCATCACCGCTCCTCCTCGCAGGACGTGGTTGCAGGCCTGTTCGCCACGCGGCCTGCGTCTCCTCCCGGAACGAACCAGCGCAGGATCCGCGCCCCCCCAGGGGCCGGCTACCACCCCACCGTCGCCGCCATCTCCCACGCCCGCAGGCTGTGCACCCGCGTCGCCTCTCCCCTACTGACCAGAGCCACTCCGGTGCTGTCTTCCCGCGTCGGGTAGATGCGCTGGGTCATGCACTGACGGCCGTTTGCGAAGACCTCGAGGATCGAGCGGTCCAGGAAGAGGTGGAGTACCAGCGGCTCGCCTGCGGCCAGGTGAAGCGGCGCTTCCTGCACGGTCACCTCCGGGTTGTCGACCCCGCCGACGAAGATGAAGGTGGGGTACTTGACCGTGCTGTCCAGCGTGGAGCGCGAGAAGTCGATGCGCAGCAGGCCCTCCGCGGGTGAGTAGGAGACCAGCGTCTGCTCCTGCCCGTCGGGGGAGCGGCGCAGAGCGACGCCGAACTGAGCGCCCGCGGGCACGTCGGCAACGACCTCCAGCTCGAGGCAGTCGCCGGAGACGGTCTGCAGAGCCAGCTCCTCGCCGGCGGGCAGGCGGACATCCTCCAGCGACCGCTCATTGCGGCGGAGCGCCCTGAGCTCCTCCACCGGCTCGAGGCCCACGATGCCATCCGGCCGCAGGCTCATCACACGCGGCAGAGACATCACCCCACTCCACCCCGAGGCCTTGGCGACCTCGGGATCGCGGCGGCCCAGAACCCAGGTCCAGAGGATGCGGCGGCCCCTGTCGTCCAGGAGGCTCTCGGGGGCGAAGCACGTGCCGCCCGGCCAGTTCATGCGATGGTGCTCTTCCGGGATGAAGGTCTCGTTCTCGTACCGCCCCAGGTAGTACCGGGCGCCGCGAGGGTGGCTGATGCAAAGCAGCACGTGGCGGTCGCCGAGGGAGAAGAAGTCCGGGCAGGCGCAGTCCTCCTCGGGCCCGGTCCACTCGGGCTTCGCCTCGTAGAAGGGCCGCACGTACTCCCAGCTCAGCAGGTCGGCGGACTTGAAGAGGAACACAGTATCGCGCTCCCCGCCGGGCAGCACCTTACCGCCGAGGATGGTGTAGTACGTGTCACCCTCAACCCAGCCGTGGGGGTCGAAGACGTTGTACACCCCGTGGCCGGCCTCGCCATCTTGAGGGATGGGGATGACGGGGTTGCGCGGGTGCTTCTCCCAGCGGTCGAGGTTGTCGTCGCAGGCTGTGGCCATGCAGATGCCGGCATTGATGCCGAAGTACATCAGCGTGGGAATGCCGTCCTTGTTGACGAACCCATTGCCGCTGAAGATGCCGATGTCCGGATCCTCGGGACCGGGGACCAGAGCCGGCGGGTGCTGGCGCCAGTGGAGCAGGTCGGCGCTGGACACATGGCCCCAGCAGTGGCCGCCGTGGGGCAGAGCGGTGTCCTGGTAGATGTAGAACAGGTGGTAGCGCCCCTGCCAGTACAGGCAGCCATTGGGGTCGAAGGGCATGCAGACGCCCTCGGGGGAGACGAAGTGGTAGGTGGGGCGGTGGGGATCGGCCAGGAGCTTGTCGCGAAGCCGCCGGGCGCTGCGGATCAACTCGTCCATGGGTACCTCCGGTGCGTGAGCTGCGGGCACCGGAGAATTGCGACGGGGGGACGGGGAGTTCCTTCATGGGCTGTGGCGATCGCCACCGAGGTAGCACCCGCCCGTGCCTGCGGGTTTCTGACCAGCGCGGTCCGCACCACCCGGACGACGCGGCGGGCTCACGGCCGCCGCTGGATGGCCCTGCGGGCCAGACTGCGGACGGCCAACGGCAAGACCGGACGGTCGCACGGAGCGGCTGTGCGCCCATGCAGCCCAGAGCGCTCACGGCGGCGGGCTGGAAACTCAGATTATGCAGCTTCCGGACAGGCGCCGACTCACGTCGCCTCACCCCCCCAACCCCGCCTCTCGGCGTCTCTTCGAGCCGCTTGTACTCCGCCAAACGGCTGGCGGAGACGGGAGGAGGGGGGAGAACGGCAGTACTTCGACCGTTCCGAACGCGGGAATGGCGAAATGTGGCCCCAGTGCGTTCATGCATAGCGTGAGTGCAAAGCCCGCCCCACGGACCGCATCGGCGCACGACCCACGGCTAGCCCCCGCGCGGGAGGTGGGCCGGGCAGCTCGTCATGCAGCGCTCCACCGCTGTGGCATACCCCGGGCGCTGGATGCAGTCGGCCTGCCTCATCGCCTCGCAGATGAACTCCGGGGTGATCTGCTCCGGCAGCTCGAAGGCATTCGTGTTGCCGGTGAGCTGGACGCCGCAGTCAGGCGCCAGCCCGTAGCGGCAGCCGCAGTCGCAACGCACCTGGTCGATGGCCCGCCAGGTGAGCGTCTTGCCCTCCAGCTCCACCGAGACCGTGCCGTCACCCGATAGAGCCCCGACCATGCAGGTCCGCGCGCAATTGCCGCAGTGGCGGCAGATGTCCTCATCTGCATACAGGGCGTCCTGAGCAAGCGGGGCGTCGGTGATGAGCGCACTCACGCGCTGGCGGGCGCCGTACTTGGGGGTGAGCAGCAGGCCGCTCTCTCCGATCTCGCCCAGTCCGGCGGCGACGGCCTCGAAGCGGCCGGCGGTCAGCGCTGGGGCGCCGATATAGCTGCGAGACGCCAGTCCGAAGAGGTCCTTGGTGGGCACGGCCCGGTAGCCGGCCTCCGCCAGCTTGCGGGCGACGCGCAGCATGATGTGATCGAGGGTGGCCAGCGCCTCACCGTGCACGCCGGCGCCATAGTGGCCGGCCTTGAGGCCCGGTTCGACCCCTACATCGTCCACACTGGCGTGGATGTGCTCCACTCCCACCACGATCACCGAGCGCGCGCCGGGTAGGTAGTCATCCAGCGACTTGGGAGTCAGGTCGCGCTGCCGGGCCTCAGGGTTGTACGGCATGGCCTGCCCACCCCAGATGTTCCTCAGACCCTTGAGCGGCCAGCCCTTGTCCACCACCTCGTAGTGGTCCTGTCCCGAGTACACCGCATCCAGGGCCTCCCGCAGCTTCTTGACGCGCTCGGCCGAGGCGATGCCCACCAGGTCCGCACCGGCCTCGCGGGCCAGGGTCTTCACCGTCCCGGTCAGGTCACCGACGGGCGGGATGGCGGGCTCGGGGGTGAGGGCGACCGAGGCCGCCTCCTGTGGCCACGGCATCGCCGTGAGCAGCAGCCGCCATTCGACCCCGCTTCCCCTCTCGTCGGGGAAGCTCGGGAGGCCGCAGAGGGCGGCGGCCTGTGCGGCATCGATCGTCGAGTGGGGGATCACCGAGTATCCGTGGCGCTGGATCATCCGGCCCAGGCGCAGTTGATCCACCCGACCCTCGCGAGAGCTGGACAGGGAGCAGCCCTGCGGGAAGGTGATCCCGAACACGATGGCGCTCCTGGCATCGGGCAGCTCGGCCTGCAGGTCGATGCCGGCCCGGGAGAAGACCTCGGCCGGGGCCCCGGCCAGGTACTGAATCTCCAGCTTCCGAGCTTCATCGACCAGAGCGTCCAGGGCCCGCTGCCCGCCCTGAGGGGTCTCGTCGGGCCGCTCGTCGCGGCGGCGGCGCGGGGACTTGCTGTAGTCGCTGTCGAAGTACCGTCTCTGCGGCGGCACGCAGTATTTCAGGCACATCCCCATCTTCCAGCCGTGGATCCACTCCGGGTGCTCGTTGGCCGCCAGCCGCACCTGCTGTGTGATGGATTCCTCGGTCACCGGCTCGGGCCAGTGGCGGCAGACGTCGAGCTGGAAGTTCTCGCCGATGGCGCAGCGCCACAGGTTGCGGTTCGGGAACTCGAAGGTCTTGTCCTCGATCCTCACCTGCAGCATGCCCTTGACCTCGCGGTCGAAGCACTCGGTGGGGCAGTTCTGGGCGCAGAGCATGCAGCGGTCGCACAGGGGCTCGCCGTCGTACAGCGGGTCGGGGTCCAGGTCGGCGTCGGTGAGGATCGACACGAGGCGCACCCGCGGGCCGAACTCCGGGGTGATGCACAGGTTGTTCCAGCCGATCTCGCCCAGTCCGGCACAGGCGGCGGCGTAGTAGCTGCAGATGTCGCCGATCCAGCCGCGATCCGCCCCGGGGCGCGGCCGGTACGACCAGATCCCGGATTGGCGAATGGGTATGGCCGCAATGCCGCGGCCCTGCAGGTACTTGGCCAATCGGTAAGCCAGGTACTCAAGACTGCTGGAGGCGTCCATCTCCGACAGCGCCGGGCCCGGGACACGAACGTCGGCCTCCTGCCCCAGCTCTGTGGGCGCGTCCAGGAAATGGATGCCGCAGACGACCACCGTCCTGGCGCCGGGCATCACCCCCTGAGGGCTGTGCTCTACAGGGGCGTTCGCCCAGCGATCGACCCCGGCGATCCCTACCAGATCGGCCCCGAGCTCACGGCACTTGTCCTTGATCTGCGCGGTCAGCGGGTTCATCGGGACAGGTCATCTCCTATCTCTGGCGAGTAGTCGACGGCGCCGCCGAGAGGCGGGCGACAGACGGTGGACGGCGGGGCTCACGTGTCACTGTCCGCGGCTTCCAGGCGGGCGGCGATCGCACCGGCACACTCCACCATCTGCCGAAGCATCTCGCCATCTCCGCTGCGGTCCGCTCCCTTGCCGATCGCGGCAAGCCCCAGAGATGCCACCGCGCGCCCTTCCTCATACACGGGGACGGCGAGCTGCATATAGCGCCCTCCGGAGAGCGCCGCGGCATGGCCCGCCTCGCGAACTCCGGCAAGCTCTCCGTTCAGGTCCTCCGTGGTCTGCACCTCCGGCCACAGACTGCCCGGCAACCCCCGCTCCGAGACTACCGCCGCGAGCTCCTCCGGGGCCAGATGGGCCAGCAAGACCCGCCCGGTAGCCGTCTCGTAGACATCGTCCTGGTCCAGTCGCTGCCGGCTCCAGTGGAAGTCCGGGTTCCCGTCGGCTACATGGAGGATCACCTTGTGCCGCCGGTGCAGAGCTACCAATACCGTCGGTTCGCGCAGACGGTGGGCCAACTCCGTCACCAGGGGGCCTGCAAGCAGCGCCAGGTCCTTGCGCCACGGGCCATGGCGCACCACACGGTACGCCGCTGGCCCCAGCACGTACCCCGACCGCGGCGCCTCCTGCGCCACGAAACCACAGGCCACCAGGGTGCGCAGGATGTTGGAGCATGTGGCCGGATGCAGGTCCAGCCGGTTGGCGATCGCCACCACCCCCAGCGGCGCACCATCCGGCTGGTCGCCGAGGAGGCTGAGGATTCTGCAGGCCCGGGCGATAGCGCCAATTATCATAATAGAATAATCTCCCTTACGATATAATACAATGCCGGCGCCAGAACCGTCAAGAGCCAGGATAGGAGCGGGATAGGAGCGGCGGGGCGCCGATGGGGGACGAATGGAAGGTATGGGGGGCGGCCGGCGGCGGGATCTACACGCCGCCACCGTTGCCGCGGTCCAGCACTTCTCTGGCTTTGGTGACCAGGTCGCGCATGGGGAAGGGCTTCTGGATGAACTCGACGCCTTCGTCCAGCACACCGCGATGGGCGATGACGTTGGCCGTGTAGCCGGACATGAAGAGGCACTTCATTGCGGGTCGGCTGAGGAGGAGGTTGCGCGCCAGATCGCGGCCGCTGAGGTCCGGCATCACCACATCGGTGACGAGCAGCTCGATCTCCCCCGTATGCTCGGAAGCCAGGCGAATAGCCTCGATCGGCCCCGAGGAGGCCAGTACGTGGTACCCGTGGCGCTCGAGGGCTTTCGCGGCCACATCCAGGAGCGCCGGCTCGTCCTCGACCAGGAGTATGGTCTCCCCGTGGCCAACGGGGACCTCGCTGACCGTGGCCGGAGCCGCCTCAAAGACCTCGCCCACGTGGCGGGGCAGGTAGATCCTGAATGTGGTGCCCTTCTCCGGCTCGCTGTAGACGTTGATGAACCCGTCGTTTTGCTTGACGATGCCGTAGATCGTGGCCAGGCCGAGGCCTGTCCCGGCGCCGGGCGCCTTGGTGGTGAAGAACGGCTCGAAGACGCTGGCCAGGGTGGCGCTGTCCATCCCGCAGCCGTCGTCACTGACCGCCAGACAGACGTACTCTCCGGTCCGGAAGCCGGTGTGCTGCTGGATGTATTCCTCGTCGAATACGGCGTTGCAGGTCTCGATGGTGATCTTCCCCACACCCCCGATGGCGTCCCGGGCGTTGACGCACAGATTGGCCAGTACCTGGTCCACCTGAGTGGGATCGAGCTTCACGGGCCATAGATCCGCGGCGGGGCGCCAGGCGATGTCGATGTCTTCGCCGATGAGCCGCATGAGCATGCCCAGCATGCTCTCCACGGCACGGTTGAGGTCCAGCACTTTGGGGGCGATGTTCTGCCTGCGGGCGAAGGCCAGCAGTTGTCGGGTCAGGTCCGAGGAGCGCCCGGCGGCGGTGAGTATTGCCTCGAGGTTCGCACTCAGCGGATCATCGGGCGCAAGCTGCATCATGGCGATGTCGGCATGGCCGGTGATGATGGCCAGCATGTTGTTGAAGTCGTGTGCCACGCCGCCCGCGAGCCGTCCGACGGCCTCCATCTTCTGCGCCTGCAGAAACTGGTTTTCCAGGCGCTGGCGCTCCTCTTCGGCGCGTATGCGCGGTGTGACATCGGCGAAGATACAGGCAAACTGCCCGGAGGCGGGGCGAAAGGCGGTGACCTCGAAGTGCTTGTCCAGATCGGCGGCGTACTGCTGGAAGAAGAGGGGCTCGCCGGTGAGGGCCACCTTACCGTAGGCCTCGATCCATTGCGGTTCGGTGCCGGGCAGGATCTCGAGCACCCGCTTGCCCACGACCTGGGCCGCCGCGAGCCCCGTCATGCGCTCGAAAGCCGGGTTGATGCGCAGGAAACGGTAATCCACCGGGGTGCCGTTATCGTCGCAGATGATCTCGTGGAGGGCGAAGCCGTCCAGCATCTCCCGGAACAGGGTTTGGTAGTCTTCCTCTGCCTGCCGGTGCGCGGTGACATCACGGGTGATGGACAGCACCGAGAAAACGGCGCCATCGGCATCGTACTCCGGCACCAGGCGCCAGTTCAGCACGGTGTGTCCTTCGACACCCTCGATAGCGAACTCGGTCTCGTACGGAGCACCGCCATCGAACACCCTCTGGATCGCCTCCTCCCAGAAGCGACACTGCTCCATCGGGAATCCCAGCTCCTGGTGGGTCTTGCCAATGAACTGCGCCGCATCAAGCGCCACCAGCTCTCGGACATTGCCGGACACGAATAGGTGGCGTCCCTCGCGGTCGAAGCGCATCACGATATCGGGAAGCCCGTTGACCAGGGCCCGATAGGTCTCCTCGCTCTCCCGCAACGCATTCTCCATGAGCTTGCGCTCGGTGATGACTTCCGTGTAGACAATGATGCCGCCCACGGTTCCGTCGTTCTCGTACCAGGGGCGGCACTCCCAGCGGGTCCAGTCCACGGTTCCGTCGGCCCGTGGGTACGGGTCATCCTCGGCGCTGAGGACCTCGCCCGCCAAAGCGCGCCGGTGAACCTCGCGCCACTGCTGCGGCAGGTCGGGGAAGACATCATAGTGGTGCCGGCCGATCAGGTCCTGCTCCTCGACGTGGTAGTCCTCGATGTACCGCTGACTCACATAGATGTACCGCAGGTCCCTGTCGTGGACCGCGACGGCGCTGCGGTTATGCTCGATGATGTACCGCATCAGGTCGTGGGAGTGCTTGAGGGCAAGCTCGGCCTGCACCCTGTCGGTGACGACCTCGGTGGACAGGATGATGCCGCCCACGGTGCCGTCCGCCTCGTACCAGGGGCAGCATTCCCACCGGGTCCACGTCACTGTGCCATCGGCCCGCTCGTAGGGGTCGTCCTCGGCACCGACTGTCTCGCCTGCCAGGGCTCGGTGATGGGCGTCGATCCATCTCTGAGGCAAGTCATTGAAGACGTCATAGTGGTCCTTGCCAATGAGATCGATGCCTGCGAGCCCGTAGTCGTCGATGTACCGCTGACTGACATAGACGTAGCGCAGGTCCCTATCCAGAACGGCTGTGGCACTCTTGGCGTGTTCGATGATGTAGCGCATCAGGTCGTGGGAGTGGGTGAGCCTCGCTTCCGCCTGCTTGCGCCCGGTGACGTCTCTGATGTTGCCGATGACCTTGACGACGCGGTCGTCTTCCACTACCGCTTGTCCGGCGGTGCGGACCCACAGTTGGCGCCCGGCCGCGCTGGTGAAACGGGCCTCGATCTCGTAGGGCTCGCCCCGCTCCACACAGGTCTCAAAAGCCACCTTCACGCGCTCTCTGTCTTCCGGGGCGTAGCACTCCAGGCTCCTGTCCACGAGCCGGGCGGGGTCGCCATCGAACTGCGCGGCGTCCAGGTCGTGGATGCGATAGACCTCGTCGGTCCAGGTCATGGACTGGGAGGCGACGTCCCATTCCCAGCCACCGATCCTGCTGAGGCGCTGCGTCCTGTCCAGTAGCTCCTGGTTGCGTCTCAGAGTCGCTTCGGCCCTGAGGGCCGCCACCTGATCGGCCAGGATCTTCCCCGCCAGGATCGTGGCCAGCGGGTAGAGGATCATCACCGGCGGGCCGAGACGCATCATGGTCTGAAGCCTGGTGCCCGCGGGCAGCGTGAGCATCAAGGCGACCATGGCGGCATGAACGATGAGGCCGAAGACGTACAGGTACAGAGCGGAAGGGACATCGGCACTCCGGCGGAAGCGCCGATATCCGAACAGGCCGATGAGCATCGAAGCCAGGGTGACGCAGACGCCCATCGTCGCCCCGCCCCCGCCCAGGGAAATGCGGTAGGCGGCGGCCAGCGCGGCGGCGATCGCGCCCGACCAGGGGCCGAAGAACAGAGCGCACAGACTCACCATTACCGATCGGCCGTCAAAGATCAGCCCCTCCCCCATGTCCAGCGGCCGCATCATGCCCAGGACCGCGGCGCCACCGAAGAGCAGTCCCTGCAGGAGCGCCCCCCGAGCCCCTGTGCGCGGCCACCTCTTCTCCACAAAGCCCGAGACAATCGTCAGGGCCACGAGGAATGAGAGGTTCAGGATCAGGTCGATGCTGGCGTCAAGCTCGAGCACAAAGTCCACCGGACGTGGTCCCCCTATGCCAAAGGCGTGGTCGAAAAGCCCGGCCGGCCTGCACTATGTCACTGTCGGCGCCAGTCTCGTGAAGCGAGCTAGCGAGCAATCTCATTGCGTGCCGGGGCATCCCTCGAGCGGCTCCTCCGGGAGCGCACGCTCCAGGAATGACACTCTCCGGCGAACCTGAGCTTCTCCGCCGGGCCTGTAGCCCCCGAAGGCAACCCTCACGCAATCGTCCTGGCCGCGGCCCACATTGGGCGCCGCGACGGCCGCAGGCACCCCGCAGTGCCCTACGCTGCTTCGGCCCGGCTCCGCCAGGAGGAAGCCGCGCATGTCGAAACGCTCCACCTACTCCAGGTGCGCGCACCCATCGCATGCGACCGGTATCGCCTCCGCCACACGCGTGAGCGGGAACGTTTCCCCTCGATGGCGGGGTCACCTCCGTGCGGTGTTGGCCGAGATCGTGCTTAGGCCCCTGGAGATGCCGCAGCGGGGATGGAGCCGGGCGGCCGGCCTCGGTGGGCGGTCGCCCCGGCGATGAGGTTCGGCGATCCGCGGCCAGCTCGCCGCCCTCGGAGGGTACCCACGCAGCGATACCCTCAGCTTCGAGGGGACCGAGGTACTCTTCCGGGTGGAGGCCACCGTGCGGGATCGGGCTGTGGAGCACCACGAGCGCATGCAGGAGCGGCCGCAGATGGCGGAGGCTTTCTCCGGGGATCGGTCCTCGGACAGCGGGGCAGTACAGGCGACCGCCAGCAGGGGCACGCTCCGAAGAGTGGGCCGTCCGGCCGCCTTTGGCATGGCATCGCTCCGAGTCCAGGAAAGATGATACCCAGCTACCCACGGGGCGTCGCATCGGTTACGTATTCCACCCGGAAAGGTCAGACACCTCCGCCAATTCGCGCCATCTCGCCGTCACGCGAGCCGGCGAGCCCCCTTGTCCAGTCCGGATGGCGCCGGGCCCGTCTGGGGCAGTCGGCGACCTTGCGAGGCGGTTTCGAGGCCAGACCGCGGGGAGCAGGGGTGTCGGGACAGAGGCGGCAGCGCGACGGCCTCCTCCCTGCCCCAAGCCCTGAAGGGGCCGCTCAGGGAGGAGCGGCACGGTAGTGCCAGACCACAGAGCGGCTGGGGCTGAAGCGAGGCCGAGAGGCCCGGCAGCCGGGACGGTCTCGCTGTGGAAGAGCGAGACCCTCCCGGCTAGGCGAAGTGTCGGCCAATCAGGTCTTCTGATAGACCCGCACGTAGTCGAAGGTCACGCTATCGCGGAACAGATGACTGGACATGGCGATAGGCGCGTCCTCCTCGGACACATCCACGTTCAGCACGATGTACTGGTCGGTCCGTGACAGGCCCTGGGAAGTGCGGCCCGACACCTGGCCATCGATGTAGTAGACGTACCCTCCGTCCGTCCACTCCAGTCCGTAAGTGTGGTACTCGCCGGCCACAGAGCTCACGGAGCAGGGACCGAAAGATACCTGATGTGAATCGGCACCCCACCCGTTCCAGTGCACATACTGGTTCACCCAGTCGGCGTCGGGTCGGCTGCAGGTGTAGATGCCGAGTTCCGCGCCATTGACCGCCGGGTTGTTGTCGGTGTTGCCCATCAGTGGCGAGGTCAGCCAGAAGGCCGACCGGCAGCCACGGGCCGGCTGCATCAGCACCCGACACTCGAAGTACCCGTGGGTCGCCAGGAACGTGTCCTGAGTCCCGATCATCCCCGTCCAGATCTCGTCCCCCACCCGTTTGGCCGTGATCACCAGATGGCCTTTCCCATCCAGGGTAACAGCTTCTTTCGTGTTGATGGCACAGAAGCGCGGCCCCTGGAGACGGTGGCGCCACTTGGTCAGATCCAGCAGCGTGCCTGTGAACTCATCGGACCACACGAGGCTGTAGTCCTCCGAAGGGGGGCCCGACGTCACGGGCTCCGCCACAGGCGGATCTTCCGCCACCGTCGATGGATCATTGCTGTCGCAGCCAAGCATGAGGCAGACACCCAACATCAGCAGCGCAACGATGGCCCAGCGCATGTCGCGTCCTCCTTACCAACGGCTATGGGTTGCGTGGTGCGCTTCGTCTCGTAACGCCCATCCCACCGGGAGGCCGCAGCAGGAACGCCGCACAGCCTCAGAAGGGCCTGTACCGGGATGCGAGACGTCTCGATGGTACTGCCGCGCGATGGCTACCGCAGTCTGCAGGTGACGTCCCCGGAGGACGGTTAGACTGCCGCAGCCCCTGTCCATGTTCCATATAATGGACTTATGGTCCCTGTTTCTCTTTAGACTGATCGGCTGGATTTGATGAGGAGCAACTTATGAGCAGCGGCGGCGCGATGATCACGGCGGGCAACAACGGGGGAGGCGACGGCCGGAAGGGCGACACGCGGACCGGCACCCGGTGGGGATGGTGGCAATTGAGCTCAGGGGCTGCCCGGCGTGGAGGTCTTCGTTGAGCCTGCTTCCGTGGTGCGCCCTGTGCAGTGGGACGCCCGGCCTGCGGGAGACGGTCTCGCGGAGCTTCTCGCCGATTGCATCGGGATCGCGCTCGCCCAGGCCCGGCTCGAGCCCCGGGGGCGGCCGACACCCGGCCACCGGGCACGCCAGAGGGCACGGCAAACGACCAACGGCGCGGGAAACGGCAAACGGCGCGGGGGGGGGGGCCCCCCCCCCCCCCCCCGGGGGCGGGCCCCCCCCCCCCCCCCCCCCCGCCACGCGCCGCCC
>Ga0334883_1002691_pt1 | contig 21065 bp, 13 predicted proteins | sample GraSluR1_MG_6_FD_207230 | JGI IMG/M metagenome (GOLD analysis project Ga0334883, IMG submission 207230) | Sludge microbial communities from methane-producing bioreactor in Wageningen University, Netherlands - Granular Sludge_09_05-R1 | ecosystem: Engineered > Bioreactor > Anaerobic >...
TAGTGAAGTAGTGGAGTAGCGGAGTAGTCAAGTAGAAAAGTGGACAAGTAGTCGGGTAGATGAGTAAATGGGGGGGCGGGGGCTGTTTGGTAGCGTTGAATGCAGCGGCCACGCTGGGCGTGTTTTTCTTTTGGGGCGGGCAGCACTTGCGTGGGGGTTGAATATGGCGGAAGCGCCTTGGGCGAGGGTTTCTTGTGGGTGGGGTGGGGATGGGCGATTTGGGCGCGATGGGTAACTACTGCGGCATGTTCTCGAATACCCTCTGGGCGTCTTGGCGGGTAAGTACGGTGTCGTAGAGACCGATGTCCTCGGCTGGGTGCTTGTTTATGCCGGTGTAGGTGAGGCTGGCGTCTTCGTAGCGTTTGAACTTGTAGACGGCATCGTTCATGAGGGCGCTGTTGAAGACGCCGAGACTTACGAGCAACTCGAAATCTTTGACCTTCAGGCCGGTTACCTTTTTGAACAAGGCGGGCTCCAGTTGGGTGATAACGTCCTTGAGCGTGCGTTCGCGGTAATCGGTGAGGTACATGAAGATGGGGATTCGCGTAGCAAATTTGATGAGCTTTTCCTGAATCTGCTTTCGCAGGGTTTTGTACTGCTTCTCCTCCTCGGAAAGCTCCTTTTTTTCCTCGGCGGACAGCTCCTCGTCGTTGGCCTCCTTGCGGGCCTTCTGGACCGCCTCGGACTTATTGATGATGGTCTCTATGTCCTGATTCAGGTTGCGAAACCCCTCAATGCTCATGAGGGCGTCCATGGCCTTCTTATTGTCCATGATGCGGCGCAAGGTGTCGTTGTCCACATTGACGAGCAAGGCGCTTTCCCATCGCCGGGCGAGAAGGGTGGATGTTGTGCCGCTCATCGCCATGTCGAGAATGCCGGCGGCGTCAATTTGCTTCATGGAACTGCCGTCGTAGGCAAGGACCGGAAGGAAACTGATGAACTCGGCCACCTTCTTTTCGGGGTTGTCGTCGTTGACGTTCAACCGGCAACTATAGTCGGCGATCTGGCGCAACGCGCGGTCGGGGGCGAAGTCAAAGACATAACACTCTTGCTTGATGATCTGCTCTTCATTCGGGGACGCGCCGTCGGGGTTGCGGAGCGTCCAAGGCGACTGAACGCGAAAGGCCTGCCTGGAAGTACGTTTCGGGGCTGGAGGAGTTACGGAGCATGAGAATCCCTGTCCACGGCTTTACCGTCACGCCTGTGGTCAACTTGCCGCAGGAGAGAGTGATGGTCTTTGTGGTAAGGGGATCGTCCATTGCGTCTTGCACCGGGGGCAAGGCCGCCACGCCGATTCCGGCTGCGCTGCCCGCCGCCACGACGACGTTGTAGTCATGGTAGAAGCGGTTCTGCCTCTTTGCCAGCAGGTTGCGCATAGCGTGACAGGCCGCCACGCTTGGCAGGAACCAGAACGTGTGCGAAAGCACGTTTAGAAGGCGAACGTCGGAAAACGGCATCGGGGGCTTCTCGGCGCCCAGTTTGAGGTTGTCAACGCTGGTAGGCATAAAGGCGCCGCGGATGAGGTCCAGCCACTTCTGGACTTCATCGGCGTACTTGAACTTTGCTTTGTCGCCGAGGCCTTCGGCTGAAAAAAAGACATTTAAGTCGAACTCATTGAACTCACCCTGCGTGGCGATTTCCCGGATCGCATCGGGAAGTTGGTAAGTCAGCAGGACCATGCGAGGCAAGGGCGCGTAGGGATTGTCATTGCCTTGCCAGTCCTGCTTGGCCCGCTGTTCGTCGGAATAGGTCCAGTTGTAGATTTGCTCCTCTATGAACTCGCCGGACGCGATGGCGCGGAACGGCGTGCCGGACAGGTAGAGATAGGCGTTTGTCGTGATCGGCATGAAGTCTTCAATCTCTTCATCGCGATCTTTGAGGAATTCAGCGGCCTGCCCTTCTGCGAACTCGGCCTCCTGCTTGTCCTCGGCCTCAAATAATTCCTTCGCATTCTCGCGCCAGGCACCGTAGTGGTACTCGTCGAAGATCACACAATCCCAGTTCGTTGTGTGAACCCATTCGTTCTTGGTTTTGATGCCGCCCGTACTCTTATTCTTGCCGAGGTAATCCTGGAACGAGCCGAAGCAGACGAAGGGCTTGCGCTTGTTGGCCTCCTCATAGGTCAGGCCGCCGGGCTTGATGAACTGCCAGCCCGCAAAATCGACGTGCTGCTTCAGGTCTTCTTCCCACGCGCTCTGCACCGCCGGCTTGAATGTCAGCACCAACACCTTGCTCCATTTCAGTCGCTTTGCCAATTGATAGGCGGCGAAGGTCTTGCCGAAGCGCATCTTGGCATTCCAGAGAAAATGCGGCGGCTTGTGATGGTTGCTCTTGTCCTTGCGCCAGGCGGCGAAGTAGGCCGCCGTCTTCTCGACCGCTGCTTCCTGCTCGGGGCGCATCGCGAAATCCAGCGACCGATTCTCCTCGTTCAGTTGGCCGGTGCGCACGGCGACGATCGCCGCCTTGACCTGGGCAGCCGTGCAGCGGAACCACTCGCCATCGGGGTTCTTGACGCCGTTTACACGCAGCATCCGGTGTACATCGTGGTCGGTGAATACCGTGCCATCATTCCGCATCGCGGGTTCTTCCAGAACGATTCGATACGGCGGCTTGCCGGGCCGCAGCGTCGGGTACTGCTGGGCCACGCGGCTCTGCGCGTCCACGGTCGTATAGCCCACCTTGAGCAGCCCCGCGTACTGCGGGTTGGTGTCGGCATAGGCGTAGATCGTGGGCCGCGATTTGGGGCGCGGAGGGAAGAAACCGTTACTCATCGTTTGTCCTTTTTGGAGCGGGTCTTGGATTCGATGCTTTTCACTTCCCGCTCCGCCTCGGCAAAGTCCACCTCCGCGCGGGTGGGTTGTTCCAGGCGCTGCCGACGATACCTCACGTATTGCTCGTGCGCCTTTCGCATGGCCGCGTCATGGGTTATCTTGCCCGCGTGCGTGAGCAAGTCCCGGCCGGAAAGTTGCAGGAAATCGTCCAGCTTCGCGATCCAGTCCTCCATCGTCATGGGGTTGCGGTTCAGCGCCTGCAGTTCGGCGAACTCCAGATAGAGCGTCACGATCCGGTTGAGCACGTCCAGTTCTTCTTTGGCCAGATAGTTCTTGGCGATCTCGGCTTCACTCTTGCGGATCGCGGGGCCGACCCAGTTGGTCATGCCCATGTTGGGTTTGTCGGCGTCGGCGCGTCCATGTATCACTTCGGCCGCCGTCTGGCCATGGGCCGCCCAATGCATCTTGTTTTGGATCACCTTGAAGAACTCCCGCGAGACCTCGGAGCGCGGATCGTAGTCGATGCTGGTTGCGTAGATATCGAGCACCTTGCGCCAGAAAACCTTCTCCGACGAGCGGATATCGCGGATACGGGCCAGCAGTTCCTCGAAGTACCCGCCGCCCCCGGCCTGCTTGAGCCGTTCGTCGTCCATCGCAAAGCCCTTGACGATGTATTCCCGCAGCCGCTGCGTCGCCCAGATGCGGAACCGCGTGGCAATCAGGCTCTTAACCCGGTAGCCCACCGAGATAATCATGTCCAGGTTGTAGTAGTCGAGTTCGCGCCGAACATGCCGGGCACCCTCCTGCCGAACCGACAAGAATTTCTTGTGAGTTGGCTCTGAAGCCAGCTCCCCTTCCTCGTAAATGTTGAGAATATGCTGGCTGATGTTTTGTTGCGTCGTGTGAAACAATTGCGCCATCAACGGCTGCGTGAGCCAGAGCGAATCCTCCTCCAGGCGCACGTCCAGTTTGATCCGCCCGTCCTCGGACTCGTAAATCAGCAGAGAGCCGGTCGGCGGAGGGGTGGGTTCTTGCTTACTCATCGTCCGCCTCCGCGTCTGCCGCATCCTCCCCGTTCGGCTCCATCGGGCGGACTATCGATTCGATGAAGGCGATTTCCTCTTCGGTAAGACCATAGCGCTTGTAGAGTTGCTCATCCGTCCACTGGCCTGTCCATTTTTGGGTTGGCACGAAGGTGTAGACCTTTCGAGTGGTGTTCTGAGACGGCTTGTGTAGCTGAATCAGAAAGCGAGTCAATCGACAAGAGAGGTAGGACAAGACGCTTTCGGCCTGCTGTCTTGAGTCCAGCGGGCCGATGCACAGATACGTCTCAGACGAGATGCTACCGGGCTCTCCGATAAATGGGGTGCTGATGACCCTGTTCGGATAGGTGTCCTTATTGCCGGTGCCTGGAGCGGCAAAGCCGATAAAAACTTTCCACTTATCAATGAGGTGAGTACCAGTGCTGATGAATTTCCTTGGCGTGTACCCCGCTCCTCCTCTTTGATAGATGAGAACGTCACCAGCGGTCTTGGCGGCCTTGCCCCTAAAGACTGAATCAATCCCGAACGGCCGCCTGGTACTTACCAACTGATCGAAACGCTTGCTCTCGGGTAATGATAACGACTTCGATGCTTTATTTTCACGAGCCATAACCTTCTTGAGAATCGACAGACCTTCGTTGTAGCGAATAAACACGTCCACTCCCTTTTCAAGAAGCGGACGACTGGCAGTCGAGACGGGCCAGTCCTTGAAATGGGTGGTAACCCGGCAGGTGCCCGGATTGTCACGATCCCAGAGAAAATAACAAACGCCGCCCTTGAGGCCCACCCCTGGGAAGACGTCAGAGGCCATTAGGTAGTCGTCAAGCGAGCGCAGCCGAGCATCCGTAAGCATGGATTCTCTGAAGTCATCAAGCCCTTTGCCACCGGTAAACCAGCGTGACGGAATGATCATGACGAGATAGCGCGGTGCCAGTTTCTTCGCTTGGTCAACGAACCGGTTGTAGATCGGAGTAGCAGAAGTTCCGCTCCCGCCCCCGTCGCTCAACTGATACGGGGGATTTCCGATGATGACGTCGAATTTCATATTGAAGAGTTCCTCCGGGTTTTCAGTGTGAATGAAGGCGTAGGCGTGGGTTTCGAGTTCCTCGCCGCGTTCGTAGTTCTGCTCGTTGGCGCCGCAGAAGGCGCAGCGACCGTTCTCCCAGGCGTGTTCTACGCGCCCAAAACGGATATTGCCCTCGGGGGCATCGAAGGTCTCGCAGACGGAATACTCACCGTTGGCCGTCTTGGAGCAATAGAGCGAGCGGCGCGAGAGCAGCGCGGTCAGTTCCGTGATGGCGAGGCCGTAAAGTTGGTTGCGGAAGATGTGGTTGATGCGCTGCTGGCGGTCGGGGATTTGCGCCTCAAGCCCTTTATCGAGGCGTTTGGCGATCTCGCGCAGGAAGACGCCCGACTTGCAGGCGGGATCGAGGAAGGTCGCCTTGGGGTGGCTCCAGAGTTCCGGCGGAAGCAGGTCGAGCATCCGGTTCGCGAGTTGGGGCGGGGTGAAGACCTCGTCGCTGCTGAGGTTGGCAATGCAGGAGAGCACGTCGGGGTTGTAGGCGCTACTGTTGGACATGGGCGATCTCCAGGAAGTGAACCGGCGGGTATTCCTTCTCGGGCGTGGGGATGAACACATCTTCGCCGCGATCGGAAAAAAGCGGCAGTCCCCTTATACGCTCACGCTCCAGCAGATCGTGGAAGGTGAAATCGCGGCGTTTGAGAAAGCTGCCATTAACCGGCGACCATTCGGAAAAGACTATTGGCACTCGCGGTTCGGTCTTGGTCTTCAGATCGAGTGCATCACCCCAGATGATGTTGCGGTCAAGAATAAAGCGGACCGCCTCACGACACTTGTTGTTGGTACGGTTCTTGAACAGCCGGAAATAGTAATCGGAATCGAATACGCCGTATAGCCGGTGGCGGCAGTGGCGGACGTTGTCTTCCTGGATATCTATGCCATAGATTGAGGAGACGGCGAGGACGGCGTAGCGTTCGAAGTCCAGTTGCGATCTGCCATAGCGTTTTTCGACGACGGCGAGCTTGCGTTCGAGAATAGCGGTCAGGAAGTTGCCGGTGCCACATGCCGGTTCGAGAAAGCGGGATTCGATCCTCTCCGTTTCGTGCTTGACGAGATCGAGCATGGCATCGACCTCACGTTTGCCAGTCAATACCTCGCCATGTTCGGCGACCCGCTGTTTTGATATGACTTGCGATTTCATAGGCTATTTGTCTTCACTCGGATAGGCCGGAATAAGATGATCGTTGCTTTGTGCGAATGTGAGGCTGGCGGAAGGAAGATGGCGCGGGTGTCGACGAGTGCGGAGGGTCTGGTAGTTGGGGTTGGCGAGGTCTGTTGTTTGGCTTTTTTGGCATGTTGGGATTGTAGCATAAAGCGGAGGGGAAGCACGGGGATTGGGGGGGAAAATGCGGCGGTTGGCGGCGGGTGCATGGACGGGATGGACGAGATGGACGGTGGTGGACAGTTGGACGTTGGACGACGTGGACGGGGGTGAGTGACGATCCTGCAAGAGAGGGGGTCTGGCCGGCGTGTACAGCGGTAAGTTACTGTAAGGGGGCGCCGCTTCGCGTCGTTAAATATAGGGGAAGCGCCTTCGGCGAAAGTTTATCTTATGCGGTATTCGCTGATGCGGGGGGAGGAGGCGTGAAGGGGCGGGGATGCGGGTGGCGTGGACCGTGGACGTTGGACTACGTGGACACGCGTGGACTAAGTGGACGGGTGGACAGCGACGAAGTGGACGGGGTGGACGGGATGGACGGTGGCTTGGCGGGGGTTGTTGGCGCGACCAGCCACTTGGGTTGGCTGGCTCGTCGAGGGGGGTGGTTGTGCGGGGGTTTTGTGGGATTGGATGTTTTGCGTTTTTGGGCCAGTGGCTGCCACCCGTCGGCGGGTGGTGATGCCAAAAAGGTGCCAGGTACCCTACAGGTGGTGTCGGGATCGCATAAAATGCGCTTGCACTATCTTGCTAAGGCGGGGGAAAATAAAATTTGTATGTCTTTGCGGGGCAAGGGTTTATGTTTTTGGAGGGGTGGAAATTTCGCACGAAACGCGCAAGTTCGTGCTAATAGGGAGGGACTGATTTAGCTGTTAGCTGTTAGCTGTTAGCTTTTAGCGGTTGACTGGTTTAGCTTTTAGCTTTTAGCTATTAGCGGTTGGCGGTTGTTGGGTTTGGGAGGTTGGCTTTTTTGGGAGGGGTGGTTGGTATGTGCTGGATTCCCGCCTTCGCGGGAATGACAGTTGTGGGCGGGAATGACAGTATGTGCGCGGGAATGGCAGTGGACGGTTGGCTGGCATGGCGGGGGTTGGTGGCGATTGGAGGCGGGTTGTGGTATTATGGTTGGGCCGGGCGCGTGGGGGGCGTGACGGCGGGGTGTGGCGGATACGGTTAAGGGTTTTTGGGTGCGTTATGGAGACTGTGGTATGAAGAGTGTGGTGATTTGTTTTTTGGTGCTTGCGGCGGGTGTTTGGGCGTATGGGGCTGAGGCGGATGTTGAGGCGCTGAAGGCGGACGTGCGGTTCTTTGCGGACGGGAGCTGCAGCGAGCTGCGGCCGGGTGTGGGGGCGGAGGATCTGGATGAGTTTGGCAGCGAGCTGCTGAGGGGGGTGGCGAAGGGGCTGCTGGAGGGGAGTTACGACAAGACGTATCGGGCGGCGGCTTACGAGGCGTATGCGTCGCCTCGGGCACTGGCGCGGGCGCTGAACCTTGGGACGGGGTTCAGCCGGTATGAGGGGATTACGGGGATATACTTAGAGGCGGGCGAGCACGTTGTGCTGGTGGGTGAGACGGGGGGCAAGACGATCTCGCTGCTGGTTCCGGAGTGGATGCGCCGGCCGGCGGAGGGCGTTGAGCCGACGAAGGATCCGAACGGCTGGGGGCTGCACAAGCAGACGATCGGGCTGAGGACGGGGGTGAACGTGATCGGCGTGGAGAAAGGGAGCAATGTTTATGTGAGCTACTTCGACGACGACTGGGAGAGTGCGCCGAAGGTTGTGGTGCATTTTGCGACGGGGAAGGTGAACGGATTTTTCGATGCGGCGGTGCACAGCAACGAGGACTGGGACCGGCTGCTCGACGAGGCGGTGAGCCCGATCATGGATGCGCGGGGCAAGCATATCCAGGCGGCGTATCCGGTGGAGTGGCTGAAGGTCTTTACGCGCGGCAAGGGGGTGGAACTGATCGGCAACTACGATAGGATGCTGCATCATCACTATACTTTCATGGGGCTGGTGAAGTATGACAAGGTGCCGCGGAACCGTATTCTGGCGCGGGTGAACTATAACTATTACATGTTCCGGGACGGCGACGGTGTGGCGTATCTTGGGGACCGGAGCACGATGCGGAAGGTTACGGATCCTGAGGTGGTGATCAAGGGCGACCCGTGCTGGGGGTTCTGCCACGAGACGGGGCACGTGCTGCAGATGCCGCATATTACGTGGGGTGGTATGACGGAGGTTAGCGTGAATCTGTTTTCGATGTATACGGGGGGTAAGCTGGGCAACTCGAGCCGCATCAAGGCTCAGAAGAATTATGCGTCGGCGCGCAAGGGGATTATCGATGCGGATCCGCCGTGCTCTTATCTTTCGGTGAGGGACGTGTTCGACCGGCTGGTTCCGTTCTGGCAGATCCATCTTTATTTCGAGCGGAACGGGCGGGCGGATTTTTATGCGGACGTTATGGAGGAGATGCGGGGGCGGCCGAGCGCGGGGCGCGGGAATGATTCGATTCGCGACCAGTTCGAGTTTGTGAAGATGTGCTGTGACGTGGGGAAGGTGGATTTGACGGAGTTTTTCGAGAAGTGGGGGTTCTTCTGGACGGGTGATCTGCGGGTGAACGACTATCGGGAGTATCGGTACCGGATCACGGAGGAGATGGTTGAAGAGACGAAGGCTTATATTGCGGGTAAAGGGTACCCGAAGCCGGCGGAGGATCTGACGCTGCTGGAAGATTAGTCGGCGCGTGTTTGGCGGTTGGGCGTGCGTTGCATTTGGAATTTTTATGAGGAGATTTGAGATGGCGCGTGGATGGTTGAGGTTCTGGCGGGCGGGCGTTGTGTGTGCGGTGGTGCTGGGCGCGGCGGGGCTGGCGGAGGCGCAGGAGGGCAGGAAACTTCGGATCATTGCGTTCGGGGCTCATCCGGACGACTGCGAGATCAAGGCCGGGGGGATGGCGGCTGCGTGGGCGGCGGCTGGGCATCATGTTAAGTTTGTGTCGACGACGAACGGGGACATCGGGCACTGGCGGGATGCGGGCGGGCCTTTGGCTCAGCGGCGGACGCGGGAGGTGCAGGAGGCGGCGAAGATTCTGGGGATCGAGACGGAGGTGCTTGATATTCATGACGGGGAGATTATGCCGACCTTGGAGAATCGGCGGACGATCACGCGGCTGATTCGGGAGTGGAAGGCAGATGTCGTGCTTGCGCCGCGGACGAATGATTATCATCCGGACCATCGGTATACGGGGATATTGGTGCAGGATGCGGCGTATATGGTTACGGTGCCGTTCTTTTGTCCGGATGTGCCGCATTTGACGCGGAACCCGGTGTTTATGTATTTCTCGGACAACTTCGAGAAGCCGAATCCGTTCGAGCCGAGTGTTGTGGTATCGATCGACGGGGTGCTGGATCGGAAGCTGGATGCGCTTGCGGTGCTGGATTCACAGTTTGTTGAGGGCGGCTGCGGTGGCAACGAGAGTATGGTTCCGAAGAACGATGAGGAATTGCAGAAGGCTCGGCAGCGTGTTCGGGAGCGATTTCGGCAGCGTTTTGCGGCGGTTGCGGAGAAGTACCGGGGGCGGCTTGTTGGGCAGTACGGGGAGAAGGCGGGCAAGGCGGTGAAGTGTGCGGAGGCGTTCGAGGTTTGCGAGTACGGGCGTCGGCCTTCGGCGAGCGAGTTGAAGGCGATGTTTCTTCTGAAGTGAGGCAAGTCTGGGACGGTCGTCGGAGGCGGTTATCCGGCGACCCAGCCGCCGTCTACGCTGATGATCGAGCCGGTTACGTAGCTGCTGTGAGGGCTGGCGAGGAAGAGTACGGGTGTTTGGATTTCTTCGAGTCGACCCCAGCGGTTCATTGGGACGCGGGCGAGGAGGCGTCGTGTTTTTTCGGGGTCGTTGACGACGGCGGCGTTGATCTCGGTGGCGAATGGGCCGGGGCAGATGCAGTTGACGGTGATGCCGGTGGGGGCGAGTTCGACGGCGAGGGTTCGGGTTAGCTGGAGGACGGCGCCTTTGGAGGCGGAGTAGCTGAGGCGGTGCTCCATGCCTCGGAGGCTTAGTGAGGAGCCGATGTTGATGATGCGGCCGTAGCGGCGCGGGAGCATGTGCGGGATGGCGGCGCGGCAGCAGTGGAAGACGCCGTCGACGTTGACGGACTGGACGGTGCGCCAGTCGGCGTCGGTGATGTTTTGTGCGGGGGAGCGGATGTTTGTGCCGGCGTTGTTGACGAGGACGTCGATTTTGCCGAGTCGGTCGGCGGCGGAGTCGATGAATGCGGCCGCGGAGGCGGGGTCGGCGACGTCGACGGTGAGGGGGATCGCCCTTTTGCCGGTTTGGGCGGCGATTTCGGCGGCGGCGGATTGGAGGTCGGCTTGGCTGCGGCCGCCGATGGCGAGGTCAGCTCCGGCGCGGGCGAGCGCGAGGGCCATTTGTCGGCCGAGGCCTTTTGAAGCGCCGGTGATGACGGCGGTGTGGCCGGTGAGGTCGAAGAGGTTTTCGGGGTTGGGGTGGTCGGTCATGGGCTTAGCCCCCCTGCTTTGTTTGGTAGACGTAGAGGCCTCGCTGGGTTGGGACGTAGAGTCGGCCGTTGCGGGCGGCGACGGTTATGGGGGGCGAGTCGGTTCTGCCCTGCCAGAGGACTTCTTTTTGGCGGGAGGCTCGGAGTATCCAGAATTTGTTGCCTTCGGTACCGATGTAGACTTTGCCGTCGGCTACGAAGGGGGAGGCGGCCCAGACCTGCTGGCCGAGTTCGTGGACCCAGAGGCGTTGGCCTTTGGCGGCGTCGAAGCAGTGGAGTCGGCCTGAGAGGTCGGCGACGTAGAGGAGGCCGTCGGCGATTGAGACGCTGGAGAGGGAGCGGTCGACGAGGGTGGATTGCCAGATGAGGCGGCCTGTGGCGGCGTCGATGCAGGAGAGGGCGCCCTGGCCTCGGCCGTGGATGGGGCTTTGGCCGATGGCGACGTAGACGCGGTTGTCGTGTACGACGGGTGTGGCGATGATTTCGCTTGGGCCGTCGGGGCTTTTTTCGCGCCAGTCGGTGTAGGGTTTGGAGCGGTAGCCGTCGGGGTTGCAGTCGTACTGCCAGAGCTTTTTGAGGGTGAGGGGCTTGTCTTGCACGTCGGCGGGTTTGACCGGGTCGAATGCGTACAGGATGCCGTCGCCGCCGCCGAAGATGACGAGGTCGCGCGAGGCTACGGTTGCGATGATTGGCGAGGACCAGTGGCCGTGGAAGGCTCGTTTGCCGATGAGTTCGCCGTCTGTGGCGACGAGCTTGCCGGTGCGTTTGTCGAGGACGATGAGGGTGGGGGCGAGGGGGTTGACGATGTACTTGTGCTGGTCGTCCTGGCCGTTGGAGGTGCATGCATAGAGGTAGTCACCGTGGAGGACTGGGGAGGAGCCGCAGACGTCGTGGGGGACGACTCGGAGTTCGGTGATCATGTCGTATCGCCAGACGACGTCGCCGTCGGTCGGTGCGAGTTTGGCGGCGGGGTCGGGATAGCCCATGTAGGCGGGTTCGTCGGTGAAGGGACCGTCGTTGCCGTCGGCGAGGCCGCGGCGATCGATGCAGAGGACGTCGCCGCGTGAGCCGACGATGTACATGTGTTTTTCGTCGGTGGCGGCGGTGGAGCAGATGCCGCATCGCCACTGGTTGAAGTGGAACGGGGCCTTGACGCCTTCCATGTAGCGGGGGATGGGGAGCTGCCAGAGCATTTGGCCGGTGGCTTCGTCGAGGCAGATTACGAGGCCGCCGCCAGTGCGCCGGACGGAGGGGTGGTCGAGCGTGAGGTCGTTGAGGCCGAGGTAGATTCGGTTGTCTTCGAAGACGGGTCGGCTGTACTGGTGGGTGCCGATTTTTACAGACCAGACGAGGTCTTCGTCGCGGAGTTCGGCGGGGAGGCCGGTTTCGTTAGAGACGCCGTTGGGGCCATACCAAGGTTGGGCGGCTGCGGAGGCGGCCAGCGTGCAGGACATTAGAAAGGGAAGCATGTAGTTTTTCAAGATTTCACCTCTTTGGGATAGCTGATTTCGCGGGTGCGTCGGTTTCTTTGGGAGTGTCGGTTGCCGGGGGCAGATTGAGGACGTGGTCAGGGATGGGCAGGTCGGCGTATACGATTTCTTCGGCGCGGTCATCAGCGGCTTTGGCGAGGATTTTACCCCGGCGGTCGATGATTCGTGTCTTGCCCCAGCCGTGCCAGTCGGGCTGAAAGTTTTCGGGGACGGTCCAGTTGGCGCCGACAATGTTGATGTCGTTTTTGGCGGCAATGGCGGGGAGGCGTTTTTCGAACCAGTCGCTTTGTGGTGCGTCGACCCATGCGATGGGATAGAGGAGGTGGTCGACGCCGAGCTGCTTTAGTCGCGGGGGTTCGAAGTTGATGTCGAAGCATATCAGGAGGGCCATTCGGCCGAACGGGGTGTCGATGATGGAATGACCAAGGTCGCCTTCGGCGGCCCAGCCGCGTTCGGCGAACGGCCAGGGGTTTAGTTTGCGGTAATAGCCGCAGTAAGTGGTGTCGGGGCTGATGAGGACGACGGAGTTGTAGTAATTGCCGCTGCGGGGATCGAATTCGAGGAGGGGTACGGTGAGATAGATGTTCAACTCGGCGGCGAGCCTGGCGAAATGGCGGGTGGAGGGGCCGGGTATGGTCTCCGCGGCGTCGCGCGGGTCGAGCCCGGTGAGGCCGTGGGTGATGCGTCGGAGGCCTACCTGCCAGGTTGTCTTGATGTCGTGGGACATGTAGCCGGTTATGGCTGTTTCGGGGAGGACGACGACGTTTGCGCCGGCGGATGCTGCGCGGCGAACCATAGTCTCCAGGTGCGCGCGGTTCCATGAGACATTGCCGAGTTTGGAGACGGCCTGGACGGCGGCGACCGTGAACACGGCGGTCTGTTCACCAAGACAGACACCGGCGAGGAGTAAAAGCGCCGATGCTGCAATTATCCCCGGATTGCAAAATCGAGCGGCACGCTTCTTCATGGACAGGACTCCTATTGGGATTCGGGCTGGTGCCATAGTGATCGCCAGTATGCCTGGTCGGTTGCGTAGACATCGAGTTGGGCGTCGGGCGCGAGGTCTGGCGGGAGGACGCCATAGCGTTTCATTTCGCGGACGTATGGGCCGGGCGGGACGAAGTCAGGCATGTCGAAGCGGCGTATCCTGCGGAGGTAGTCGCGACCGTCGCGGCACATGGCGAGGATGGCCTTGTAGCCTGGGTCGGCGGCGGTTTCGAATACGGGCCTGGCGGCGCCGTCGGGGGCCGGCAGTTGGCAGAGGCCATAGCCGCCGGCTTCTTTGGCGAGCGGTGCGAGGAGGACGACGGATTTTTCGGGGCGCGTGAGGTTGAACATGAGATGTCGGCTGTAGAGGAGTCGCGGGTCGTCCCAGCTTGGGTCCCAGAAAGAGAGGCCGTTTTCATCGGAGAGCGCTCGGGGGAGGCGACGGCTGCCGGTGTGGCAGGAGTCGCAGCGGTCGGCGATGGTTTGGGCGGCGAGCTTTGTGGATGGCCAGTCGAAGTCGGTGTGGTTCTGGTTGTTTTCGGCATAGCCGCCGATCATTCCGTTGCCGAGTGCGGCGTAGGTGCCGGGGTATGCGGCGGCGCTTTCGATCCAGAGGCGGACGAACTGCTTTTCGCGGTCTGTGAGCCTGACTCCGTTGTGGCCCTTCTCGATCTTGTGCATGAGGGGGCTTGCGGCGGAGCCGAGCTTGTATGGGGCATAGTTGCTGACGGGTCGGTTGCGACCGTCGGCGACCTGGCGGTGGATTGTCAGAGATGCGTAGCTGTGCGAGAACATCGGGCCGTGGTCGCCGGTGAGGATGACGCCGCCCTGGCGTTTGTCGTAGTCGTGGCACTTGAGGCAGTGTTTGTCGAGGATGGGCTGGATGTCGCGCGGGAAGTCGAAGACGTCGGGGACGCCGGGGATGGGTTTGACGGGTTTGGGTTCGTAGAGAAGGGCCAGGAGGGTGCTTTGGCTGATGTTTGGCAGGGTCTGTGTGCGGGGTTCGTGGCAGCCGACGCAACTGGTTACCTCGCCGGGCTTGACTGTCAGGAAGCTCTGCATGCGCTTGACGGGTTTGTCGGCGGCGTCGAGTGCGACGAAGAAGAGGCCTCGGTCGGCGGGGACTTCAATGTAGGCGGAGCCGTCGGGCTCGACGGGCACGGTGCCTACGATGCGCTGGAGGGTGAAGGTGCCGCCGTAGCTGAGGGGGTCCATGCCGCCGGTGTAGTTGATGGGCTTGGGGAGGGTTTCGAGGACGAGGAGTTTGTCGATTGAGCCGCGCGCGACGCCTTCCATGTTGCGGCCGCGGTAGACATCGGCGAGGATGAGGCGACCTGTTTCTTCGGCGGTGTCGACACGGTCGGGTATGATGCGTTCGCGTTTGCGGGGCATTATGGGGCTGGGCTCGTGGAGCTGGACGCCGGCTCTCTGCCATTCGGGGGGGAGACTGTATATCTGCTGTGTGCGGCCTTTGGCGTCCATCAGGAAGAGCCGGTGGGCCTGCGGGACCATGTAGAGGTCTTCGGCGAAGGGCCAGGGGTCGCGCCAGTTGTCGGCTTTGGTTATGCGTTTGGCGGCGCCTTTGTCGTCCGGGCCTGTTTTGGGTGTAATGATTGTGACGGCGCCTTCGTGTTCGCGTTTGCCGTGGCCCGGGGAGAAGATGGAGAGGACCTTGTCAGTTTTTGGGATTGGCTTTGCGTCGATCATGACGATGCCCGGATGCATGTTGCCGTAGAAGATCATCTGGGCGGTACCGTCGGGGTTGGCGGTCCAGAGGTGGTGGTAGTGTACCTGGCTTCGGTCGGTGTATTCCCATCGCTGGTAGAGTACTCGGCCGTCGGGGAGAGGCCACGGGGTGTTTTCGTGTTCGTTGTTGCTGGAGAGCTGGCGGATGTTGGCGCCGTCGGCGTCGCAGCGATAGAGGACGGCGACCTGGGTGAGCCAGCAGTTTACCCATCGTTTGCAGCGGCTGGAGCAGAATATTATTGAGCCGTCGGGCATGTAGGTGGGTTCGATGTCGTCGTAGTCGCCGTCGGTGAGGCGTTTGAGATTCGTGCCGTCGGTGTTGATTTCGTAGAGGTGATAAGCGTCGGTTCCGCCGGGTCGGTATGAGAAGAGGATTTTCTTTGCGTCGTAGTGGACCTGGGGGTCGCGCACGGCGCCTTCGGGGTCGTCGAGGAGGAGGGTCATTTTGCCGGTGCGGAGGTTAAGCTTGCAGAGGCGTCCGCCGGCGGCGTAGGTCTTGCGGTGGCGGCCTTCGGCGAAGTAGCCGAAGTTGGCATACCAGTGGCCGTCGGGGGCGAGCTGGCGACATGCGAAGACGATTTCGTCGGCGTTTTGCATTGGGCCGGCAAGGAGGTCCTTGAGCAGTTCGGGCTGGGGCGGCGTTCTTAGCTTCGGTGGCGACCTGTCGGCGGTCAACTGAACGTAGTCGTAGATGATCCAACTGCCGTCGTCGAGTGTGATGGCGATTGCGTTGGGGCCGTCGTTTAATGCGTTTTCGGGCAGTTCGAATGTGAGCGTGGATGGTTTTCCTTCGGCGAGGGGCTCGAAGGCGACTTGTGCGTTGCGGGTACCCCATACCATGCGGCGGCGGGCGATCTCTTTGCCGTTTAGAGAGATGATCATGAGGGGCGGGGTCCAGACGTCGACGAGGCCTATGTGCAGAAAGAGGGGCTGCGGGCTGGCGGCGGCGGTGAAGTTGATGGTGAAGGTGTGCGGCTTGCCGCCGGCCCAGGTGTCGTGCGTGCTGGGGTGTATGAAGGGCCAAGCGGAGGGCTTGTCTGCGGCGACGTTATAGACGACGGGTTTGCGGTAGACCTGGGGGTATGGGTGATAGCTGCGGTCGCTGAGGCCGAGGCCTTCGGGGCTTGCGTCGGGCAGGCCGATTTCGAACAGGACGAGGGGAGATTGGGGGACGGCCAGGGTTGCAGAAAAGATTAGTAATACCAGTGCCGCGAGAGTCCTTCCGGGGTTTTGTGCTGCTTTGATCATTCCTGAACCTTTCCACGGGCTATGAGCAAGTCTGCAAATCAGCGTCAGTTTTCCGAGTGTTTTATTGTATCAGGAATTGCGGCGAATTCCAAGTCGCGTCTGGGGTGTGCCAGGGCGCGGGCTACGGCATCGGAGACGATATTGAATGCGGCGGTGTAATCGGGGTCTTCGGGGGTCGTGTATGGGTGGCTGGTACATGCGGGGCGGCCGGCGGCTGTGCGGGCGAGGGGTGCGGCGAGGAAGAGGCTCTGGTGCGGGCGGGCGAGGTCGATCCAGTCGATGCGGGTTACGGCGGCGGGTTCGTGGCAGGATGCACAGCGTCGTTTGTGGATTTCGGCGAGGCGCTGGCGGAGGCTCGCGTCGGCGGCGAGGTCGTACGGAGGTTGGGCGGGTCGCTTGTTGATGAAGCGGTCGTGGTATGGGCCGTTGGCGTCGATCCATGTGAAGAGGCTGATCCAGTCGCGGCGGGAGAGTGAGACCCGGGTGCGATGGGGCGGGCTTTGCAGGACCGAGACGAGGCGGCTCTTGTGAGAGCCGAATTCGAGGGGCTGGGTGATGCGCGCGTCTTCGTTGACGTTGGACCATGCGATGAGGTCGTGGTCGAGCATGGTGTCGTAGGCTCGGTTGTGGTGGGCGGTGAGTCCGCCGGAGAGGTCTATCCCCCCTGCCGGTTTGAGGCCCGTGTGACAGCGGGTGCAATTGCGGTCGAGGATTGGCTGGACGTCTCGGAGGAAGCTGATGGGTTCATCGCCCCAAGGCGGCGGGACGGGGATGCGCGGGGCGCGACGGAGAGCGGCGGGGAATTCGGGGGCGGAGGGCGCCTCGGCGCGGGTCTCATGGCAGCCGACGCAGCTTCGCTGCTCGCCGGGCTGGAAGCTTATGAAGGAGCGCATTCGGCGGAGCTCCATGTGGTCTTCGTCGAGCAACTGGAAGTAAACGGGGGTGTCGGCGGGGATTTTGAAGTGGGCGCTGCCGTCTGCTTCGACGGGGACTGTGCCGATGATGCGGGCGGGTGTCCAGTTGCGCGGCCATGCCTTTTCGGCGTATCTCCAGCCGCCGTGGACGTTGTCGTAGGGCCACTGTAGGCGGTGGGCAATGCGGATGTAGCGAATGAATTCGGGGCGGACGCTGGCGACGCCGGCGGCTACGTTGGAGACGGAGCAGATCGCCCAGGGGACGTTGGGGTCGGTGAGGTCGGGGTAAATGGGGGGACGCGGACGGGGACGCAGCGGGATGGGTACGAAGGAGGAGATTGATTCGTCGCGGTAGAGGAGTTCCTTGTTGCCGTAGACGTCGATGAGGTAGATGCCGTAGCCGGCGGGTTCGGTCTGTTCGGTGGAGTAGCTGTAAGAGACGAGGAAGTGGTTTGCGGAGAGGGGCCAGGGTGTGGAGTAATAGCCGCCGCGGTCGTCTGTGCCGCCTTCGTCGACGGGTGTTCCGGACATGCCGCCTTCGGGGGGGTAGACGCCCGGGGTTACGATGCGGATTGCGTCGGAGGTGTTGAGGCCGACGGAAGGGGTGATGATTACAACGGGGCCGACGGCGAGGGTGTGGTGGCCAGTGGCGATGGCAACGAGTCGGCTTGAGCCGGTGCGGGGGATCGAGCGGACGTCTTCGAGGGCCCAGGGGTCGTTGAGGTGCTGCTTGAAGAGCGCGTCGGCGCCGGTTCCGTCGGGGCGGATGGTCCAGATGCTCTGGATGTGGGCCCAGCCGCGCTCCTGGTATTCCCAGCGTGTGTAGCCGATGGTGCCGTCGTGGAGTGTGTGGGGGAGGTAGTCGCCGTCTTTGGAGACGCTGAGGTGTCGGAGGCCGGAGCCATCGGGGCGGCAGGAGAAGAGATTGCAGCTTGTTTCGTCTTTGTCGAATTCGTTGCACTGGAGGGAGCAGGCGACGCGCTCGGAGACGAAGACTATGTCGCCGTTGGGTGCGTAGGTTGGGTCGAGGTCGCTCCATTGGCCGTGGGTGATCTGGCGTATGGTGCGGGAGGCGATATCGAGTTCGAAGATGTGGATTGGTTCTTCGGTGCGGCGGAGGCGGTAGTTTGTTGTGCGGTCGAGCCAGCCGGGGGGCGGGTCGCTGGTTTTGGCCTTTGCGTAGCCGAAGACGATTTGGTCGGCGTCCCATGAGAGGTCCATGCCGTGGACGTGGCCGGGGCCGAGGGCGCCTTTGAGGAGGGGTTCAATGTGCGGCTCGTCGCGAGGGCCTTTGAGGGTGAGGATGAAGATGTCGCCGCCGGGGCGCGAGACCCAGGGCATGTGGTTCAGGCAGACGTCGGGGTAGGTCTGCTGGGTGAAGCGTTTGAGGATGAGGAGGCGGTCGAAATCGAGGAGCGGGTTGGCGAAGACGAGGCGGCGGATTGCGGCGCGGGCTTGCAGGTAGAGGGTGCGGGCGGTGTCGCCGGTGTGGTCGGTGAGGCGGTCGAGGGCGGTGCGTATTGCGTTGGATTCGTCGTGGAACCACCGGAGGTCGATACCGCCCTGCCGCAGCTCGGAGGCGAGGCGGGCTGCGCGGTCGAGGGCGGCGGCGGTTGGGTAGACGATTGGGTGGGCGGTTGAGGCGGTAATTTTGGCGGTGGACCAGATGCTGATGCTGCTCTGGTCGGCGGGCTGCTTGAGGGCGATGTTTTTTTTGGGGTCGTCGGCGGGGTAGATTTCGACTTGGTCGAGGTGGAAGAAGACGGGGGTCTGGCTTGGGATCCGCAGGCGGATATAGCGAGCGGAGACGGGCGGGTCGAAGGCGCGGTCGAGGGGCGGGGCGCCGGAGATGCCGCCGAAGTGGGCGCCTTTGTTGTCGTGAATGGTGGCCCAATTGCGTGCATCGTTTGAGGCGAGGATTTGGAGGTTGTCTGCGTTGTGGAGGCCGGGGGGATAGTCGAGACGGTTGTAGACTACGATGCGGGCGATTTGGCGCGGGTCGCCGAGGTCGACCTGCCACCAGGGGTTCGGTTCATGGGCGGTATGGAAGGCGTACTTTCCGTCTTTTAGGCCGTCGACGGCGCCGGCGGCATCGGCCCAGGTTGGCACGCCGGGGGCGCCTGCATGGGCAGGGAGCATCGAGATGCGAGCCTGTGTGAGCCAGTCTTCTTCGACCTGGCGCGGGGATGCAGCGAGCAGGATGGCCGGGGATGCGGCTGCGAGGAACAGCGATGCAAATTTTACGCTTGTCCGTGCGGTCATTAGCCTTGCCTCCAAAGCGGCAGTTTGCCGGTGCGGACATTATAGCATATTCGGGGTGCGTGATGAATAGTGAATGGCTGGCGGCGCGGTGGGCGCATAAAGAAGGCCCTGCCGCGAGTCAGGGCCTGTTGCGGTGCACACGGTATGCACCGCGGACAAAAATGTGGAGAAGCATTTAATTCACTGTCTGGGTGTTCAGGATGTCGCCTTCGAGGCTGATGGTTATGTCTTCGAAAGCGAGCGGAACACCGGCTTTTTCGATGGCCTTTTTTGCGATGTACGTGATGCCTGAACAGCATGGGACCTGCATGTGTACGACGGTGAGGCTGTTCAGGGCATTGGCCTTTATGATATCGGCGAGCTTTTCGACGTAGGCCTCGGCGTCGTCGAGTTTCGGGCATCCGACGATGAGCTTTCGGCCGGCGAGGAAGCGGCCATGGAAGTCGGCCATTGCGAAGGGGACGCAGTCGGCGGCGAGGAGCAGGTCGGCGTTCTTGAAGTACGAGGCGGTCGGGGAGACGAGCGTGAGCTGGACGGGCCATTGGGTGAGTTGGGAGGCGGCTGGCGCGGACGGTGCGGGTGCGGCGGGTTTGCGCTCGAGGGTCCTGGCCAGAGAGCCGGGGCAGCCACAGGGCATGGGCGCGGGGGCTTGGGCTTTCAATCGCTTGAGGTGCTGCTCGGTTGCCGCTTCGTCGAATTCGGCGGCTTGGCGCTGTTCGATGGTGATGGCGTCTTCGGGGCAGGTTCCGAGGCATGCGCCAAGGCCGTCGCAGTAGATTTCGCTTACGAGTCTGGCCTTGCCGTCAATAATTGCGATTGCGCCCTCGGCACAGGCGGTTACGCACTTTCCGCATCCGTTGCATTTTTCTTCGTCGATCTTGATTATGTTTCTCAGTGCCATTGTATTGTCCGCCAAACTCTTTGGTGTTTGTTTGTGCATCTTGCAGGCAGCGGCCGCGAGCGGATCGAATTCCACCCGCGGCTGCCGGCCTTTTGGCCGCTTATGCGAGCATTGCGGCGAGGTCTTCCTTTACTGTTGTAATCGGTGCGATATTAAACTGCTCGACGAGGACCTTGAGTACGTTTGGTCCTACGAACGCCGGCAGCGACGGGCCGAGCTTCATGTTCTTGATGCCGAGGTGCAGGAGGGTCAGGAGTATGCAGACGGCCTTCTGCTCGTACCAGCTCAGGACGAATGACAGCGGCAGGTCGTTTACTCCACACTTGAATGCGCCGGCGAGCGCGACAGCGATCTGGATTGCGGAGTAGGCGTCGTTGCACTGGCCGACGTCGAGGAGGCGGGGTATGCCGCCGATGTCGCCGAAGGGCAGCTTGTTGAAGCGGTACTTTCCGCAGGCGAGTGTGAGGATGACGCAGTCGTCGGGGACGGCCTGGGCGAACTCGGTGTAATAGTTACGTCCGGGCTTTGCGCCGTCGCAGCCGCCGATGAGGAAGAAGTGCTTTATCTTGCCGGCCTTGACGGCGTCAATAACGGCGCCGGCGGCCTGCATGACGGCATTGCGGGCGAAGCCGATGGTGATGAGTTTTTCTTCGGCGTCCTCGGCGAAGCCCGGTGCGGCGAGAGCGGCATCAATGACGGGCTTGAAATTGCGGTCTGCGATGTGTTGTACTCCGGGCCAGGCGACGAGGCCGCTTGTGAAGATGCGTGCCTTGTAACTTTCGCGCGGGCGCTGGATGCAGTTGGTGGTCATGAGGATGGCGCCGGGAAAGGCGTCGAACTCTTTGGCCTGATCCTGCCATGCTCCGCCATAGTTGCCTACGAGGTGCTTGTACTTCTTGAGTTGGGGGTAGGCCAGGCATGGGAGCATTTCGCCGTGTGTGTAGACGTTAATT
>Ga0334883_1002694_pt1 | contig 21039 bp, 20 predicted proteins | sample GraSluR1_MG_6_FD_207230 | JGI IMG/M metagenome (GOLD analysis project Ga0334883, IMG submission 207230) | Sludge microbial communities from methane-producing bioreactor in Wageningen University, Netherlands - Granular Sludge_09_05-R1 | ecosystem: Engineered > Bioreactor > Anaerobic >...
TAAGTTTTCCCTTGTTTGGATCTGCATTGGCTAACTTGTTTTCCAAATCATGCATATCATTATGATGATATCTAATCATTTGAGCAAAAGACAACCTTGCTCCATCATATATCGATGCATGATTTTCACGATCACAAAAAATCAAATCATTTCTGCCTGCAATAGCCGCAATAATACCTAGATTCGATTGAAAACCTGTTGAAAATGTTACACATGCTTCTTTATTTAGAAACTCAGCTAGTTCTTTTTCAAGAATGAGATGAGTTGTTAAAGTTCCATTAAGAAATCTCGAGCCAGACACTCCAGATCCAAATTTTACCATTGCTTCTACTCCAGCTTTGATTACTCGGTCATCACCCGTAAGACCTAAATAATTGTTCGAACCAATCATAATCCTACGCTTGCCTTCCATAAAAACTTCTATGTCTTGTTTTGTTTCTAAAGCATGAAAATATGGATATATTCCTAGTTCCTTATATTCTTCTGCTATAGTAAATTCATCACATTTCTTAAATAAATCCATAGAATATCCTCCAAAAAATAAATATGGTATAACTCCTAACATCTAAGCAATTATACCATATATTTGTTTTTTTGTATATTGATTATTTTTTGATTTTTATTCGGTTCTTAACGCAATAACTGGGTCTTTCTTTGATGCCATCCTTGCTGGAATCAAGCCAGCTATATATGCTAACACTACACTAATAGTAATTAAAACTATGATATGAATTGATGAAAGTTTTGCGACATTAGGCATTTCAGAAAGATTCTCAATAATTAAATTCGTTGGAATAATCAAAAGCAAAGTAATCAATACCCCTGTTACACCGGCAAAGAAACCTATAATCAAATTCTCTGAGTTAAATACTCGAGAAATATCTTTTTTCCTAGCTCCCAAAGCTCTTAGAACCCCTATTTCTTTGGTTCTTTCGATTACAGAAATGTAAGTAATTATTGCTATCATGATTGAGGATACAACCAAAGATATTCCTGCAAAAGCAATTAATACAATCGATATCGTATCGATAACTCCTCCGATTAAAGATGTAATAGTCGCTGCTTGGTCTATATACTCAATTCTTTCGTTTTCATTTTTTCCAACATTATATGCATCAAGATAAGATTTCACTTCGTCTTTTGCTTCAAAATTTACTGGATAAAGAGAAATCCTATTATACTCGCCAACTTCATCAGGATAATTACTATAAACATATTGTGCTAATCCAAAATCATATCCTAAGCCATTGCTAATAAGACTAACATTCGACCCTTCCTTAGCGCGAATGATGCCTGAAATTGTTAAACTCAATGCTTGACTAACATCCGATGATAGAATGTTATAGTCTCCAATAAACAACTTAAACTCAGTCCCCACTATGTCTTCAAAAGCGAATTCTGTTTCGCTATCTGGGTCAAAACCTAGAATCTGTAATGTTGATTTATAAATTCTATTGTATTCATCAACTACTAAAACTACTTCAAATTCATTTTCTGTTACATTATGAGTTGCTCTTTGACCATAAATAACTTCATAGTTATCCTCAAACACATTACCTTCAGGGAGGAGGGTGAAAAAAGAGAAACTAAACCCCCATAATTGTCCAGGATTAGAAACTTCTTCACCTTCAATATTTTCTGAATAAACAGGAAAATGTGCGCTCCCAACTCCAGGTACACTCATATACTTTAGCAAAGACATATTGAGTTTCTTCTGATACTTAACTCCAGCTAAAGTATCTTGCCCTTCTCCTTCAACATAATCCTTGACATATTCAACATAATCTTCAGTAATATTATTAGATATCAGAAAACTCTGAAATCGGTTCTCATCATACATCGTTGCATAATCACTATCTGGATAAATCTCCATATCGCTTTCACCAGCTTGTCTCATCCTCTCAAAATCAAGTCTCGATTCAGAAATAGTTAAAGGATATCCAGATAAAGTATCTCGTTCAAATTTTTGAATTTCTTGATCTAATCCATTTGATAAAGAAAGGATTAAAGCAATCCCAATTATTCCGATACTTCCAGCAAAAGCAGTCAATAGGGTTCTTCCAAGCTTTGTTCTAATGTTATTTATTGAAGAAATCAATGCCATAACAAAACTCATTGCTGTAGGTTTAAATTCAAGCGGTTGTGAAACATTTGATGTTTGTTCTATGGGATTGCTGTCATTGATTATCTTACCGTCTTTTAGTTTAATAATTCTTGATGAGTATTTGTAAGCCATTTCTGAATCATGGGTTACCATTATTACTAGCTTATCTTTTGCTATCTCTTTGATGAGATCTAAGATTTGGATTGATGTTTCTGAATCTATTGACCCCGTTGGCTCATCAGCTAGAATAATATCTGGATTATTTGCTAAAGCTCTAGCGATTGCAACTCTTTGACTTTGGCCTCCAGATAATTGATTAGGTCTTTTATAGATATGGTCTTTTAATCCTACTCGATCAAGTACTTCTATCGCTCTTTTCTTAGCTTCTATTTGGGAGACTCCACTTAGTGACAATCCCATTTCTACGTTTTGCAAAACACTAAGATGGGGAATCAAATTGTGAGATTGAAAAATAAATCCTATCGAATTGTTACGATACATATCCCACTCTTTGTCTTTAAAACTAACAGTAGACTCCCCATTGATAAACATTTCGCCACTATCAGATTTATCTAAGCCACCAATTACATTTAACATTGTTGTTTTTCCACAACCTGATGGTCCTAATATCGTAACAAACTCAGTTTTTCTAAACTCGATTGAAATTCGATCAAGAGCATTTTGCGAAAAATCCCCAATCGTATAACTTTTTGATACATTTTGTAATCTCAACATTTTTTTCCCTCCAGATAACCATATTTTAACAAATCAATATATTCGTTAAGCAATTCTTTTGATTTAATGTAATTATAATTGTTGACAGATGTAACAAACAAAACATTCTTTAATATTGCGTATGCAATATCAAGGATTTGGATAATTTTTTCTTTATTTCTAAAACGGAAATCACTTTGATCTAAATACTCATAGATGGTTAAACAGTCTCGATAATTGGAGATGCTATCAGAAATTTCTGATTTTTCATCATTAGGATTTCCATTCAAATATATCAAAATATTAGTGATAAACCGCTTTATTACTACATCTGATTGATACGAGAAGAAAGTTTCGTGAATAATAACAAACAATTCATCTAGAGATGCTTTTTTATTCTCTAATCTTTTCTTTATTTTAGCATTCATTTCCTCTTTTAACTTTGTAATCAAAAAAACTAAAAGATCATATTTCTCCGAAAAATAAAGGTAGAAACTCCCTCTTGAAATCTCTGCGCTTTTAATAATCTTATTTATAGATACCTCAGCATAAGGAACTCTTGCAAACTCATTTATTGCTGCAGATATAATTTTTTCTTGTTTAACTAAAGAAAGATTGAAAAAAGTATTTGTCGGCATCAAATCACCTCAAATAGATTTTATATGACAACTTGTCATATGTCAAAACATTTGACTCATAATCACAAAAAAAACAAAAAGATGCCCTTTGATATGGTTAATTTCATACCAGGCATCTTTACTTAAAGCTCTACTATTCTAATTCATAAGGTATTTTACTTCTTCCAAAAGTTTATCTTTTAGTTTCTCTGTTTCAAAAAGTATTTCTTCAACTATATCTTGGTAATTCTTCTTTAAAATATCATCATCAAGTCCAGAGAGATTTATTATTACATTCATTGCAGCACCCTCTATTGAACTATAAAGCATCAATACTGCAACACCTTGATCTGAAATCGTATTCTTATTTGAATACTTTATTAAATCTTCTACTTCTCTCAATGATTCAAGCGCTAATGCGCATACTTTTAAAGGTACTTTTATACAGCTAAGAGTTGCTTTATCAATTTCATTTTGTCGATAAGCTATCTCTTCATCATTCTCTTTAGGCAATCTAAAAGCATTCATCAACTGATTAAAAGCTTCTGTATCCTCATCGATAAAATTAATGAACTGTTCCTTATTACTTTGAAATAATTCAATCTTCTTATGATATACTTCTTGAATCTTGTCATCCAAGCTTTTAAATTTCTTCTTCGTGACACTTAAACTGCCAACCATACACAGAAGTCCACATCCATTTGCTCCAGCTAAAGCGCTAACGCTACCTCCACCAGGTGCAGGTGATGATGAAGCTAACTCATTGATAAAATCTTTAACCTTCATATCAAATAATTTCATTAATATTCTCCTTTAATATCTGTCTATTATTAACTACAATAAAACCATTCTTGATCACTGTTTTTGTATGGTTAATTCCATAATGATAGATGAAATACTCTAGGTTTTTAGCATCCAGCAATACGATATCCGCTTTTTTTCCAACTTCAATACTTCCTAAATCCTTGAAAATATCCAAACTGTATGCTGGATTTATCGTAGCTGCAGTAAGAATCTCTGAAGGCATCATTCTTAATTTATTACCGCTTATTTGCAGTGTTAATTGAAAATTCTCTGATGGTGTTGAGCCTGGATTGTAATCACTAGATAAACTCACTGCAACAGAGTTGTCAATAAGTTTTCTTGCCGGAGCGTATTCTTTATTTAAGAAAAAGGATGTTGAAGGTAAAAGATTTGCTATTGTATTGGTTTTAGCAAAAGCTTTAATATCATCATCACTGATAGCCATTAGATGATCAATTGTACTTGCTTTGAGTTTTAATCCGACTTGAGTACCGCCTATTGATTTTATTTCATCAGCATGCAAGCGCAACTTAAAACCTAAATCCTTTGCTCTTCTAAGGATTTTTTCTGTCTCTAAAGCATCAAATACCCCTACCTCACAAAACACATCCACAAAATCAGCTAAACCTTCAGTTTTTATGACTTCTAAATCATTTATTATCCTCTCAATAAAAACATCTCTTCTGTTTTCATACTCCTTAGGCAAGGCATGTGCCCCAAGGTAAGTGATGTAGATATCGATTGGGTGATCTTCATTAAGTTTTTTAAGAACCCTTAATTGCTTTATTTCTGTTTCTAGTTCCAATCCATATCCAGATTTTGCTTCTATTGAAGTAACTCCAAATAACAACATCTCATCCAAAGATTTCTTTGCTTGTTGATACAAGTCTTCAAAACTTGCTTTTTTTGTCTGATTAACAGTGTTTAAGATACCTCCACCACTCTTTAAGATATCTAAATAATCTTCTCCAGCAATTTTTCTGCTGAACTCATCTTCTCTTGAACCGCCAAAAACCAAATGGGTATGACTATCGATAAGTCCAGGTATACAAATTGTTTGACATGCATCGAATACTTCTGTGTCTTTATTAATATATCCTGAAAAGTCTCCATTTCCAACAACTGCAATTCTACTTCCTTTAATCAAGATAAAAGCATTATCAATCTTTAATATGTCACTCATCTTTAAACCTTTAACAGGAGGTTTATGATTGTTAGAATAAAGGGTTTTTATGTTATGGATTAACAAGTTATCACTCATAATATAGTTACCTATAAGAAATAATCGATGATTTTATCAACAGAAAAATCTCTTAGGCAAAGATATCTCTCACTCATTCTAACAACCTCATTCAAACTAATTTCTTCAGGAAAAACTAAGTTATCAATTGCATAATAGTATTTAAGCGATCTGACCAAGGCATCCTTAGGAATCAGTCCAACAATTTCTGCTGAAGGCACTTCAAAATGATAACGTTTTGCTTCCATTTTGACTGTCTCGAAAACTCTATAAATAGGATTCTTCTTATAATCTAGAATATTCATTGTTACTTGAGTATGCCCTCTGTTCTCCAAGAAAACTGGTCCAGCTTGAACAAATTGATAACCCCCTGACGAACCTCTTATAGCTTTAGCAAAATTACTTGTTTTCTTCTCATCATCAGTCAAAATATCGATGTTATATGCAATTAAAAAATCTCTAGCTCCAACGCCTATGCATCCAAAAGTAGGATGAATTTCTGCTTTACCATAATCTGGTTTCCATTCATCTAGATGGATCTTTTCCTTCATGCCTTCAAACTCACCTTTGCGAATATTAGGCAAAGAAACTCGCTCTTCTCTTTTAGCGGCTTGTGCATACATGAAACAGGGTATATCAAAGGTTTTTGCGATTCTTTCAGCAAGAATATTTGCAAATTCTACTGTCTCTTTCATGGTAATATCTTTGATTGGGATAAATGGAATCACATCCACTGCACCCATTCTAGCATGTTCTCCGCTATGCTTATTCAAATCGATTTCATCTCTGCAAACATCTATTAAATCCATAACTGCTTCCATAACAGCATTTACTTCACCCAATAAAGTCACAACTGTTCTATTGTAATCAGCATCAGCTTCATAATTTACCAACTTTACATTTTCATGTTTATCAAGTTTCGATATTATTCTTGTAATTTTTTCTTTATCCCTTCCTTCCGAGAAGTTAGGGACACATTCAACAATTTTAACCATTTAAACCACCCTTCTTATATTTTTTACTCACTAAAAGTTTAACATAGTCATCATCAGTCAGTTCTGGTAAAGTCACAATTGAATTATTGTTCAACTCATTAAACTCTTTGATGGTTGAAATTGCATTGCCTTGTCTTGCCCAAGCTCTTCTGGACACTCCAGCAATAACATCAAACAACATAGCTGTACTCAAAATTTCATCAACTCTTTTAGAGCCATCTAAAACCATCCCATAGCCACCATTGATAACTTTCCCTATTCCAACACCCCCACCATTGTGAAGTGTTACTAAAGACATCCCTCTAGCCGCATTACCTAAAGCTACATGAGTTGCCATATCAGCCATGATATTTGACCCATCTTTAACATTTGATGTCTCTCTAAAAGGTGAGTCAGTACCTCCGGTATCATGATGATCTCTTCCCAACATAATTGGCCCAACTTCATTATTTCTGACCATTTCATTAAACTTCAGCGCTATTTTGAGTCTACCATAAGCATCTTGATATAAAATTCTTGCTTTAGTTCCAACGACCATTTTATTCTTTTTAGCATCTTTAATCCATTGATAATTATCATAGTCTTGGAATCTTCGATCTTTATCTATACAATCCATTGCTACTTGATCAGTTTTATCTAAATCATCATCTTTGCCACTCAAACAAACCCATCTAAAAGGTCCATAACCAAAGTCAAAAAGTACAGGTCCCATAATATCTTCAACATAAGATGGCCAGATAAAACCATCAAGATCATTAACCCCATTTTTGCATATTTCTTTGATTCCACTATCACTGATTGCCTTCATAAATGAATTTCCATAATCAAAGAAATATGTTCCTTTAGCAGTAATCTTTTTAATAACTTCATAATGTCTTCTTAATGTATCATCAACTAGCTCAATAAACTTCTCTTTATCATTCTGTAATAGATATGTTCTTTCCTCAAAACTAATACCTACAGGACAATATCCTCCGTCATATACTGCATGACAGCTTGTTTGATCACTCAAAAGGTCAATTGAAATATCTTTTGAAGCAGCAAATTCTAATAGATCAACAATATTTCCATGGAATGCAATAGCCAAAGGTTTCTTTTCTTTTTGATACTCTTCAACCAATTCAAAAGCTGCCTTTGGATTTTTGACTATCCTATCAACCCATCCCTGATTATATCTTGTCTCAATTCTAGAAATATCGACTTCTGCTATCAACCCTATAGCACCAGCTATAACCGCCGCCTTTCCTTGAGCACCACTCATGCCACCCAAACCAGAGGAAACGAAGAGTTTTCCTTTCAAATTATCAAACTCAGATATATTCAATTTTAATCTACCTGCATTTAGTAAAGTTGAATATGTACCATGCACAATTCCTTGTGGGCCAATATACATCCATCCACCAGCAGTCATCTGACCATAGTTGGCAACTCCTAGGCTTAATGCGCGGTTAAAGTCGTGCAAATTATCAAATTCACCAATCATCAACCCATTAGTAATGATGACCCTAGGGCTTGATTTACTTGATGCAAACAAACCTAAGGGGTGTCCAGACATTACCACTAGAGTTTGTTGATCATTCATTGTTTCTAAGTATTTTTTTACCAATTGATATTGCATCCAGTTTCCTAAAACCCCTCCTGTTTCTCCGTAAGTAATCAACTCATAAGGATAAAGTGCAATATCAAAATCCAAGTTATTATCAATCATCACCTGAAAAGCTTTGCCCTCTAGACATTCTCCCTGATATTCTTGAATTGGTTTACCACGAATATTACCTTCAGGGCGAAATCGATATCCGTAGATCTTACCTCTTGTCAGTAACTCATCCAAAAACTCTTCTGCTAAAAGCTCATGCCACTTTTTAGGAATATATCTCAAAGCATTTTTTAAAGCCAATTCTGTTTCTTCGCTCGTTAAAGAAAAATCTCTTTTTGGAGCTCTTCTAATGCCTTCAATGAATGGTTTTCTATCTGGCAAAACATCGAATATTGACTCGATTGATAAGTGCTTATTCATCAAAATACCTCCTTAATTTCTCACGAAAATCAAAGTTATTGATTAGTTGATAAGTTTTTTGAATCAACTCATACATAATTAAATCATTTTCAACAAACTTTACTTCTTTCCTAATATAATCATAGACGTCCTTAGTTGGATTGCTTAGTTTTTCAAAACCTCTAAAATCAATAGCTTGCAATCCAGTCATTAATTCCATAGCCAAAACATAAAAAGTGTTTTTAATTACTTCACTTGCTTTTCTGGCAGCAATTGTTCCCATTGAAACATGATCTTCTTGGTTGGCTGAAGAAGGGATTGAGTCCACGCTTGCTGGGTGCGATAAAACTTTATTCTCGCTTACCAAAGAAGCAGCGCTATATTGAACTATCATAAAACCTGAATTTATACCCGGGTTTTTAACCAAGAATGGTGGTAGTCCATTGCTTAATCCAGCATTAACCATTCTTTCAAGTCTTCTTTCAGAAATATTTGCCAATTCACTAATGGCAATCTTTAAAAAATCCATAGCTAATGCTACTGGTTGTCCATGGAAATTCCCAGCACTGATAACTCTTTTCTCATCTACAAAAACCAAAGGATTGTCAGTTACTGCATTCATTTCTTTCTCAACTACATCTTTTGCATAGATGATTGCATCCAAAGAAGCTCCAATCACTTGTGGAGAGCACCTTAAAGAATAACCATCTTGAACTCTCAACTCTCCTTGTACTGTCATCAATTGAGAGCCTTTTAAAATTTTAACCATCTTCTTAGAAACTTCAATTTGTCCCGTTTGATTTCTCAAGGAGTGAATCTTGCTATGGAAAACATCAATAATTCCTAAAAGAGCTTGCATAGAAATGCCAAGGTTTAACATGGATATATTAACTAAGTCTAATGAATCAATAACCGCTAATGCTGCTACTGAGGTCATAGCTTGGGTTCCGTTAATCAAAGACAAGCCTTCTTTTGCCTCTAAATTGCTTAATGGTACTATCTCAGCTTTTTCTAAACCTTTCTTTGCTGAATACCTTTTTCCTTGAAACATTACTTCGCCTAAACCTATTAAAGGTAAAGCCATATGCGACAATGGAGCTAAGTCTCCGCTTGCACCTAAAGACCCTTGGGAATAAACCAAGGGTGTTAACCTTTTATTTAAGAACTCAACCATTTTCTCAATTACTTTTAATCTAATGCCACTAAACCCCTTAATCAAAGCATTAATTCTCAACAAAAGCATCCCTCTGACAACCGACTCTGAAAATGGTTCTCCCACTCCACAAGCATGAGATTTAATGAGGTTAACCTGTAGTTTTCTTACATCACACTTATTTATCGATAAATCAGACAATTTTCCAAAACCTGTATTGATTCCATAGGTTGGCACTTCTGATTCTATTACTTGATCAACATAACTCTTTGCCTTCTCAACCAGTAATTTATTATTAAGGTCAATTTCAATTTTTTCATAATCTAAGACTATTTTTTTAAAACTGTAAACATCTAAATTTTCTCCATTAAGAAAAATCACATTATCACCTTGCTTTCATAAATATTATAAGGGTTTATCTTCTCAAAGTAAAGCGTTTTCAAGAGATAAAAAGAAGAAAAAACGACTTAAAAAAGTCGTCTGAATTCTTTTTTGGTGCGCCATCGGGGACTCGAACCCAGGACCCAATGATTAAGAGTCATTTGCTCTACCAACTGAGCTAATGGCGCAGCATAAATATAATAAAACAAAATCTCATATTTGTAAATACAATTTTTTAAATACTCTTTATGAAGTTCGAGAAATCATCATATGTAACAAAGTGAACGCCATCAACCGGTACATGATTCTTGATGATAACCGTATCTGACTCATTAAGGTATCTTATAACATGCTTTACTCCTGGATAAATCAAGACAATTTTAGTTGTTACAAAACTTTCATTTTCTAATCCAATGAAATCTTTTGATTTATCAACAAATATTGGTTTTGTTTTTCTTGTCCATTGCCGAGGGTTGCTATTGACAGTCCAACGCTTAGCATTAGTAATGATGAACTCATAATCAGGTTTGCTATAAACCAATTTAATCAAGATTTCTTGATTTGATTTCTCTAATCTGATGTTATAAATATCATCATACTCAAGACAATCAATCTTAAAATCAAGATTAAGAAGACGTATAACTTCAACAATCTTTTTCATGTTTTTAACATAATTGATTTTCCTATGAACTTCTAAGAAGTAAATGACTGTTATAATCACAGCCAATCCAGGGATAATATACTCTAGATACATAAGCCACTCCATACCTTAAATATATTACATTTTTTTCTTATTTTAGTCAAGAAAAATCGATGAAACAAAATTGTGAAAAAGAAAAAAGTTGCCAAGATTTCTTGACAACTTATCTTAATAAACAATAATTATTCTGGTAATTTAGAAAATAATTCAGCTAGTAAAGTATAGTAAGACCCTGAACGAATTGTAACTCCAGCTAAGTCATCCAACAATGTAGTACCATCAATCGTACCACCACGTTGAGCTAATGCTGCTAAGTCTTCATTCCAACCGTTTTCCATTACATAATCAGTAATCAAAGCAACTTGCTCATACCATTCTAATTCAGCTGGACTTCCAGAAGATACCCATGCTCCATCAACAAATGTATAGCCGCCGCCAACACCTTTCATAGCATAATCATCGCCTAATTCTTGTTTTGTTTCAGCTCTCCAAGCGAATGTTCCGCCATCAGGACTTCCTTGTAAAACATCGATAATTAACTCAGAATAAGTTCCGTCAGCTGCTACAGTCATTTTTGCAATATATAGATCATCTCCTGTGCAATAAATTGCTTGCATCAAACCATCTTTTGCCAATTGAACTGCTGCTGCTGCTAACTCAATGTAATTGCCGTCTTTGACTGTAACGCCTGATACATTATCAATTACGTTATCTCCATCAACTGTTACAGAGTCAAAACCATTTGCTAACCAATAAGCTTCGATAAGTTCCGCTTGAACATACCATTCAGAAATAGCACCACCATTAGCAACCATTCCATAGTCATCTCCAAGTTCTTTCTTTGTCAATTCATTCCATGAGAATGTCCAACTTGTTTCGCCTTCAGTTGCTCTTCCCTGACGAGCATCAATGTAGAATGCAACAATTTCATCATTTTCAATTGTTACTGTGACAGTAGTAACCATAGGTGCATTGCGATGGATTCCAACCTTATAAGCTGTGAATTCTCCGTCAGCTGCGAATTCTCTAGGAGCTTCTGTAGTTGTCGTCTCCGTTGTTGTTGTTGTTGTAGTTGTAGTTTGAGTAGTAGTTTCTCCGTTACAAGCCGCAACTGCAACAAACGTAAATAATACGAATAAAAGTAATACAATTTTTTTCATTTTTTCTCCTCCGTTCTTCTTTCGTACATATAAATTATAATATAAAAGCTTTAAATACACAACAAAAATTTGCTTAAGAAAGCTATTTATTTGCTTTTTTGAAAATATTCTTTAAGAAATTCATCTAAGGTTTCTGCTGCTTCTTTTTTTATCGGTTTACATTGCAAAACCTTGCTTTCTTTTGCCAAGAGTGCTATAGCCATTTCCTTACAACCTGGATAGCCACAAGCTCCACAGTTATACCTTGGCAATAAATCCACAACTTCATCAATTGTCGGATCTTCTTCTACATAGAAAACTTTACTAACAAAATTTATCAGTAAACCGAGTATAAATCCTACTCCTGCTAAAACAAGTGCCGGTATTATAATTTCCATTATATTATCCCTCCAAACCTAGAAAAAATCACTGCTAAAATAGCGGCAACAATCAAGGCAATTGGAACACCTTTAAAAGCTTTTGGTACAGGAGAAAAATCTAATTTCTCTCTAATCATTGAGAAGATATACATCACAAACAAGAAGCCTAAACCTATAAAAATCGTATAAACTAGCATCTCAACAAAATTATGTTCTTTTGTAATATTCAAGATTGCAACACCCAAAACAGCACAATTGGTGGTAATAAGCGGCAAATAGATTCCTAATGCTTTATACAAAGGTAAAGAAACCTTTTTTAAGAAAGTCTCAACCATTTGAACCAAAGAAGCAATAACAAGAATAAAAACTATCGTCCTCATATATTGGATTTCAAACACTTCTAGAACATACTTAAATAACAACCAAGTAACAGTACTAGATATCAACATAACAAAAATAACAGCCATGCCCATACCTAAAGCTGAACTGCGTTTTCTAGAAACTCCTAAAAAAGGACAGATTCCTAAAAACTGAGTAAGAATGATATTTTCGATTATAAATGCTGAAAAAGCAATCATAAGTAAATTTTCCATAATCATGCCCCCTTCTTATTGGTTTGTGATACGTTGTTAACAATTGCTGTAATTATTGCCAGTATCAAACCAAATGATAGAAAAGCTCCCACCGGTTGAACAAACATCGCTATTGGTTCTATTTTCAAGAAATCAAAAATGAAAACTAAATCAATTTGTAAACTTTGCCAGATTGTGATTGTACCTTTACCCAAAAACTCCCTGAAAATACTTATTATCATAATTGCCAGTCCATATCCTATAGCCATTCCGATTCCATCAATCAAAGAATCTATCGGTTTATTCTCCGAAGCAAAAGCTTCAGCTCTACCTAAGATAATGCAGTTTACAACAATCAATGGGATGAACACTCCTAATGAAAGATACAAATCTATCAAGAATGCATTCATTACCATTTCAACAATTGTCACTAGTGTTGCAATAACTACGATATATACAGGAATTCTAACCGGTTTAACCAAAGGAGATAAAAACTTATTGCTCATAATCAAAGAGATAATCAAGTTTGAAAGCACCAAAACAAAGAAAACTCCCATTGTCATTCCTATTGCATTCTCTAATGATGTAGTTACAGCTAGTGATGGACACAACCCCAAAAGGGCAACGAACAATGGGTTTTCTTTAAATAAACCCTTTAAGAAATTAGCCTTTTGATCCATTATAATCCACCTCCAAAATCGACTGCTGCTCTTAATCCGACTTGATTGAAGCATTCATAAATCGCATTAGATGTTACTGTTACATCAGAAACTGAATCAAATTCTGAGAGATCTGTTATCATTGTTACTTTAAAGTCGTTTTCAACAATATCTGCTCCAAACCCGCTAGACTCCTTGTGAGCAACAACTTTATATCCTTCAACACTCAAATCATTGTTTACAGCAATCAACATTACAACATCTTGTGAGTCGCTGTAACCTGTTGCGCTTACAGTATAGACTAATGATAGGATATTATCTGTACCTTTTTCTTTAAGAACATAAATAACTCCTATCGCTCCACTTCCTTCTACTTCAGATAAATCGTAGTTATCAAGATTATAAAACTCTGCTAATGCAGCAAACTTAATTTTATTTTCTTCTTCGAGGATTTTTGGAGCAGTAAAATGATTTACTACCGCTAACAATAATCCACATATTAGTCCTAAAATCAATAGAACTAAGCCTGAAACAAGACCTTTATTCATCTTAGTTTCCTCCGTTCCATGCACTCATCACTTCATCAATCAAAGTTAAGAGTCTAATAATTCCATTCGAAGTAACTGTAGCCCCAGCAAATGTGTCTAAATATGAACCATCAGCTAAATATTGATCTTTATAAGCATTTTCAATCACTGGAGAAGGTGCTCCTGTATATAAATCATTATAATCGGAGTCATATGTTTCTTTGCTGATAATTGTCAATGAAGTTATACTGGTAAATGTTTCATCAAAAGTTACTTCAATTATTATGTTATCTCTATGATATGCCCTCGTTAGAACCGACAAAGTTCTGGTTGTAGAGTCATAATCAATGACTTTTGCCCTTAAATCAATCGAAGCTTGTGTCGGTAAAGCGTCCTTGAAAACATCTTTATATAACTGATTTGGTTCTGTTCCAGATATTGTTTCCAAATAGTTTAAATCATTGTCAAAATAAGCTTCTAGTTCTTGATTATCAGAACCATAAGTAATATTAACAATGAAAGGTTTATCTGCCATAGTTGTCTTATCGAAATTTCTTATTACTGAGTTAATCGTATACACTATGTCAGGAATAGTGAAATCAAAATCTCTTGCAAATAACTCTCTTGCATATTGCATACCTGTTTCTACAGCTAAGCAAGATAGAGTAGCACCTGTCACTGCATCGAGATTAAATAAAACTTCATCAAGAGTTTTGTTCTTCAACTGGTTGTAGAATCCGAAATTTAAAGCTTGGAAGTAATCTGGTGTTTCACTTGAATCAACAACCATTGTATCAATTATCACCTTGCTTTCAATATCAATTGCATAAGCAATCTCTAACCCCTCATCTCTACCAATAGTTGAGATGATATAAACAACTGCAATTACTTTACTTTCTGAATCATAAACTTTATATGCGCCAATGAGCTCTGGTTGGTATTTTTCACCTTCCAAACCAGGTATATCATACTCCTTGTCAATTCCTACAACATCAAATTCTTCAATCAATTCTCCAGAACCAACAAGATTAATTAAACTCTGATTGAACTCCTTAATCGCATTATCATTAGCATGGACTTCAATTTGACTTGTCATGTATCTAGAAAAAACTCCCCCTAAAACAAATATCAATAAAAGCAAAGACGTTAGGACAGTAATCTGAAAATACTTACTCATAAACTTTTTCATCTTATATCACCCACCCTAAAATTGGCATAACTAAACTATACATGTTTCCTGCTTTAATAACTGTATAGATAGCTAAAAGGATAAATAAACCAGTTAATATTGCTAGATACAATCCACCGGGTTTAGCAAGTTTCTTAGTCCTTATAACTGCAGTATATTTATCAAAAGCTATCGTGAAAATATTCAAGAAAATCAATGAAGTTCCAACGCCTTCAGGCAAATTACCAACAAAGCGGAACAATACTGTCAAAACTCCCAAGAAGAGAGCAAAGAAAACTTTACCCAAAGAATTCGTTGGTGTTGTCACAGGCTCTGTTGCCATGAACACAGCCGCAAACATAACTCCACCTGTTAGAATAGAGTAAGTCGGGAACCAAAGCCCTGCCTCACCACTAACCAAACCAATCAACCATGATAAAACAAAAACTGTTCCAACATAGATAACTGGTGTATACCATTTAATAATCTTTTTATAAACCAAATAAACTCCACCAATCATAATAGCTAAACTTGAAGTTTCTCCTAAAGCTCCTGGATAAGACCCAATAAACAAGTTAAAAAGTCCCCCATATGGTTTAACTAAAAGATCAAAACTCAGTTGTTTACCTGAGGCTAAAACGCCAAGTGGAGTAGCACCTGCATAAGCATCTACCAAAACTTCAGAAGCGTTGAACAATCCACCCGCTCTATTAACAACTCCCATTAAAGTAAATCCAACTATAGCATAACCTAATAATGCAGGATTAAAAATATTATGTCCAAATCCACCAAAAATCATCTTTCCGATTATTGTTGCTACAAAAGCAGCAAACATCAAAACCCAAATCGGTGTATAAAGAGGTAATAATAAAGCCAATATAATCCCAGGAATTGCTGCATAAGAGCGAGATAATTTATCTAGTATATCCTGAAAGCTTCGATGCTCTTTATCTGTAACATAAAAGAAGATTCCTTCCATCAGAGTTGAAAGAATTGCTCCCATAGCTATGAAGAACAATGGATAGAGCATTTCTATAAAATTAATGTTCCCATCGATTAAAACTTTAATACCATTTTTATACCAACTGAAGAGAATAACTGGACTCATGGCTATCATGAAATCTTTCATAATCGCTTGAGTATTATGTCCCTTTGTATCAGATATCCTTAGAAATGGGGCTTTACCGCCTGCAAATCTAGCCATTTTTATGCTCCTTTCTTAAGCAAGGCTTTACCCTTACCAACTGCTTCAGTTATTTCAACATGCGAAGGACAAACATATGAACAAAGCCCACACTCAACGCATTTATTTGCATTTAAATCTCCAAGAAGTTTTACATCTTTACGTTCATACGCCTTTTTAATCTCTGTAGGAGTTAAATAAGTCGGACAAACATCAGCACACCTTCCACAACCCATACACTCAGGATACAAACCTTCAATAACAGGTTTTACAATAACAGCTCCTAAAGTGTCATTTACTACCAAATCATCAACAAAAATCGCCCGACCTGTCATCGGCCCACCTGCGATATAGTTATACTTCAAAGGATCTAATCCTTCTACATAACCACCTGATAACTCAACCAGTTCACTTACTTTAGTTCCAATTGGAACAATATATGTTCTTGGTTGATTGATACCTTCCCCAGTAATTGTAATCGGTCTTGAAATCAACGGAATATTCTTCTCAACCACATCTGCAAAGACAATTGTTGTTGCTGAATTATTGACGATTACCCCTGCTTCAGCAGGTAGATTGTTATAAGTTTTACCTGTTACTTGTTCAACTACATATTTTTCCCAACCTGCTGGATATACATTCTTCAATGGAAATAATCTTATATCTGCAAACTCTTTAATAAGAGGCTCTATTGCATGAGCAATCTCCTCATTGTAAGCTTTATAGGCAATAACGACTTCCTTTGCTTCTGCTGCTCTTCTTAAATATCTAGCTCCCCTTACTAATTTCTCCTTAAACTTCAATAAGTAATGAAAATCACATGTTAAATATGGTTCGCATTCTACTGCATTGATAATAACAGTATCGATTTTTGACTTGGTTCTATATTTAACATAAGTTGGAAAACCTGCTCCTCCCAAGCCAGTTAAACCAGATTTCTCAAGTTTATCAATGAAATCTTGTCTAGTTAATTCATCTAAACTTTTTTCTTCTTTAATGTCTTCAACCAAGGTATTCAAGTTATCATTTTCTATTTCTATTGCATCAACCATTTTCCCGCTTGAATGCCAAACTTTTTTTATAGCAGTAACCTTACCACTAATACTCGCATGTACTCTAACATTGAAGTATTGTTGATTAATAGCTATCAATTGTCCCGCTTTAACTTGATCGCCGATTTTTACCTCTGGTTCCAAAACACATGTTCTTTGTAATAAGGGAATATATACTTTTTTAGGGTTTAAGTACTCTTGAAGTGGATTCTTTTTACAAGCATCCTTTTTCCCATCTAGCGTAATCCCTTTTACTCTTTGAAAAATCATCTAATGTCCTCCGTCTTTCAAAAAATTTCCACAATAATTATAACATATCAAATCATACAAACCAAACTTTTTTTGAAGAAAATATGGCTTGTTTCTCAATTAAAAAATTCCTTTACCATACTTATTGCCTGTCTAATTTCTTCCTTTGTGATATCATAGTGAGTCACAAATCTAAAACTTCCTTCGTAGGGTAAAATCTTAACATTCTTTTGATATAAATACTTATCCAACTGATATTTACGCTCATCATCAATATCAAAAAATACCATATTGATATCAGTTTGTTGCTTATCAACTATCACTCCTTGAATTTCTTCAAGTAAAGATTCCATATATCTAGCATTCTCATGATCTTCAATAAGTCTTTTACTCATTTTCTGTAGTGCAATCAATCCACAAGCAGCTAAAACACCAACCTGACGCATTCCGCCACCCATGATTTTTCTTTTTAATCTAGCCTCATCAATAAAGTTCTTCGAACCAACAAGAATCGTCCCTACCGGAGCCCCTAGTGCTTTTGATAAGCAGACACTTACCGTATCTGCATAATCAGCAAGATCACTAACCTCAACACAAAGTGCTGTAGCTGCATTGAATATCCGCGCTCCATCTAAATGGACACCTAAATTATGTCTTCTTGCCACTTCAAATACTTTTTTCATATAATCTAAGGGTAATACTCTGCCATTGTAAGCATTCTCTATACAGATTAGTTTTGTCCTTGTAGTAGAAATACTTCTAACCTTGATGATTCTTTCCAATTTTTCAAGATTCCAAATTCCATTATCGCTTTCTAAGGTAAACAGTTGAACTCCTGAAATGATTGGTGATGCTCCAGACTCATGCCAAACAATGTGTGCATTTTGATCAACAATAACCTCATCCCCCTGATTACAATGAGTAAAAAGTGCTAATTGGTTTGAGAAAGTTCCTGAAGGAACAAAAACAGCAGCTTCTTTCTTAAATAGTTTCGCACAGTATTCCTCAAGATAATTCATAGTAGGGTCATCGCTAAAAACATCATCCCCTACCTCAGCTTCAATCATCGCTTTTTTCATTTCATCAGTTAATTTTGTCACTGTATCACTTCTTAAGTCTATATATTTCATGTCTTATAACTCCTTATTAACTTCTATCTGATAAGTTTTGGATAAATCCATAATATGCACTAAAAACTTCTCATATAACTCAAAGATTAAACGGTCTTCTATATTTACTGTTAATCGATCGATTATTTCCCGTTCTCTTTCAGGGTTCAAAATCGCTAGTCCCTTTGCTTTTTTTTCTTCAGCAATTTTTTTTACAATATCCATTCTTTCTAAAAATAAGTTTTTCATTTGTAAATCAATTGCATCAATTCTTAACCGATATTCTCTCATACTAAACCTCCATTTATAAAGTTAAACTCTAAACTATATCTTTATACCTTGATTAAACCCGACACCAAAAGCAGTGCCCAAAGAAACTACTACACAGGCTGGTTCTTCAAGAAAGTTAAAAGCCATTGCTGATGTATCATGATAAAGTTTCACTGTGATATCTAATTGCTCATGTTTTTTAAAATATCTATTTAAGGATTCCTCATAACAATTATTAAAAAACCCCAATCTTCCATAACCATAAATAGATTTTCTAATATAACCATTATTTACATAATTCGAAATCGCTATTAAAATTTCTTTACCCGTAAAATCAACTAGACTTAATGAATCTAAAATAATACTTTTAATGTATCCATCTAACTTAGAAGCTGCTTCATCATCATTTAAACCATCATACAAATATCTTGCTTCAAGTTTATCTAGAATCATATCAAGATTATTATCAATATATCTTCTTTTGATACTAGTTTGTCCAAAATCAAATATCAATGTTTCTCCTTTGCAAACTTTACTTAAACCTTTAGTAGAAAAATCCTCTGAACTCTTGATAAACAAAATCTCCTTTGAGAAATCTGAAAAATGTTTATTAAGTATATCAGTAAAATTAGATGATAAAAGCCCCCCCACGACATAAACTCTGTTAATACTTTTTAAATAATCAAAGTGCTTTTTGCATAGATGATTGTTTTCATCAATCACTTGCTGAGTAGGAAAGAGCCAAGCTTGGAATATTTTCTTTAAACTATCCGCATACTTTTCAGCTAAATCTCTAATAACTGTATCTTTGATAATGTCTTTGGCAAATGCCACTAATGAACCTTGAATATCTTGTGACTCATTTCTAGTAATCTCATTATAATCCATCGCAATTTTTTTAGGCGAAAACATCTCGTTTGCGCTTTTTCCATCAACAACAAACCGATTGAGTGAAACAATCGGTTGTAGGTACCCCTCATCAATAAAAGGGTTATTTACTATTTGATTTACAAGCTTCTTACTATCTTTTTCTATCTTAACTCCACCTTCTTGGATCACCCTTAACTTGATCTAAAATCTTCATATCTTCATCACTGATTATAAAATCAACTATTGTATTTTGAATCATTCTGTCCTCATGAATTGACTTTGGAAGAGGACAAACCTCTTTTTGCAATAAATATCTAATGCAGATTTGTGCAGGTGACACTTCATATTTTTTTGCTATCTGGTTGATTGTTTTATTGCTTAGTAAATAACCTATTCCAAGCGGTGAATATGCTTCAATAAAAATATTATTTAGTTTGCAAAAATCAATTGTTTCACTTTGGTCAATTCCGATAAAGTATCCAATTTGATTAACATGAGGGACAATTTTACAGTTATCGAGAATGTTTTTAAGATGTTTTACTTCAAAATTTGAAACTCCTATGGCCTTGCAATAACCTGCTTCATATAGTTCTTCCATCGCTTTATAAGCCGCTACATTCCCCTCATCACAATTCTTGCCCATTTCTGACCAAGGCCAAGGTGCATGAATAATAAATAAATCAATATAACTCATGTCCAGCTTTTTAAGTGTTTCAAAAAAAGCTAATTTAGTATCTTCATATGTCTTGATATGAGATTCCAGTTTAGATGTTACAAAAATATCTTCTCTACTAATATTTGATGCTTTAATTGCTTCTCCAACACTCTCTTCGTTATAATAACCTTGTGCAGTATCAATGTGGCGATAACCAACCTTCAGTGCGGTACTAACCGCATCAAAAGTTTCCTTACCTGGTTTGATCTGCCATGTTCCAAAACCTATTTTTGGTATCTTTATACCATTTGAAAGCTGATAAAAACTCTCAATTGCTTTCATACCTCACACCTCTTCTTTCTCAAAATATTCAGCTACTCTTTTTAACTCATTTATAATTTCTATATTTTGTGGGCATTTTGATTCACATAAACCACATTCCTGACAACAAGATGCCCACTCTTCTGGTTTCATACCCAATCTATACCATTTTTTATACTGT
>Ga0334883_1002695_pt1 | contig 21039 bp, 27 predicted proteins | sample GraSluR1_MG_6_FD_207230 | JGI IMG/M metagenome (GOLD analysis project Ga0334883, IMG submission 207230) | Sludge microbial communities from methane-producing bioreactor in Wageningen University, Netherlands - Granular Sludge_09_05-R1 | ecosystem: Engineered > Bioreactor > Anaerobic >...
CGGCCTCTTCCGCGGCTTCTCGCGCTTTGCGCTCGGCTTCCTTGCGCTTGATCTCCTGTTCCGCCTCGGCCTCGGTCTCGCCGAGGAGGCCCGCGAGGAGGTTACCCGCGTTGTCGTCGCTCATCCAGCTCTGCTCCTTGACCTTGGTGCGACGCTGTTTGACTTTGGCCACCTGGCCGCCGGCGCCGCTCTGATCCTGGGATGAGAGATCCGAGAGCTTGTTCAACGAGGCTACGACGGATGAGTCTTTTTCTTGGGTCATGCTGATCTCCTCCCTCTGCGAGGCCTGAGTCGGCGGCGCAGAAAACACGGTCAAGGGCAACACATTAGTATGATTCGCGGACGTCGTCTAGTTTGAAACCGTCGGTCGGTGCCCTGGTCAGCCGGCGCGTTGCATTTCCAGGGCGGCCAGAAGTCGTAAACGCGGTCAGGGCGAAGGGGACCTAAAAATGGCAAATTTTTCGGCGCCGCCTGACACCGCTCTTGCGCACGTAAGAATTGGTTGACCACTTTGTGGCGTCTTGCAAGAAAATTGGTTGACCACTATGGTCGTGCCTCTCGGAGTTGGAGCGCGTGCACATGGAGGCGCAGGTACTATGGTCAGGTGGCGATTACTTTGGTTGTTGTGTCTTTGGCTTCCCGCCGTGGAGGCCCAGGCCGGTGGGGTCGAGATTCCCGATCTGGGGGCGGTGACTTTGGGGCGAGGTGGGACGTCGGTGGCGAGCGTCTCGGATGCCTCGGCCTTGTACACCAACCCTGCCAACCTGTTGTGGATGGGGGGTTTTTCTTTTTTTGGTGGATCGAATTTCATCGTGCGCAGCGACCGCTTTGTCCGCGCGGGCTTGGATCAGCGGATCATCCCCGATGAGAACGGCGAGCTGGAGAGTCCTGGATTTGCGGAACGCTATGAGCGTCCTTTTGCTGCAGTGGAGAGCCGCTGCGAATCATCGGCGCTGTGCACGCCCGTGGGCTTCGCGCTGCCACACGTCTTCGCGGGGTACAGCCATGGGGACTGGGCTATCGCGTTGGGGGTCTACCCCCCTCCAGCTCTCGGTGGGGTAGACTATGCGTCGGATGGCCCCCAGCGGTACGCCTTCGTGTCCCAGGATCTGTCCCTGGTTTGGTTTGCTTTGGGGGGAGCCTATCGGGTTGGAGATTGGCGTTTTGGCCTGGCGGTGCAGATGGGACGCCTGGACATGGCCTACACCCTGACTTTGGATGCCAATCTCAACGCGATGCAGGATGTCATCAGCCGCGATTACCGCGGCGAGAGTAGCCCCTACTACACCCAGGCGATGGATGTGCCTGTGGCTTTGAATGCTGGGGCTTGGGCGCCGGCGGCGGTGTTGGGCGTGGGGTGGGAGCCCTGGCGCGAGCTGGGCCTGGCGCTGTCGGTGCAAACGGCTGCGCGCTTCGATCTCGAAGGGGAGGTGGCCTTGGACTTCTCGGGTTCGGCCATTCCGGGTCATCTGGCCCATTTGACCGACAACCGGGCGAGCGTGACCTACCATCACCCGTGGATTGTGCGCTTTGGTGCCCTGTGGCGGTACTTCTGCGGGGACGCATCGTGTTTGGACGTCGAAGTGAACCTGGTGTACGAGTCCTGGTCGTTGAACGACGTGTGGTCTGTCGATCTTCCTGGTTCGCTGGGGGGCGGCGGCGATGCCATCGGGCGCATTCCTCTGCCCAAGCACTGGCAGGACGTGTGGAGTTTGCGACTGGGCGGCGAGCTGCGCCCTCTGCCGTGGCTGAGCGCGCGCGCCGGCGGCTATCTGGAGCGCGGGGCGGTACCGATGGAGACGACCAATTTGGACACCCTCTCGCACCACCGGGCGGCGCTGACCGTCGGCGCTTCGCTGCACTTACCCGCCGATTTCGATATCCATTTGGGCTATGGGCATGTTTTTCAGGCGCCACGGGAGGTGAGGCGCTCGCTGATCCGGACCCACATACCCACGTCGAGCTGTGGTTATCCCTACGATGATGCAGCGGCCTGCCCCGTTCTAGGTGAGGGGCCAGGAGAGCCTGTTGGCGCTGGACGCTACGAGAGCGCCTATGACCTGTGGAGTCTTGCCTTGGGCTATCGCTACTGAGGGTCAATTCCTTTGGGGACGATTGTCGGGACAATCTTAGTTGACAAGGCGGCAGGTGATCCTTATTCTCGCGCAGCTTTTGAGTGGTGGCTTTCGTGGCGCTGCATTGCGCGCCGTGAGCCAAAGCGAAGGCGTAGGAAACGGGTTTACCCGATTTGTTCATGGGATATCGGAGGAAAGATGGCGGTCAGGCTTCGACTTCAACGGCACGGGACGAGGAATCGTCCTTTCTATCGTGTGGTGGCTGCTGATCAGCGCTGCATGCGCGATGGGCGATTTTTGGAAGTTCTTGGGACATATGACCCAGTCAAGCAACCGCACCTCGTGAAGATCGATCTGGAGCGGGTGGATTACTGGGTTTCGACGGGCGCGCAGATGAGCGACACCGTGCGTTCATTGGTGGATCAGCTTCGGGAAAGTGCTTCGGCGTAGTTCTGCGTTGTAAGTGTTTTTTCGCGGCCAAATCGACGCATGGGAGTGGGTGCATGAGGGAACTCGTCGAATACATTGCCAAATCTCTGGTGGACAGCCCCGATGCGGTTCAGGTGACTGAGGTGAAAGGGGCCCAGACTTCCGTGCTCGAGCTCAAGGTTGCCAAAGACGACTTGGGCAAGATCATTGGAAAACAAGGCCGCACGGCCCATGCGCTGCGAACCATCGTCAACGCTGCATCTACGAAATTGCGCCAGCGGGTGGTGCTCGAGATCATCGAGTAAGGCATCCAGCGAGATGCGCACGTCTTGGGGCATGGGTGGGGCAGATGCTTATTCTGGACCAGAGATGGATGCGCGTGGGCAAAGTGGGGAGAGCGCAGGGGATTAGAGGGGAGGTGCGCGTTTTCCCTGATGATCCTGCGTCGCAGAGTCTCGCTCTGGTGTCGCGGGTCCTCTTTGCCGATGACACCGAGAGCAGGGGCTTTACGCTGACGCAAGCGCAACAGCGTGGCCGCTTCTGGGCTTTGTCACTGCAGGAGCTCGGCAACCGTGAGGACGCCGCGCGTTGGACACAGGCCATCTGTTATGTTTGGCGCGACGACCTGCCCTCCTTGACCGACGATGACATCTACGTGGCCGATCTTTTGGGGATGCGGCTGGAGGACGAGGCCGGTCAAGGCCTCGGCGTGGTCAGCGATTCTTTTGACAACGGGGCCCAGGAGGTCTTGGTCTATCGCACTGATGACGGGACCGAGGTCATGATTCCCTTTGTGGATGCCTTCGTCGTGCGGGTCGATAGGGGGTCGCGAGTCCTCTTCGTCGACGGCGAGATGTGTCGCCAAGCCGAAGCGGTGGTGCGGGAACAGGTGAGCGCGCCCAAAGGCACGCGCTGAGAACTGAGACGAGGCTATGGATCTGCAAGGACATGAGGGGGCAGAACGCTGGCAGTGTCACGTGTTGACCCTGTTCCCAGACTTTTTTCAGACCCCGCTAGAGGCCTCGATTCTCGGCCGCGGCCAGGAGGCCGGTCATTTTTCCGTGCACCTGCACCAGATCCGGGCATTTTCCACGGACCGTCACGGTACGGCTGACGATTCGCCTTATGGCGGCGGCGCGGGGATGGTCATGAAGGCCGAGCCGTTGGTTGCGGCCATCGAGCATGTCATGGCCCAGTGCCCTGCGATACACCGGGTGTTGCTGACCCCGCAGGGCCAGCCATTTTGCCAAGCCACGGCGCGGCGACTCGCCACTTTGCCCGCCTTGGCCTTGATCTGTGGGCGATACGAAGGCGTGGATGAGCGGGTGCGGGAGGCCTTCGTCGATGAAGAGCTCTCCATCGGCGACTATGTGTTGACCGGTGGTGAAGTTGCCGCCATGGTGGTGATCGACGCGGTGACGCGCTTGCTGCCTGGGGTGTTGGGCAATGCGGCGTCGACGCAAGAAGAGAGCTTTGGTCTCGAGGGCTTGTTGGAGTATCCCCAGTACACCCGACCGGCGCTTTTTCGCGGCATGGCGGTGCCAGACATTTTGCGCTCGGGAGACCACGGTGCCGTGCGCCGCTGGCGTCGCCAGCAGGCGCTGGCACGGACGCTGAGGCGGCGCCCAGACCTGCTGCTCGGCGCGGCGCTGACACGGGAGGACGAATCTTGGCTCGCTGAGCAAGATAGAGAAGTATGGGAAAAGTTGAGGGATAATCGCGAGCGCATGCTTGCTGCGGCGTCCCTGGAGGGCGGCGGCGACAAAAAATAGATTGACAGCGGGAGGCTTTCGCAGCTAAAGGAAGCCGGCTGGTTTTTGGGAAGAGGAGAACCAAGATGAACGCGCAAATGATTGACATGCTTGAAAAACGCCAGATGCGGAACGACCTGCCAGAGTTCAGGCCTGGTGACACGGTCCGCGTCCATGTCAATATCAAGGAAGGCGACAAGGAGCGGGTCCAGGTTTTCGAAGGGGTGGTCATCGGTCGTTCCGGTGGCGGCCTGCGGGAGACCTTCATGGTCCGCAAGATTTCTTATGGTGTTGGCGTCGAGCGCGTCTTCCCGGTGCATTCACCCAAGATCGCCAAGATCGAGGTGATGACCTTTGGTCGGGTGCGTCGGGCCAAGCTCTACTATTTGCGCGCCCTGCGCGGCAAAGCGGCGCGGATCAAGACGGTGCGCGAACGCAAAGCCATGGTGCCCGTATCCGGCGAATAGTCCTGCTGATGCCAACCACGGTCAAGCACTGAGGGCGCTCTATTGGAGCGCCCTTTTTGTGCTCGATCCGGGTGCCGAGCGCAGAGCTAGGCGTGGGCGGTGAGCACCTTGCCTGGGAAGGTGACGGGGGGGCCCTGTTGGCTGCCGGTGACGAGGCGTGTGCTGCTAGTCCCTTTCCGGGCGGGGGTGAACTGAAAGGGGGATCTTTTGCCACAGCCGCAACGTGGGGTAGTATCACGCTGATGCTTTCCCACGTAGGCGCCTTAGAGCTGCCGTTAGGGTTGTGGTATGCACTTTAAAGAGATCGTCATTCAGGGGCTTTTTGGGGTGGTGAAGGGGTTGCGCCTGCCGCTGAGCGCGGGGCTGTGCGAGCCATTGCTGCCGCCACCACTGGATGTGCCGAAGTTCCAGCGCATCATCGCTTTGGTGTTGTATCCCCAAGTGCTCGGGCCAGGGATCATTCAGCAACTCGATAGCAGCGTGCCTTATCCCATTCGCTTGGGGGCGGTGCTCGAGTCGGGGGGCCTGGAATACAAGTTGATGTGGGACTTCAAGGAGGATAGCCTCCAGGTCCTCAGTGAGTCTGGGGTGGTCCTTGCTTCCGGTCCTGAAGAGACGCAGTCACTGTGGGAGAAGGTGCTGGGGCTGGTGCCCTTCGACTACTTTTATCCCCTGCATTTCCACAGTTTTTTTCAAGACAGCAGCGCGGTCCTCGGTAGCGCTGAGGTACAGCGATTGGTCGAGGAATACCGGCGCTCATTGTCCACTGAGGCGATAGAGAATCAAATCGTCAACGTCGAAGCCAAGTTGCGAGAGTTGCTGCAGGTCAAGAGCCCTGCCGTCAAGGTTGAGGCGGCTCTCGAGCGCTGCCATACGGCGCTCAAGGCTTTTGAAGCGTTGCCCGAGTTGAGTGATGATGAGCGACGCTTCGTCACGGCCTTCGATCGCCTTGACAAGACCCAGACGGGTGAGATCGAGGAGATGGAGCGGGTCCTGCGTGAGACCATGGCGCGGCGCGATCCCGAAGCCATGCGCAGTCTCTTTGCTAACCGTTGGTTTTGGCTGGGAGGAGGGCTAGGGGTCTTGTGCCTCGTCGCCGCCATAGTGTTCTTCCCCTTGGATGGGCGACTGCGGGCGCTCGCCCTGGGAGCCATCGTCGGTTTTGGTACCTCCGTGGGGGCACTGTGGCGGCATCTAGACCGACGGGCGTTGCGGGAGGAGCTGGACGCGAGGGTGGTGACGCTGGAGAGCCGCCTCAAGGAGGTGCAGAAGACCCAGGAACGAGAGCAGGGGCGAATGAAACGCATGCTCAAGCGTTTCGCGGCGCTCAGCGCCGAACAGATCATCGAAGACGTGGACAAACGAAATGAGCTTCGGGACAAACGGGGCAAGCTCGAAGAGCGCCTCAAAGGTTACATCAACGACGCCGTCTTTATCCGCCAGCGCAAAGAGATCGCCGAAGTGAAAGCGGAGCTGGAGGAGATCAAAAAACGCCGCGCAGAGATGGGTGATTTCGTGATGCCTGCTTATGAGCTCCGCGGCGAGCTCGAGAAGCAAGGCGTCGCAGTGGACACCATCAGAGGAAGTGATGCCATTCCTGAAGCGGAGCTCATCGCGTTGGCCCGGGAGTTAAAGATGATTCCGCCTGACGCGACGGTGATCGCCCCCTTGCTCGAACCGTTGAACCGCATGATCCCGGCCGTCATTGGCCAGGCGCAGGCGCAGGTCGCGATTGAAAACAACGGCTTGGTGGTAACCCTCGACCGGACGCGTGCCACCCCGTTGAGCGCCATGGTGGCGCGGGAGCAGCTCCCGTGGCTGCGTGCCGTGGCGCTGGGGCTACTGGTCCAGCACCACAAGGAACGTACCCGGATCGGGGATCATGTCTCGCTCGTCGTCTTGGATGACCCGTGGGCAGGCATGCAACGTCAAGAGCGCGTGCGTTTCTACGGCTTGCTCAAAGATGTTGCCAAGTCTTTTCAGGTAGTTATTCCTAAGGTTGGGGAGTAACGGGAAAGAAAATTGAGGGAATCCATGCGCATGCCGACTCTGAGCTAGCGTCGTGTCTGCACCTTTGGTAAATTGCGCCTGACCGGTGCCGGGAGTGAAGCATGCGAATCGGGATCTTCTCAGATATTCACAGCAATCAGGAAGCCCTCAGGGCCGTCATCGCCAATTTCGAGTTGAATCCCTGCGATCGCTACGTGTGCTTGGGGGACGTCGTGGGCTATGGCGCCGATCCCGATCCGTGCTGCACCATGGTTCGCAACTTCGCCCACAAGACCATCCTCGGCAACCACGACGCGGCCGTCTGTGGGCGGATGAACTACGCTTACTACTACGACGCTGCCCGCAATGCCCTGGATTGGCATGCAGAGTTGTTGAGTAAGGAGAACATGGAGTGGCTGCGCAAGCTTCCCTACATCGAAGTCGATGAGGATCATGACCTGGCGTTTTGCCATGGTTCGCCCATTTCGATGCAGGACTTCGACTACGTGTTCTCAATCGAACAGGCCAACCAATTGGTCGAACACTACGATGACTTGGCTCAGGTGACCTTCATTGGGCACTCCCATCTGACGAAGTCCTTTGCCTTGACCTGGGAAGGTGCGGAAGACGTCTCGGCGCCCGTGATTCATGTCAAGGCTGACCGGAAGTACATCGTCACCGTAGGTAGCGTCGGTCAGCCGCGAGATTACGACAATCGATCCTGCTGTGCGGTCTTCGATACGGAGACGGCGCGCTTGGAGTACATTCGCCTGGACTACGAGGTCGAGGCGGCGGCCAAGAAGATCTTCGATTCGCGTCTGGCCAGTAATTTTGGCAAGCGACTCTTTTTGGGCATTTGAGAACGCCGGCGTTAGCCGTCCTCACCCCTGGCGAGTTGCTCGCGACCCTTGCGGGTGAGTTCCGACCACAGGGATTTGCCTGTGCCCACCATCGGGCCGAGGAGCTCACGGTGCTCGCGGCTGAGGTAGATACGGCGCAGGCGGATGCCATCGAGAAAACGACTCAAGGGCGATGCAGAGAAGGTTGGGTGGTCCACGACATAGACCTTGTTGTAGATCTCGTGCGTGACATAGACCCACACATAGGCTTGACTCTCGCTGAGGTCTGCTGGGGCTGCCGGCTCGACGCTGGACAACACGGGCGAAACCACCGTCGGGGCTGGTTCCTGAGAGGCCATGATGATGTCCAAGAGACGCTTCAGGATGTCGCGCCGAACCGTGTCATAGGTCTCCATGACAAATTCGGGATCGCCTTCGAGTTCCAGGGAGAACTGGGGCGACTCGATGCGTAAAAGATTTTTCTTTTCGTCAGCTTTGCTCAAGTGCCGCCCTCGAAATCGCGCCGAAGTCCGATCTCTCAACGGCCCGAATTATGGCAGCGCATGCCCAATGGGTCAAGGACCGCTGTGGTTGCCGCCGCAATGCCGAGGCGGCGCGCTAAGGCTGCTCTACCCCGCGAAAGCTCAGACGATGCACCGGCGTAGGCCCTAGACGCCGTAGTGCCGCGCGATGCTGGGCCGTTGGGTAACCTTTGTGGGTGGCGAAGCCGTAGCCTGGATACTGGGCGTCGAGGAGATGCATGATGCGGTCGCGGCTGACTTTGGCCAGAATCGATGCTCCGGCGATGGCCCAGGCGCGGGCATCACCTTTGACGATGGGCTGCTGAAAAACCGAGCGGCAGGTGTGCACCCGGTGCCCAAGGGCACAGTTGCCATCGATGAGCAGGCGGGTGGCCAAAATGGACTGGGAGCAAAGGGCCTTGAAGACCTGATCCGCGGCCTCGGCCATGGCTTGCAAGGAGGCCTCGAGGATGTTCACTTCATCGATGAACGCAGCGTCCTTGATCACCACGGCGTAGGCACGAGCCTCTTGGCATAGCTCGGCGAAGAGACGCTCGCGAACCTTCTCGGAGACCTTCTTCGAATCGTTCAAACCCGCAGGAATCCGCTCGGGATCGAGACACAGGGCTGCTGCCACGACGGGGCCAGCCAGGGGACCACGCCCGGCTTCATCTGCGCCAATGACCCAAGTGTGGCCCAAGGGGCGGAGCGCCTCTTCGATCTCACCGATGCGCGGTGGCTGTTGTGGCTCCAGTGGGAGAAGTGCACCTCTTCGCATCAACTGACCCCCTCCTCCTCAATGGCAAGTCCCGCTGCCAGCACAGACAACTTGTTGGACCACAGTCTCAAGAAAGGCTGCAGCCTCAGCCGCACAGGCGCACGATCAGTCTCGCCGCTGGCAGCACCGATGAAGGCGCCCGTCAAGAAGGCCAGCTCCGCCTCGGAGGAAAGAGGACACATGCCGCTTTGTCCCCAGGCCTGTTCCGGCGATTGGTGGTGCCGGAGGCAGAAATACAAGGCCAAGGCCACCGTTCTCAACAAGGGTGGGTGTTGGCCCAAAGCACGCACCGCTTCTGGCGGCTCGAGGGCGCAGAGGTGAGCGACCTTGGTGATGGTGGCCGCTGTGGGGGAGAGTGTGCACCCGCTGCGATCGATCACCGCTTCCAACCATGCCTGTCGCGCCCGTTGCGTGGGTTGACCTGGGTGAGGGAAGCACAGCCCCTGAGCAACGGCCACGATGGCGAGGGCGTCAGCCGTGGTATCATCTGAGGCCAGTGCGCGTGCCAACTGGGCAGCACGGCGGGGGAAGCGATGGTTGACGAGACCAATGGCGAGGGCAGGTAGCAACCAAAAAGGGCGCGACGGCGTTGGCGCGGCACCTTTGGCATCGAGATGCCACCTGACATAGCGGCGGAAACCTGCCGGCAATGGTTGACCATAGTGGAGGAGGGTCCCAACCTCGATGCCAAATCGTCGTCGGGAGAGGCTGCCATCGAGCTGCATGCAACGGGCACTTACGAGAAAGAGTTGCGTGCAGAAAGAGTGGCCATGCGCCACGAACGGCGTCTCGGGTGAGCATCTGCGTCGCCAGAGAGGGCGGCGCGCCCACGCTTCCGCAGTGGCAGCGCCAGTGAGGCTGGCGCAGAAGTGGACCGGCAAGGTGCCGGTCAAGAGCGGCGTTTCACTGGCGAGCAGGTCTTGATTGATTCGGCGCGCGAGGGCGTGCCGCCGCCGCTGGCGCCATGCCATGACTAGCGCCATTAGGAGGCAGATTGAAGCGAGGCCAGCAGCGAGGGGATTCATGGGCGTCGCGCGACCAGGACGCGGTCGCAGTTGCCATAATCCTTCAAGACCGTAGTGTCCTCGTAACCCAGGTGGGCAGCGAGGAGGCGCGTGCTTTCTCCTTGCTCGTGGCCGATTTCGCACAGGAAAAAGCCTTCAGGGGCGAGGCGAAGCCAGCTCTGTTCGAGGAGCCGGCGCAGCGTCACCAAGCCATCTTCACCACCGTCGAGGGCGATGGCAGGCTCGTGAAGGAGCTCTGGAGCCAAGGCCGCCATCTCGTCGCTGCGCAGATAAGGGGGATTGGCCACGATCATGTGCAGCGGCAGGGCATCTGGCGGTAGGTCGAGGAGCAAGTCGCCATGAACGAAACGGATGCCCTCGAGGCCAAGCATACGGCTGTTCTCCGCTGCGATGGCCAGGGCCTGTTCCGAAATATCGGTGGCCCAGATCTCCAGATGGGGGCGCTCTTTCTGCAGGGCCAAGGCTACGGCGCCAGAGCCGGTGCAGACATCGACGAGTCGCATTGGGGTTGGCAGCTCGCCCTTGGGCAAGCGCGCCAAGGCGGCTTCAACGAGGCACTCCGTGTCGGGGCGTGGGATGAGCACCTGTTGACTGACTTTGAGTGGCAGTGACCAGAACTCCTTCTGACCAAGGATGTAGGCCACAGGTAGACGCTTGCGCGCTCGATGGAGGATGAGGTCTTTGAAGGCAGCCAGCTCTGCCGCGATCAGGGGCCGATCGTAGTGGGTGTAAAGCTCCAGGCGGCCCAAGGCTAGGGTGTGTGCTAGTAAGACCTCGGCGTCGAGCCGGGGCGTGTCGATGCCGTGATCGCGAAAAAATCCCGTAGCCCACTCCAGTAGACGGGAGACGTTCCAGCTTTGGGGGGAGGGTGGCGCAAGTTCAGGCATGAGAGGCAGGTCGTGCGTTTACCAGGTACTAAGCTTGCGTGGAACTAGAGCTGAAAGACGAGGAAGCGAAGGACCTGCTCCATCTGCGAGGTGAGCTGGGCCTCGTGGTGGAAGGAGGTGAAGAAGACCGTCCCCGAGGTGGTCGTGGGCTGATGGCTGATGACTAGAGGAACATTATAGAGGGTAGACTGGAAAGTCTGGATGCTAGGGGCGACGATGTGCACGGTCGAAGAGAGCGAGGCGCTTACGGCGACGACCCAAGCAGGCCAGTTGAAGAGGATGGTGATGGTATCGACGTTGCCAAGGGCGCGCCTGAAGGAGTCAGAGACGACGTTGGCAACGAGGTTTTCGTAGATACTGCCCACCTTGGCATTGCCTTCGATGCTATCGTCGCCGTAGTACTCGATGATGTCGGGGAAGGCCATCTCGGTCCAGAAGTAGGCCCAGTCCGAAGCGTAAATCGAACCGCCAGACTGCACGAAGGTGAAGAGGTTGTCCGTCATGAGCTGAATCTCGGCGGGTGAACGCGTGGTGAAGGTTTGGTACCACTCGCCGCAGTTCAGGAAGAGGATGTCGTAGGTCAGGAGCTCCTGCAGGTTCGCGAGGAGGTCGAGACCGCTGCGTGCCGAATTGGGGTTGTGGGCCGCAGAGTCCCCTTCGTAGAGCTGGTAGGTCACGCCGAGGTTGTCGAGAATCTGTTCGACATGGTCAAAGGTGCCTGTGAGGACCGCGATGGAGGCGGCGCGGCGATCGAGGCAGGTCTTGGTGAGTGCCCCGGTGAGGTCCGTGGTGCGCCCGATTTCAACGCGTACATTAGGGATGCTGGTGGTGAAGGACCCGGTCTTGATGACGATGGTGTGCAGCCCAGCGGGAACGTTGTGCAGGGTGTAGAAGCCTTGGGCGTTGGTGAAGTCCTGGAGGATGATGCTCGAGCCCGAGCAATCGACGGCGCTGACCGAGACTTCGACGTCTGAGAGCCAACTCGAGCCGTTGGGTGAACAGACTCGCCCGTGGATGTTGCCGTAGCCACAGCTCGGAGTGTCGGCAAGGTCGGTCGTTTCGGTGGCGTCTGGCGTGACCTCGGCGATTTCTGTCCCGAGGTCCTCCGTTTCGGGATCCACGTCCGGGACCTCATCTTCGTCGGGGACATGGTTCTCTTCAATGGCGTCGCCGTCGACCTCATCATTGAGATCAACGTCCTCGAGGTCGGTATCGGTAGGCGGGACGTCAACTTCGGCATCGATTTGCACGTCGTTGTCGACGACGTCCTTCTCCTTCTCATCGTCGTCACAGGCGGCGAGGGCGGTAAAGAGGAGCAGAACTAAAGCAAGATGAGGAGCGATGCGCATGTTACCTCTTTCGCCGCGGGTAGCTTGGGGCGGCGTCGAAGACAGGACCCAGAAGAGGCGCGAGATGCCTACGGTTGGGCACCGTAAAACCGAGATTACGATAAACGAAAGGCCGGCCGGGCTCAAGCGCGAATAGGGGTAGGTCGTAGGAAGTGCGTTTATATAAGGATAGCTGGTGCTCGAAGGGTGCGCTTTGGGCGAAGTTCATGCCAGAGAGGCGGTGCTGATGGTGGAAAGGCGTTTTCGCGCTTGACAGTCCAATGCCGATCTCTATACTGCCGGGGTTCTGCCGTCTTCTGAGACGTGGTGGGGAGCGGGGAGATGACCGGCCACCTGTTAGGACGGCGCAATCTTTGGATTTTTGCGAATTTGGTTAGGGGCGACTCGGTTGCCCGCAGTTCAGGGGATAGTCGATGCCGACGATCAATCAGTTGGTCAGGAACGGACGTGCTCGGAAGCAGGAGAAGACGGACTCGCCTGCGTTGCGCGAATGCCCGCAGAAGCGTGGGGTTTGCGTGCGTGTGGGGACGACGACGCCTAAGAAGCCAAACTCTGCGTTGCGCAAAGTGGCTCGTGTGCGTCTGGTCAATGGGATGGAGGTGACCAGCTACATTCCTGGTGAAGGTCACAATCTTCAGGAACACTCCGTCGTGTTGATCCGCGGTGGCCGTGTCAAGGACTTGCCCGGTGTGCGTTACCACATCGTGCGCGGGACATTGGACTCCATGGGTGTGACCAAGCGTCGTCAGGGTCGTTCCAAGTATGGTGCGAAGCGTCCGAAGTGAGTGCAGGCTTACCTCGGCGCGGGTGTCGGGGTTTTGAGGAGAGGCGGCAATGCCTAGAAGACGAGAAGTTCCAAAGCGTGAAGTACTGCCAGATCCGCAATACCATGATCGGTTGGTTGCCAAGTGCGTCAACTGCTTGATGGTCGATGGCAAGAAGTCGACAGCCGAGACGATTCTCTATCAGGCGCTAGAGATCATCGCCCAGCGGACCAAGGGCTCCGAGGATGAGCCTCTGCAGGTCTTCAAGAAGGCCGTTGACAATGCTCGCCCTGTGGTCGAGGTCAAGTCGCGTCGGGTCGGTGGATCCACCTATCAGGTGCCCGTCGAGATTCGTCCAGAACGGCGCACGGCGCTGGCTTTCCGGTGGTTGATTAACCACTCGCGGCGTCGCCCCGAGAAGTCGATGGTCGAGCGCTTCGCGAATGAGTTGCTGGACTCGTACCACAATCGTGGGACGACGATTAAGAAGAAAGAAGACACGCACCGTATGGCGGAGGCCAATAAGGCGTTTGCGCACTACAGGTGGTAGACGGGGCGTGTGGGGTAGCGGGGTAATGATAGTTGCAGCGTCTTCTTTGGGCGCTGATTTTTTTGTGTCGCCCTCGGGCCGACAGAGTGTCTCTGTCCCTCTCAGGCGTGTGTCCAGGTAGAGTCGAACCGTGTCACGTGAAGTAGCCCTTCAGAAGATCCGCAACATCGGCATCATGGCCCACATCGATGCTGGCAAGACCACGACCACCGAGCGGATCCTGTACTATACCGGTCGCACGCACCGGATGGGTGAAGTTCACGATGGCTCGGCCACCATGGACTGGATGCAGGAAGAGCAGGAGCGGGGGATTACGATCACCGCTGCTGCGACCACCTGTCACTGGGATCGCAGTGGGGTGCGGCACCGGATCAATATCATTGATACCCCCGGGCACGTCGACTTCACCATCGAGGTGGAGCGTTGCCTGCGCGTCCTGGATGGTGCCGTCGCGGTCTTTTGTGCTGTCGGTGGGGTGGAGCCTCAGAGTGAGACCGTGTGGCGTCAAGCCGATCGCTACCATGTGCCGCGTTTGGCGTTTGTGAATAAGATGGATCGCTGTGGGGCCAACTTCGCTGAAGTCGTGGCTCAGATGGCGAATCGCTTGAGCGCTAACCCGCGCTGCGTGCAGTTGCCCATCGGTGCGGAAGACGACTTCATCGGTGTTATCGACCTCATCGAGATGCGAGCGGTCTTTTTCGAAGACGACAGCATGGGTCGCGAGGTGCGGGTTGGGCCCATCCCCGCTGACATGGTCGACGAAGCGCAAGAGGCGCGCGACCTATTGGTGGAAGCAGCATCAGACTTTGATGAAGAGGTCATGGAGCGCTTCGTCGAGGGTGGGGAGGTGTCGCCAGATTTGTTGCGCGCTGCGGTGCGCAAAGCATGCTGCGCCCTGGCGGTTGTGCCGGTGTTGTGTGGAACGGCGTTCAAGAACAAAGGTGTTCCGGCGCTTCTGGATGCGGTGATCGACTTTTTGCCGAGCCCGCTAGAAGTCGAGATACCCCCTGCCGTTAGCCAGGCGGCTTTCGAGCGTCAAGAGGCGGGTGGTGAGCCTGTGGGTGACGAGGACCTGATTCACCTCGTTACGAGCGACGATGGGCCGATGACAGCGTTGGCTTTCAAGCTGATGGCGGATCCCTATGTCGGGCAGTTGACCTACGCGCGGATCTACACGGGGACTTTGGGCAGCGGTCAGGCGGTTTTCAACACCAATCGGCGTCGCAAAGAGCGGGTCGGCAGGCTTCTGCGGATGCATGCCAACAAGCGAGAAGAGGTCGAGTTGGCTTATGCTGGCGACATCATTGCTGTCTTGGGATTGAAGCAGACCACGACAGGCGACACGCTGTGTGCCGAGGGACACGGGGTGGTGCTGGAGGCGATGACTTTTCCTGAACCGGTGATTTCCATGGCGATTGAGCCGGCGACGCAGGACGATCAGAACAAGTTGAGCCTGGCACTGGGTAAGCTGGTTGCGGAGGATCCATCGTTCAAGGTGCGCACCGATGCCGAGACGGGTCAAACCGTCATCGGTGGCATGGGTGAGCTGCATCTGGAGATCATCGCGACGCGGCTCAAACGAGAGTTCAAGGTCAACGCGGTGATCGGCAAGCCACAAGTGGCTTATCGCGAGACGTTGACCACGAGCGTCGAGGTGGAAGGACGCTTCGTGCGGCAGAGCGGCGGGCGCGGTCAATACGGCCACGTCAAGGTGCGGGTGCAGCCCAACGAGGCGGGCAAGGGTGTGACCTTTGCGTCGAAGGTGGTCGGTGGTACGGTGCCGCGAGAGTATTGGAATGCCGTTGAGAAGGGCGTTCGTGATGCTGCAGAAGTGGGCGTTCTTGCCGGTTACCCCGTGGTTGATGTACACGTAGACCTCCTTGACGGTTCTTACCACGAGGTAGACTCGTCGGAGATGGCTTTTCAGGTGGCTGGCTCGATGGCCTTTCGCGAGGGTTGCAAAAAATGCAAGCCTCAGATACTCGAGCCCGTTTTTGATGTTGAGGTTGTGGCGCCTGAGATGTATACAGGCGATGTGATCGGCGACTTGAACAGTCGGCGAGGCAGGATAACGGAGCTCGAGCCCCGGCGTGGTATACAAGTCGTGCGGGCTGCGGTGCCGTTGTCGGCGATGTTTGGTTATGCTACGGATCTGCGCTCGATGACGCAGGGCCGGGCGAGTTATACGATGCAGTTTAGGTGTTACGAGGCCTTGCCGCGGGCGTTGTCGGAGTCTTTGATTGAACGTTATGGTGCGAAAAGCGCGTGAAATGCGGTAGCGCGCTCGAAGCCAGACAATGTGCAAGAGGAGCCTGGAGATGGGCGATAGGATTCGCATCAAGCTGAAGGCGTACGACCACAAGCTTTTGGATGCATCAGTAGCGGAGATCATTTCGGCAGCAGAGCGCACTGGCGCAAAGATTGCGGGTCCAATCCCCCTGCCCACTTCTGTCAATCGGTTCACGGTGCTGCGTGGACCGCATGTGGACAAGAAGAGTCGAGAACAGTTCGAGATTCGCACCCACAAACGTTTGATCGACATCGAGACGAGCGAACAGACGGTGGATGCGTTGATGCGCCTTGATCTTTCTGCGGGAGTTGATATCAAGATACGCCTTCGCGATTGAGGGCAGGTCGTAGCGTGCGAGGCTGCTAACGGTGGCCGCGGCTGCAGAGTACGGAGAATCCGAGATGAAGCTGGAAGTTTACAACTTGACCAACGAGAAAGTTGGTGAGGTGGAAGTCTCCGAAGCGGTGTTTGGCGCAGAGGTAAGGCCGCACTTGTTCCACGAAGTGGTACGTGCGCAGCTCGCCAAGCGACGCCGCGGGACCCATAAAGGCAAAACACGGGCGGAAGTCGTGGGTGGCGGTCGCAAGCCGTACCGGCAGAAGGGCACGGGTCGTGCGCGTCAGGGGACGTCGCGGGCCGTGCAATTCGTTGGCGGTGGCTGGGCCTTTGCCAAGCGACCCCGCGACTATGCCGTTTCGGTGAACAAAAAGACGCGCCGGGCCGCGCTGTGCAGTGCTCTGTCGATGCTGGCCAAAGAGGGTCGGATCAAGGTCGTCGATGCCTTCGAGCTGGCGCAGATCAAGACTCAGATGGCGAGTGCGGCCTTGCGTACGCTCGAGATGGCGCGCGCGTTGGTCATCGACGGCGTGACGCGGGAAGGGCTGGCACGTACGGAGAACAACGAGAATCTGCGACTTTCTGTGCGCAACTTGCCGACATACAAGTACCTGCGCCCAGAGGGTGTCAATGTGTACGACTTGCTGCATTTCGGTGCGGTAGTGGTAACCCGAGACGGCTTGAAAGGCTTGGAAGCGAGGTTGTTGGGATGAAGCGCATACATGACGTGATACGCCGACCGATGGTGACGGAGAAGTCCACGTCGCTGCGCGAGTCGGAGAATCAAGTGGTTTTCGAGGTGGATCGGAAGGCCAACAAGCAGGAGATTCGCGAGGCGGTCGAACGTTTGTTTGGGGTGAAGGTCGAGCGAGTGAACACCATGCAGATGCCTGGCAAGGCGCGCCGATTTGGTCGTGTCATTGGGCGTCGTGGCGCCTGGAAGCGGGCGGTGGTGCAACTGGCAGAGGGCCAGCAGATAGATTTCTACGAGACCTCAGAAGATCTTGGCGAGGCGGAAGCATAGTGAGCGCTGACGTGCGCGTTGGAAAGCGAAGGTGATACCATGGCCTTGAAGAAGTTTAAGCCGACCTCGCCAGGTCGCCGTTTCATGACGGTTTTGACCTTTGATGAGGTAACGAAAGATAAGCCAGAGCGGGCGTTGGTGGCGAAGTTGAAGAAGTCTGGAGGCCGCAACAATAGCGGTCACATGACTTCGCGCCATCGCGGTGGTGGCCACAAGCGTCGCTATCGGGTCATCGATTTTCGGCGTGAGAAGCTTGGTGTGCCCGGTGTGGTTTCGGCCATTGAGTACGATCCCAACCGGACAGCACGCATTGCTTTGATCGTTTATGCCGATGGCGAGAAGCGCTACATCATCTGGCCCGAAGGGCTGAAGGTGGGCGATTCGGTGGTTTCCAGTGCGCATGCCGACATCAAACCAGGCAATTGCCTGAAGTTGAAGTACATCCCTCTCGGGACCCAGATCCACAACATTGAGATGCGGATGGGGAAGGGCGCGCAGATGGTGCGTTCCGCCGGTACGTCAGCGCAGTTGATGGCGCGTGAGAACGATTATGCCCTTCTTCGCATGCCGTCGGGTGAGCTGCGTCGGGTGCACGTCGAATGCCGCGCGACGGTTGGGGCGGTGGGTCTCTCTGACCACGCCAATCAATCCTTGGGCAAGGCGGGTCGCAGTCGGTGGTTGGGGCGTCGGCCTCATGTGCGTGGCGTGGCGATGAACCCCGTTGATCACCCCCATGGTGGTGGTGAGGGTCGTACCAGTGGTGGTCGCCATCCGGTGACGCCTTGGGGTGTGCCGACCAAGGGTAAGAAGACGCGGCGGAACAAGTCGAGTTCACGCTTTATCGTCAAGCGACGTACGAAGTAATGCATCTAGTCTATAGTGTGGCCCTTGAGGAGGAACGAGGATGCCGAGGTCGGTAAAGAAAGGTCCCTTTGTTGATGATCACCTGTTCAAGAAAGTTGAGCAGGCGTTGACAGGTGGGGCGAAGAAAGTCATCAAGACGTGGTCTCGCCGCTCAACGATCATGCCCGAGATGGTGGGGATGACCTTTGCTGTACACAATGGCCGAAATTTCATTCCGGTTTTTGTCACGGAGAACATGGTTGGCCACAAGTTGGGAGAGTTTGCGGCGACGCGGACGTTCCGCTCGCATGCAGCAGATCGCAAGGCGAAGAAGCGCTAGTTGCAGACTATCGCGGCGTGGTGGGCTGCTGCGCTGCGTGGAAGTGCACGATTGAGGGAGCAAGAAGAGGATGGGTAAGCCAACGCGCAAGAAGGAGCACCACGGGCCGAATCGGGTTTCGGCCAAGATGGTGCGCATTGCACCGCGCAAAGCGCGTGTTGTAGTGGACATGGTCCGTGGTTTGGAGGTCGATGCAGCCCTGCGGGCGCTCAAGTTCACGCCTCGAAAAGCAGCGCGCTTCGTGGAGAAGCTGATTGAGAGTGCGTTGGCCAACCTCGAGGATGTTGGGGGTTGGGACGTGGACAATCTTGAAGTAGGTCGTGCCTGGGTGAACGAGGGTCCAACCCTTCGTCGGTTCATGCCGCGCGCGATGGGCCGGGCGACGCGTATCCGCAAGCGGACGTGTCATATCCACATCGAGTTGAATAGCATTGGCGGTCCGAAGTCGCCCGTGGCGGCGGAACCGGCTGAATGAGAATTCGGGCAAGTAGACGGTAGGAGGGAGCCTTGGGGCAGAAGAGTCATCCGACAGGTCTTCGTCTCGGAATTATCCGGACTTGGACGTCGAAGTGGTATGAAGAGAAGAACTACGCGAAGTGGCTCCATGAAGATCTTCGGATCAAGAAGTTCATCAAGGAGAGGCTTTTTCACACAGGTGTGAGCCGAATCGAAATCGAGCGGGCTGCCCGCAAGGTGAAGATCAGCGTTTACACTGCCAAGCCTGGGATCGTCATTGGCAAGCGTGGACGGGACGTGGAACGGCTCAAGGAGCAGTTGCGCGAGATGTCTGGTTCTGAGGTGTTTTTGAACATTTCAGAGATTCGCAAGGCCGAGATGGATGCGCAGTTGGTGGCTGAGAACATCGCCAAGAAGCTCGAGCATCGGGTGAGCTTCCGCCGTGCGATGAAGCAGTCGGTGCAGACGGCGTTGAAACTGGGCGCGAAGGGGATCCGAGTGAACTGCGGTGGACGTTTGGGCGGTGCCGAGATGTCACGCATGGAGTGGTATCGTGAGGGTCGGGTGCCTTTGCATACCTTGCGCGCAGATATCGACTATGGCTTTGCGGAAGCGAAGACCACTTACGGGATCATCGGTGTCAAGGTGTGGATCTTCAAGGGCGAGATCCTGGGTGGTGGGGTTCGTACTGCGCAGCAGTAAAAAAGCCTTTGACACTTTTTCCGCTTGGGGTTAGATTGGCGCGCCTTTGCTAATGGGCGCGTCGGGGCAGTACGCGAATAGATGCCTCCGATGGCCGAGGTGTTTGGTCGGGTGCGCGAGTTGGATCTGGGAATGCGACGCAAAGTAGTCGCGGGAGCGAAGCGATGCTAAGTCCGAAGAAGGTGCGTTGGCGAAAAGTTCAAAAGGGTCGGATGCGAGGGCTCGCGTACCGTGGTTCTGACGTGAGCTTCGGCGACTTTGGCTTGATGGTGTTGGAGCCAGGCCGGATCACTTCACGCCAGATTGAGGCGGCGCGTATTGCCATGACACGTCACATCAAGCGTGGTGGTAATGTGTGGATTCGGATCTTCCCTGATAAGCCGATCACGAAGAAGCCTGCTGAGACTCGTATGGGTAAAGGAAAGGGCAGTCCTGAGTTCTGGGTTGCTGTGGTGCAGCCAGGGCGGATTTTGTACGAGATGGATGGTGTCGACGAGTTGATGGCGCGGGAAGCGTTTCGGCTTGCGGCCAACAAGTTGCCCTTGAAAACGAAGTTTGTGAGTCGGGAGCAGATTTCATGAAAGCCGTGGAAATGCGACAGAAGAGCGATGGCGAGTTGTACGATCTGTTGGCAGAGACGCAGAGCCTCCATTTCAAACTGCGGATGCAACACTGCACGGGTCAGTTGGATAAGGTGTCGGAGTTGGGTCGACTGCGTCGGACAATCGCTCAGGTAAAAACCTTATTGCGCGAGCGTGCGCGTAGCGTGCGATAGCAGAGTGGAGACGGACGTGGAAGCACAGCAGGGACACAAGAAAACGCGCGTCGGGACCGTGGTGAGTGACCGGATGGAGAAGTCCATCGTGGTACTGGTCGAGCGGCGGGTGTTGCACCCGGTGTACAAGAAGTACGTGCGGCGTCGCGCGAAGTACATGGCTCATGACGCGGACAATACGGCGCGCATGGGTGATCAGGTGTTGATTGAGGAAACCAGGCCGTTGTCCAAGCAGAAGAGGTGGCGGCTGAAAGAGATCGTACGACGCGCGCCGGTGTTGTAATGCCATACGCCGGTTCGGCGGCGCACAGAGGGGTGATGCCGTGATTCAGATACAGACGCTGCTCTCGGTTGCTGACAATTCGGGAGCAAAAAAAGTGCAATGCATCAAGGTGCTGGGCGGTTCCAAGAGGAAGTACGCAAGCATTGGCGATATTATCGTCGTTTCTGTCAAGGAAGCGATCCCGAATTCAAAAGTGAAGAAGGGCGATGTGCACCACGCAGTGGTGGTACGGACGGCGAAGGAGATTGCGCGCAAAGATGGCACGTATATCCGCTTCGACGGAAATGCGGCGGTGTTGATTGACAACGCCAACGCGCCCATCGGCACCCGCATATTTGGCCCCGTAGCGCGTGAGCTGCGCGGGAAGAATTTCATGCGGATCATTTCCCTTGCGCCAGAAGTGCTCTGATAACGAGGTGAGGCGATGCGTATCAAGAAAGGTGACATGGTCATTATCCTCGCCGGGAAGGAGCGCGGGAACACGGGTAAAGTGTTGAAGGTTTTGCCCAAGCGTGAGCGCGTGATCGTCGAGGGAAGAAATTTCATTAGCCGCCACAAGAAGGCGG
>Ga0334883_1002697_pt1 | contig 21020 bp, 14 predicted proteins | sample GraSluR1_MG_6_FD_207230 | JGI IMG/M metagenome (GOLD analysis project Ga0334883, IMG submission 207230) | Sludge microbial communities from methane-producing bioreactor in Wageningen University, Netherlands - Granular Sludge_09_05-R1 | ecosystem: Engineered > Bioreactor > Anaerobic >...
GTATCCAGCGTCGCCAAACACCCTTCGTCCCCATCAAAATGCAACAGGAAGAGACCCTGCGACAAATCAAATGACTCCGCAACAGGAGCCCCCAGCGCCACCAACCACCAGCGGTGTTCACCTGGCAAAAGCTGACTGTGATAGAGCCCCTCGGGCAAACGCAGTGGATGCACCACCCCCTCGTCCAAGGCCACGACCCACTCCCTATAGGGCAGATCACGACGGGCATGGTAAAGGGTCGGGTCGGGGCGCAACGCCACCCACCAACGACCGCGAAAGAAGGTCGCCGGTGCCGCGATCCCCTTGTTGACCGGCGCGCGCAGCGCCGAATGCAGCGCTGGGCCCCAACCTTTTCGATCGGGACTGTGCACGGAGGATGCCTGCGTGCGCACCCCCACGAAGAGCGGCGCAAAACCCGTGGGCAGCGTCAGCGGGCTCACCCACTGCGAAATGATCTTGGTGCGCGACTCTACCCCAATGCCAACGGGGATGCGCGTCGCCGCCGTCAGCTCGACCCGCTGCGCCTGGTCGTCTATCTGCTCGGCCCACCACAGCAAAACCCGGCGCTGCTCGGCGTCGCTCTCCACCCGTGACAGCACCACCAGCGCCGCACCCGGCAGGGCATGCGCCGCCTCAATGGCTGGCACATGCGGCCCGAGACCGAAGGGGACCCCGTCGCGCCCTGGACCACTCAACCACAGCTCCAGCGGAGCACCAGGCTCAGCGGCGCGGGAACGACTCAGCAGGGCCGCCACCTCCCCAGAGGCATCGTGGATCCAAGCACAACGGCTGCCCGGCTCAGGCCATAGCTCTGGGCTTTCAGGTGACCACGTGCCCACCGCCTCCCCTTGGGCCGAATAGTGACGCACCACCAGACGCGTCGTCGGGAGGTCCTGAGCGCGCTCGATGGTCGCCAAGGACACCACCCCGCCAGCGCTGACATCGAGGCAAGCCACCTGGGCGTGCATGGCCACGCGCACTGGCTGCGCAGCGTCGGGCCACATCAAGTAAGCCGCCTGCTCCGTGTCGAAGGCAAAGACCGCCACCACCCCGTTGCCCGCCGTCAACAAGCTGGCGCTGCGCACTGCCCCATCGAAGAGATGGCCGCCGCCCCCTGGCCGGCACGAGGGCTGTGTTGCCTCCTCCACCGTTGTTTCCACGCGCCCTGTCGGCACCTCGGGAACGGAGGGCGCCGCGCCACAGCCTGCCAGCCCTAGCCAGCAGATGCCAGCCAAGCACGTCCACCGCCACGCCACATCCCAACACTTCTCCACCCATTCGTGCCGCATTGCCTCTCCCTTGGCCACTCGCGTCTCTCTCCCGCTCCGGCTCCCCGGCACGGCCGCAGCGGCGCCGCCATGTTCCCGAGAATGTGTCACCACTGCAAGGGGATGCATCAGCACGACGGCCCCCTGCTGACTCCCCCATAGCCCCCACATCGACATGGGTGTCTCCTCGGGCATTCCATGCTATGGCAACGGATGCAACAGCGCGCCGCTGCGGTGAGGAGGTTGGCCGTGCTCGAGAAGCTGAACGACGACACCGTGATCTTCCAAGGAGTGAAGCTCAAGCTCACCCCGATGATGGAACAATACATCGGGGCCAAAGTGGCCCACCCCGAGGCGGTCTTACTCTTTAGAATGGGTGATTTCTATGAAGTTTTCTTCGACGACGCCCACCTCCTGAGCCGCGAGCTCGGCCTGACCCTGACCTCCCGCAACAAAGGTGAGAGCGACGAAATCCCCATGGCCGGCGTGCCCCACCGCACCCTCGAAGACTACACCCTGGCCCTCGTCGAGAAGGGCTACGTCGTCGCCGTCTGCGATCAGCTCGAGGACCCCCAAAAGGCCGTTGGCATCGTCCGCCGCGGGGTCACCCAGATCATCACCCCCGGGACCCTCCTCGACAACCGCCCTGGCGAGGACCGCAAACCGCGCCTCCTGGCCGCCGTCGCCGGCGGGCACAAGGGCGGCCCCGAGGAGAACATGCTCGGCGTCGCGTCACTGGATCTGGCCACGGGGGACTTCGCCGTCACGGAAGTACTCGGCATCGCCTCTCTCGCCGCCGAGATCGCCCGCCTCGGGATCCGCGAGGTCCTCGCCCCCGCCGCCGTTGCTCCCCTCCTCACCACGGCGCTGCGCAACCCCACCCTGCACGTCCGCGCCATCGACGACACCCACTTCGACCCGCGCCATTTCTTACGCACCGTCGCCGACGCCACACGCCTCCCCAGCGAAGTTCAGAGCCAGAGCTACTACCTCGCGCCAGAGCGGATCAAGGCCTTCTTTCAACAGGTCCGCGACTTCTCTTTCCGCGCCAGCCAGCACACCGAGGAGGCCGTCGCTGCCCTCTTGTGGTATTGTAAAGAGACCCAGCGCGGGGTCGCGGGCCACATCCTGAGCCTCCGCCCCTATCGGGTCGCCGACTACATGATCCTCGACGCCGCCACCCAGGCCAACCTCGAGATCCACGAAACCCTGCGCGGCGCCAAGCGTGAGGGCTCGCTCCTCGGCGAAATCGATGAAACCCTGACCAGCGCTGGCGCGCGCCTCTTGCGCACCTGGCTCAACTACCCCCTGCTGCAACGCGCCCGCATCGAGGCACGCCTCGACGCCGTCGCGGCGCTCCACCACGACTTCGACTTGCGGGAAAAAATCCGTGACCTCCTGCGCCAGGCACAAGACCTGGAGCGCCTCGGCGGCCGACTCGCTTTGGCCAAGGCGACCCCCCGTGACCTCGTCGCCCTCCGGCGCACCCTCGACCTCGTCCCCGCCTTGCTCAACGCCCTCGAAGGCACCACAGCACAACTGCTCGTCGAGTTGCGCGCCCAGCTCGACCCCTGCGATGACGTGCGCCAACACATCGCCGAGGCCCTGGTCGATGAGCCCCCCCTGCAAGCCCAGGACGGCGGCGTCATCAAGGCCGGCTACCATGCCGAACTCGATAAGCTAGCCGCGCTGGCCCGCAGCGGCAAAGACTGGCTCCTGGACTACGAGCGCCAACAGCGCGATCTCACCAAAATCGGCTCCCTCAAAATCAAGTACTCCAAGGTCTTCGGTTACTTCATCGAAATCACCCGCTCCAACCAGCACCTCGCACCGGACCACTACATTCGCCGCCAGACCCTCGCCAACTGCGAGCGCTACTACACCCCCGAGCTCAAGGAATACGAAGAGGAAGTGCTCACGGCCGATGAAAGACGGCGCGCCCTGGAGGTCGAACTCTTCGAAGACCTGCGCCAGCGCATCGTCGCCCAGCTCGCCCGAATCCGGCTCACGGGCCAACAGCTCGCCACCCTCGACGTCATCGCTGCCTTGGCCCACCTGGCCCATCAACGCAAATACTGCCGCCCTCAGATCACCGACGCGCGCCGCCTCCACATCGAAGGCGGCCGTCACCCCGTGGTCGAACGCTTCATGGCCCCAGGAGAGCGCTTTATCCCCAACGACCTCGCCATGGACGCCGAGAACGCGCGCCTGCTCATCATCACCGGCCCCAACATGGCCGGTAAGTCCACGGTCATCCGCCAGTCCGCCCTCTTGGTGCTCATGGCCCAGGCCGGCTCCTTCGTGCCCGCCGACCAGGCCGAAATCGGCCTGGTCGACCGCATCTTCTCCCGCGTCGGTGCCAGCGACAATCTCGCCCTCGGCCAGTCGACCTTCATGGTCGAGATGACCGAAACGGCCCACATCCTACGACACGCCTCCGAGCGCAGCCTCGTCATCCTCGACGAGATCGGCCGCGGCACCTCCACCTTCGATGGGCTCTCCATCGCCTGGGCTGTCGCCGAACACCTGCACGGTCAGATCGCTGCCCGGGTCCTCTTCGCCACCCACTACCACGAGCTCACCGACCTCGCCCGCACCCTGTCGGGGGTCGCCAATTACTCCGTCGCCGTCAAAGAGTGGCAGAAGGAAATCATCTTCCTCCGCAAACTCGTCCCGGGCGCCGCCAACCGCTCTTACGGCATCCAGGTCGGGCGCCTCGCTGGGCTCCCCGCGGCCGTCTTGGAGCGGGCCGAAGAGATCCTCTACAACCTCGAGATGAACTCACGGGACGAACACGGGCGCCCCACCATGGCGCTCCACGCGGGCAACGCCGAGCTCAATCCCGACAGCGAACGCGCCACGCCCCACCCCCTCGCCCAGCTCGCCCTCTTCGCCCGGCCGACGAACAAGAACACAGACAACGCCGCACCGTCGCCCCAACACCAGCAATGCCTCCGCGAACTCGAGACCCTCAGCCTGGATACCACCAGCCCCCTCCAAGCCCTCAACCTCCTCTACAAGTGGCAGAAGCGTCTGAAAAACCGCTAGCGCCTCCCCCTCATTGAAAAGGCCCAAAGGCGCGCAAATGCCCCGGCACGTCTTCATCGACCGGGCTCATCCGCGCCAGCGCCCGCCGCCGGCGCCGACGCACCCCCCAGGCGATCCCCACAAAGGCCACCCCCATGACGAAGAACAAGGTGGTCCCTGCCGCCACCGTGCTCAGCCAGCCGTGCTCCACCACCAGCCCCTCGCGCCATCGCAGCTCCGCATCGGCCAGGCTCTCCCCAAATGCGCTCACAAAAGCCGCCTCCACCGGCTGCCCTTCACCGAGGAGGCGCAGCCAAGTTCTGAAGGCCGGGCGCCCGTGCTCGACGATGAGCCAACGGACGAAGTGCCCCGATTGGGCATAGGCCAGTTGCGCCCGCGCCGCGTTCTTCGGGAAGGAGGCATCGAGCTCAGCCAAAGGAATGATGTGGTTGGCCAGGCCAGCCTGCGCCAGCGGTTCTGCCCGCCGCAGGCCCCACACCTCCGTGGTCAACAGGGCGAAGCCCTCGTAAAGCCAGGCCGGGATCGCCCGCGAGCCCATGGCGCGCCGCAAGGCAATGTGACTCATCTCGTGGGCCAGCGTGCGGTCAAGCTCCAGACGGCTCGCCCCGCGAGGCACGATCCGCACCAAAATCACCTCCTCGTCGAGCAGCGCCAGCCCGCCGGCCCAATCGGGGGCCCGCACCGGCCGTCCCTGAGCCCGAAAGTAGTCGCCCAGGTCCGGCAATAGGTAGACCGGAATGTCATCCAGCACCTCAGGACGCAAGTCCGCCGTGATCACCGACTTGTAGCGCGGCGAAGCCTCGATGAGCCGCGCCAACTCCGCTTCGTAACGCGGCGGATAGAAGAAATGCAGACCCTCTTTGTAGGTGTAGGACAGGTTCGCCACCACCGGGTGACCGGGCGGCGCCTCTCCCGCCTGCACTTGGCCTGCCCCAAGCCCCCAGACGAGGAACGCGAGCACAAGCACGCGCCCTAAGACACCACTCATCATGCTTCACCTCTGCGCAACGCCCCAGACCCGCCCCGCTCACCCCGAGCCGTCTAGTCACACCCTAAGGTCGCCACGACCCCCTGGCAGCGCAAGCGCACCCCAAGCCTCAAGGCGCCACGCTCGCATGCCGCTGCCGAATCTCCGCCGCCACGGCCGCCGTCTCTTCAGCGCTGAGCAGCGCCGCCGCTGCCGGAAAAAGCCGCGCCTCCTCCCGGGCAAAATGCCCCTCGAAATGTCCACAGAGGGTCGCCACCGCCTCCCGCCACCGATCACGACTCAAGATCGCATCGGGCGTCGACAGCACCCACATCGCCTCCCGTACCGGCTCCCACAAGCGAACGAAATCCTCATGCTCGTCTTTGACCGCGCGAAAATCCGCCAGCAGCGCCGCGTCCACCGAAGCCTGACGTGCCAGCGCCACCTCTAGGCGCGGGAACAGCGAGTGGGTCTCGTCCTGCTCGTGCAGCGGGTGGCAGTGATCGATGAAGCGGATGAACTCCCGCAACTGCGCGCGACCCTCCTGAGCGGCATCCGCATCGAGGCCGCTCAGCACCGCCTCCAACGCGCGCAACGTCCGCAGATGCTGGCGCACCTTCCCGTGATGCTTGAGAAGCAGCCCAATACCGTCGTTGTCCTTATCTACCGCCACGTCACCCTCCATCGCCACAGGCCACGCCCCCACGACACTATATCCTATCGCCTGCACCTTCGGCTACACGACCGCCGCGACACCGCGCCAAGGCCTCAACGCAGCTCCACCACCCGACTCGCCTTGCGATAGGCCACCCGAAAACCCCGAAAAGAAGGCAAACGCCTGGCATCGGGCAGGGCCGCCCCTTTCACCGCTCCACCACAAGGTTCTAGGTAGACCTTCTGGGCTTTGGGATCCACCCACGCTTGGTATTGCACGCCGTCCAAAGACCAGCGGCGAGGAAAGTCCTCGCAGAAACGACGCACCTCATCGGGCCAGCGCGCCCACAGCGTCGCCAGGTCGGGCAGAAAATCCTCGCCCGAGAGGAGGTCCACGTCCTCGGGCGCCTCGACCCCCATGCGCGTGAGGCGTTCGACCAGGTACTCCGTCAGCGTCTCTGGCGGCGGACTCGGGGCCGGGCTGAGCAGCGCCGCGGCGAGCCGCCACCAGTGCAGCCCATCGAGGAGGGCCTCGTAATGCTTGCTAAAAAGCCGACGCTCACCCATGAGCTCGGCCACAGCCATGCGCAAGGCGGCGCCGCGCAGGACGCTCTCCTGACACGTCAAGACCACCTCAGCCAAGACCCGGGCCACCTCACCATAGACCCGCACCCCGCCCTGCTCGCGCCGCACCACGGGCGACCGCACCACCTCCTGGCCCAATCCCGCCGCAGCCAGGTCGCGCTCGCTGCACGGCAACAACATGCGACCGACGCCCTGGACCTGCAGGTGGCGCCCGCCCAACCAGGCGTGGGCCAAAATCACCGCCGCTTTGGGCGGCGAGCTGGGCCGCGCCTGCTGCGGCCCCGGCGGAAAGGGGGGCTGGTAGAGCTCGGCCCGCAACTCAATCTCGCCGTTGGCCCACGGCAGGGCGCCCGGGTCTCCCCCTCTCCGGCGACGATCGTTCTGGGCCCGCGGGCGCAGCACGAAGCCCGCCGCTGGCCAGGCCTGCAACAAATGCGCGACCAGCCCGGGCGGCGGCCACTCCGCCCCAGGCGGCCCACGGCGCAGAGCGCCCCAGCCGTGCCCCTGCGCCAGCAGATCCGCCAAGCGGCGCGCCTCATCGCGCACGGCCAGATTCAGACCCAAGCTGCGCCCATGGGGCGCCCGCAGGGCCGTCAACTGCGCTTGCACTTCATCCTTACAAGCGCCGAAAAGCGTCTCGCGGGCCTCGACGATGGCGCGAGCCCCCGCAGCGTCCTGCCGCGGCACGGGCACAAAGAGATCGCGCCCCAGCTCGAGCAACGCGACCAGATCCGTCAGCAGCGCCCTGAGCGGCGGCGGCGCCCCGATCAGCAGCATGGCGTGCGCCACCTGCACGGGTGTCTCCGCCAGGCGCTGCCCCAGCACAGTGAGACGGCCAGCGGGATCGAAGGCGCCCACACGCGTCAAGCGCTGCGTGGCGCGTTGCACGGCAAAGGCCGGCAGAGGCGTCAGCCACGCTAGGCGCACCAAGTCCGCAGGACTTACCCCGCACGCCGCCCCCTGCAGCAGCAGCGGCTCCATCTCCATGCTCTCCACCTCGGGGGCGGTCTGCGGTGCCAGCGCTGCCGCGGCGCTCCACAGCCGCAGACAGCGGCCGGGCCGAACCCGCCCGGCCCGCCCGCTGCGCTGGTCGGCGGCGTCGCGGGCGATGGCCACCAAAGCCAGGGCCGTGCGCCCGCCGCGGTGGATCACCCGGCGCACCAGCCCCGAGTCGATGACTTGGCTGACGCTCGCCAGGGTCAAGGAGGTCTCGGCGATGTTGGTGGCGAGAAAGACCCGGCGCCGTGAGCTCGCGGCCAAGGCCGGCATCAACGCCCCCAGGGGCACCCCCGAATGCAGGGCCACCAGCTCGACATCGCCCACCCGCGAGCGCAAGGCGCGTTGCACGCCCCCAATCTCGCCTTTGCCCGGCAAGAAGACCAGGATATCCCCTGGGGGCGCCGCGGCATCCTCCAGATGGGCCAAGACGGCGGCACAGACCCGCTCTTCGAGCTGTCGCTCACTGGGCTCGTGCACCGTGGCGTCATAGGAGGTGTCCACGGGGAAGGTACGCCCCTCGGCGTGCAGCACCTGGGCCCCGAGAGGCTCGGCCAGGGCCGTCGCGTCGATGGTCGCCGAGGTCAGCACCAGGGGGCCGCGCACGACCTGGGCCAGTGGACCGCGGGCCAGGGCCAACAGCAAATCCACCTCCCACCTGCGCTCATGGACCTCGTCGATGAGCACCGCGGCGTAGGGCCACTGAGCCCCCATGACGGCCGATTGCAAGAGGCGCAAGGCTACGCCCGTGGTTACGAAAAGCAAAACCGTCTCAGCACTGCAACGCTCTTCAAAGCGCACCTTGTAGCCGATCCGCGACCCCAGCGGGCTGCCATCCTGATCAGCCAAATAGGAGGCCAAGGCCCGACAAGCCACGCGCCGTGGCTCCACCACCAAGACGGGGCCAGGCTGCGCTGCGGCGAGCCACAGCGGCAAGCGTGTCGACTTCCCTGAGCCCGTTGGCGCCGTGACCACCACCGGCGTGCCCTGAAGAAGGGCGGCCATGAAGCGCTGGTGCAGCGCATCGATGGGCAAAGCGGCGCTCATCGTTCCCGACGCGAACGCCGCACCAAACCGACGATGGGGCTGAGCTTGATTTTGTTGGAGCCACGCGACCAGAAATGCCACAGCAGCACCACGAGCAACAAGATGACACCCACGATCCCCGCCGCGCTGCTGCGCCAGGTGCTCTGCGGTAGCGCTGAAGAGAGCACCCACGCCGCCAAAAGCGCTGCGCTGCAGAGGCCAAGGGCGATTTTGGTGCCCAAGACGTTGAGTGAGCGACGAAGGTCCGCCAGGCCGGTGTTCTCCACCCGCACCCGCACCCCGTCGTACTCCATATCCATCAAGACTTGGGAGAACTGGGCCGGCAGCTCCCGCATGATGCTCGTCGACGACATGACCGCCGTGAGCATCGCCTGGGAGAGGCGCTGAGGTCCGTAGCGCTGAAGCAACAAGCGCCGCGAGTAGGGGGCCAGGGTCGCTGGGATGTCGAGCTGCGGATGGAGGTGGCGCACAATCCCTTCGAGGCTGATGGTCGCCTTGGCGATGATGGCGTAGTCCGGAGGCACGCGGATGCCGTAGCGCCGACCCGCCTCGAGCAGCTCCATGAAGAAAGCGGCCACGTCCACTTCTTGCAAAGCGTGGCGAAGGTAGTGGTTGCGAATGCGCACGATGTCGTCGCGCAGCTCGCGCAGGGAGATGCGCCCCATGGGTCGCCCGATCTGCATCACGCCGCGCGCGATGCCATCGACGTCGCCTGCGGCGATGGCGATGATGAGCGACATCAGCACATCCTGTTGTTGCTGGGTCAAGCGCCCGATGAGCCCAAAATCGATGAGGCCGATCTTGCCGTCGCGGGTGTAGAGGAGGTTGCCCGGGTGCGGATCGCCGTGAAAGATGCCGTACTCGAAGAGCATGCTATAGGCGAGGTCGAGCAACTCCAGAGCCAGCTTCTCGCCCTCAGGCGAGCCCGTAGGCACCACGGTGATCTTGTCGCCAAAGATCCGCTCCATGACGAGCACCGTGCGGGAGGTATAATCCTCGATGACCTCGGGAATGTGGACCAGCGGCCGCCGCGCCACGTGCTGCCTGAAGACCCGGATGTGGGCCGCCTCCACGGTAAAATCCAGCTCGCTCTGGAGGGCGCGCTCGAACTCGCTGACGACCTCGAGGGGCGAGTAGAGGTGGGCCTCCTCGATGGTCGCCTCCAGCAAGCGCGCAAAGAGATAGAGGAGGTCGATGTCACTGCGGATCAGCTCGTGCAGCCCTGGTCGCTGGACCTTGACCACCAGCTCGCGCCCATCGGGGAGCACCGCCAGGTGCGTCTGGGCGATGCTCCCTGTGGCCAACTCCTTCTCCGAGAAGGAGCGAAACACCACGTCCAGGGGCTGCCCCAAGGCCTCTTCGACCTGCTCTTTGACCACGGCGAAGGGCATGGGCGAGCTCTGATCTTGGAGCAGAGACAGCTCGCGAATGAACTCCGGCGGCAGCAAATCGGGACGCGTCGACAAGACCTGGCCCAGCTTGACGTAGGTCGCCCCCAGCTCTTCGAAGACCGCCCGCAGGCGCCGCGCCGTCCCCGCCGGGTCACTCGACGCCTCGTCCACCTCGCGCCTACGCTGCGACTTGCGCAGCCCAGGCACCCCCAGCCTGTCGACCACGTTGCCAAAGCCATGGCGGATCAGCACGGCGCTGATCCTGCCCAAGCGTCCGATGTCACTGACCGCCAGGTGGATGAGGCCCGCCTTGCGCTTGCGCCGGGAGGACTTGGACCGGGGAGGGGAGAGCGCCACCTCGGTGCCCTGTCCTGGCTCGCCCGCCGATGCGGACCCTTGGCTCTGCTTCTCTCGCGTCATCGTTGACCTCGACGCCAAGCTTCACCTTGGCGCAACGCCTGCAGGGCATGCTGAAAATCTGTAGGAGGCGGCTGCTCGAAACGCAACCACTGCCCATGCAAAGGGTGAGCAAACGCCAATAAGTAAGCATGCAGCGCCACGCGCTCGATGAGCGGCGAACGCGCGCTCTCGCGGCTGCCGTAGAGCGCGTCGCCCAATAGCGGCGCTTGGTGCTCTGACAAGTGTACCCTGACTTGATGCGTCCGCCCAGTCTCCAGGCGGCACCGCACCAGCGCCGCCCCATCGACGAAGCGCTCCAAGACCACATAGTCCGTCACCGCCCGGCGACCGCGCGGCACCTGGGTGGAGAAGCGCTTGCGATCCTGAGGGTGTCGCCCGTGCAGGGTGTCGAAGCGGCCCTGGTCCGCCAGCTTCGGCGCATGGCACAGCGCCAGGTAGGCTCGCTCCAGGTGGTGATCGGCGAAAGCCGCCGACAACACTTGGTGGGCCGCATCGGACTTGGCCACGACCATCACCCCCGAGGTCTCTTTGTCCAGGCGATGCACGATACCCGGCCGCAGGGTCGCCCCCACCCCCTGCAGCGTCTCCCCACAGTGGTGCAACAGCGCGTTGACCAGCGTCCCCCGGGGGTGACCCGCGGCAGGGTGCACCACCACACCTGGCGCCTTGTTGATCACCACGATGGCGTCGTCTTCGAAGACCACCTCCAGCGGTAGGTCCTCGGCAGCGCAGTCCAGAGGCTGCGGGGCTGCCAGCACCATCTCCACCCGCTCACCTGGCCGCAAGCGCTGCCCACCCTTGACCCGACGTCCATCCACCAACACGGCGCCGCTCTCGATGGCCCCCTGAACCCGGCTGCGGCTGACGCCCTCGCAGCAGGTCGCCAGAAAGCGATCCACGCGCTCACCGCCTGCGGCGTCACTCACAACGAAGCAATAATGCCTGCCTTCTTGCGCTCCCATGCCCCCCGGCCCCCAGGCCGACTCCGCCGCCGCGCACGTTGCTCCCAGCACACCGGCCCCAAACAACTAGAAAATGCGCGACTTGACGTGGGCACGGGTGAAGAGGATCGTGTCGACGATGGCCTTCTCGAAGATGTTCGTGCTCTGCACCACCTCGGCACCGACGCGCGCCGTGAACACCTTGCGGCCCTCCTCCAGATCATCGTTGATCATCTCGAGGACGTTGTCGTTCTCCAAACCCTCTTGAATCTTCTGCTGATTGTAGATCGAAATGTCTGACGCAATGGCTCGGGCCAGGCGCTCGGCTTTGGCAATCTCTGCGGGGGTCGTCATGGCCTCTCCTTCGTTGTCTCTCCCCTGCCCCCTGCTGCGCGCGGCTACGCCAGCCCTCGGAGCAGAACCCTCGCTAGGTTCGCCTGAACGCGACCCCAGGTCAAGGGTTGAAGCTTGCCATCCCCGCCCAAAGCCCCCTCTGTTCGCTATAACAAGGTAAACGCTTGCAAAAATGCCTCGGCCCGCCCCAGACGATCCGGGTCCTCATAGGCCTCCGTCGGGAGCGCGACCATGATCTGATAGAGCTTCGCCCCATGCACGATCAAGCGCACCCGATAAACCATGTCGCCACCTCGACTCTCCTCACTGACAATGGTCAGATCCAAGCCATCGGGCGCCCCCAGGTGGCGTTCACGTTCGAGTCGACCTCCCAGGGCAAAGAGCAAGCTCTCCCGCGCCTGCGCAAAAGCCAACGCCGGATCCACCATCTCCACACCACTGCCGCCCAGGGGGCTGACGGTCACACCATAGCTCTCACCATCTTCAGCCATGAAGAGGGTCCCCTCCATGACGCTCCCACTGGGGTGCACCCACACCGTATCTTCTATTACCGGAGACACTGGAAAAGCAGTCGCAAACGATGGCTGTCGAACCAGCACCCAACCCACTGGAACGGGGATCGCCGTCTGCTTCCCTTTCTCTTCTTCCACGCCCCCTTGTTCAGCGCTGGCACTGGGCGACGCGGCACTTGGCGCGTCATCGCTCCGGCTCACCTCGCTCCGACAAGACGAGACTCCCACCAGCGTTAGCCAGGTGATCAACCCCACCCCAACCGAAATCCTTGCACCTGTCATCGACCACCCCCTTCATGATGGATCCTACCTTCCAGACTGGCCACCTTAGCGCCTAAATGGTATGGAGTGAAGATCTGTGTTGTGCGGGTGCCTGTCCGCATCACCACTCCCTGGCCTCCGCCGGCCAGCTTGCCATGGACGAAGCCGTGCCAAAAGCAGACGACGATCAGTCCCAAGCCCATGAGGATGCCCAGGATCAAGGCGCTGCAGACGCTTCGCCTGCTGCAGAAACGACCCCTGCGCCACCCATCATGGACCTGAGCCGCTCGGCCATCCACGATGTCATTGGCGACCGCCAGGCCACCCCCTCCCGCCCGAAGCGGCGCCGCATCCAGACCATCGATCTCCCCGACTCGGTGCTCGAGGTCTTTGGCGACCAGCCTGATCCACCGCGCTCGGCGACGCCTCCGGGCGAGGTCGACCCAGCCTGGCTCGACCTCGAAGCCCAGCCAGAAGCCCCAGCAGAGCGACGTGCTTCAACCCTCGACCTCCCGGACTCGGCCCTCGTCGACGAGCGCCCTGGCGAGCGTCGGGCCTCGACCCTCGATCTCCCCGACTCAGCCCTCGTCGAGGAGAACCCAGAGCAAGGCCTCGCCGCGCCCCGCGACCTTCCCCACTCAACCCTGTTGCAAGGATCTGCGCCCCACACCGACGTCCCGATCTTGATCGTCGCCGACAAGGTGCCCGTCTCGGCGGCCGCGCCGGTGAGTACGCGTTTGCAACCCCTCCCTGAATTCACGCGAGATAAAGGCCCGCCCCAGCCCGTGCCCATTGACAACGAAAGCGACGGGCCAGGAACCCCCATGCACATCAAGATCCTCTTCGTGGTCGTGTGGGTAGTCTTGTTGGCCCTCATCGCCCACGCATGGCTCACCCACTGATGTGCCCATTGCAGAGTCCCCGAATGGTAGACCCCACCGCGTCTGAATGGATTTTTTCCGCCATCAAAGATCGGCGTTCTTGTCGTGCTTTCACCTCAACGCCCATCGAAGCGCAGCTCCTCGATGGCTTACGCCTGACCTGCGCCACGCCCATCGCCACACCGCTGGGCCATCAACCGCGCCTCGGGGTCTTGGTGGCCTTCGATCCCCTCTCATCGGGTGACCAGCGTCTGGGGACCTACGGCGTCATCCGCGGCGCCCACACCTTCATCGGCGGCGTCGTCCCAATCGACAACAGCCAAAGCCTCGTCGATTTTGGCTATGCCATGCAGCGCTGCGTCCTCTGGGCCACCCATCATGGCCTGGCCACCTGTTGGCTCGGTGCGACTTTTCGCCGTGGCGCCTTCACCCAAGCCCTCGGCGCCACCGAGCAGGAGTGTGTGCCGGCCACTTCGCCTGTGGGCTATGCACGGGAGAAGAGCACCCTCCTCGACGCAACCATGCGCTGGGCTGCCGGTTCCAAGCATCGCAAACCTTGGTCGCTGCTGTTCTTCACAGGCGATTTCCAGACCCCACTCCATGAGAAAGAGGCCGGTCGCTATGCTGCAGCCCTCGAAATGCTGCGCCTGGCACCCTCTGCCTCCAACCTCCAGCCCTGGCGAGTCCTGCGCGCCAGTGACGGCGCTTGGCACTTCTATGTCCAACGTTCCTCTCAGATCTTGCGCATGAGCGGCATTGATCTCCAGCTCATCGATCTCGGCATCGCCATGTACCACTTCCAAGGCGCCGCCCAGGCCCTGGGACTCGAGGGGACATGGCTACGGGATCACACGCCGCAACCCGAGGTGTCATTGCCCAAACGCACTCGCTACATTGCCACCTGGCAACCCGCCTAGACACCCTGGAAGCCATGGCCGCGATCGCTTGGCCACACACAAAAAAATAGGTGCGCACTCGAGCGAGCGCGCGCGCCATCGCACAAAAAAGGCGCACCCTCAGGCGCGCCCACTCTCTTCGGCGTCTTCTTTTTCAGCGCGAAATGTAGACGTCGAAGGGGAAGAAAAAGGAGAAGCCCACGGTACCAAAAAAGAAGTTCTGAAAACGGCTGCGATCGTCGTTCTCGCCGCGGGCATACTCCGCGTAGGAGGTCAGGTAGTCCCGCACCTCCAGATTGAGCGCCATGAAGTTATTGAAATAGATGCGAGCCCCTGCGCCGAGCACACCGGCAAATTTGGGTCCGCCCAAGCCATCGTTGATGAGGCACTTCGCGTTGGTCACAGGGTTGCGGTAGTCCTCGTCGGCGCAGCGGGCATCAAAAACCAGGGCACCGGCGCCACCAAAGAAGTGGACATCATAGTTGAGGATCCAACCAAAGAGAGAGAACTTGCCAAAGAGAGGCACCCACAACAGGCCGGCGTCGAATGCCATCTGTAGCTCTGCCACGGACAACTGCCGTTTGACGCGATCGCTGTAGCCATCACTCTGCACCGCCTTGATCTCATCGGTGTCCATGTGCACTGGCGCCAGCGCGAAATTGGCGCCAATTCCCAGAGAGTTGGTGAAGTAGTAGGCCACACCTGCGCCAAAGCCGATATTGCGCACAAAGGGATCGTTCAGACTAAAGGAAGCCTGCGGCTGGATCTCGAACCGACCGGCGCGCAAGAGAATCAGGCGGCGGACAGGGGGCCCCTCTTCGAGACTCGACGCACCTTCATCGTCATCAGCCAACACGGTTTGTGGCAGGGTGGTGCCCATCAGTACGAGCAAGGCCAGCAGACTGAGCAGCTTCCGCATCATGCGCTTATCCTATCCTTTCCACGTTCACCGTCACGGCGACAGCCTCGACGGTCACGGTCACGAGTTGAAGGGCCATGGGCGACTCCCGACATCGCTCAATCAGTGGAGTAGCTAAATGAAGGTGGAACCCAAAAACCTACACCAATACCGGCTTGCCACTGGTTGAAGAGGTTGCCCTCCTTTCCAGCAACGGTGCGCAACTCCTCGTAGTAGAGCAGACCCTTGACTTCCAAGTTGAGGCTGAGCCAATCCAGGATGAAGATCCGCTGACCTGCCGTAATGATCCCAGCGCCAAGCAAATCGTTGGCTCGGCTGTGGACGATGCCCCCGCCCAAGGCCACGGAGAAGTCCCAGTGGAGGATGGCGCTGTTGAAAAGGGCAAACTTGCCATAAAGGGGAACGAAGCCGACCACACCGCCGGCGTAGCCATTGACCACGGACACGGCTGGGATGGCGTCGGTGGCATCTATCGTGCGCTCATAGGCCTTGGAAAAACCCGTCGCCTCACGGCTGATGAAGCGCCAATCCTGCCACCCACCCGTCAACCCCACATAGAGCCACTCGGTGATGTGGAAGTTGATGTTGGCCGCCGCCACCATCTGCTCTACCATCGAGTCGTTGATCGACCCCATGAAGAGAGGGACCATCTCCAGACGCCCTTCACGCATGAACGGCTTCCGCTGGATGACAACGATCTTGTCACCGAAATCTATCTTCTTCTGGTCCTGTCCAGAGGCCAGCGTGGGAACACCCAACGACAAGGCCACCGAAAAAAGTATCAACCAGACGACTCGGCGCATCCAACGGCTCCTATTTCCAGCGGGCTCGGCCCCCAATTTCACGACGCAGAAGATACGGCTTCAAGCTGCGTACCGCAGAAATCCCCGCCTCACCCCAAAGCAACCCCAGGGCGAAGCGCTTTTCCCTATAACACACCTTCGCGCAACGAAGCAACCGCACCCGCGCCGCACTATGAATCCCTACACTTTCGCATCCACGAAGAGCGCATCCACGAATTCGTCGGCCTTGAAGACCCGCAGGTCATCCACCATCTCACCGATCCCAATGAAATGGACGGGCACTTTCAGCGCGTCCGAGATGCCGATGATGACACCCCCTTTCGCCGTCCCATCCAACTTCGTCAGGATGATACCCGTATACTGCACCGCGTCGCGGAACTCTTTGGCCTGCGCCACCGCATTCTGCCCGTTGGTGGCGTCCAGCACCAACAGCGTCTGATGCGGGGCCCCTTCCAGGCACTTCCCGGCCACTCGGGTCATCTTCTTGAGCTCATCCACCAAGTCTTTCTTGTTGTGCAAGCGACCCGCCGTGTCAGCCAAGACCACATCATAGCCCTCGCTCTTGGCCACCTGAATCCCCTCGAAGAGGGTCGACGATGGGTCGGCACCTTGCTTGTCTCGGTGCACCTTACAGCCCGTGCGCTCACCCCACTCCTCGAGCTGCTCGATGGCAGCAGCCCGGAAGGTATCCCCGGCCACCAACAGCACCTTATGCCCCTGCGACTGCAGCTTGGCAGCGAGCTTGCCAATGGTCGTCGTCTTGCCACTGCCATTGACACCCACAACCAGCACCACGTGGGGACGCGCCTCGCCAACCTCGAAGGGCTGCTCAGAGCGCGACAAAATACCCTTGACCTCCTTGCGCAGTATCGCCAAGGCCTTGCCCGCGTCGCGTCCATCCTTGCGCCCCAACGCCGCGCCCACCTTCTCCAACAATGCCTCACTGGTGCGCACCCCAATATCGGCCGTGAACAGCACCTCCTCGAGCTGCTCCAGGAGCGCGTCCTCGAGACCTGGCTTGAAAATCTCGCCCAAACGAGACACAAAACCCTTGGTCCGGGTCTCAACCAGGCCCTCCTGTAACGTCCGCGGACGCTCCTGCACTTCACGCGAAACACTCACCGTTGCCTCGCTCACCCGCTTCTCCGAGCGCGATCGATCTTCCTCTACGCGCTCACTCTTGCGCTTGCGGCGGCGCTTGCTCGGCTTGTCTGCGCCTTCGTCACCGCTCTCCTCCCGCGCCGCCGCAGCCTTATCCGCCGCAGCCTTATCCGCCGCTGCCTTATCCGCCGCGGCCTTATCCGCCGCTGCCTTATCCGCCGCAGCTTTCTCCGCCGCTGCCTTATCCGCCGCAGCTTTCTCCGCCGCTGCCTTATCCGCCGCAGCTTTCTCCGCCGCAGCTTTCTCCGCCGCTGCCTTCTCCGCCGCTGCCTTCTCCGCCGCTGCCTTATCCGCCGCAGCCTTATCCGCCGCAGCCTTCTCCGCCGCGGCCTTATCCGCCGCTTCAGTCTTGGGGCTCAGAGGTTCGGCCCCATCCTTGCCCCCTTGGGCCTCTTCTTTCTTGTGCGCGTCGTCATCGTCATCGTCATCGTCATCGCCAGCACCTGGCAGCGGCAAATCCCCCAGGGGATCATCCACGACGGGTCCTTCTTTGGCGGCGAGGGCCTGCACGTCGATCAGTCCTGAGCCCAGGGAGGGTATGAGGGAGGGAGATGACTGCGCTGCCGGTCCTTTTTCGCTCGGCTCCGCTTCGACGTCGTCGAAATCGAGGTTGAGGTCATTCGTTGGTTTTTCACCCGCGTCCGCGCTGTCATCACGGTCATCGCCGCTCGCCTCGGCCTCATCTGCCTCAGCCTCTTCTTCGCCAGGTTCGCGCGCTTGCTTCGCTTTGTCCGTCTGGCTCTTGGCCCGTCGCTTGCGCCGCAGCTCGCGCACCTCTTCCTTGGACCTATCCTCGCTGACGGTTGATTTCTTGGCCTTTTTGATCTGAGCGAGGCTTAGCCCCTCCTTCTTCTCGTCATAGTCCTCCGGGCTGACGTCGGTCTCGTCGTCAATGCGCGCGGCGTCAGCTTGATCGTCGATCTCGGCGATCTCAGCCTTCTGTTTCTTGCGGCTCAAGTAGTAGAGCAGTATCAGAAAGACCACACCAATAGCGATGGCAATGACCACCACGATGTCGACACCCAGACCGCTGCCTTGGGGTGGTGCCCCTTGCTCACCTGCCTGGATGGTCTGCGCAACTGGCACCATGCGTGTTGGGCTGTCTGCTTGGACAAAAGACTGTTCTGGATTCATGCTGACTGAACTCCTCTACCCTTGCTCGGGCCACCTTACGCTGCGTCCCCACACCGTCGCTTCCAGAGAACTGCGCTCACGACGGAACCGACACCGCCACCCCAAGAGGGCTCGGCGTCAGGGTTTTCGGCACATGGGCGGAAAAAAGCCATGCCTTGAAAGTGTAGGCACGGGCGAAAGGGAGATACTATGGCCCATTGTTCAAAGGCGTCAAGAACCTACGGGCACGTCCAAGGCCGAGCTACGTCAATCCGTCTCTCCCGCGTTCCCTGCGGTGGACACCAAAAACAGCTCCTCGAGCTGAGCGGGCGCTACGAATCCTGGTGCCTCGGCCATGAGATCCGTCGCTTTGTTGGTCTTCGGGAAAGCGATGACCTCCCGCAATGACTCGGCGCCGCTGAGCAGCATCACCAGCCTATCGAGACCAAAGGCGATACCACCGTGGGGAGGGGCGCCATAGCCCAGCGCATCCAAAAGGAAACCAAACTTCAGCCGCGCCTCTTCCTCGCCAATCCCGAGCAGCGCAAAGACTTGACGCTGGACATCCAGGTCGTGGATACGAATCGACCCACCGCCCAACTCGATGCCATTGAGCACCAGATCGTAGGCTTGCGCCAAGGCTTGGCCTGGCGCGCTCTCCAGAAGAGGCACGTCTTCCGTGCGCGGCGCCGTGAAGGGATGGTGCATGGCATACCAGCGGTCGTCTTCGGCGCTCCACTCGAACATGGGGAAATCAGTGACCCAGACCAACGCCACATCCTCTGGCCCGCGCAGATCTCGCCGCACCCAGCCCGCTTTTTCGGCGATGCGTTTGCGGACGTTGCCCAGGGCGGCACAGGTCACGGCGAAGGTGTCTGCGACGAAGAGCAGCGTATCTCCCAAACTTGGCTGGAGGCGCTCGCGCAAGCGCGCGCCCAACTCAGCCTCGACATTCTTGGCCACGCCACCTTCAAAAGCACCCTCTCCTTGGCGAGTCCATAGCAAGGTCTTGGCGCCGTAGGTCTTGGCCAGGGTCTCGAGTTCACTCAGATCTTTGCGGCTCAAGGCTACCGCCGCCGGAACCACCAACGCCTTGACCTGGCCCCCTGCCGCGAGGGCATCGGCGAAGAGCTTGAACGACGACGACGCCACCTCTGCGCTAAGGTCTTGCAAGTGAAGCTCATAGCGCATGTCTGGCGCGTCGACGCCATAACGTTCCATGGCCTCGCGCCAAGAAATCCGCGCAAAGGGGCGAGTCAACGCGATGCCCCGCACCTGGGCAAAGAGCTTCACCATCAGCTCCTCGCACACCGCAAAAAGCTCTTCTCGCTCGACGAAGCTCATCTCCATATCGATTTGAGTGAACTCGGGCTGGCGATCGGCGCGGAGATCCTCATCGCGAAAACACCGCACCACCTGATAGTAGCGGTCGAGTCCTGCGACCATATAGAGCTGCTTGAAGAGCTGCGGTGACTGCGGCAGGGCGTAGAACTGGCCCGGATGCACACGACTGGGAACCAAATAGTCCCGCGCTCCTTCGGGCGTCGACTTGGTCAGCATGGGCGTCTCGAGGTCCAGAAAACCATGCGCTGCGAGCACCTGCCGCACCGTGGTGGTAATCTGGCTGCGGACGATGATGTTCTTCTGCAAGTTCGGCCGGCGGAGATCCAGATAGCGATAGCTCAAGCGCAGGTTCTCATGCGCGTCCACATCATCGCGAATGGGGAAGGGGACGGTCTCCGCGCGGTTGAACACCCGCATGGAGCTCACATCCACCTCGATGGCCCCCGTGGGCAGCGCCGCATTGGCGTTCGCGCCGCGGCTGACGACCACCCCCTCGACGCCGATCACCCACTCACTGCGCAAGCGCTGTGCCGCCGCGAAGAGCTCGGGCCGCAGATCGGGATCGAACTTGAGCTGCGTCATGCCATCGCGGTCGCGCAGCACCACGAAGAGGCAGCCGCCCAAGTTGCGATAGTCCTGCACCCAACCAGCCAAACGCACCGTCTCGCCTTGATGCGTCTCACGCAACTCACCGCACCGCCGGGTGCGCTGAAAACCGTTCATGAATTCTGCCACGTCATCTCCCTCGTATCGCAAGCCAATCTCCCCGCCATTGCGGCAACGGGCGGCGGATTATCGCCGCAAGAGCACAACCGCGTCAACGCCACTTGGCAGGCCGTGCCAAATCAGGCTAAGTGGGTGCATCAGCGGTCGCGGATCGCCTCCAACTTGGTCTTCCCATGCAACCACGAAATATCCTCGCCCTGACTTTCCTCTTCGCCTGCGTCGCCTTGGTCACTTTCTACAACTGCTGGCAAGGGTCCCACATCGAGAGCCGCATCATCCAAATGCAGCAAACGCTGGTGGCCGTGCAGCAGGAGCTCGCCAACCTCGACGCGGCCCTGCGCCGGGGGGCGCCTCGCGGCCAAACGAGCCCAGATCTTCCTGTCACCGACGCTGAGTGTCCGGGCAATCTCCTCATCACCCCGCGCCCTCTCCTTCCTGAAAACGCCAGCTACGGCGGCACCCTCAACCGGGCCATCGCCTTCTCCTCCAAGGGCTATAACCCCGTCACCCAGCACAGCGCCGACATCATGGAGATTGCCCGCTATGTCGTGGCCAACCTCGCCCATTACGATCTCGACGATCCCAACCGCTACGCTGGCGATCTGGCCCGATGCGTCACCGTCAACGAGGACCACACGGTCTACACGGTCCAACTCCACGAGGGGCTACTCTGGCATCCCATCCAACCCTCCTATCTCGTCCGCAGCCCGTGGCTGGCCGGTGAACATCCCAT